>Ga0268386_10000963_pt1 | contig 19291 bp, 16 predicted proteins | sample RVTome_15_FD_200260 | JGI IMG/M metagenome (GOLD analysis project Ga0268386, IMG submission 200260) | Soil microbial communities from uranium-contaminated site in the Upper Colorado River Basin, Wyoming, United States - RVT150D86... ...
GCCGCGTCCGGAAGGGCGATCTCGCCAAGGTCCGCGACGTCATCGAGCAGGCCTTCGGCGATTTCTTCGAGCGGCAGGTGGGCACGCGGCCGCGCCAGGTGTTCGGCGGGGCCCAGTACGTTCACCATCGCTGGCTCATGGAGCCGTGGGGCTGCTTCGTGGCCGAGGAGGGGGATGGCAAGATCGTGGGCGCCGCCGTCGCGGTGATGTGGGGCACGGTGGGCGTGATCGGTCCGGTGGCGGTGCTGACCCACTACCAGAACCAGGACATCGGTCAGCAGCTCCTGACCGCCTGCCAGGAGTTCTTCAACGAGAACAAGGCGACGCTGCAGGGGCTGGCGACCTATCCCCACAGCCCCAAGCACCTGATCTTCTACCAGAAGTACGGCTACAAGCCGAAGGGCCTGGTGGTAGTGACCAGCAAGACGCTCGACCGCAGGGAGGTCGGGAGCCCGAGGCCCACGGCCAAGCCCGGGGTCGCCGTGCGCCGGTACTCCACCCTCGAGGAAGCCCGGAAGAAGCAGGTGATGCAGAAGGTGCGGCGCATCACCAATCATTTCTGGCGTGGACTCGACCTGAGCAAGGAGATCGAGATCGTCGACGGCCTCACCCTGGGCGACACCCTGCTGCTCGAGAAGGGCCGGGAGGTGATCGGCTTCGCGGTCTGCCACCTGCCGCCCAACAGCGAGGCGCCCCACGGCAGCGCCTACGTCAAGCTGCTGGCGATCGACAGCGCCCATCGCAAGCCGGAGTACCTGCAGAGCCTGCTCGCCGGAGTGGAGGAGCTCGCGGCGGGTGCCCAGCTCCAGCGGGTCGTCGTGCCCGCGTACACCTACTACTGGACCGCGTACCAGACGCTGCTCGAGCGCGGCTACCACGTGGACTTCACCATGGTGCGCATGAAGCGGGGCAAGCAGGAGGACTACGAGGACGCCGGCGACCTGGTGCTGGACGACTGGCGCTGATTCGCGTGGCCTTCGCGCTCCGCCCGGCCGGTACGCCGGTCTTGCTGCTGGCGGCCTGTCTCACGCTCGCCGCGCCGCGCGCGACATCCCCGCACGCCATCGTGCTCGAGTCCTCCCCGATCCACGACGCGGTCCTCGCGAGCGCCCCGGAGCTGGTGACCCTCCGCTTCAATAGCCGGATCGAGAAGCGCTTCACGCGGGTGACGCTGGCCCTCGCGGACCAGGCGCCGGTGGCGGTCGCGGTGCCCGCGGCCGACGCGGACGCGGCGCCCGACCGGATCACGATCCCGCTCGGGTCGCTGGGTCCGGGCGTCTACGTCCTGCGTTATCGCGTGCTCGCGGTCGACGGCCACATCACCGAGGGCGTGCTGCGCTTCACCGTCGGCCCCGCCCGCTAGCGCATGACGCTGCTGGCGGGCTTTCTCGACGTCCTGCTGCGCGGCTTCGGGACGATCGGCCTCGCCGCGGCCGTCGGCGGCCTCGTCTACCTGCGGCTGGTGCTGCGACCGCCCCCCGGCGCCGGCGGCCTCGTGGCCGCCGCGCGCGGGCGGGCGGTCACGCTGATCGCGGCGGGGGCGCTGCTCGCGGCCGGCGCCGAGCTGCTCCTCCTGCTGCTCGTGCATCCCTGGGCCCTCGCCGAGGAGTCGGGACGATGGCCGCTGCGCGAATTTCTCACCACCGGATTCGGGCTGGCCGGGCTCGGCCGGGTCGTGCTGGCGCTCGCGCTCGCCGCGGCCGCGCGATGGATGCGGCGCGGCGGCGACGGGGCCTGGGCGGTGGCGGTCTGTCTCGGTGTCCTGCTCATGGCGAACGCGGCGTGGCTGGCCCACGCGGTGAGCCGGCTGCACGATAGAGGACCGCTCATGGTCGGCACCGTGCTGCACCAGCTGGGCGCGGTGGTCTGGGTCGGGGGTCTGCTCCACCTGGTCGGCTTCGCCCTTCTCTGGCGGCGCGCCGGCGGCCCGGCCGCCGAGCCGCTGGGGCTGCACGTGCTCGCGCGGTTCTCGGCGGTGGCCATCGCCGGCCTCGTCCTGGTTGTGGTCCCCGGCATCTACCTGGCGTTCAGCTACGTCGGGGGGTGGGGCGGCCTCGTCGGCACCGGCTACGGCGTGATGGTGCTCACGAAGGTGGCGCTGCTGGGCTGCGCGCTGGTGCTGGGCGGCCTGAACTTCTCGATCCTTCGCCGGGGCGAGTCGGGCGCGGGGGCGATCGCCGCGCGCGCGCCCGCCTTCATCGAGGCCGAGGTGGGCCTGGGCCTCACGCTCCTGCTCGCGGCCGCCTCGCTCACGTCACTGCCGCCGTCGGTGGACGTGGTGGCCGATCGGGCCACCCCGGCCGAGGTGGCTGCCCGCTTCCGGCCCGCGATGCCGCGGCTCAGCTCGCCCCCGGTCGGGCAGCTCCTGGCCGTGGCGGCCCCCATGGACGACACCCTGGCGAAACGCCAGCCGGAAGAGTACGCGTGGTCCGAGTACAATCACCACGCGGCGGGCTTCTTCGTGTTCACCATGGGGGTGCTCGCCCTGCTCGATCAGACGGGCCGCGCGCGCTGGGCGCGCCACTGGCCGCTCGGCTTCCTCGGCCTGGCCACGTTCATGTTCGTGCGCAACGACCCGCGGGCCTGGCCGCTGGGGCCGGCCGGATTCTGGGAGAGCATGGTCCTGCCCGACGTGCTGCAGCACCGGCTGGCGGTGGTGCTGGTGGTGGCGCTCGCGGTCTTCGAGTGGCTGGTGCGCTCGGGACGGCTCACGCGGCCCGGCGGGCGCCTGGTCTTCCCGCTGCTCTGCGCGTCGGGAGGCACGATGCTCCTGACCCACTCGCACGCCATGTTCAACCTGAAGACCGAGTTCCTCACCGAGGTCTCGCACGCGCCCATGGGTCTGCTCGGTGTGGTCATGGCCTGGGGCCGCTGGCTCGAGATCCGCCTGCCCGCCGCCGACCGGCGCATCCCCGGCTGGATCTGGGCCGCGTGCATGGCCACGATCGGGCTGATCCTGCTCGTCTACCGGGAGAGCTGATGGCGGACGCGGCGACGATCCGGGGATTCGCGACGGCGGAGGGCACCGCGGGCTACCGCGCGCGGCGGGGCGCCCGCGCCGGCGAGGGCCATTTCCGGACGTGGCGGGGCCTCACGCTGTCCTCGCTGGGCATCGGCACCTACCTGGGCGCGGAGGACGAGGCCACCGACCGCGCCTACGAGGCCACGGTGCGGCGGGCGCTCGAGCTGGGATTCAACGTGGTCGACTCCGCGATCAACTACCGCCACCAGCGCAGCGAGCGCAACGTGGGGGCGGTGCTCCGCGCGCTGGCGCGGGAGGTCCGGATCGCGCGCGAGGACGTCCTGCTCGCGACCAAGGGCGGGTTCATGCCGCATCCGGTGGACGCCTATGTGAAGGCCGGGATCGTCAAGCCCGACGAGGTGGTGGGCGACGGCCACTGCATCGCCCCGCGCTTCCTCGCCGACCAGCTCGACCGGAGCCGCGCCAACCTGGGTGTCGAGACCATCGACGTCTACTTCGTGCACAACCCGGAGACCCAGCTCGGCGCGGTCGACCAGGCCACATTCCTGGCGCGCATGCGGGCCGCCTTCGAGCTCCTCGAAGGCGCGGTGCGCGACGGCAAGATCCGCTGGTACGGCGCGGCCACGTGGACCGGCTTCCGGCAGCCCGCGACGGCGCGCGAGCATCTCTCGCTGCCCGGGCTGGTGGGTCTGGCCCGCGAGGTGGCGGGCAACGGGCACCACTTCGGCATGATCCAGCTCCCGTACAACCTCGCAATGACCGAGGCGATCACGGTGGCCAACCAGCGCGTCGGCGCGGCGTCCGTCCCGGTCATGCAGGCGGCCGAGCAGCTCGGCGTCTACGTCATGACCTCCGCGTCGATCCTGCAGGGCAAGCTCGCCCGGAACCTGCCGCCCGCCCTCGCCCAGGTGCTGGAAGGACTGCGGACGGACGCGCAGCGCGCGCTCCAGTTCGTGCGGTCCACGCCCGGGGTGGGGACCGCGCTCTGCGGGATGCGGAGCCTGCCCCACGTCGAGGAGAACGCGGGATTGGTCTCAGTGCCGCCCGTGCCGAGCGAGAAGCTCTTCTCCCAGGCCTGAGGCGAAAGACCTTGAAAATCCGGGCCTCGTCGGCTAGCGTGGGCGTCGTGATCACGCCATGGTGACGAGCATCCATCACGTCGGTGTCGCGGTGGCAAGCCTCTCGCAGGCCTACGGCTTCTGGCGGGACACGCTGGGCCTGCCGCTCGTGCGCGAGGCCATCGTCCGGGAGCAGGGCGTGCGCGCGGCGCTGCTGGCCGCGGGCCACAGCGAGGTCGAGCTGCTGGAGCCGCTCGGGGCCGAGAGCCCGATCGGGAAGTTCCTGGCCAGGCGCGGCGAAGGGCTCCACCATCTCTGCTTCAAGACCTCGGACGTGGCCGGTGATCTGAGCGCGCTCCAGTCCAAGAGCGTGGCGCTGCTCGACACCACCCCGCGCGACGGGCTCGCCGGCCGCATCGGGTTTCTTCACCCCGGGGCCTGTCACGGGGTGCTCGTGGAGCTTGCCACCCCCGTGTCCGACGAGGCGCACATGGAGTCGCCGGTGCGATTCAAGCGGCTCGTGATCGGCTCACCCGCGCCGCACGACACCGCCAAGACCTATCAGGATCTCTTCGGCCTGCCCGAGGTCGAGGTCAACGGCGGCCCGCGCACCATGCTGGGCTGGCCCGGCGGCAGCACGCTCCTGATGGTGCCGGCGAGCGAGGTGGGCGGGATGGAAGGCATGGTCGCGCTATCCATGGTGGCGCCGGACATGCCGCCGCTGGTGGCGCGGCTCGAGAAGGCCCGGGCGGTGCTGTTGCTCGGGGCGGGCGAGCTGACGGTCGAGCCCCGGTCCTCCCACGGAGTGCATCTGCACATTTCCCGGTACCACTTCCCCTGATTCCCAGGCTTTCCGGGAAAGTGGCGCTGGTGACCGGAGGCGCCACCGGTATCGGCCGCGCGACGGTGCTGGCGCTGGCCCGTGAAGGTGCCGCGGTGGCGATCAACTACTGCAGGTCGACGGCGGCGGCTCACGAGACCGCGACGCTCGCCGAGCAGGCCGGCGTCCGCGCGATGGCGGTGCGGGCCGACGTCACGCGCGACGACCAGGTCCGCGCGATGATCGACGAGGTCGCGCGCGAGCTGGGCGGCCTCGACTGCCTGGTGAACAACGCGGGCTGGACGCAACGCGTCCCGCATCGCCAGCTCGAAGCGCTCACCGACGACATCTGGGACCGCGCGCTCGCCACCAACCTGCGTGGCCCCTTCTACTGCGCGCGGGCCGCGGTGCCCCACATGGAGCGGCGGGGCGGCGGCGCCATCGTCAACATCACCTCGGTGGCGACGTTCACCGGCACCGGCTCGTCCATGGCCTACGCGGCCTCCAAGGCCGGGCTCGACGCGCTCACGAAGTCGCTGGCCCGCGCGCTCGCGCCGTCCCGCATCCGGGTCAACGCGGTGGCTCCAGGTCTCCTCGCCACCGGCTTCGGCGGCGGCCTCATCACCCAGGACCTGCTCGCCCAGATCGGGGGCCTCACCCCGATCGGCCGACCCGCCGCCGTCGAGGAGGTGGCCGAGGCTGTGGTGTTCCTGGTCGCCAACGAGGCCGTGACCGGCCATACCACGATCGTGGACGGCGGGCTCACCGTCCTCGGGCCCACGAATCCCCTGAGCTAGCGTGGACCCCCGCCGGCCGTTCCGCGGCCTCGGCTCGGCGCGGAAGACCCGCCGGACGCTGGAGCGCGGCGGGACCGGGCCGGCGGCCGAGCTCAACCAGACGCTGGGCACATGGCCCCGGGTCAAGATCACCCCGATGTTCGGGCGCTGGGGCTACTTCGTGGGGCCCCGCCTGTTCGCGTGCTTCCCGCTGCGCCCCAAGGACACCGATCTCTGGATCCGTCTCGCGGCGGAGGATCAGCGGCGCGCCCTCGCGGCGGGCTGCGCGCCCCACCGGCGCATGAGCGCGACGGGCTGGGTCGAATGCCGGGTGGAGGACCCGCGCGACGTGGGCCGGGCCATCCGCTGGCTGCGCCGCGCCTACGAGTCGGCCAAACAGGCGGTCGAGCGGGAGGAGCGCGAGGACGGCTGAGCCGGAGCGGGAAGGGCCGCGATCGCGGCTGTGATAATCTAGCGTACCGATGCGAGCCACGTTGCCGTCGGTGTGTCCACACGATTGCCCGTCGCAGTGCGCGCTCCAGGTCACGGTGGAGGCGGGGCGCATCACCGACGTCACCGGCGATCCCGGGCACCCGTTCACCCGGGGCGTGATCTGCGGCAAGGTCCACGACTACGCCGAGCGCGTGTACGGGACGACCAGAGTCGCGCGGCCACTGCGCCGGGTCGGGCCCAAGGGCGAGGGGCGCTTCGAGCCGGTCGGCTGGGACGAGGCGGTCGACGAGATCGCACACCGCTGGCGGCGCACCATCGCCCAGTGGGGCGCCGAGGCCATCCTGCCCTTCTCCTACGGCGGCACCCTCGGGATCGTGCAGACCCTGGCGGGGCATCCGCTCTTCCACGCGCTCGGCGCCTCGCGGCTCGACCGGACGATCTGCGTCAGCACCGCCTACGCGGGCTGGCGGGGCACCCTGGGCACCGTGACCGGGAGCGACTCCGAACAGATGGTGGACTCGGATCTGATCGTGCTCTGGGGCATCAACGCCTCTCACACCCACATCAACGCGATGACGCTGGTGAAGCAGGCGCGCCGGCGCGGCGCCTTCGTGGTGTGCGTGGATCCCTACCGGACCCCGACCGCGCGGCAGGCCGATTGGCATCTCATGCCGCGGCCGGGAACGGACGGGGCCCTGGCCCTGGGCGTCATGCACGTGCTCATCGGCGAGGGGCGCGTGGATCGGGACTACATCCAGCGCGCCACCCTCGGCTTCACCGCCCTGGCCCGGCACGTCAAGCAATACGATCCGGAGCGGGTGGCCGCGATCACCGGGCTGGCCGCGGAGGATGTCGTGACCTTCGCCCGCCGCTACGGAGCCACGCGCGCCGCGTTCATCCGGGTCGGAATCGGGCTCTCCCGCCACGACAACGGGGGCATGACGTGCCGGACCATCGCGTGCCTGCCCGCGCTGACCGGGGCCTACGCGCATCCCGCGGGCGGCGCCCTGCTCGCCTCGAGTTCCGCGTTCGGCCTTTCCAACGCCGCGCTCGAGCGGGCGGACCTGACGCCCGCGCCGGCGCCGCGGGTGATCAACATGATCCAGCTCGGGCGCGCGCTCACCGATCCGGACCTGGCGCCGCCGGTCAAGGCGCTCTACGTCTACAACGCGAACCCGGCCTCGGTCGTGCCCAACCAGGAGCTGGTGCTCCGGGGCCTCGCGCGTGAAGACCTCTTCACGGTGGTGCACGAGCAGCACCTCACCGACACCACCGACTACGCCGATCTGGTGCTCCCGGCCACCACGTCCATGGAGCACACCGACTGCTACAAGTCCTACGGCCACTTCTACGTGCAGCTCGCCCGCCCGGTGATCGCCCCGGAGGGCCTCGCACGCTCGAACTGGGAGGTGACCCGGCTGCTCGCCCGGGCGATGGGGCTACGCGATCCCCACTTCGGCAAGGGCGAGGACGATCTCATCCGCGAGGCGCTCGCCTCGGGCGATCCGTCGGTCGAGGGCATCACGCTGGAGCGGCTCGAGCGGGAGCACTCGGTGCGCCTCCGCGTCGGGCGCCCGTACCTGCCGTTCGCCGACGGGGCCCCGACTCCGTCGGGCAAGGTCGAGTTCCTGTCGGAGTCGCTGGCCCGGGCGGGCCTGCCCGCGCTGCCCACCTACACGCCCCTGGTGGAGGGCCCGGAGCATCCCGAGCTCACGCGGCGCTATCCGCTGCAGTGCATCGTGCCGCCCAACCGCTTCTTTCTCAACTCGTCGTTCAGCCAGTCCGAGCTCATGCGCCGCCGCCAGCGCGGCCCCGCGGTGCTGCTGCATCCCGCCGACGGCGCCGCCCGCGGCATCCGGAGCGGCGACGCGGTGTGGGTGCGGAGCGCCCGCGGCGAGGCGCGATTCACGGCCGAGCTTACCGACGACACGCGCGAGGGCGTGGCGGTGGTGGAGGGGATCTGGTGGAGCAAGCACCAGCCGGGCGGGCGCGGGGTCAACGCGCTCACCGACGACCGCACCGCGGACATGGGCGGCGGGCCCGCGCTGCACTCGAACCTGGTGCAGGTGGAGCGTCTGGGATGACGCCGGCGACGCTCGCCTTCGCCACCGAGGTCGACGCGGCCCTCGACCGCCTCGACGTGGCCGCGCTCGAGCGGGAGTACTGGGCGCAGGATGAGTTCCTCGTGATCCCGCGGTTCCTGCCCGCCGCCGAGCCGGGCTCGATGGTGATCCTCAACGGCGACAAGGTCTACCACGGGGTGAGCCCCTCCCGCGAGGGCGAGCGCCGCGTGGTGTACACGATGGAGTACGTCACCAGCCAGGAGATGGGGCGCGTCCAGCGGCTGTACTCCCGCCTCAAGGATGCCGACGCCTACTTCGGGATTCGGGCCCTCCTCCGCGGCCCCGGCCGGGCGCGCGCCCTCCAGGCCCGTGCCCGGTCCGGATCCTGACACCGAACGGAGCCACGCCAATGCCGGCGAAACTCGCAGCCCCCCGCAACGCGGCAGACCGGGTGCAGATCGTCCCGGTGGAGGGCGCCGCCGCCCTCTTCACCCCCGAGTTCCGCGACTACCTCGTGCGCCTGTGCGACGAGTTCACCCCGCGCGCGGATGCGCTGCGGGTCAAGCGGGCCGAGCGCCTGGCGCGCGCGCTCGAGCACGGGCGGCTGCCCGAGCCGCTCCCGCCGAGCGCGGCCACCACGTCCGACTGGACGGTGCCGCCGGTGCCGAAGGATCTCGCCACCGCCGGCATCGAGATCTCGGGCCCGTGCTCGATCACCAGCATGTTCATCAACGCGCTCAACCCGGGGCCGGAAGGCGAGCGCGCCGAGGGCGACCTGGACGACGACGAGGACTCGGCGGGGCATCGCCTGATCGACACGGTGCGCGCGTGCCACAACCGGCTCGCCGCGGTGAACCGCGAGCTGCAGCACGTGGACCGCGAGCGGAACCGGGAATACCGCATCGCCCCCGGCGAGCTGCCGTTCTTCATGCACCGCGAGCGCGGCCTGCATCTCGACGAGCCGGAGGTCACGGTGGACGGCCGGCCGGTTTCGGCGGCGATCCTCGGCACCGCGCTCACGCTCTACTACCCGGGTCGCGCCCAGGTCGGTCGCGGGCAGGGCATCTACTTCTACCTGCCCAAGGTGGACGGGGCCGAGGAGTGCGCCTGGTATCGCGACGTGTTCGACCGGAGCCGCGCGCTGCTGCCGTTCCTCAAGGACGCGACGATCCGCGCGATCCCGCTCGTCGAGGCGCTCCCCGCGGTGTACGAGATGGAGGAGATGCTCCACGCGCTGGGGCCGTACGCGGCCGGGCTCAACGCGGCTCGCTGGGACCTCAAGGCGAGCATCTTCGAGTTCGTGATGGCCGATCCCGGCTCGGTGTGGCCGGACCGCTTCGGGGTCGACATCAAGACCACGCCGTTCCTCTCGAACATCTTCCGCCGGCTCGTCGCGGTCTGCCTCAAGCACGGCGCCGTCCCCATCGGCGGGATGGCCACCGCGCTGCCCAACCCCGACCCGGAGGTCAACCGGGTGGCCGCGGAGTCCATCCGGGCCGACAAGGTGTGGGAGGCCGAGCAGGGCTTCATCCGCGCCTGGGTGGCCCACATCTTCCACATGAAGACCGCGGCCGAGCCCTTCAAGCGGGTGCACGGCGGCGGCACCTGGAAGCCCAGGCCTGAGATGCTGAAGCCGGAGAGCTATCCGGTGCGCATCGAGGTCCCGGCGGGCCCGATCACGCTCGAGGGCACGCGCCGCAACGCCCGCATGGTGATCGAGTACGTCGAGGGCTGGCTCCAGGGCCGCGGCGCCAAGGGCATCGACAGTCTCGCGGGCAAACCCGGCGTGCACCCGGCCCTGATGGAGGACCTGGCCACCGGGCGCATGTCGGTGGCCCAGATCGCGCAAAGGATCCGTCACGAGGCTCGAACCACCGAAGGTGCTCCGGCCACGCACGATGCGGGCCTGGTGAAGCGGCTCCTGGAGGAAGAATGCGACGACATCCTCCGCCTGATGAAGAGCCGCGACCCGCAGACCGAGGATCGCTACCGCAAGGCGGTGAAGATCGCGATGCGCTGGATCAAGAGCTACACCGGCCTCGACTACCGGAGCCTCGGCTCCTACACTCGCGCCGACCTCGACCGCATCACCCGGGAGCCCGACGCCCTGTAAGAGGAGCTCCCACCTCCTCGTTGATGAGCGCCGTCAGTTCGCCTCGGCGGATCCCGCTGTTCTCCCAGTGACGTCGCGGACCGCCGGGAGCAAGGCCGCGGCGATCTCCGCTTTCTTGAGAAATCGGTCCGCTCCGTTGATGAAGGCCGCGACCTGGTAGGCCTCTTCGGCCAGACGCCCAGGACGATCCCTTTCGTGTTCGGCCATTCTCGTTTGATTCGCTGCGCCGCCTCCAGCCCGTCCAGCCGAGGTATCAGGAGATCCGGGCGCTCGGGTCGGACAAACGCGACCGCTTCTTCGCCATCTCCGGCCGAACCCACGACAGTCACTCCGGGATTCCCTCTCAGGGTGGCCGCGAGCAGCCAGCGAGTGTCCTCGTCGTCGTCAACCACGAGAACCGTCAACGGCATCATCGCTCCGGTCTGCTGCCGTTCACGCCGCTATCGAGCAGAGCGGTGGACGCAAAGAACGGGACCAGGAGGCCCCCGACGATCAGCCCCGCATTCTCGACGAGTCCATCACGGAATGGTGAGTCAGGTGCGACGAATGCCGCAGCGGGCAGGACTAGGGGACAGGTCATAAGTTGTGTCGCGCGCAGCACGATCGCAGGAATGGTTCGGCTCGATTCCGCCGCGTGCAATCGACTGGAGCGTCGCTCAATAAGCCTCACGCGGGTCTCCAATGTGCACAGGACGATGGGTAGCCAGGATCACCGCTCCGCCGCTCAGCAATTCAACGCGAGATGTCTTGTACAGTGGGACTGTACATTCAAGTGATTTCGACTTCAAGCTCCACGCGGTTCGCCGTCGCCTCGTCCCGGTTCAGCTGCGGATCCTTCCGGCCTGCTGTCGTGTTCGGCGCGGGCGAGCAGCCGCTCGAGGCGCTGAAGGATATCGTCGCCGTGGTTCTCGATGGGCAGCGCCACCCGGCGGTGCTCGAGGCTGCTGAGCGCGAGCCCCAGCAACACCTCGAGTCCGTGATAGCTGGCCGCGAAGCTGGCCGGGTGGACGGCCGCCCGGTCGTCGAGCCAGTCTGCGAGCAGCGCGAGGTGGCGCGCCTCGTGGGGCGCAGTGTCGGGGCCCCCGGCGGTCCGCGCCCCGCGAGCGGTGACGACCTCCCATCCGCCGCCCAGGACGACGCGCGCGTGGCCATGGCTGCCGACCACCGTCACCGCCACATCGCCCCAGAAGTCCGCGTCAGGCAGCAGGCGTGGCGCGAGGGAGCCCACCTCCAGTAACCCGCGGACGCCGTCGGCCAGCTCCACTACGCCCGCGAGATGGTCAGGTCCCGGATGATCGTCCGCGAACCCGGCGTGGCCATGTGCCTGTCCGAGCACCCCTGCGGCCGGCCCCCCTCCGGTCAACCAGAGCATCGCGTCCACGAGGTGGGTCCCGACGCGCAGCATGGAGGGCCGCGCAGTCGCGTGGACCAGTCGCACGGTGCCGAGGGCCCCGGTCTCGACGGCCTCCTTCACCCGGAGCCAATGCGCCCCATGGCGGAGCTGATGGCAGACGACGCCACGGACGCCCGTGGCCGCGCACCGATCGACGATGCGTCGAGCCTCGCCCAGCGAGCAGGCGAGCGGCTTCTCGCACGCGATGGCCTTGACCGCATGGCGGATCCCCAGCTCGACGAGTGCCTCGCGCACCGCCGGCGGCGTCGCGAACACCAGGACGTCCGGCCGCTCGGCCGCGAGCATGTGGTCCGCGTCCGAATAGGTCCTCGCCACGCCCAGCTCCGCGGCCAGTGTCGCGCACCGGTCCGGGTCGAGGTCGCAGACCGCGGCGAGCTCGAATCGCTCCGCGTTGGCCAGCAGAGCGTGAGCGTGTCGCCGGCCCCGCGGACCACATCCCACGAGCACGGCCCGGTAGCGGGCGCCCACGGTCGCTTCTACCGCCACCCCGGTCGCAGGACGTGTCCTTCGCGCACGAGGCGATCAGGCCGCCAGGATGTAGTGGACACCCGGCCGATGGCCCGCGGCCCGCAGCTGGGCCTCGATCGCCTCCCGCGCGCCGGCGCTCCGGACGTAGGAGACGAGGAATGCGGCGCCGGCCGGAGGCAAGGCATCGGGTCCGAGGACCGGAACCCCGTGCAGCCGGCGCCCGATCTTCCGTGGGTCGATGTCGACGAACGCCGCGATCCTCACGCCGTGAACCAGCAGGCTGCGGGCACGGCGGCGGGTGATTCGCCCGGCGCCCCAGAGGATCACGGCCGGGTCGTGGGGGTTGTGCCGGGCGAGCCACCGTGCCAGATAGCCGCCCTTCACGCGGTAGAAGGCGTCCTCGGCGTACCGCGGGTCGCGCCGTGACAGGCGTGTGGGGCTATCGTTCCAGATCAGTAGCGGCTCCATGAGCTTCTCCATCCGGACGCCGGCCTCCAGCCATCGCAGCCAGAGCTCGTAGTCTTCCGGGAAGTCCCCCGGCGCATACCCACCGCAGCGCTCGGCGACCTCGCGGCGGAACATCACCGACGGATGTGCGAGTGGGGACTCGACGAAGCGCGCCAGCGAGATCTCCTCGTGCGCCAGGTGCTGGTTCGTCCACTCGACGTAGCGGGCGTACCCGCCCCCGCGGAGCGGGTCGCCGCCGAAGCGGACCCGGGAGGCGACCAGGCCCAGGTCCGGGCGGCTGACGAGATGCCCACGCTGCCGCGCCAGTCGCTCCGGCATGCAGACGTCGTCGGCGTCCATCCGGGCGATCAACCGCCCTCGCGCGGCGGCAAGCCCGGTATTCAGCGCCGCCACGAGACCCCGGTGGGGAGCGCGGATCACCCGGATGCGGGGATCGCGCCGGGCGTGGGCGCCGAGGATGGCGTCGGATCCGTCGGTCGAGCCGTCGTCGATCGCCACGACCTCCCAATCGGCCGTCGTCTGGCCGGCGAGGCTGTCCAGCGCCGCGGACAGAGTCGCGGCGGCGTTGTACACCGGCAAGAGGACCGAGATCGCCGGCGTGCGATCCGGGGACCGCCCCGTCAAGAGCCCTCGGAAAGAGGACGGAACGCGACGTCGGGGTTTCGCTCCGCGCAGTAGGCGGCCTCCCGCGCCGAGCCGAAGAGCGCGACGAGCCGCTCCTGCCGGTCCCGTACGCGCAGGGTTCCACCGTACGGCCACACGATCTGCGCCACCGCGGCGGGATCGCCAACCACGTGCCGTGCCACGTCGTACGGCAGTCGGTCGAGGGCGGTCTCGACCCCGTACTCGTGGGCGAGCCGCGCGACGACCACGTCGAACTGGAGCTCGCCGACCGCGGCCAGCACCAGGTCCCGCTGGACGCTGTCCGCGCTGACCAGCACCTGGATCGCGCCCTCTTCCTCGAGCTGCGCAAGCCCGCGGTGAAACTGCTTGTGCTTCGAGAGGCTCCGGCACCGGAGGATGGCGAAGTGCTCGGGCGCGAACCGGGGGACGGCGTCGAAGCGGAGCGGTGCGCCGGTGCTGAGCGTGTCGCCGATCGCGAACAGGCCGGGATTGACGAGGCCGACCACGTCACCCGGGAACGCCTCCGCCAGCAGCTCGCGCTCCCGCGCGAACAGCCGGTGCGGGCGGGTGATGCGGATCTTCCGGCCGAGCCGCGCGTGGTGGACGAGCATGTCGCGGCGGAAGCGTCCGGAGCACACCCGGAGGAAGGCCATGCGGTCGCGGTGGCGCGGATCCATGTTCGCCTGGATCTTGAAGATGAATCCCGAAAACAGCTCGCCGGTCGGCTCGACGGGGCCTCGGTCGCTCGGCCGGGGCGCGGGCGCGGGGGCCAGGCCGAGCAGCGCGGCGAGGAAGGGCGCCACGCCGAAGCTGGTGAGCGCGCTCCCGAAGAACACCGGGGTCACCTTGCCCGACAGGAACGCGTCGCGATCGAAGCGCGCGCCGGCCCCGCTCAGGAGATCGATCTCCTCGCGCAGCCGGCGGACGGGATCGGCGCCGAGCGTCGCGTCGAGTCGCGAGTCCGCCAGGTCCATGGTGATCACCGGAGCCTGGCGCCGGTTGTGCTCGGTGCGCTCGAAGCGGAGCACTCGCCGCGCGGCGAGGTCGTAGACGCCCTGGAAGGTCGGGCCTTGCCCGATGGGCCAGTTCATGGGCACCGCGCCGATGCCGAGCACCCGCTCGATCTCGTCCAGGAGCGCCAGGGCGTCGCGGCCCGGATGGTCGAGCTTGTTGACGAAGGTGAGGATGGGGAGCCCCCGAGTCCGGCACACCGCGAAGAGCTTGAGGGTCTGCGGCTCGATGCCCTTGGCGCTGTCGAGCACCATCACCACGCTGTCGACCGCCATCAACGTCCGGTACGTGTCCTCGCTGAAGTCCTGGTGCCCGGGGGTGTCGAGAAGATTCAGCAGATACCCCTCGTGCTCGAACTGGAGCGCGGTGGTGGTGATGGAGATGCCGCGCTGCTGCTCGAGGGCCATCCAGTCCGAGGTGGCGCGACGCTGGTTCTTGCCCGCGCGCACGGCCCCGGCCAGCTCGACGGCGCCCGCGTAGAGCAGGAGCTTCTCGGTGAGCGTGGTTTTGCCGGCATCCGGGTGGGAGATGATCGCGAAGGTCCGCCGGCGGCGGACCTCGGCCGCGAGGTCCGCCGGGTGGGAGAGATCCTCGATCGGCTTCACGAGGGCCCCATCTGGAGATCGGAGGCGAAGCGGGTCGAGACGAGGACGATGCGCACCGGCTTCCGACCCGGATTCTCCCAGAGGTGCGGGGTCCCCGGATCGAGGCTGACCGCGTCCCCGGCGACGAGCTTCAGCACCTCGGCCCCCAGGGTCAGGCGCGCGGTCCCGTCGAAGACGAGCGCGAGGGCCTGTCCCGCGTGTGCGTGCGGTCGCTTGCCGCTCGAGCCCCCGGCTCCGAGGGTGACCATGACGGCCTCGAAGCCGTGCCCGGCGCCCATGGGGCTCAGGGCCTCGATCCGGGCGCGCGACCACCAGCTCGTCAGGCGACGGCGCCGGGTCGCCCGGGTCACCGGACGAGCGCCGCCGGCCGGATCCCGGAAGAAGTCGCCGAGCGACACGCCGAGGGCGTCCGCGAGCCGCTGAAGCGAAGCGATCGACGGCGAGGCCTGGTTGTGCTCGACCTGGGAGATGAAGCTCGGCGAGAATCCGGCCCGGCCCGCCAGGGTCCGCACCGACAGCTCGCGCGCCATCCGCAGCCGCCGCACGATCTCGCCCAGGTTCTGCTCCGCCCCGGGGGCGGACGGCGCCGCGTCCACGAATGGCCTTCGCCCTGCCGCCGATCTCCTCATCGCCTCACCCTTGAGAGCCATCCATCGCACGGTGTACAGTCATACTTTACAGACCATGGGGCATCTGTCGCAAGCGGCAATCGCCCGGAGGCGAGGCGTGTGATGGACCGAGACGAGCAGGCGCGGTACGGGGTCGCGCTCGAGGCGGCCGCGGCGGAGCTTCGCCGGCTGCTGGCGGGAGACCAGGAGTCCACCCAGCCGGTCGCCCCCGATCGAGCGATCGGACGGCTGAGCCGGGTGGGTGCGATGCAGGCGCAGCAGATGTCGCTCGACGGGCGGCGGCGCCAGCAGGAGCGGCTCCGGCGAATCGAGCACGCCCTGGCGCTCGTGGGGCAGGGAGCCTACGGATCGTGCACCCGGTGCGGCGAGGATATCGGGCGGGCCCGCTTGAACGCCATCCCGGACACCTTCCTCTGCGTCGTGTGCGTGGAGCGGCTGCAGTCGCGTGGATCCGACCGCAAACCCGAACCTTGAGGAGGCCACGAGCATGACGGACACGCTCGCTTTCGAGAGCATCGGCGGCCTCGCGGCACGGATTCGCCAGGGCGCGATCGGCCCCGTCGCCCTGACCGAGGCACTGCTCGCGCGCATCGATGCCCTCGACCCTCACCTGCACGCGTTCCTCACTCGCGCGCGTGAGCGGGCGTTGGGCCAGGCGCGCGCCGCCGAGAGCGCGCTCCGCGGTGGTCACGACCTCGGGCCGCTGCACGGCATCCCGTACGCCGTGAAGGACCTGTACGACGTCGCGGGGCTGGCGACGACGGCTGGCACGCGCTGGCTCGCGGACAACGTGGCCGCGACCGACTGCGTCGCGGTCCGGCGTCTGTCGGCGGCCGGGATGGTCCTCCTCGGGAAGACCCACACCGTCCAGTTCGCGTTCGGCGGCGTGGGCGTCAATCATGATCACGGCACGCCGCACAATCCCTGGCACCGGGTGCCCCACGCTCCGGGAGGCTCGAGCAGCGGATCGGGCGTGGCGGTGGCGGCGGGGCTCGTGCCGATCGCGCTCGGCACCGATACGGGGGGATCCGTCAGGATCCCGGCCGCGCTGTGCGGCACCGTCGGGCTCAAGACCACCGTCGGGCGGATCAGTCGAGCCGGCGTGTACCCGCTGAGCTGGACCCTGGACAGCGTCGGACCGCTCACCCGGTCGGTCGAGGACGCGGCGCTCGTCTACCAGGCGCTGCAGGGGGCGGACCTTGGCGACGAGACGACGGTCGGGGTGCCGCCCCACGAGGTGCTCGGCGATCTCCGGCGAGGCGTGAAAGGCTTACGGATCGCGTTCGGTGAGACGGTGTTCTTCGATGACGTCGACGCCGAGGTCGACCAGGCGGTGCGGCAGGCGGGGCAGGTCTTCCGCGGGCTGGGGGCGCACGTCGACAGCATGGCGGTGCCCGAGGTCGCGCTCGCCATGGGGGAGCAGAAGCGCGCGCTCATGGTGGCCGCGGAAGCGCTTGCGGTGAACGGTCGCCTGCTCGATGAGCATTTCGACACGCTCGACCCGGTGGTCGTCTCCCGCATGGCGGCCGGGCGGGCCTTGACCGCGAGCGACTACTTCGCGGTGATGCGCCGGTGGGCGACGCTGCGCGCCCGGATCACCCGGACGCTCGCGGACGTCGATGCGCTCCTCGTCCCGACCACGATGGCTCCGGCGCGACCCGTGTCGGTCGTCGACGCGACGCCCGAGAGCTACGCCGAGCACAACGCGAAGTATCTGCGCAACACCTCGCTCGGGAACATCCTGAATCTCTGCGCGGTGTGTTTGCCGTGCGGCTTCACCGCGGAGGGGCTGCCGATCGGGCTGATGATCTACGCCAAGCCCTTCGACGAGGCGATGGCGCTGCGCGTCGCCTGGGCATACGAGCAGGCGACGGAGTGGCACGCGCGTCGCCCCGACCTGAGCTGGGCGCGCTAGAGAGCGGGGTGGGAGGTCGGCGAGTGACCTAGGGTGGGGCGCCGCCGGCCGTTCTACGGGTGGGTCATCGTGGCGGTGGCGACCCTCGCGATGTTCATGTCCAGTCCCGGCCAGACGTACGTCGCCGCCGTCTTCGTCGATCCCATCCAGCGGGACACCGGGTGGTCGCGCACCCTCATCTCGGGCCTCTACACGGCCGGCTCGCTGACGGCGGCGGCCGGCTTGTTCCTGATCGGCCGGCTGATGGACCGGTACGGGCCGCGGAAGGCGCTGGTGGTCGTCAGCGTGTCGTTCGGGCTGACCGCCCTGGGGATGAGCCGGGTGACGCAGCCGCTGCACCTGTACGCGGGCTTCGTCCTGCTCCGTCTCCTCGGGCAGGGCTCGCTCACGCTGATCCCCACGACCATGGTGGCGCAGTGGTTCGTCCGCCTCCGGGGTCGCGCAATCTCGGTGACCTCGGTGGGGGCGATCGCGGGTCAGGCCACGTTCCCGCCGCTGCTGCACCTCCTCATCGCGCGGACCGACTGGCGGATGGCCTGGGTGGTGCAGGCGGGGCTCGTCTGGGCGCTGCTCCTGCCGCCGGTCCTGCTATTCGTCCGGCGCATGCCGGAGTCGATGGGGCTGCGCCCCGACGGGGACCCCCCACGGGCTGCGACCGGCCAGGCTGCGGCTGCGACCACGGAGCCTCGGGAGGAGGAATGGACCCCCGGCGAAGCCTTCCGGAGCCCGACGTTCTGGCTCCTGATGGCGGCGGCAGCGTCCCACCCGCTGATCTCCACCGCGCTGACGTTCCACCATGTCTCCTTCATGGCCAGCCGGGGACTGGATGCGACGACGGCGTCCATGGTGTTCACGGTCATGGCTCCGTTCTCGCTCGTGGGGACGCTCCTTGCGGGAGCGGTCGTGGACCGGTTCGTGGTGCGCCACCTGCTGGTGGCCGCCCAGGGAGGGCTGATGGTCGCGCTGCTGTGGTCCGCGACGATCTCGATGCCCTGGCAGGCGGTCGTGTACGGCGGGCTGTTGGGGCTGACGAGCGGCTTCGGCATGACGCTGCAGTCCGTCGTCTGGCCGAGCTACTTCGGACGACGCCACCTCGGGAGCATCCGCAGCGTCGCCGCCGCGAGCATGATCGCCTCCGCGGCGATCGGTCCGCTTCCGTTCGGGTGGCTCTTCGACCTCACGGGGTCCTACAATCTTGGGATCCTGATCTTCCTGATGTTGCCGGCCCTGTCGGCGGCCGCGGCGGCGGCGGCGGTACCGCCACGGCGGTAGAGACCGAGTCGCGCCTGAGCGGCCGCCGACAGCTTCTCCATCCCCCTCTCCCGGGGGACCTCCTCGTGGACCGGCGTCTTCCTCCATCCCGCGATTTCATTTTTCTGCGGGACAGCTTTCTGAGGGCGGTCGCTCCGTTGCCCGTGTCCCCCGGAGGGAACGCAGGCCAGACGCCCCGCCGCGGGCACGTGAGTGTGGTCGCGCCGCAGGGGACACGCGATCATGGCGCGTCCCCGCGTTCGCGCGACGTGGGCGGTCTCAGGCGTTCCCGAAAGCGGGGTGTAGAGTCCTCCCAGCAGAAAAAGGGGACTCACCATGGAGACGCCACCGGACCTTCCCACCACCTGGAAACCCAAGCCGCCACGTATCGCCGAGCTGGATCGCCAGGGCGACGAGATCGCCGAGCTCTCCGCCCACCTCGAGGCGGCCACGGCCCGCCTGCTCGCGCTGATCCGGGAGTTCGACGCCCGCGGCGGCTGGAACACCGGCTTTGGCTCGTGCGCCGAGTGGCTGGCGTGGCGCGTTAGCCTGGACCTGGGCGCCGCCCGCGAGCGCGTCCGGGTGGCGCGCGCGCTCGTGACGCTGCCGGCCCTGGCCGAGGCGCTGGTGCGCGGGAGCT
>Ga0268386_10000964_pt1 | contig 19280 bp, 21 predicted proteins | sample RVTome_15_FD_200260 | JGI IMG/M metagenome (GOLD analysis project Ga0268386, IMG submission 200260) | Soil microbial communities from uranium-contaminated site in the Upper Colorado River Basin, Wyoming, United States - RVT150D86... ...
CATCGAGGGCGCCACCAAGGTCGTGCTCCTCGGCCAGACGACCGCGCTGAACCTCTTCGGCGACACCGACCCGATCGGCCAGATCGTCCGGATCAAGCAGGTCCCCTTCACTGTGATCGGCACCCTGGACCGCAAGGGCCAGAACTCCTGGGGGCAGGACCAGGACGACGTCATGCTGATACCCCTCTCGACGGCCAAGCGCAAGGTCCTCGGCAGGACGTACTCGAACCCGCGCGCCGTGGGGGCGATCTCGGTCAAGATCTGGCCCGGTGAGGACATGACCGAGGCCGAGGTCCAGCTGCGCGAGCTGCTCCGGCAGCGCCACCGCCTGCAGCCGTACCAGGACGACGACTTCACCGTCCGCAACCTCGCGGAGATTCTACAGACCCAAGAGGAGTCGTCCAAGGTCATGACGTACCTGCTGGCGGCGATCGCCTCGGTCTCGCTGCTGGTCGGCGGGATCGGGATCATGAACATCATGCTGGTCTCGGTGACCGAGCGCACTCGCGAGATCGGCCTGCGGATGGCGGTGGGCGCCCGCGGGCGTGACATCCTCGGACAGTTCCTCGTCGAGGCCGTGACGCTGTCGCTGATCGGCGGCGCGATCGGCATCGCCGCCGGCGTGGGCAGCGCCGAGGCCCTGGCCTACTTCGCCGAGTGGCGCACGCTGGTGGCGCCCCAGGCCATCGCGCTGGCCTTCGGTTTCGCCGCCGCCGTCGGCGTGTTCTTCGGCTTCTATCCCGCGCGTAAGGCCGCGCGGCTGGACCCGATCGAAGCGCTGCGTTACGAGTAGACCGACGCGTCCGCCGAAGCGGTCCAAGACGAAGCGGTCCAAGAAGGCGGCGCCCGCCCGGTCGCGCCAGCGGCGGGCGCGTCGCGCCCCGGTTGCCCACCCGGCCGCGCCGCGGAGGGCGACACCCCAGCCGCCCAGGCCCATGCACGCCGAGGTGCTGCTCCTGCAGCTCGCCGGCGAGCTCGCCGCCCTGCCCGCCGTGGACGGGATCCCGACCGCGCTGCGGGCGCTGGCGGCCGCCTACGCGCCCGGCTCGCTCCTGCCCGGCGCCATGGCCCAGGCCTGCCTGCAGAGCCGCGACGACAAGATGGCGATCCTCGCGCTGGCCTGGGCCCGCGAGCGCTTGCGGCTCGCGCTGGAGGAGTTGCTGGCCCGGACGCCGGCCCGCGGTGCACTGCCGGCTGGCGCGGAGACGCGCTCGTGGCTGATCCTGGCGGCGTGCGAGGCGATGGCGCTGGAGCCGCCGTCTGCCGTCGCCGATCGGCTCCGCGCGCTCCTCGAGCTCACCGGCTACCCGGCGGATCTCACCTGAGCGTCGCTCACGCGCCGTCCTCGCGGGCCCCCCGGGCCAGCCGCGGCGCCACCTCGCGCGCGAAGCGCTCGAGCATGCCGGTCGCCGGGAAGTCGGCGAAGCCCAGCATGAGGTCCGTGGCGCCGGCGGCAGCATACTCGGCGATGCGCGCCGCCACGATCTCGGGGTCGCCGGCGAGCGCGGTGTCCAGGACGGCGTGGCCGCCATGGATGCCGCGCTCGGTGCAGAACCGGGCCGTCCAGGTCGCCTGCTCGGCGGGCGAGCCGGCCAGGATCACGTCGGCCTCCACCGACCGGCATACCTCGCCCGGATGCCGCCCGGCGGCCACCAGCAAGTCGTCCAGCCGCGACGACCGTGCCGCGAACCCGGCCGGCGTCACGTACGAGGCTTCCCAGCCCCGGGCCCGTCGCGCGGTGAGCGCCAGGGCGCGCGGCCCCATGGCGGAGATCCACACCGGCGGGCCGGGCTGCTGCAGCGGCGGCGGGGCCAGCCGCGCAGCGCGCAGGCGGAAGACGGGCCCTGCCGAGTCCACCGTCTCGCCACGCCACAGCGCGCCGACGATCGCGAGCGCCTCGTCGAGCGCGGCCACCCGCGCCGCACCCCCGGGGTAACCGATCCCGTGACGCTCCCAGGCCGCGCGAGCCTCCGGGCCGCCAGCGCCGACGCCCAGGCGGAGGTCGAGGCGGCCACCGGAGAGATGGTCCACGGTGACCGCCCGCTTGGCGAGCCACGCGGGATGGTGCGCCGCCGGGTCGAAGGCGTACGTGACGGCGGGGCCGATGCGCGCGCGCCGGGTCACGGCGGCGAGCGCGCCCAGCATGGCCCAGCCGTCGAGGGTGAAGTCCCACGGCCCGTCGCCGTACGTGATGCGCGCGTAGCCCAGCTCGTCGGCCGCGCGCCAGAAGCGCTCGAGTGCGGCGACGTCCGGGGACCACGTCTGCACGCCCAGCGCGATCACGGGCCGAGGATGGGACGGGTGAACGCGCGTGTCAACCGGGCGGCCGTTTGACGGGCGCAGCAGCTACCCGCTACAGTGGCCTCGATGCGCTCCCCTTCCTGGCTCGGCCTGATCGCCCTCGTCCTCGTCCTGGCGCCCGCGGCCGCCCGCGGGCAGGCGCCGGTCGAGTCCGCGCGCGCCCTGGTGGCTCGCTACCACGAGGATCCCGCCGCGATCGACCGGGCCCGCGACCTGCTGGAGGGCGCGCTCGCCCGCGACCGCCAGGTCGACACGATGGTGATGCTCTCCTACGTGCACTTCCTCTACGGCGACGTGCGCGCCACCACCACCGAGGACAAGCTCGAGGCCTACGCGCGGGGCCGGGAGATCGGCAAGCGCGCCGTGGAGCTGGCCCCGCGCAACCCGGAGGCGCACGTCTGGTACGGGATCAACACCGGGCGCTGGGGCCTGACCAAGGGCGTGATGCGCTCGCTGTTCCTGCTGCCGACCGTCCGCCAGGAAGTCGAGGCGACCCTGGCGCTCGACCCCCGCAACCTTCGCGCGCTGGCCCTGTCCGGCAACGTCTTCCTGGAGGTGCCGGGCCTGTTCGGGGGCGACCGCGAGAAGGCCGAGCAGCAGTTCCGCCGGGCGCTGGAGATCGATCCGCGCTTCACCGTCGCCCGGGTCGATCTCGCCCGGGTCCTGATCGCCACCAGCCGCTACGCCGAGGCCCGCCGGGAGCTGCAGCGGGTGATCGACGAGCGTGCGCCCAACAGCGTCGCCGACTGGACCGTCAAGGACCTGCCACGAGCCCGCGAGCTGCTCGCCTCCATCGAAAGCAAGTAGACATCGCCGGCGTGATCCGGCGGCTGCGGCACACGCGGCCGGCCTGGAATCCCACCGCGCTGGCCGAGCTCGCCGAGCAGGGCGATCCCTTCCGCGTGCTCATTGCCTGCATCCTGTCGCTCCGCACGCAGGACACCACGACCGGCCCGGCCGCCGCGCGGCTCTTCGCCGTGGCGTCCACGCCGGAGGCGATGCTGCGGCTGCGGGCCACGCGCATCGCCGCGCTCATCTATCCCGTGGGCTTCTACCGGACCAAGGCGGCGGTGATCCTCGGCATCTGTCGCGACCTGCTCGAGCGCTTCGGCGGCCGGGTCCCCGACACGATCGACGCGCTGCTCACCCTGCACGGGGTGGGGCGCAAGACGGCCAACCTGGTCGTGACGATGGGGTTCAACAAGCCAGGGATCTGCGTGGACACCCACGTGCACCGGATCTCGAACCGGCTCGGCTACGTCCGCACCAGGACGCCCGAGGAGACCGAGATGGCGCTGCGCGACCGGCTGCCCCGGCGCTACTGGATCGGCTACAACGACCTGCTGGTGGCCTTCGGCCAGAACGTGTGCGCGCCGATCTCTCCCCGCTGCTCGACGTGCCCGGTCAGCGCGCTCTGCCGGCGGGTCGGGGTGACCTCCGCACGCTGAGGGCGCGCAGCCGGCGTCTCAGCCCCTCCCGCCGAACAGCTCCACCAGGCGCGCCTGCCGGAACGCCCACGCCTGCCGGAGCTGGCGGTGCACCAGGGCGGCGTGTAGCCCACGGCCGAGCGGGCCGAGCGGCAGCCGGTAGGTCACGCGATCCTCCACGCAGGTGCCGCCGTCCTCGTCGAGGAAGAGGTGGCGATGCTCCCAGCGGGCCCAGGGACCGCGCACCTGGACGTCGACGAAGCGATACGGTGGATCGTACTCGCGCACGTAGGTGCGCCATCGCAGCGGCAGCAGCCCGAGCCAGGCCGCCCGGAAGTCGAGGACGGCGCCCGCGTGCAGCGTGGTGCACGGCGTGAGCAGGCGCAGGCGCAGCGCGGGAGGGCTGACGCGGGCCAGGTTGCCGGGATCGGCGAAGAAGGCGAACACCTGCGGGCGCGGGCGGGCGAGCCAGACGCGGGTATCCAGGTGATGATCGGCCATGGGGCTGCCGCCGCCGCCGGCAGCGCGGGTATCATAAGCAGGTGCCCGCGCTCAGTCAAACGCGCGCCTACGCGGCGCTGCTGCTCATCGCGATCCTGTGGGGCACGTTCCCGGCGACCGGCAAGCTCGCCGTTGCCGACTTCCCGCCGGTGTTCCTCACGGCCATTCGAGGCGTCATCGCCTCCGCCTTCCTGGTGGCCCTGCTCGCGCGCTCGGGCGCCGAGACGATGCGCGGCCTGGCGCCCAGCAGTATCCGCGCCTTCGTGATCCTCGGCGTCTGCGGCCTCACGCTGTCCACTCAGCTCTCCTACGTCGGCTATGCGTACACCACCGCCGCCAACGCGGCCATCCTGCAGGCGGCCACGCCGGTGCTGGTCGCGCTCGGCGCCCGCGCGTTCCTCGGCGAGCGCCTGCGCCGGCGCCAGCAGGCCGGGGTCGCGATCTCCATGCTGGGCGTGCTGGTGGTCGTGACCGGAGGCCGGTTGCTGACGCTGCGGGTCGAGCAGCTGCGGGCCGGCGACTTCATCACCCTGGTCGGGCTGGTCGCCTGGATGGCTTACACGGTGTACGGCAAGCACGTCGTCACCACCCACTCCCCCGCGCTGACCACGACCGCGGCCTACGTGGCCGGCACCGGCATCCTCGTCGCCGAGGCCGCGCTGACCGCGCCGCTGTTTCCCCGGCCGATGTTGACCTCGTGGCCGGCCTGGACCGTCGTCGTCTACCACGCCCTGTTCGGCGCCGTCGCCCACATCTGGTGGTACCGGGCCGTCGAGCGGGTCGGCGCCAGCCGCGCCGCGGTGTTCATGAACGTGACGCCGATCGTCGGCATCGTGATGGCGACGACGCTGCTTGCGGAGCCCGTCGGCGTGGGGGAGGTGCTGGGCACGCTGCTGGTGCTGGCCGGCGTCGCGCTGACGACGGCGGCGCCGCAACGAACGGCGTAGGGCGCCGCCGACTACAGCTTCTTCACCTCGGTCAGGATGCGGTCGGGGTCGGGCAGCTGGCCGCGGCCGTAGCGCTCGACGAAGCGGATGGTGCCGGTCGCATCGACAACGAAGGTCGCGCGCGTGTTGGCGTTCCACTCCGGCCAGTGGACCCCGTAGTCCCGGGCGGCGGAGCGGTGCAGGTCGGCGAGCAGCGGGTAGTGACGGATGCCCACCGCCTTCGCCCAGTTCTCGTGGCTGAAGGGGCTGTCGGTCGAGATACCCAGCACCTGGGTATTGGCCGCCTCGAAGTCGCCGATGCGCCTGTCGAAGGCCGGCATGCAAGTGCTTCACCCCGGGGTCCAGTCCAGCGGGTAGAAGAGCAGCACGACGTTCTTGCCGCGATAGTCGCGCAGGCTGATTTCCTTGAGCCCGATGGCCTTCAGCGTGAAGTCGGGCGCCGGATCGCCGACGCCGGGTGTCCTCTCCGTCATCTCGCTCACGAGGCTCGTCCTCCCCTGAAGGTGCGGCGGCTCTCGCCCGGCACGACACGCGGCGGCACGGCCTTCGCGGGCGGCTTGCGCACGGCCGCCCACAGCCGGTCGCGCCGTGCCTCCAGCGGCTGGGCGGCCAGGCCGAGGTGACCGGCCGCGGTGACCACGCGCCCGGTCTCCCACAGGCGCTCGAAGCGGGTCGCGAAGCGCGGGTCGCGTACCGCGTGATGGTCCATGATGACGCGACAGCCGGTGGTGTCGATGATACGCCGCAGGTGGTCGATCGCGCGATCGATGGCCGTCGTGCCCAGCTCACGCTCCACGTAGGAGGGCGGCCCCGACAGGTAGAGCGTCGTGGGCCGCTCCTGGATCAGCCACGCCGCGGCCACCGGGGAGAGCGGACCCTGCACGTCGGAGGCGAAGACGAACCGCTCCGGCTCCCGGTGGTCGACGACGCTCAGCGCCACCACGTGGCCGAGCGGGGAACCCTCCCCGCCGTGGGGCAGTGGCGATGACACCTTGAGCTCGAGGTCGAGCGTGCGCAGGAGCACGCCGTCGGCCGCCTGCACGTGGGCCTGCCCCTGCAGCGCACCCCAGAGGGCCTGGCCCCGACGGGCCTGGGCCCCGGTCACCATCCGCCGCGGGTCCTTGGCCAGGACCACGCGCCCCGCGTAGGTGACCGGGTCGGAGCGGAAGTGGTCCTCGTGGTAGTGGCTCACGAACACGTAGCGCGACCGGGCGGCGTAGGCGGAGATCCGGTCGTTGGCGCGCTTGAGCGCCTCCCACTCCTCGTGGCTCGGCGGCAGCCCGTACCGGCTCGACGCCAGCGTGGCCCCGGGGTCGATCAGCAGGCCCGTCGCCCCGGCCTCCACGTACGTGGCCATGGACCGCACGCCCAGCGAGTCGGCGGCGAGCGGAACGATCCTCATGCGAGGCCCCGTGCTGGCGCCGGGTTCCGCGGCCCGCGGCGGGCCGTCAGATGCATCGCCCACCGTCGACTTCCACGCAGGTGCCGGTGATCATCGCGGCATCGTCGGAGGCCAGGAACACCGCCGTGGCGGCGATGTCGGACGGCTCGTTCAGGCGCCCCAGCGGAACCGTGGCGACGTAGGCCCGTAGCCCCTCCTCGTCCACCTCGCGCTTGTTCATGAAGGTCGGCAGCATCGGCGTGTGCGTGGCTACCGGCGCGATGGCAACGACCCGCACGCCGTGCGGAGCCGTCTCCAACGCCAGCGCCTTGGCCAGCACCACCACCGCGCCCTTGGAGGCGGCGTAGGTCTGGCCGCCCGGTCGCGGCCGGATGGCCGAGGTGGACGCGGTGATGAGGAACACGCCGCGCCGCTGGCGCTTCATCACCGGCAGCGCGTACTTGGCGCCGAGCCACACGCCCTTGACGTTGACCGCGAAGATCCGATCGAACACCGCCTCCTCCACGTCCTCGACGTCGGTCTTCCACTGCGGGACCCCCGCGTTGGCGTAGAAGACGTCCAGGCGCCCCCAGCGGGCGACGGCCTCCTCGACGACCGCCTGGTTGTCGGCGGCCCGCGTCACGTCGGCGCGGGCGGCCGCGCCCTGGCCGCCCGCCTTGTCGATCTGCTCGACGGTCTTCTTGGCCCCGGCCTCGTCGAGGTCGACCACGAGCACCCGCGCGCCCTCGCGCGCCATCCCGCGCGCGGACGCCGCTCCGATGCCCGACGCCCCGCCCGTCACGATCGCGACCCTATCTTTTAGACGCATGGTGAAGCTCCTTGGCTAGAGCGTCAGCGCGGCCAGCGTCCGCGCCGCGGCGGCATCGCCGGCGACCATCAGGGTCGTCACCCCGGCGCCCGTCCACTCGGCCAGCTGCGCGCGGATCCGCTCGCGCGGGCCGCAGAGCGCGACCTCGTCGACGAGCGCGTCGGGGACCGCGGCCGCGGCCTCGTCCCTGCGGCCGGCCAGGTACAGATCCTGGATCCGGGTGGCGGCCTCGTCGTAGCCGTAGCGGCGCGCGATGTCGTTGTAGAAGTTCCGCCCGCGTGCCCCCATTCCGCCCACGTAGAGCGCCAGGCGCGGCTTGACCGCGGCCCGGCAGGCCGCCACGTCGTCGCCGACCACGACCGGCACCATGGGCATCACGTCGAAGTCGGCGGCACCGCGGCCGCCCGCCTTGAATCCCTCGTCCAGCCACGCGCGGAACATCGTCATGCGGCGGGCCGAGAAGAAGACGGGGATCCAGCCGTCGGCGATCTCCGCGGCCAGGGCGACGTTGCGCGGTCCCACGGCCGCGAGATAGATCGGCAGCCCGGCGCGGCCGTGGAGGATGGAGCGCAGCGGCTTGCCGAGGCCGGTCGCATCGCCGCCAGCGTAAGGAATCTGATAGTACTCGCCACGGTACTCGAGCGGCTTGTCGCGGCGCAGGATCGCCCGGACGATCTCGACGTACTCGCGCGTCTTGCGGAGCGGCTTGCCGAAGGCCTGCCCGTGCCAGCCCTCGACGACCTGGGGGCCCGACACGCCCAGGCCGAGCCGGAAGCGGCCGCCCGACAGCGCGTCGAGCGTCATCGCCGTCATCGCGGTCATGGCGGGCGTGCGGGCGGGGATCTGCATGATCGCGGTGCCCACGTGGATCCGCTCGGTGCGGGCGGCGACCCACGCCGCCGGCGTCACCGCGTCGGAGCCGTAGGCCTCGGCCGACCACACCGAGTCGTAGCCGAGCCGCTCGGCCTCCAGGATCCGCGTCATGTCGAGTGCCATCGCGGCCCCCGAATAGCTCAAGCTCAGCGCCAGCCGCATGCGACTCCTCCCGTCCGTCGTCTCGTCGCCGCCGGTCGCCGGTGCAGGTCGGCGCGCGACGGCTCCCACCGGTACCGGGCCAGCGGCACCCGGCCGCGCCGCAGGGTAACACCCTCCTGCTCCAGGCGGATGCGCTGCGTGAGCATGCCGCTGTCCCGACGCCGCCGGCTGATGCCGCCCTGCGCGTTGACCACGCGGTGCCACGGGACGTCGTCGGGGCAGCGCCCCATCGCGCCTCCCACCGCGCGGGCCGATCGCGCCCGGCCCACGAGCGACGCCAGCTGTCCATAGGTCGCGACCTGCCCCGGCGGGATCCGCCGCACGAGCCTGTACACGGCCACGCGGAAGATCATCCGCGCGCCGGGCCGACGCCAAGCTCGTGCAGCCGGGCGTAGAGGCCACCGTGTCGCAGCAGGGCCGCGTGCGTGCCTTCCTCGTGGATGCGCCCGCGGTGGAGCACCAGAATACGGTCGGCATCCTGGATGGTCGACAGCCGGTGGGCGATCGTGATCGTCGTGCGTCCGGCCGTGAGCCGTCCCATCGCCTCCCGGATCATGCGCTCGGACTGAGGATCGACGCTGGACGTCGCCTCGTCCAGCACCAGGATTGCGGGATTGTACACGAGCGCCCGGGCGATGGCCAGGAGCTGGCGCTCGCCGTGGGAGAGATTCGCCGCCCGCTCCACCAGCGGTGTGGCCAGCCCCTGCGGCAAGCGCTCGACGAGCGCGGCCGCGTTGGCCGTGGCGAGCGCGCGGGCCAGCGCGGCCCGCCCGCCAGCGCCGTCGAGCGCGAGGTTGGCCTCCACCGTGCCGGTGAAGAGCACCGGGTCCTGGAAGATGACGCCGACGTGGCGCCGCAACCGGGCGAGGTCCCACTCGCGCACGTCCACGCCGTCCACCCGAACGCGCCCGCGCTGGACGTCCCACGTACGATTGAGCAGCCGTACGCACGTCGACTTGCCCTCGCCGGTCGTGCCCACCAGCGCCACGTGCTCGCCGGGCGCCACCGCGAAGGTGCAGTCGGCAAGCACCCACCGCTCGTCCTCGTAGGCGAACCAGACGCCCTCGAACGCCGCGCGGCCGGTGGCGGCGACCGGTGCGCGCGGAGCCGGGGGCCCCACGATGGCCGGGGCCCGGTCGAGCAGGCCGAAGATGCGCTCGGCCGAGGCCATGGCCGACTGCATCACCGTGTACTTGGCGCCGAGATCGCGGATCGGCAGGAAGAAGCGGTTGGTGTACTGGATGAAGGCGACCAGCACGCCGAACGTCAGGGCGCCCTCCAGGATCCGGCCGCCGCCGTACCAGACGAGCAGGGCCAGCGCCACCGATCCCAGCGCCTCGACGGCGGCGTAGAGCGAGCTCTCGTAGAGGGTCGAGCCGAGCAGCGAGCGTCGATAGTCCTGGTTCAGCCGCTCGAACTGACGCTGCTCGTGGGCCTCCCGCGTGAAGAGCTGGATGACCGCCATCCCCTGCAGCGACTCCTGCAGGAAGGTGTTGAGGCGGGCCAGGTGCCGCCGGACCGCACGGTAAGCGTCGCGGGCGCGGAGACGGAAGTAGGCCGCCACCGCGAACAGCACCGGGACGATGGCGTAGGTCACCAGCGCCAGCCGCCAGTCCAGCCACAGCATCACCGCGACCACGCCGGCGACGGTGACGACGTCGGCCACGATCGCGAACAGGCCGCTGGTGAAGGCCTCGCTCACCGCCTCGACGTCGTTGAGGACGCGCGTCATCAGGCGCCCGACCGGCGTGCGGTCGAAGAACCCGGCCTCCAGCCGCAGCAGGTGGCGGAACAGCGTCTCGCGCAGGTCGTGGACGACCCGCTGGCCGGTCAGCGCCATCAGGTAGGCTTCCAGCATGCGCAGCCCGTACAGGACGACCAGCGTGGCCGCGTAGAGGCCGGCGATCCCGGCCAGGCCGGCCCAGTCCGCCTGGAGGATGTGATCGTCGATGGCGACCTTGAGCAGGTACGGCTGGGCCAGCTCGACGAGAGCGACCACCGGGAAGAGCGCGATGGAGGACCAGACGAGCCGGTGGTGCGGCCGGGCCGTCACCCACAAGCGGCGTGCCAGCCGGCGGTCGAACGCCCGGCCGAGCACGTCGTCGTGCTCGGGCCCGTCGAAGAGATCAGGCACGCGCGATCTCCTCCTCGAGCCGCTGCGTCCGCCACAGCCGTGCGTAGAGGCCTTCCCGCGCCAGCAGCTCGTCGTGACGTCCCGTCTCCACCACGCGGCCGCCGTCGAGGACGACGATCCGGTCGGCACCCTGAGCGGCGCGGAGCCGGTGGGTCATGAGCAGGATCGTCGGCGCCGCCGACCGCAGGGCGGCCAGGATCTCCAGCTCCTTGGCGGCATCGACGTTGGCGAACACGTCATCGAGGACGAGGATCGGCGGCGTTCCGGCGATCGCCCGGGCCAGGGCCACGCGCTGGCGCTGCCCACCCGAGAGTGTGAGGCCGCGCTCGCCCACCACGGTGTCCCAGCCTCGGGCGAAGCCCGCGATCTCCCCGGCGATGCCGGCCGCCGCCCCGGCTCGGTGGACCGCGGCCTCGCCGACCTCCTCGCGGCCCAGGCTCGTGTTGTCGCGCAGGGCGCGCGAGAAGAGGAACGCGTCCTGGGGCACCCAGGCCAGGAGCGCGCGCAGGCGGCGCAGCGGCAGCGTGGTGACGTCGGTGTCGTCCACGAACACCGTCCCCGGCGGCGGCTCCCACAGGCGTGCGAGCAGGAGCCCGAGCGTGGTCTTGCCGCCGCCGGTCGGTCCCACGACGGCCACCACCTCGCCCGCCTTGACCTCGAACGAGACATCGCGCAGCACCGGCGTCCGGCCGTCGTAGGCGAAGCGCAGGCGCGCGAACCTGATCGACGGGACGGCGGCGTCCGGGGTGGCCCCGGTGGGCTCGCTCGCCCGGGCAGGCCGCGCCTCGTCGAGGACCTGCTGGATCCGCTCCATCGAGGCCAGCCCCCGACGGCTCAGGGCCAGCGTGAAGCCCAGCGCCACGGTCGGCCACGCCAGGTACCCGAGGTAGCCCGTGAACGCGACCAGCGCGCCCAGCGACAGCCGCCCGCTCGCCACCGCGCTACCTCCGGCCCAGAGGACCACGAGCGTCCCGACGCCGCTGACGAGCCCCATCAGCGGCGTGAAGTGCGCCTGGGTACGGGCCAGCGCAGTGCTGGCATCCCGCAGCCCGGTGTTGGCCGTCGCGAACTCGGCCGTCGCGCGCGCCTCCATGGTGTAGGCGCGGACGACGCCGATGCCGGCCAGCCGCTCCTGGACCAGCGTGGACAGCGCGTCCAACCGATCCTGCATGGCGTGGGTGCGCAGGCCCACCGCCGTGTTGTAGCGGCGGACGAGCAGCACGAGGGCGGGAAGGGGCGCCATCGCCCACAGCGTGAGCCAGGGATCGACGGCCAGCATCGCGGCCAGCGCCCCGGCGAACGCCAGCGCGGTGGACACGCCCGAGATGATGCCGAAGCCGAGCAGGGAGCGGACCGCGCCGACGTCGCTGGCCGCGCGCGCCATGAGATCGCCGGTGGAATAGCGCGCGAACAGACCGGGCGGGAAGGTTTGCAGTGCCGCGTAGAGATGTCCCAGCACCTCGGCCGCCACGTGCTGGGCGGCGCCGGCGATGGCGATGCGCGAGAGCAACCGGGCCACGCCGTTGCCGGCGGCGCACAGCAGGATCACGCCCACGTATCTCCCGAGCGGCGCGGCCGGGCCCCGGGCCTGCAGCGCGTCGATCGCCTGCTTGACGGTCCACGGGATGGCCAGCGACAGGATGGTGGCCACGACCAGGCAGGCCACGCCGAGCGCGTAGCGCCGTCGATAGCGCGCGGCGTGGCGCCAGAGCTCGCGAGCGGCTGTGGCCAGACGCGCCTTACCTGGCGCGGCCGTCCACGTGCGGCTTGAGCGCGGCGTAGACGGCGAGCACCGTCGGGGTGGGGACGCCCAGCCGCTGGCCAAGCCGGACAGCGTGGCCGTGGAGCGCCTCCAGCTCGAGGCGGCGGCCCTGCACGAGATCGTGGTAGAGCGAGGACAGGGCCTCGGGGGCCAGCCCCTCGGCCGCCTTCACGATGGAGTCGGCCACGTCGTCGGCCAGGGAAACGCCGGCGGCCCGCGCGACCGCCGCCAGCTCCTCGACGATCGCGCGGTACATCCGCCACGTCTCCGGCACCGCGCGGATCACCCCGATCGGCGCGCGCGTGAGCGCCGTGGTGCCGGCCTGGGCACTGATCAGCAGATACTTCTCCCACAGCGCGCGCCGGATGTCGCTCACCACGTCGGCCGGGACACCGGCCTGCACGAGCGCCGATCGCAGGGGCTCGAGGCGGTCGCTCGGGCGGCCGTCGAGCTCGCCCACCACGATGCGCCCGGCCAGGCTGTGGGCGATCACGCCGGGCGACTCGATCGTCGCGAAGACGTAGGCGACGCCGCCGACGGCGTGCCCGTCGCCGAGAATCCGCTCGAGCGTCTCCTCGTTGTCCACGCCGTTCTGCAGCGACACGACGGCGGTGTCGGGGCCGACGGCCGGGCGGATGGCCAGCGCCGCCGTCTCCGTGTCGAACGACTTCACGCAGAACAGCACGACGTCGGCGGGCGGCCGGCCGGCGACGTCGTCGACCGCATCGGCCTCGACGGCCCACTCCCCGTCCACCGCCGAGCGGACCCGCAGCCCGTCGCGCCGCATCGCCGCCAGATGGGCGCCCCGGGCCAGGAAGGTGACCGGGGTGCCGGCCCGCGCCAGGCGCGCGCCGAAGTAGCCGCCCACGCCGCCGGCCCCGACCACCAGGACCCGCATCACCACCACCCCCGCCGACGGAAGTAGGCGATCATGCCGCCGGCGGTCAGCAGCATGACCACGAGGACCGCCGGGTAGCCCCAGCGGGCGTCGAGCTCCGGTATGTGCCGGAAATTCATCCCGTAGATCGAGGCGATGAAGGTCAGCGGGATGAAGATCGTGGCGATGACGGTCAGCACCCGCATGGCCTCGTTGAGCCGCTGGTTCTGCATGGAGAGGACCACCTCCATCACCGAGACCGCCGTCTCCCGCAGCGTCTCCACGATCTCGAGCGCCTGCACGGCGTGATCGTAGACGTCGCGCAGGAACACGCGCGTCTCCGCCGCGATGAGCGGCGACTCCTCCCGCTGCAGGACGAGCACCTCCTCGCGCAGCGGCCACACCGCGCGCCGGACCGCGAGGAGGTCGTGGCGCAGCCGGATGAGACGCAACAGCGTCAGCTGCGAGGCGGCCGACCCCAGGGCCTCCTCCTCGAGGGTGTGCATGCGCTCGGCGAGGGACTCGATGACCGGGAAGTAGGCGTCGACCACGGCGTCGAGCAGCAGATAGGCGAGATAGTCGGCGCCGGCCTCGCGCACTCGACCCCGGCCGTGCCGGATCGCCTCCCGCGTCGCGCCGAAGCAGTCGCCGTCGCTGCGCTCCTGGACGGTCAGGACCCAGTCGGCGCCGAAGAAGACGCTCACCTGCTCCTCGAGGATCGCGGGGGCGGCCGGCCCGTCCGGCGGCCGCTCCACGCGCATCGTGCGCATGACCAGGAACATGTGGGTGTCGAACCGCTCGACCTTCGGCCGCTGGGGCACGTTGATGACGTCCTCGAGGGCGAGCGCGTGCAGGCCCAGGCGCTCGCCCACGCGCGCGAGCACCCTCGGATCGCCGAGGCCGTCGATGTTGATCCAGGTGACGGCTCCCGGGAGCAGGCGGGCGAGCGCGGCGTCGATCGTCGCGACCCGGTCCTCGGCCAGGCCGCCGCGCTCGAAGCGCATGACGTGGATGACCGGGGGCTGCGCCGACTCGGCGGCCACGAGCGTACCCGGCGGGGTGCCCGGCCGGATGCGCGACACCCGCGGCCGCCGCACGCCGAGCGCCGCGCGCAGGTGCTGCCGATGGCGCGTCGATGTCATGCGCGCTTCATGCTCCGGGAGGCCCGGGGGCTTGTCAAGGCGGCGCGTGTGATAGAGTCCGATCCGACATGACGTCACTGCCCTCGCGCGTGACGGCGCGCAGCCTGGCCCCGGCGGTGACAGTGCGACGGACCGTTCGGCCGTGAGTCGCGCGGACCTGGGTGCGGAGCGGAGCCTGGCGATCGCCGTGGCGCGCGCGGCCGGCGAGCTGCTGCGCGATCAGCTCTCCGGCCCTCGGCGCATCGTTTACAAGGGCAGCCCCACCAACCTCGTCACCGAGATGGACGCGCGCGTCGAGACCCTCATCGTCGACCGGCTCGACGCCGCCTTCCCGGGCGACGCCATCCTGGGCGAGGAGCGGGGCGCCCGGGCCGGCCGCTCCGGGCGCCGCTGGATCATCGACCCCCTGGACGGCACCACCAACTACGCCCACGGCCTGCCGATCTACGGGGTATCCATCGCGCTCGAAGTGGCCGGGCGCGTGCAGCTCGGCGTGGTCTACGATCCGAGCCAGCGGGAGCTGTTCGTCGCCGAGCGCGGCGTCGGCGCGTTCTGTAACGACACGCGGCTGTCCGTGTCCGGGACCGCCACGCTCGACGAGAGCCTGCTGGCCACCGGATTCCCCTACGACATCCGGGTGAACGCCGACAACAATCTCAAGGAGTACGCCGCCTTCGCGGTGCGCGCCCGGGGTGTGCGTCGGCTGGGCTCGGCCGTGCTCTACCTGGCCTGGCTCGCTGCGGGCCGGTTCGACGGCTACTGGGAGCTGCGGCTGGGACCGTGGGATGTCGCGGCCGCCGGGCTCATGGTGGAGGAGGCCGGCGGACGGCTCACGGCGCTTGCCGGCGGTCCGCTCGAGCTGGAGGCACCGAGCGTCCTGGCCAGCAACGGCCGCATCCACGACGCGATGCTCGCTGTCCTCAGGGAGATCCGAGGCGCATGAGCGAGGCCCGCATCCCGCTGCACACGCGGACGATCCGGATGGACGCCGTCCGTGTCAACGATGCCGAGCTCGAGGTCGCCGGCCACCTGGTGGACGACCGCCCCGAGCCCGAGGACTGGTTCGGCGTGCCCGCGGGGCCGGTGATCCACGACATGCGCGTGACGCTGCGCGTGCGCCATCCGGATCTCGTCATCACCGCGGCGTCCGCCACGATGCGGGCCCGGCCCTACACGATCTGCACCGATGCGGTCGCGCCGCTGCAGCGGCTCGTCGGCCTCTCCGTGACCCGGGGCTTCACGCGCGCCGTGAACGAGCGGCTGGGCCGCGCCCACGGATGCGCTCATCTCACGGCACTCGTGCACGCCCTCGGCCCCGTCGTGCGTCAAGCGGCCGGCGTCGCCTTTCCCGGCCCGCGTCCGACGCCCGAGGCCGCGAGCGATCCGTGGTTCGTGAACACGTGCCACGCCTGGCGCGAGCACGGCCCTCTGCACGCTCGCCTGCTCGCCAACGACGTCGACGGTCTGCGCAAGCTCTCGGCGTGGCGGACCGGCTAGACCACCCCAAAGTGTCCCGGCTGCGCGGGGAGCCCCGAGGACCACGGCGTCAGGAGGCGATGTCGGGTCCGGGGCGCGGCATGCCAGGCGCGCCACGGCGCCGCCGGGGTGCGCCGAGCGTCGGGGCGCCATGTCGGTCCCCCCAAGTCGATCACATCTCCCAGGGAGGATCGACGGCGGCCTGAAGCTCCAGCACGGTGGGGCCGTCGGCGCCCAGCGCGCGACGAAGGGCGTCGCCGAGGCCGGTGGCGTCCACCCGGTCACCGCGGCAACCGAAGGCGCGGGCGAGCGCGGGGAAGTCGGGGTTCGTGAGGTCCGACTCGCCGGACCGGCCGAAGAGCCGCTCCTGCAGCCAGCGGATGGCGCCGAAGCGCTCGTCGTTGACCACCAGGAAGACGATCGGCAGCCGGTACTTCACCGCCGTTGCCAGCTCGTTGACGGAGTACACGAAGCCGCCGTCTCCAGCCACCGCCACGACCGCCCGCTCGGGGCGCGCCAGCTTGGCGCCGATCGCTGCCGGCACCGCATAGCCCAGCGCGGCCGAGCCGGTCGGATAGAGGAACGTTCGCGGCCGGAGCACGGGGAAGCGCCACTCCATCCAGTACGTGAGGCCCGTCTGGTCGTTGACGACGATGGCGTCGTCGGGGAGGGCCGCTCGCAGCGTGTCGATCAGTGCGGCGATGGCCGGCGTGTAGCGCGGACCCGCGTCGGCCCGCCGCTCGGCCAGCCACTCGCGGTGCCAGCCCGCCGCCGCCGCGCCCTCCCCGAGGCCGGCCCGCAGGCGGCGCAGCCCGTCCCGCGCGTCGCCCACGAGCGCCACGCGGGGCTTGAACACGCGGCCGATCACGGCGGAATCGAGGTCGAGATGGATCAGCGCCTGCCCCGGGTCGAGGGTGACGCCCAGCTTCTCGAGCGAGCGGTGGCCGAACTTGGTGCCGACCGCGAGGATCACGTCCGCCGCGCGCAGCGGCTCGGCGCAGGCGCGGCGGTCGGGCAGTACGCCGTGGAAGAGCGCATCGCGCTCGCCGACCGCGCCCCGGCCGGCCACCGTGGCGATCACCGGGGCGCCGAGGCGACGCGCGAGGTCCTGCAGCTCGCGCTCGGCGCCGGCGGCGATCACCCCACCGCCTGCCACCACCAGCGGCCGCGCCGCGCCCGCCAGCAGCCGAACCGCGTGCGCGATGTCCGCGACGTGGCACGGCGGTCGGGCGCCGTGCCCCCCGGTGGGTTGCGGCGCCTCCACGCCTGCGTTGAGGAAGTCGTAAGGGATGGACAGCGCGATCGGGCCCGGGCGCCCCGTGCGCAGCAGATCGAAGGCGCCCGCGATCGCACCCGGGATGGCGCGGGCCTCGGTCAAAGCCTCCGCCCAGCGCGTCACCGGGCGGAAGCAGTCGATCTGGTTGGGGACCTCGTGGAGCGCGCCCAGGTCCCGGCCGACCAGCTCCGAGGCGATGTCGGAGGCGATCAGCACGACCGGGACCGAGCCCGCGTACGACTCGACCAGCGGGGTCAGCGCGTTGGTGGCGCCGGGTCCCGTGGTCACCAGCACGACGCCAGGCTCGCCGCCGGCGCGCGCGTAGCCGTCGGCCATGAACGCCGCCCCGGCCTCGTGCCGGGCGAGCACGTGAACGACGTCGCGCTGGCGGAGCAGCGCGTCGTAGATCGCCAGGTTGTGGAACCCCGGAATGCCGAAGACGTGGCGCACGCGCTCACGCCGCAGGGCCTCGACGACGAGCTCGCCTCCGGTCGGCCGCGCGCTCACGGGGCGGGCGGTCGCGGGGTCGGCATGGGATTGCCCCGGACGTACTTGGCGTCGATCTCGCGCCGGACCTGGGCGGGCGTCCGGCCCGCGCGCGTCGCCTGCATCACGTCACGCGTGATGTCCAGGCACAGGCTTCAGGTGGCGGCGTGGCTGGTCCAGGTCGTGCTGTCGGCCGACTCGCGCTTGATGTAGCAGGCGCGGTTGGAGGTGTGACCGAACTGCTGGCAGCCGCAGGTGCACGGCATCCACTGCAGCACGTCGCCCCGCTCGCGGGCGAAGCGGTAGAGGGTCGCCGTGTCCCCACCGGTGGCGAAGACCGGCAGAGCGCCCGCGGCGCGGGTCTGCACCTTGTCGCCGATCGCGTCGATCGTCACCTCATCGCCGGCCGACTGCGCCCACCAGGCCGCACCGGCGACCATCACCAGCGCCACGCTCAGGACGAGCAACGCCAGGGGGCGTGAGACGACCCCTGGGACACCCCTGCGATTCGCGTCGTGTGCCACCTCCGTACCCTCCTGCCGCCTGCTGCCCCGGCGGTTACTCCGCCCGCGCCAGCGCGTACTCGCGGCCACCCAGGCGGAGGGTGCCGCGGCCACTGCGCTCGTCGTACTCCGCGAGGGCGAGGAGCTGGAACGTCGCCGCCCGGCTCAGCCGGGCCTCGAACGCGCCGTCCTTCACCGCCCCGTAGGGCACGTCGCCCGGCCCGATGCGTAGCGTGGCCGGGTCGACGTCCTGCTCGGCCCCGTCGTTGAGCCAGGCGTGCAGCGCGTCCCCGCGGCGCTCGATGCGCGTGACCATGAACGGCGCGTCGGCGACCTGCACCGGGATGCGGACGCGCGTCTGGATGAAGTAGCCGTCAGCGTCGCGTCGCAGGTTGCCCCGCAGGTTCGCCACAACGCCGGGATGCGTGATCTGCACGTCATCGTCCCACCACTCGCCGTCGACGTCGACGCGTAGAGCCGGCAGCGTCCACTCGGCCGGCAGTCCGGTGGCCATCAGAACACCACGCTGGCGAAGCTCACCACGCCCCGCGGGTCGGGCCACTGGCCGTACCGCCGTAGTGTGCCACGGGCGCCGCCCAGCGCGCGCAGCAGGGTATAGATCGGCGACAGCCCGCAGATCCGGCGTCGATCGCCGTCCCGCCGCGCCGACTCGAAGAAGGCGGCGGCGTCGCCCGCCTCCACGGCCGCCAGCATCTGCCGGTCCTCGCGGTCGATGGCCGCGAGCCCGGCCGGGCTCACCGGCTCCGGATCGCCGAAGCGCGGCCCCACGTGGGCGAGGTCGGCCCCGGCGATGAACGTCACGCGCCGTCTCGAGGCCGCGATGGTGTTGCCGAGCGCGTCGAGGAACGCCGGAACCCGGGCGTCGTCCTCGGGGTGCACGCCGCGCGCGAGCGCCTCGTGCACGAAGCTGGTCAGCACGGGGACGATCGTGATCTCCCGCCGGCCCCCGTAGAGGTACTGCAGGAAGACGGTCTGGAACTCGATCGAGTGCTCGTTGCGGTGCGCGAGCTCGGAGCCGAAGCAATCCTGCCGGGCCCGCGCGGCCAGCGCCTGAACGAACTCGCGGTCGACGCGCGCCGGCCCCAGCGGCGTGTCGTAGTCCTTGCCGGTCAGGGCGAAGGGATGCGCCATGCCGACGTGGCAGGTGCCGAAGATGACGAAGCAATCGGCCTCTCCGCGCTC
>Ga0268386_10000965_pt1 | contig 19271 bp, 21 predicted proteins | sample RVTome_15_FD_200260 | JGI IMG/M metagenome (GOLD analysis project Ga0268386, IMG submission 200260) | Soil microbial communities from uranium-contaminated site in the Upper Colorado River Basin, Wyoming, United States - RVT150D86... ...
ATCCACGTCGGTCGGGCACGTGGGTGGCCTGGCCGAGAAGGGCGTGGCTCCGACACGCCCGACTACCCTTCGTTTCGATCCCCCACGTCGGTCGGGCGCGCTATCATCGCGGGCGGTGTTGGCTCCGTCAAGTGCGCGGCTGCGGGGGCTCGCGCTGATCGGTCTGGCCGCCGTGTCCTGGGGCACGACGGGATCGGTCACGACGGTGCTGGTGGCGACGGCGGACACGACCGCGCTGGTGATCGGCGCCGTGCGCATGCTCGTGGCCGCTCCGCTGCTGGCGGGCGCCGCGCGGTGGATCGCCGGCTCGGCACGCCTCGGTCGGGCCGACCGCTGGCGTTGCGTGATGCTGGGCCTCTGCATGGCGGCGTTCCAGGCGACTTACTTCAGCGCGGTGACGCTGGCCGGCATCGCCGTCGCCGCGCTGATCGCCATCTGCTGCGCGCCCCTGCTCATCGCCGGGCTGGCGGCCGGGCTGCTCGGCGAGCGTATCACCGCCCGCGTCGGCTGGGCGCTGGCGCTCGGGATCGCCGGCACCGCCCTGCTGATCGCCGGCCCGCGCGGCGCGGCCGACGTCTCCCCGCGCTTCGGCGCGGGTGTGCTGCTCGCCCTGGGCGCCAGCCTGTCGTACGCGCTCTACGTCGTCCTCGCCAAGGCGGCGCTGGCGCGGTCGGCGCCGCCCCTGCCACTGGCCGCGGCCAGCTTCGGCGTGGCGGCCGTCGTGCTGGCCCCGATGCTGCTCACGCCTGACCTGGGGCGTCAACTCGTGCTCGGCTGGCCCTGGCTGCTCTACCTCGGCGCCGTCACCACGGCCGGCGCCTATGCCGCCTACACCCTCGGGCTGCGCGACGTGCCGGCCTCCACCGCGGGCGTGGTCGCGCTGCTCGAGCCGCTCACCGCGACGCTGCTCGGCGTCGGGCTCTTCGGCGAGCGTCTCGGCACCCTCGGCGGCGCCGGTGCGGTCCTCCCTCTCGCCGCCCTCGCACTGCTCGTCACCCGCCGCTGAGGGCGACGCGCGGCCGCCGATCAGCTGAGCTCGATGGGCCGGGACACCGCGCGGCTGAACGTGCAGTTTGGGACGACGGCCGAGTGCTTGCCCGAGCCGCCGGCCACCACGACGAAGACGTCGTCGGGCGAGGGCACGCGGGGCAGCCGCGCGGCGGGATCGCTGGTGGCGTTCATCCAGGCCGGCCAGTCGTGCATGCCGTACATGCCGCCCAGCCGCATCAGGCTCAGCGGCTGACGGGCGTTCTCGTACACGAATTGCTGCACGTCGGCGCGCGTGAGGCCGTCGCCGGCGACCGTCCGGGCGTGCTCGGGCCCCAGCACCACCATGAGCTGGGCCTGCGAGAAGTACCAGCCCACGTTGGACCCGAGCGACACGGCCGTGTCGGCGACGTTGACCAGGATGCCGGTCGCCGTGGTGGAGACGTGATCGTTGACGTTGTGCGGGCCCTCGCCGCCGTAGACGGTGACCACGTCGCCGTCCCGCAGGGGCGCCCACGGCGAGTCCGCCTCGTTCTCGGCGATGCAGTAGGCGAACTTGGCCGGGCTACCCTGGGTGGCCATGTCATAGCGTCCCGGCCACGCTCCGCCCACGTTGAGCAGGATGAGGCGGATCGCCCGGCCGATCGTGGCGTTGGCGCGGAAGCCGGGTCCGAAGCAGCCGCTGCCCGAATGCAGGCCGATCCGCCGGCCATAAGGGCCGTTCACGACCAGCAGCGGTGCCACCGGATGCGTGGTCGCCTGCACGCCGTAGAGATTGAACGCCGGGTCGAGCATGGCCTCGACCGCGGCGACGATCACGGGGAACGCCGCCGGCGCGCAGCCCGCCATGACCGCGTTGATCGCCAGCTTGTCCAGCGTGGCCTGTCGCCACAGCGGCGGCATCGCGCCGAGCACGCGGGCGCCGTCGCGATCACCCAGCATCGCCGCCACCCGCTCGGGCGTGGGCGGCACGATCGGCAGCCCGTCGCCCCACGCCCGCTCGGTGAACGCAGCGAGGAGCGCGAGCGGATCGTCGTCGACCGTCAGGTCAGGAGCATCGACGGTGGCCGGGCGGGTCGGAGCCACCGTCTCGGCCAGGCCACCTCCGTGGCCAGCCGGGCTTGCGCCACTCGCCCCAACGGCCTCGATCAGGCTCGCGAGCTGCTCGAAGGCCTGGTGGGCGCGGCGGGCAACCGAATCGGGGCGCTCGCCGCCGAGGGGATGGTCGACGACCAGCAGCGGCAGCCCGGAGACACCGAGGGCGGACAACTCACTGACGGCCAGCCCCTGGAACGCGGTGGTGGCGATGAGGCCGGCGGCGGTCCCGCTCTGCGCCAGCCCGATGGCGTCGTGGAGACTCCACGACGTGCACGACCCTCAGTCCGCGGAGCCGGCGAAGACGACGTCGCACTGCTTGCTGAGCTCGGCGATGATCTCGGGCGCAGCCGGCGTGGAGGCGTTGGCCTTGCGCCGGTGCACCACGGCCTTGACGCCGTAGCGCTCGCGCAGCAGCTGGCCGATGCCGGCGGTGAGCCGGTCGAAATTCGACTTGGTGTTGTCCAGGAACCCGACCGTGCGGCCGCTCCACTCACGCGGCAGCGCGGGCGCCGCCATCGCCTGGTTGGCGACGACTCCCACGGGGCTCAGCACTCGAATGCGCGGCATGTCTGTCTCCCTCTCCGACGGCGGTGACCCGTTGAGACCGCATCTTACAACAGGCACGCCTCAGTGACCGGCTCGGGCCGGGGCTCGACGCCTGGCGGGGTCCACGCGATCGGGACACGCGCCTGCCACCAACCTGTTCTTCACGAGCCGCCCCTTTCGCGTCACAATACGCGCCGGATGGTGATCGCGCTCGACCTGGGCACCTCGTCGGCGCGGGCGACACTCTACGACGCCCGGGGCCATGCCGTCGATGCCCGCTTTCACCGGGTGGCCTATGCCCCGGCCACGACCCCCGACGGTGGCGTCGAGCACGACCCGGCCGCGCTGCTCGAGGCCGCCGTCGCCTGCCTGGACGCGGTCGTGCGGGCGGCCCGCCACGACGACATCCAGGCCGTCGGCGTCACCTCGTTCTGGCACGGCCTGCTGGGCTTCGACGGGGGCCACCGTGCCGTGACGCCGGTCTTCATGTGGTCCGACTCGCGCAGCGCGCGCGATGCCGGCCTGCTGCGCGACGCGCTGGACGAGCCGGCCATGCACGCCCGCACGGGCTGTCACCTGCACGCCTCGTACTGGCCGGCCAAGCTCCGCTGGCTGGCCCACGAGCGACCGGTCCAGCTACGCCCGGTCGTGCGCTGGGGCTCGATCGGCGAGCACCTGGAGCTGACGCTGTTCGGCGAGGCCGCGACCAGCCTGTCGATGGCCTCGGGCACGGGGCTCCTGGACCAGGACGCGCTACGCTGGGACACCGAGGCCCTGGCGGCCGCGGGCATCGAGCCCGCCCAGCTCTTCCCCCTGGCGAGCCGGACCGAGGGCCGCCGCGGGCTGCGGCCGCCCTGGGCGACTCGCTGGCCAGCCCTGCGCGGCGTGCCGTGGTTCCCCGCCGTCGGCGATGGCGCCGCCAGCAACGTCGGCTCGGACTGTGTGGACCTCGGCCGCGTCGCGCTCAACCTCGGCACCTCGGCGGCGCTGCGCGTCGTCACCGAGACCCCGGTGACTCCGCCGCGCGGGCTCTGGCGCTACCGCCTCGATCGCCGCCGGGGGCTGCTGGGCGGCGCCACCTCCGAGGGCGGCAACGTGTACGCGTGGTGTCGCGACGTCCTGCGGCTGCCCGACGACGACGCGGTGGAGCGGGAGCTGGCCGCGCGCATGCCCGACACGCACGGCCTCACGGTCCTGCCGTTCCTCGCTGGCGAGCGGGCCCCGGGCTGGCGGGGCGACCGCCGCGCGGCCATCACGGGGCTGTCGCTGGACACGAGCGCGCTGGACGTGGTGCACGCCGCGCTGGAGGCGGTGGCGCTCCGGCTCGTCCTCGTCTACGAGCTGCTGGCGCCGTACGCCGCGCCCGACCACGTCGTCGTCGCCTCGGGCGGCGCCATCAGCCGCTCGCGGGCGTGGACGCAGATGCTCGCCGACGCGCTCGGCCGGCCCGTGCACTGCTCGGCCGAGCCCGAGGCCACCAGCCGGGGCGCCGCGCTGCTCGCGCTCGAGGCACTGGGCGCGGTGCCCGACCTCGAGACCCTCCGGGCGCCGCTGGGCGAGGCCTTCGCGCCCGACGCCGCCCGTCACGCCCGGTACCGGGCCGCGCTGGAGCGCCACAGGCGGCTGGACGTGAGAGTATGATCGTCGACATGGACGACGCGCCCGAGATCATCGTCGCCGAGGACCCCGCGGCCCTCGCCGAGGCGGCGGCCCAGGCCATCGTGGACGTGGCGGGAGAGGCCGTCAGCACGCATGGGCGCTTCACCGTGGCCCTGGCCGGGGGCAGTACCCCGCGCGCGACGTACGAGCAGCTGGCCCGGCCGCCGCTGTGCGAGGGCGTGCCGTGGGAGCGCACGTGGGTCTTCTTCGGCGACGAGCGCGGCGTGGCACCCGACCACCCCGACTCGAACTACCGCATGGCCCACCAGGCGCTCCTGGCGAAGGTGCCCATCCCCGCCCCGCAGATCGCCCGCATCCGTGGCGAGTCCGACGATCCCGAGGCGGCGGCCGCCGAGTACGCGCGGCACCTGGGCGAAGTGTTCGCATGCAAGCGCGGCGAGCTGCCGCGCTTCGACCTGATCCTGCTCGGCATGGGCGTGGACGGCCACACGGGCTCGCTGTTCCCGGGCTCGCCCGTGCTCAAGGAGGTGTTCCGGTCGGTGGCCGCCGTGCACGCGGCCGCCGCGTCGATCCCCCAGCGGTTCACCTTCACGCTGCCCGTGATCAACGCCGCCGCCCACGTGATGTTCCTGGTGGCCGGCGCCGAGAAGGCCAAGGTGCTCAAGGCGGTCCTCGGCGAGCCGAGCAGCGCGCTGCCGGCCGCGATGGTGCGCCCCACCAATGGCCGCCTGCTCTGGCTGCTCGATCGCGCCGCGGCCGCCCTGCTCAGTCCGGCCAGGGCCCGGTAGCCCTGCCCGCGACCAGCGGTCCGGCCGGCATGCCCACGCACGACGAGCCGTTCTCGCTGGTCATCTTCGGCGCGTCGGGCGACCTCACCAACCGCAAGCTGATCCCCGCCCTGTGGAGTCTCTACGCCGCCCGGACCCTGCCGGAGCCGTTCGTGATCATCGGCACCGGCCGCACCGAGATGAGCGACCAGGCGTTCCGCGACAAGATGCGGGAGGGCGTCAAGGAGTTCGCCCGCCTGCGGATCCCCAACGACAATGTCTGGGCTCGGTTCGCCGCGAGCCTGGTCTACGTGCCGGGGAATCCCAACGATCCCGAGCTCTACGCCAGACTGCGCATGGCGTTGCAGGACGTGGAGCGCCGGCACGCCGGCCCCGCCAACCGCCTCTACTACCTGTCCACACCGCCCAGCCTCTACGACGACATCACCGGCCAGCTCGGCAAGGCAGGCCTCGCCGAGGCGCAGGGGGGCTGGACGCGCATGATCGTCGAGAAGCCGTTCGGTCACGACCTGCGCTCCGCCCAGGAGCTGAACCAGCTCGTCACCAGCGTCTTTCGCGAGGAACAGGTCTACCGGATCGACCACTACCTCGGCAAGGAGACGGTCCAGAACGTCCTGGCCCTGCGCTTCGCCAACGGCATCCTGGAGCCGCTGTGGAACCGCAACCACGTGGCCGAGGTGCAGATGACCGTGGCCGAGACCGTCGGCGTCGAGGGCCGGGGCGGCTACTACGAGGAGTCCGGCGCGCTGCGCGACATGATCCAGAACCATCTGCTGCAGGTCATGTGCCTGGTCGCGATGGAGCCGCCGGTGACGTTCGATGCCCAGGCCGTGCGCGACGAGAAGAGCAAGGTCATGCAGGCCATCCGGCCGCTCGACGCCGCCCGGGTCGACGAGGCGGCCCTGCGCGCGCAGTACGGCCCCGGCTTCGTCGACGGGCGCCAGGTGCCCGGCTACCTGCAGGAGAAGGGCGTCAAGCCGGACTCGACCACCGAGACCTACGCCGCGCTCCGGCTGCGCATCGACAACTGGCGCTGGGCCGGCGTGCCGTTCTACCTGCAGACCGGCAAGCGGATGACCAAGCGCGTGAGCGAGATCGTCATCCGCTTCCATCGCACGCCGCACATGATCTTCCGCCGCGGCACGGCGAGCGTGAATCCCAACCTGCTCGTGATCCGCATCCAGCCCGACGAGGGCATCGCGCTCATCGTCGACGCCAAGGAGCCCGGGCCAGACTTGAAGATCAGCCCCGTCACGCTCGACTTCAAGTACCACGAGGTCTTCGGCGGCGACCCCCCCGAGGCCTACGAGCGCCTGCTCCTCGACGCCATTCACGGCGACCCCACGCTCTACGCGCGCGGCGACTGGATCGAGCAGGCCTGGCAGCTGATCCAGCCGGTGCTGGATCACTGGGCGCGTACGCCCGGCCCCCTGCCCCAGTACGAGGCCGGCTCGTGGGGCCCGGCCGAGGCCGACGCCTTCATCGCCCGCGACGGGGGGAAGTGGCGGCGGCCCTAGGCTACGCGGCGTACGCTCGTCGCAGTGGCTCGAGGTCGATCTTCTTCATCCGCAGCATCACCTCCATGACCCGCCCGGCCTTTGCCGGATCGGGATCCGCGAGCATCGCGGGCAAGACGCGCGGCACGATCTGCCAGGATACGCCGTACCGGTCCTTGAGCCAGCCGCACTGCTGCGCCCGCTCGTCGCCGCCCTCGGACAGCGTCCGCCAGTAGTGGTCCACCTCCGCCTGCGTCTCGCAGGTGACCTGCAACGAGATGGCCTCGTTGAACGTGAACACCGGGCCGCCATCGAGCGCGGTGAAGGCCTGCCCCTCGAGCTCGAAGGTCACCACCATCACCGTGCCCGGCGGCCGGCCGTGAACCTCCTGCCCCGCCTTGCCGTACCGCGTCGTCGTCACGATCCGCGAGTTGGGAAAGATCCCGGTGTACGTGGCGGCCTCCTCGGCTCGATCGTCGAACCACAAGCACGGCGTGATCCTCTGCGTGATCGGCATGGCATCTCTCCTGGTCGGGTCTCATCGCGGCCGGGCGCCGCGACGACCATCGAGTCGTGCGACGGCGCCCGAAATCGACAGGCTCAGGCCACCGGGCCGTCGGTGCTGGAGAGGGGGGACGCGGTCCAGCGGGAGCGTCTTGCCGGCTGGCGGGCGACGCCAGCCCGGGCGTGATGCGGGTCGGGCCTCCGTGTCTACCGCTTCTTCCGCTCGGCCGGGGCGTCGTCCGCGTGGGCGTAGCGGGAGTCGTCGTAGTAGTAACCGTCGCGCTTGAAGTTGACGCCGTTCATCACGACCCCCAGGATCCGGCCCTTGACGCGAGGATCTGGCCGATGGCGCGGCGCGGCTCCACCACGATGGCGCCCTGCAGCGCGCGGACGGGGTCGGCGGCGGGCTGCAGCTCGGGGAGCTGCTGGACGAGGCTCGGGGACTCGATCACCTTTTCCACGATCGGGCGGCTGGTCATCAGCTCGTACTGCGTGCAGATGATGGGCGAGCCTTGAAGCCGGGCAGGCCCAGGTCGGGCCAGACGGCGTTGAGATCGACAGCGGCGGCGGGGACCGGATCGACTGCGACACCGACGAGCAGGGCCTCCGCCACCAGCAGACGCCGCTGCGCCCCCGCCCAGCCGCCACGCGTGTCAGACCATGACGCTATCTGGGGCGCGTCATCACCCTGCCAGTGGTGTACTCGGCATAGGTGTACCACAGGCCTTCCCAGAGCTGGACCTGCAGGGAGTCGCCGCCCTTTTCGTAGACCTGGGTGGTGCCGTGCTGGGCGCTCTTGGTGCTGCTCACGTGGCGCCATCCGTTGGACTCGAGCGTGTTGCGGATGGCCGTCGTGAGGCTGTCCAGTTCGAGCCGCCCCCGGTACACGTGGCGGCCGGCCTTGACGTTCGGGGTCTCGATGACGGTGGAGTCCGCCTGCTGATAGGTGAGCCCCTTCGGCACCGGGATGTCCTCGAACTCGCTGCGAACGGCGCGCGGCGAACTGCTCGCGCAGGCGGTCAACATCACGGACACGACGAGCGCGGTGGCGAGCTTGTGCAAAGTCATGAGCGCATCCTAGCAAGCAGGACCCCCGCCGCCAAAAAAATACGCCACCCGTTGGGGCTCACCCCTGGACGCTGAACCCGCCGTCGACCGGGATCGCGGTGCCGGTGACGAAGTCGGAGGCGGGCGCGGCCAGGAACACCGCCACCCCGGCCATGTCGTCGATGCCGCCCCAGCGTCCGGCCGGCGTGCGGCGCAGCACCGATTCGTTCAGTCCCGCCACCTCGCGACGCGCGTTGCGGGTGAGGGCGGTGTCGATCCAGCCCGGCAGGACCGCGTTGACCTGGATGTTGTCGCGGGCCCAGGCCACCGCCATCGACCTGGTGAGCTGCACGATCCCGCCCTTGCTCGAGCCGTACGCCGGCGCGAACGCCGCGCCGAAGATGGACATCATCGAGCCGATGTTGATGATCTTGCCCCCGCCGGCCGCCTTGAACGCCGGATAGGCCGCCTTCGAGCACAGGAAGGCCGAGGTGAGGTTGGTGTCGAGCACCGTGCGCCACTCGTCGAGCGCCAGCTCGTGCACGGGCTTGCGGATGTTGATCCCGGCGTTGTTGACCAGGACGTCCAGCCGGCCCCAGCGCTCGAGCGTCGCCTCGATCAGGGCCGCCACCGACCGCTCGTCGGCGACATCGGTCGTGATGGCGAGCGCCTCGCCCCCACGGCCGGTGAGCTCCTCCACCGCCGCCCCCGACTTGTCGGCATTGCGCGCCGCGATGACGACGCGCGCTCCGGCGCCCGCCAGCCCCCGCGCCATCCCCAGGCCGATGCCCCCGTTGCCGCCCGTGACGATGGCCACCCGGCCCCCGAGATGGAACACGTTCCCCTCCCGCCCGCTGTACACACTACAACGGGCCCGAGCCTTTGAAGTTCTTGCAACGACAAGGACGGCACCGGTTACGCTGCGGCCACGGTTACAGCCCGCGGGGCATGGCACGCGCGCTGCACAGGAAGGCCCTCGTCAGGGAGCTGGCGCCATCGCCGACGGAGGGTACCGCAAATGATCGCTCGCGTCCCGTTCATTCCGCAACTCGACATCCAGCGGGATGTCCCGCACTCGCGCGTGTGGGCGATCGTAGTGACGGGCGATGCGCCACCGATGCCGGGACGCGGCCACCGGCCGCGGCGGCACGGCCCGGCGCGCCGGCGTGGTGGTGTGACGACCGAGCCGGCGCGCCGCCCGCAGGGCACGCTCGAGCGGGCGAGCCGGCTGGCGCCGGCCGGGCAGATGGTCACCGTGATGACGCGGCGACGCGCCCCGGCCTGGGAGCGCGAGCTCGCCGCGCTGCCACCCGGGCTATCCGTCGTGCAGCCGATTTATCGCGGGCGCGCCGCCGAGATCCTGCTCGCCCTGTTGAAGATCGTGCGCCGGGACCCCGCGGCCACCGCGATCGTCCTGCCGGCCGGGCAGCGGGTCGACCACGACACCCGGTTCCTGCGGTACGTCAGCCGGGCGGTGTGGGCGGTGGCGATGCGCCCCGACGTTCCGCTCGTGATCGGCGCCCGGCCGGACGCCCCGGTCGCCGACGGCTGGATCGAGCCCGGCGTCCCGGTCGAAGGGCTGGAGGCGCTGGACGTGCGCACGGTGGCGCGCTTCGTCGACGGCGCCTCACCGGCGGAGCGGCGCCGGCTCTTCGAGGGTGCGCTCGTGAGCACGTCGATCTTCATCGCCCGGGCGGATACGCTGCTGGCGCTCGCCGGGCGCGCGCTGCCCGAGGTGCGCGAGGCGCTGGAGCCGCTCGAGGACGCGTTCGACCGCCCGGAAGAGTCGCTCCTGTGCGAGGCGATCTACGAGTGCATGCCCCAGGTGGATCTGGGGGCGGTGCAGCGCGCGCCCGAGCTGGGCGTCCTGGCCCTGCCCGATGTCGTCTGGCGCACGCCGGAGCGGGAGGCGTTGCAGCTCCTGGCGTCGTGAGCCCGGCTATCTCGCGGCCGGCAGCGTCAGCGTGACCGCGGCGCCGTCGCCGGGCGACTCGAACGTCAGGCCCCCGCCGTGCAGCCGGGCAATCCGCTCGACGGTGACGAGACCCAGGCCGCGGTGGCCCGGCTTGGTCGAGTGCAGGAGGCGGATGAGGAGCTTGGCATTGGTGGTCCGCAGCCCCGGGCCCCAGTCCCGTACGGTCACGCGGGCGACCCCGTGCTCGACCACCGCACTTGCCTGAGGTGGCCGGGCCCCCCCGGCCGCGGTCGTCGCCTCCACCGCGTTGCGGAACAGCTGCGCCAGCGCCTCGGTCAGCAACCCCTCGTCACCCACGACCACCGGCCAGCGTCCCGCCGCCAGCTGCACCGGGCCCCCGGCCGCGCGCCGCGCCGTCGCGGCGATCGTGCCGAGGTCGAGCGTTGCCGACGGGCCGCGCTCGAGCGATGCGACGTGGAAGGCGGCGGGCAGCATCTCGGCCAGCCGCGCGAGCTGCTGCAGCACGGTGCGCAGGCTCTCCTCGGCCGCGGCGTCGTCGTGGACCGTTCGCTTGAGCACCTCGATGTGCATGGTGAGCGAGTTCAACGGGCCGCGCACGTCGTGCAGCAGCCGGCCCAGGTCCGGCGGCAGGGGGCGCCAGCCGGGATCGTCGCCGATCGACATCAGGTGAGACGGGCTGATTTCACCGCCTGGATGCCGTACTTGGCCAGCTTGTTGTAGAGGGTCTTGAGGCTGATACCGAGCAGCTGTGCGGCGCGCCGCTTGTCCTGCCCGGTCTCCTCCAGCGCGCGCAGGATCATGTCGCGCTCCATCTCCCGGATGGGGGTGACGGAGCCGGCGGCGGTGGCGGCGGCGGGCGCCGCCGCGCGCAGGACCGTGTCGGGCAGGTGCTCGACCCCGATCAGCCCGGCCCCACTGATCACCACCGCCCGCTGGATGACGTTGCGCAGCTCGCGCACGTTGCCAGGCCAGTGGTACCGCTCCAGCTCCTTCTCGGCCTCGCTCGACAGACCCCGGACCTGGCGGTTGTCCTGCCGGTTGAACTCCTCGATGAAGTTGCGGGCCAGCAGGGGGATGTCCTCGCGGCGCTCGCGCAGTGGCGGCAGGTGGATCGAGAAGACGTTGAGCCGGTAGAAGAGGTCCTCGCGGAGCTTGCCGTTGGCGATGGCCTCGGTCGGGACCTGGTTGGTGGCCGCCACCACGCGCACGTCGACCTGGATCTCGCCCTTGCCGCCGCCCACCCGCCGGAAGGTGCCCTCCTGCAGGACGCGCAGCAGCTTGGCCTGGGTGTTGGGATCCATCTCGGCGATCTCGTCCAGGAACAGCGTGCCGCCGTCGGTCAGCTCGAAGCAGCCCAGGCGCCGCTCGGTGGCGCCCGTGAAGGCGCCCCGCTCGTGACCGAACAGCTCGCTCTCGATGAGGGTCTCGGGGATCGCCGCGCAGTTGATGGCCACGAACGGCTTGCTGCGCCGGTTCGACAGCTCGTGGATCGTGCGGGCCACCAGCTCCTTGCCGGTGCCGCTCTCGCCGTACACGAGCACCGGGGCGGTGCTGGTGCCCGCCAGCTCGACCCAGCGATAGACCTCCTGCATGCCGCGCGACTGCCCCACCATCTGGCCGAAGCTGCCCTTCTGGCGGAGCTGGTGGCGCAGAAGGTTGACCTCGCGCGAGAGCGACTCCTGCTCGATCGATTTCTCCAGCAGCACCTGCAGCCGGGTGGTGTCCACCGGCTTGGTGAGGTAGTCGAAGGCGCCGTGGCGCATGGCCTCCACCGCCGTCTCCACGGTGCCGTGGCCCGTCACCAGCAGGACGATGGGGGGCCGGCCGGTCTCCTTGAGCTTCTGCAGCAGGGTGAGACCGTCCATCTCCGGGAGCACCAGGTCGGTGACGACCACGGCCGGATGCTGCGTCTCCACCAGGTCGAGCGCCTCCTCCCCGGAGGAAGCGGTCTCCACCTCGTATCCCCACTGGCCGACGAGGCGAGCCAGCCCGTCGCGCTCGGCCGGCTCGTCGTCGACGACGAGGATCTTGCCGGACTTCATCTGATCACGTCTGCTGGGACTCACGATGTCGTCTTCCCTCTGTCAAGGGACGGTTCTCGACTGCGGCAGGGGCCGTGGCGGCCCTGCCGCTCGGCGCTGGCGATCCTGGGTTACTTACTTCTTCTGAACCTGCAGATTGTTGACGACGCTTCTCACGCCGTTGGCCTGCCACGCGAGCTGTTCGGCCCGCGACTTCTGTTCCGGTGACTCGACCGTGCCGTTAAGGTAAACAGTGCCGTTGTTCGTGTCAACGTCCACGCGCGTGAGATTGGCCGCCCTGTCGGCGACGAGCTTGGACTTCACGCTGGCCGTGATCCCGGCGTCGTCGATGGTGGTGCCGGCAGTCGTGCCGGTCATCGACTGGCACGCCGTCGCGGCCATGACCAGGACGAGCAGCATCGCGACGCTCCTGAGTACTGCGGTCATTGGATCTCTCCCCTGCCCCTGGTTCAGAACGGTGGTGGTTGGGTGGGTCGAACGTCAGGCGGCGCGGTCGAGCCCTTCCCACCGCGCCTGACACGCCACGCAGCGCGTGGCGAACGGCATCACCTTGAGCCGGGCCTTGGGGATTGGCTCGCCGCACTCCCGACAGATGCCGTACCGGCCCGCGTTGATGTCCTCCAGGGCCCGGGTCACCTCCGCGAGCTGCCGTGCGCGATGGTCGGCGACCGCGAAGGCGATCTCGTCGTCGTGCGTGAGCGACGCGGAGCCGTACGGGTCCTTCACGACCTCCCGGCCGTGGTCGGCGGGGCGATCGGAGCTCAGGGACTTGATCGAGATGCTCAGCGCGGAGCGCTGCTCTTCGAGATCGTGCTTGATCGAGCCCATCGTCGTCCTCCCTCGCCCGCCTCCCGGGCTGGTGTTCTGCAAGGCAGATGTCGTGCCATGTCCAGGACCGCCGAGAATCCGCGCGACTCGGGGTCGCGGCCGGCAGCGTCTGCAAAGCCTACAACCCCAAACGTGGAATAATTTTCAACAGCGAAGCTCGATCGCTCGAGTTTCGGCTCGCACCTCACGCGTCAGGTCCTGGCACACCGGCTGCAGTCACAACGGGCGTTCGGAGTCGCCAGCATCACCCACCATCGAATAAAGAGGAGGGGCCATGGCGCACCTCAGGGCCGTCAGCACCGGGCACAGCGGCGAGGCGTCCATCCGGGAGCTGCTCTACAAGACCGACCATCCGCGTCGGATCGACGTGTACATCGACTTCTTTGGCGACGGAGCCGCGAGCCGGGCGGTGATCGCCGATCGGTGCGGCGAGCTCCTGCTGGGGTCGCTCGCGTGAGCGCGGCACCGGTCGCCCGACGCGCCGGCACGCTCGGCACCACGCTGGCGCTCTGCATCATGGCCGCCGGATGTGCCGGGGTCATCGGCGACTCCGGCTCGGCCTCGCCGCCCCGGACCTCGGACCGGGCGCCAGCGGCGAGCGGCCGGCCGGTCGATCCTCAGCAGGCGCAGCGGCTGCAACGCGTGATGACGCCGCTGATCAAGGCCATGGACAACCCGGTGCCTTTGAACCAGGTCAAGGTCGGAATCCTCGACGACGGCAGCATCAATGCGGCGAGCGCCGGCAACGGCGAATTCTACGTCACGCGGGGACTGCTCGAGCGCGCCAACGATCGCCAGCTCGCCGGCGTGCTGGCCCACGAGCTCGCCCACGACGATCTCAACCACGTCGCCAAGGCGCAGATCCTGGGAACCGGGCTCAGCGTCGGCATGATCATTCTCGACCAGATCTTCCCCGGGTCGGGGGCCATCACCCCCATCGCCGGAAAGCTCGTCATGAATCGGTACACCCAGTCGGAGGAGTTTGCCGCCGACCGCCGCGGCATGGAGATCCTGCAGCGAGCCGGGCTACCGTCCACGATCATGGCCGACACGCTGAGCTGGCTCATGCAGACGCAGGGCGGCAGCAGCGGCGGCTTCTTCTCCACGCACCCCGGCACCGGCGATCGCATCGAAGCCCTCCGCAAGCTCCAGTGAACGGAAGTTGTTGGTCGGGGAGGCTGGGGGCCATCGCGGCGCCCCCAGTCCATCGACTCCGCAGGTCGACTTCAGCACGCTCGTCCACGGCGGTCAGGAGCGCGGCCCGCGCCCAGCCGGCGTGACATCGCCGGCTCAGTCGCGTCCCAGGATCTTCCCGAGCAGGAACCCGAGCCCGATCGTGAGGGCGATGGCCTGCAGCGGGTGCTCCCGCACGTAGTGCCGCGCATCGCGGGTCCAGGCGTCCATCGGCCGGCCGGTCAGCCGCTCCACCTGGTCACCGACGTCACGGGCACGCTCCTGGACGTAGGTCCCGGCCCGCTCGGCCATCTCCTGGACCCGCTCCTGTCCCTGCCCGATCTTGCTCTCGAGTCGTCGCTCGTCCATGGCTCGCCTCCTTGAGAAGATCCCGCGCGTGCGACTTCTATGCCATCGGACGCAGACGTCGCGCGCGCCCGCTGTCGAGCAACGGAGCGAGCGACTGGGCGTGCGAGAAGAAGGACGCCAGCGGGTCCCCGACCCGGCGGAGGCGCTCCGGAACGTTGCGGATGTGCAGGTCCTCCGGGTAGAGCGCGCGCTCGAGCTCGGGCCACTCCAGCGGCGTGGAAACCGCCGCCCCCGCGTACTCGCGCACGCCGTAAGGGGTCACCAGGGTGGCGCCGCGATGGTTGCGGTGTACGTCGATGAGGATCTTGCCCCGCCGGCGCGCGCGCCGCATGTCGAGCGTGAACAGCCGGGGCTCCCGGGTCCGGGCCAGCCGCACGATGCTCTCGGCCGCCGTGCGCACCTGCTCGAAGCTGTAAGTGGGCGCCAGCGGCACCATCACGTGCATCCCGCGTCCGCCCGAGGTCTTCACCCACGCGCGGATCTTGAAGAGCGCGAGCAGGTCGCGCAGCAGCAGGGCGGCATTGCGCACCTCGCGGAACGCGATCTCGGTGGGGTCGAGGTCGAACAGGAGCTGGTCGGGGCGGTCGATCGCGTCCACCTGGCACGACCACGAATGGGGCGCGATGAAGCCCAGGTTCAGCACGTAGAGCAGCGCCGGCAGGTCGGCGCCGAGAACATAGTCGGCGTAGCCGAGGGCGGCGTGCTCGCTCCGCACGCGGCGGGTCGGCACCCAGCCCGGCAGCCCCGGCGGCGCCGTCTTCTGGTAGACGCACTCGCCGGTGAGCGGATCGGGCGCGCGCTGCAGGCTGAGCGGGCGGTTGGCGATGAACGGCAGCAGGTGGTCGGCGACCTCGGCGTAGTAGTCGAGCAGCTCGCTCTTGGTGACCCCGTCCTGCGGCCACAGCATCTCGTCGAGGTGGGTGAGGATCAGACGCCGGCCCTGCACCTCGGTCACGCGCGTGGTCGTCGTCATCTCGGCTCACGCCGCGCCGCGTCGCGCAGGTCAGGCCGCCGGATGCCGGCGGGCGGCGAGGAAGCGGTCGACAGCGGCCACCGTCCCGGCCACCGCGATGCCTGCCTGCACGGCCCGGGCGCTGGTGCGGACCAGGCCAAGCAGCGGCACCCGTGACAGCAGGAGGCCCACGCCCAGCCCCCCGGCTGCGACGAGCCAGGGCAGCCAGCGCGTGTTCGGCACGCGCCGCGATAGCGCGTCGAGCTGATCCTCGATCACCGCCCGGGTCAGTGCAATGTCAGCCTGGATCTCAGCTGGGCTGCGAGCCATCGCCAGTTCTCCTCGAAGGACTTCAGCGTTTCGGTCGGCCACGACAGGTGCTTCAGCCGCCAGGCGCTCCAGCCGAGCGCGGCCAGCGACAGCAGCGCGATGCCGCCGCCCGCGATCAGCAACGGCTCCCAGGGCGCGTCGAACATCGGCGCCACCGCTGCCGCCACCAGCACGACCAGCGAGGAGATCAGCGCGATGGCGGCGGCCACGGCGACGACCACCGCGATCGCGAGGCGGCGGATGAGCTGGCGGCCCTCGACGAGCCCCAGCTCGACCTCGAGACGGAGCAGACGGGACAGGCGCGTGACGACCCCCTCGTCGTCGGCGCGGGCGGGGACCGGGAGTCGGTGTACGGTAGCCATGGTTGCCGATTGAGTAAGCAATACCAGGGCCAGTCAGGCCGGCGCCGGCTGGCAAAAGTGCAACCACTTATCCGAAGTCGTGGGAAGGGATGGCGTCACCACGGACCGGCAGCCGCCTCACCCGTCGCGCGCGCACGGACACCACGCCGTCTTGCGATTGTACGATGCCCTCGACCAGCAGCAGCGGAGCGGCGACGAGCACCAGCCGGTGCCGCGCGAACAACCCCGGCGTGACGATGACGTTGGCGATGCCGGTCTCGTCCTCCAGGCTCAGGAACACGAACCCCTTCGCCGTCCCCGGCCGCTGGCGCACGATCACGCTGCCGGCGACTCGGACCAAGGCGCCGGCACGCCGACATCCGAGATCGCTCGCGCGCACGACGCCCGCCCGCGCGAGCGCCCGCCGGCGCAGCGCCATCGGATGCGGCCCGAGCGTCACGCTCGTGCCCGCGAAGTCGGCAGCCAGGCGCTCGTCGGTGGCCATCTCGCGCAGCGGCCCGGCCGGGGTCGGTGCCGGATCCGCGCCGGCGGCGGCGAAGAGAGGCCCTGGCGGCGTGACGGCGGCCGCCCACAGAGCCGTGCGCCGCGTGCCGCCGAGCGCCTGCAGCGCGCCGATCGCCGCCAGGGTCTGCGCCTCGGCGCTCGTCAGCGCCGCCCGCGCGGCGAGGTCGGCCACCGAGGCGAACGGGCGCGCCTGCCGCGCGGCCACGAGCGCGCGGCCGGCCGTCTCGCGCAGGCCCTTGACGTAGCGCAGCCCCAGCCGCACCGCCCAGCCGTCCGCGACCGGCTCGACGGCGCACGCCCATCCCGAGCGGGAGACGTCGATCGGCAGGATCGCCAGCCCGTGGCGCTGGGCGTCCTTCACGATCGTGGCGGGGTGGTAGAAGCCCATCGGCTGGTTGTTGAGCAGCGCCGCGTAGAACGCCGCCGGCTGCCGCACCTTCAGCCAGGCGCTCGCGTAGGCGAGCAACGCGAAGCTGGAGGCGTGCGACTCCGGGAAGCCGTACAGCGCGAACGCGGTGATGGCGCGCACGATCTCGTCGGCGGCGCCAGTCCCGATACCCTGCCGCGCCATCCCCGCCCGCAGCTTGGCCTCGATCTCGACCATGCGCCGTTCGCTGCGCTTGAAGCCGAAGGCGCGGCGCAGCTCCTCGGCCTCGGCCCCGCTGAAGCCGGCCGCCACCATCGCCATGCGCAGGAGCTGCTCCTGGAAGAGCGGCACGCCGAGCGTGCGGGCGAGGATCGGCTCCAGGCTCGGGTGCGCGTACGTCACCGCCTCGCGGCCGCGGCGGCGGCGGATGTAAGGGTGCACCATGTCGCCCACGATCGGCCCCGGCCGGATGATCGCCACCTGGACGACGAGGTCGTAGAATCGCTCGGGTCGGATGCGCGGCAACGTGGCCATCTGGGCGCGGCTCTCGACCTGGAAGACCCCGATCGTGTCGGCCCGCTGCAGCGCCGCGTACACCGCGGGATCGTTCTCCGGCAGGTGGGCGAGGTCGACCTCGGCGCCGGTCTCGCGCGCCAGCCCGATCGAGTCCTGGAGCACGGACATCATCCCCAGCCCGAGCAGGTCGACCTTCACGATCCCCAGCGCGGCGCAGTCGTCCTTGTCCCACTGGATGACCACGCGGCCCGGCATCGTCGCCGGCTCCAGCGGGACCACGTCGTCGAGGCGGCCGGCGGCGATCACCATGCCGCCCGAGTGCTGGCCGAGGTGCCGCGGCAGGTCTTGCAGGCGCGTCCACAGCGCGGCGAACGTGCGAATGCGCGGGTGGCCCGGATCGCAGCCGGCCTCGGCCAGGTGCCTCGTCAACGCCTCGGCCGGGTCCTGGTAGCCCCAGGTCGAGACCAGCTTGGCCAGCCGGTCCTGCATCTCACCGGGCAGGCCGAGGGCCTTGCCGACCTCGCGCGCGGCGCTGCGCCCGCGGTAGGTGATCACGTTGGCGGTCATGCCGGCGCCGTGGCGTCCGTAGCGCCGGTAGACGTACTGGATCGCCGCCTCGCGCCGCTCGCCGCTCGGCAAGTCGAGGTCGATGTCGGGCCACTCGCCGCGCGCCTCCGAGAGAAACCGCTCGAAGAGCAGGTCCATGCCGACCGGATCGACGGCGGTGATGCCGAGCGCGTAACAGACCGCGCTGTTGGCGGCCGAGCCGCGTCCCTGCACGAGGATGTCGCTGGCCCGGCAGAACTCGACGATGTCCCAGACGATCAGGAAGTACCCGGCGAGGTCGAGCCGTCCGATGATCGCCAGCTCGTGGGCGATCTGACGGCGCGCGCGGGCGGCCAGCGGGCCGTCGCCGTAGCGGCGGCGGGCGCCGGCCAGCGCGAGGTCGCGCAGGTGCTCGAGCGCGGCGGTGTCCGGCGGCAGCGGGAGCTCGGGGAAGCGATAGCCCAGGTTCTTGAGCGTGAAGGCCAGGCGCAGCGCCAGCTCCCCGCTGTTCGCCAGGGCCTGCGGCAGGTCGCGAAACCGCTGCGCCATCTCGAGCCCGCCCTTGAGGTCGCGCTCGCCGTTGGCGGTGAGCCGGCGGCCGGCGTGATCGAGATCGGTCTTCTCACGGATGCACGTGAAGACGTCGGTCACCGCGCGCCCGCCGGGCCGGGCGTGCAGCGGCTGGTTGGTCGCCAGCAGCGGCAGCCGCGCTTCGCCGGCCAGCGCCACCAGGCGATCGAGGTCGCGCTCCTGCGCGCGGTCGAGGTGGCGCTGCACCTCCACGAAGCAGCCGTCGCGGCCGAAGATCCCGGCGAGCCGGTCGAGCAGGCACCGTGCCGTCTCGCGATCGCCGCGAGCCACGGCGCCGGCCAGCGGGCCGTGGCGACCGCCGGTGAGGCAGACCAGCCCCCCGGCGTACGGCTCGAGGTCGTCGAGCGCGAGCCGGCCGGCGCCCTTTGGCCCGCCGAGCTTCAGGTGCGTGATCAGCCGGCAGAGATTGCGGTAGCCCTCGCGGTCTTCGACGAGCACCGGCAGGCGCGAGCCGTCGGCGAGCGTGAGCTCGCTGCCGATCAGCGCGCGGATGCCGGCGTTCTCGGCCGCGCGGTGGAAGCGGGCGGCGCCGTAGACGCCGTCGCGATCGACGAGCGCGATGGCCGGCATACCGAGCCGCGCCGCCTCGGCCGCCAGCGTCTCGGGTTGCTCGGCGCCCTCCAGAAAACTGAACGCGGACTGGGCGTGCAGCTCGACGAACACCGTTTT
>Ga0268386_10000966_pt1 | contig 19270 bp, 15 predicted proteins | sample RVTome_15_FD_200260 | JGI IMG/M metagenome (GOLD analysis project Ga0268386, IMG submission 200260) | Soil microbial communities from uranium-contaminated site in the Upper Colorado River Basin, Wyoming, United States - RVT150D86... ...
TGGGCTCCATGGGCGAAGTCGTGTGCGACATCTCGGTTTCGGCGGACGGCTATGCCGCAGGGCCGGGTCAAACCCTCGAGCAGCCTTTCGGGACCATCGAGCACAACCGTCTTCACAATTGGATGTTCGAGACCCCTGAGCAGAACCAGGCGGAGATCGACGCCATCGTCGCCTCCGGAGCCTTCATCATGGGACGCAACATGTTCGGCCCCGGCCGTGGCAGCTGGGACCCCGACTGGAAGGGATGGTGGGGCGATGAGCCGCCCTATCACGCCCCGGTTTTCGTCCTCACCCATCACGAGCGTGGCGACCTGGCGATGGAGGGTGGTACCACTTTCCACTTCGTCATCCATGGCGTTCACAGAGCTCTGGAGCGAGCCCGAGACGCGGCCGGCGACCGCGACGTGGCCATCGCCGGCGGCGCAGGAACGGTGAACCAGTACCTGGCCGCCGGGCTCATCGACGAGCTCAGGGTGCACATCACTCCGACCATCATCGGGAGCGGTGAGCGTCTCTTCGATGGTGTCCCGCCGATGGCGTTCGATCAGATATCCTCACGGGGGGCGACCGGGGTCACCCACCTCATCTACCGCCCCGTCCGCTAGAGCCGCGCGTCACTGCCGCGCCATGGCGATCCGCAGACGCTCGTCGTCGTCGATGAAGTGGTCGTTGTCGTCGTCGCCGATGTCGATCTGCACCCAGTCGATCTTCCCGTTGTACCGGCTGGTCGCCGCGGTGTAGTCCGACGTCACCGTCGTGCCGGTCTCCCGCCCGATGTCGGTGGTCTCGTCGGCGGAGAAGATCATCGGCTGGGTCAGCTCCACCCGGCCTTCTCCCGCCTTCTCCCCGTCGTAGAAGAGAGTGACGTCCCCACCCTTGGCCAGACCACCGCCGTCGTAGGCGAACTCGACCCGCACCTGGTGCTCGCCGGCCGGGGCGGCCTCGTCGGCGGTCCCAGTGAACTCGTGGAGCCCGAGGACGTTGTAGGTGAACTTGAGCATCCCTTCACGGAAGTAGACGGCCCAACCACCGAAACGGCCACCCTGGGCGATGATCACGCCCTCCGCCCCGCCCTCGGGGATGATGATGTTCGCGGTCACCGAGAACGACTTGTTCTTGATGCTGATGACACTGTTCTCCGAGAGACGGCCCATGCCGCCGAACAACACCTGGGAGTTTCCCTGGATCAGGGTCGGCCGACCGGCCAGGTCGGGGTTGAGTCGCTCCCCGGCGCGGTCGTCGAGAGGGATGACGTTGTACTTGGTCGCCTCGATGAGCCAGAGACGCTGCAACTCATGCAGCTTCTCGGGCATCTCCGCCGACAGGTCCCGGGCCTGCGACCAGTCCTTGGTGCCGTCGTAGAGCTCCCACACATCGGCGTCGAACGCAGGAAGGCCAGTGCTCATCAGCTCCCAAGGGGTCTTGTGCTTGGTGACCGCGCTCCATCCCTTGAAGTAGATGCCGCGGTTGGCGAACATCTCGAAGTACTGCAGGTCATGCTGTTCGGGAGCCTCGGCGTCGTTGAAGCTGTAGAGCATCGAAGTGCCCTCCATCGGCGACTGCATGACACCGTTGACGAAAGCCGGCTCGGGGATCCCGGCCGCCTCGAGGACGGTGGGGGCGACGTCGATGACATGGCTGAATTGGTGCCGCTTGGCGCCCGAGTCGTCCACCCCCTTGGGCCAGTGGACGATGGTCGCGTTTCGGGTCCCACCCCAGTGGGATGCGACCTGCTTGGTCCACTGGTAGGGCGTGTTCGTCGCCAACGCCCAGCCTATCGAGAAGTGGTTGTACGACTCCTCCGTTCCGAGAGCTTCCATGTGGTCGATCAGGAATTGGTTGGTCTCGACCTCGGCCATCCCGTTGAAGTTCGACATCTCGTTGAAGGCGCCGCGGATGGTGCCCTCGGCCGATGCGCCGTTGTCTCCGATGATGTAGAAGATCAACGTGTCGTCGAGGACCTCGAGGTCCTCGAGGGTGTCGATGAGACGACCCACCTGGACATCGGTGTGCTCCAGAAACCCGGCGTACACCTCCATCTGCCGCTCCAAGACCGGCTTGAGCTCGTCGTCCATCTCGTCCCAGGCCGCGATCTCTGCGGTCCTCTCCGTGAGCTCGGCGTCGCGCCCGATGACCCCCAGCTCTTTCTGCCGGGCGAAGATCTGCTCACGCAGCACGTCCCATCCTTCGGAGAACTTGCCGGCGTACTTGTCTGCCCACTCCTTGGGCACGTGGTGGGGGGCATGGGTCGCCCCCGGGGCGTAATAGACGAAGAACGGCTTCTCACCCATCAGCGCCTTCTGCTGACGGATCCAATCGATGGCCTTGTCGGTGAGATCCTCAGTTAGGTGATAACCCTCCTCGGCCGTCCGGGGAGGTTCGATCGGGGTCGTTCCCTCATAGAGCGCCGGGTCGTACTGGTTGTTCTCACCACCGATGAAGCCGTAGAAGTACTCGAAGCCGCCACCCCCCGACGGCCAACCGTCGAAGGGGCCCATGGGCGAGGACTGCCAGACCGGAACCTCGTGACACTTGCCGAACTGCGCCGTCGAGTACCCGTTCAGCTTCAGAGTCAACGGCAGGGGGGCCTTGGTGTTGGGGCGAAGCGAGTTGTTACCGGGGGAGGACGTGGCGATCTCGGTTATGCCACCCATCCCCACCGAGTGATGGTTGCGCCCGGTGAGAAGCGCCTGACGGGTCGGAGCGCACAGGGCCGTCGTATGGAAGCGGGTGTAGCTGAGCCCTCCGCCGGCGAGGCGATCGGCGGTCGGTGTGTCGACCGGGCCACCAAAGGTGCTGGTTGCCCCGAACCCGACATCATCGAGAAGAATCACCAGGACGTTGGGAGCACCCTCCGGCGGGAGCAGGGGCTCGATCGGGGGAAAGCCCGTGTCCGGGTCCTTCGCGTCGTAGGTGACAAGGCCAGGACGGGGCCGATCCGGGATGGGCAGTGATGAACGCATGTGACGATCGGGCTGGTTGGGCATCGTGCTCCTTCTCTTCGCCCAAACGACACAACCGCTCAGTCCTCGAGGTTGCATCATCCCATGGGGGTGAACAGTGGCACCTCAGGGACCCGAGCGCGTCGTCACCTCCCCCAATATCCAAGAGACACGGGCGTTGTTCGGTTCTTGAGTCCGCCGGGATATCTCATCTCCGCGAAGACTCTCATCCGATAGGGACGATGACCTGGTCGGCCAGGTCGGCTCTACTCCGGGGTTGACGGACAAATGACATGAGCCAGTGATCCCTTCGGACGCCAACCCGCCAATGACCGGCATCAGCGCCCATGACCCCTCTGGCAGGGCCCTCCCGAAAGTCGGCCTCCCGTGATCGCCCTCGTCGTCCTGGCGGTCGTGTTCATCGCCTACTCGTTGGTCGCTGCCCGACTCGACCGTTGGTCGGTCACCGCCCCGATGGTGTTCGTCTTCGCCGGGGCCGCACTCGGGATCTTCGCTCCCAGCTGGGTGGGGTTTCTCGGCGAGCCGGAGCCGGTGAAGCTGATCGCCGAACTGACCCTCGCCCTGTTGCTGTTTGCCGACGCCTCCACGTTGCGCTGGCGCGAGTTGCGCGAGGACGGTGTCCTCCAGGCGCGTCTGCTCCTGGTCGGGTTCCCTCTGACTGTCCTCACCGGTTTCGTGGTGGGAAATCTGCTGGCGCCGACCGCCGGCTGGGCCGCGGCGGCGCTCATTGCCACGATCCTCGCCCCGACCGACGCGGCACTGGGTCTCGGGGTCTTCACGAACCGGTCGGTCCCGGGTCGTATCCGCCGCGCCCTCAACGTCGAAAGTGGCCTCAACGATGGAATGGCCACGCCGTTGGTGACACTCTTCCTGGCCTTCCTGGTCGCCCAGGAGGGCACCGGCCCGGAGAACTGGGCCACCGAGTCGGCGAAGGAGTTGGGCATCGCAGTGGTGGTGGCCCTCATCGTCGGGGCAGCGACCGGGCGAATGATCGCACTGGCCCAAAGGAAGGGGTGGACCTCCGCCGCGCCGGAGCGTCTCGCCGTCCTGGCCTCTTCGCTGCTGTCTTACGCCGGATCCGTCGCGGTAGGGGGGAATGGCTTCGTGGCGGCTTTCCTGGCGGGTCTGGTGTTCTCCGTCGCCTCTCGGGGCCAATTGCGGGAGTCTGTGGAGTTCACTGAAGACCTGGGGCTGTTCGCCTCTTTCCTGGTCTGGGCGATCTTTGGAGCGCTCCTGCTCGCGCCGGTGCTGGAGAGCGGCGTGCACTGGACACCGATCGTCTACGCCATTCTCAGCCTGACCGTGGTTCGCATGATCCCAGTCGGCCTGTCGATGCTCGGCTCCGGACTCCGGGCCTCCAGCATCCTCTTCATGGGGTGGTTCGGACCGCGTGGTCTCGCTTCGGTTGTGTTCACTCTGATCGCATTCGAGACCTTGGAACACGAAGGCCTCGTGTCCGCGACTCTGGTTGAGACTGCTACCTGGACGGTGTTCCTGTCGGTGATCGCTCATGGTTTGACCGCCCGCCCTCTCGCGCGGACTTACGGCAACCTCGTCGCCAATGAACCGGTCGAGCAACTGAAGACCATTGCCCCTCACGAGGATCCCGTGCCGCGATCCCTCGACGTCGCCCGCACCGGCCACGACGCCGGGTAGCAATCCGTCGGCCGCTCGCGTTCGAGGTGTTCCAGCCGCAGCTTCCAGCCGAATCATGCCCCCGCTGAGTGCTTGTTGGCTCGGCCGAGTCGCGGCAGATCATCCCAATTGAGCGATGCCGGCGCGGCGGCGCTTGTCGATGCTCTGTTCCATGCAAGTCCAACTCGAGATGAGCCCCTGCGGACGGGGATTCCACCATGGCAGCTGAGGGCACATCCGGGAGAGCGCCGGTCTCGCGACGGGAGCGACGTATCGAGATGGCCACTGTGGTGATACTCGGCGTTGCCGCACTCGCCACAGCGTGGAGCGGATATCAGGCCTCGCTGTGGGATGGGACCCAATCGAGCAATTACACACAGGCATCAGGATCACGCACCAACGGTGCCCAGCAACGCACGGCCGCCAACCAGTTCCGGCTCGCCGACCTGAGCATTTTCGAGAGTTATATCGAGGCGACGATCGTCGGAGATCAGCGTGTCGCCGAGTTCTACTTCGAGCGCTTCCGGGACGAGTTTCGAGTTGCCTTCGACGCCTGGAACGCCCTCGATCCATTGAACAACCCTGACGCGCCGGCGAGCCCGCTGGGCATGACCGAATACCAACTCGCCGCCGACGCCGAGGCCGACCGGCTCGAAGAACGCGCCGACCAGCTGTTCGCCGAAGGAGAGGAGGCCAACACGATCTCGGACATCTACACGCTCACGACGCTTCTGTTCGCGGCCGTGCTCTTCTTCGCCGCCATCGGAGAGCGTTTCGAGTACTTCCGAGCCCAACTCACACTCGTGACCCTGGCCGGGATCGGGTTGATCATCGGCATCGCCATCACCCTGGGCCAGCCCATCACAACGGGCTGACAGGCGCCGAAAGGACCGATCTCCAGACTCGCGGGTCGAGGATCCCACCTCCAGGTCACTCAGATGGGATGACGACACCCTGCCAGGCGGGGCCGATCATCCCACGGTGAGGCCAATGCAGGAGCTCGGGGGACGGTGGGGGAGCCGAGAATGCTGATTGCGCTCCTCATCGCCATCGGCGTGAACCTCGTCGTCATAGTGACATTCGCGCTGCTCGTGGTGGGGCGGAGAAGGTGGCTTCGGCGCCAGGCACGGGCCCGTTGCAGGATCGAAGTCACTTCCCCGTCTCCAGTCTGGCTGAAGTCCCCATATACCTGACCCACCGCATAGAAGGGTCGCGGCGTCTCCAGCACCACTACCTCATCCGCGATCTCGCGGAGACGCTGGACTGCGTCTTCGGGCGCCACCGGGGTGGCCACGATCACTCTCCCGGCCCCCAGGTCTCGGGCCACCCGGATCGCCGCGGTCACGGTCGACCCGGTAGCGATCCCGTCATCGACGATGATCACAGTGTGTCCGAAGAGGTCGAGTCGGGGATAGCCGGCCCGAAATTTCTTGGCCCTCCGCGCCAACTCCTCTCGCTCCCAGCGGATCACTTCGGTCAACTGGGCCGCCGTAACCCCGGCGGAGGTGACCACCTGCCAATCGACGAAGCGCACGTCCCCTTCCCCTATCGCACCCATGGCGTACTCGGGGTGACCGGGGACTCCGAGCTTTCGAACGACGATGACGTCGAGTGGGGCATCGAGGGCCCGAGCCACCTCCGTTGCCACCGGAACTCCACCTCTAGGGAGCCCGAGGACCAGAGGCTTCAGATCCTCGAACCTGCGAAGCCTCTCTCCGAGGAGCCGCCCGGCTTGGATCCGATCCTGGAACATTCTCTCGCCTTTCACTATTCAGTGAAATGAGGCCGTCCCCCTGACGCCTAGAGGCGATGGTCACATGTTGCGCCAGGACCGGAGCGAGCTCGGGTTCGTCGAGACCTTCCTGGCGCCCCAGCTGCTCGTGGTAGCGCACTATGGATTCTTCGACGACACCTGGGAGCTGTGTCTCTCCTGGCACGTGATGATCCCGCGGATGATTTCGTCGAGCTCTATCTGCGGCCCCGAGACGAGCTCCGTCCACCACTCGCCTTCAGACTCGGCTATTGGCAAACGGCATTTGGAGATCGGGTTCGTCGGGATCGTCGAGGTCGCACCGCCAACCCGACGTGGTGCGTTAGACGGGGTCGTGTTCGGGTTCCAAACGGCTCACGACCAGAGAGGGCCGCTCACCGCGAAGCCGAGAGGTTCACCCCATCGGTTGGAGAAGGTGACTTTCTCAACCGGCTCGCGCCGGGCCACATCCCACCGACCCAGGGGACGGCCACAGGAGACCGCTGCCGCCAGCTGCCAACCCTTGTCCACTGGTATGCCGAGGAGATCGAAGACCTCCGAGCCCTTGAAGACGCCCAGGATGGTTGTCAGGCAGGTCCCCACACCTTCACCCCTCGCCGCCAGCATTGCGCTCCACACCGCCGGGTAGATCGAGGCGCCGGATGGGTCGTTCCTCGTGAAGAATAGGAGCCACATCGGCACGACCTCGAAGTTCTCCGCCAGCCAATCCGAGGAGCGCATCACCCGCAGCGAGGCCTCGTCACCGGCAGCGTGTGCCGCCTCTCGCCGACCCTGATAGATGGTCTCGTTCAGCTGCCGGTAGGCCTCCCGGTAGAGCGGCCCGATTTGGCTCCGAACCTCAGGGTCGTCGACGACGATCATCCGCCAGTTCTGGGAGTTGCCGCCCGATGGGGCCCGGACCGCCGCATCGAGGATTGCGGCGACCACCTCCTTGGGGATCGGATCGGGTCGCACCCGTCTCATGGCACGAGTCGTGTAGAGGGCTTCCGAGAGATCCATCTGCCCAGCCTATCCCCCGTCCTCGTGGCCCGGCCCTGGCCCAATAGGGCCTAAGACCCTGGCAAGGCGTCAGCCCGAGAGGCATCATCACATGACGGTGAGCACTTCGTCACACCTGGAGACGGCGGCGACCCATCTCCCCAACTCGGCAACCGGCAACCGTTTGTCAACGCAACGCCAACTGATCACGGGCAGACGAGTCTGGGCGATGCTGGCGGCCCGCATCGGCCTGGCAGTCTCCTTCCAGGCCCTGTTCGCCGCGATTCACTGGGTATCCGGTGACCCGTCACCCTGGCGGGCGGCGGCCGACTGGTGGCTCGCTTCTCTGGTGCTGGCAGAGATGGTCAACCTCTGGCTGCTGGCCCATTGTGCTCGACTCGAAGGCATCCGACTGCGAGATCTCTACAACGCCCAAATCGCGACATGGCGGGGCGACTTGAAATGGGCAGTCCTCGCACTCGTCGTCGCCGCTCCCCTGGCGCTGATCCCAGGGGCCCTGCTGGCCGACGCTCTCTGGGCGGATCCCCAGATTGCCCAGGACATGCTGTTCCGTGCGGTCTGGGTGCCGGCCGCATGGGTCCTGCTCCTGGTGTTCCCGGTGGTTCACGCCTTGACGGAGCTGCCGACTTACTTCGGGTATGTCATGCCCCGACTGCGCGTCATCACCGGGCGTTCCGGGCTCTCTCTCCTCCTGACTGCCTCGACCCTGTCGGTGCAGCATGCCTTCCTGCCCCTCCTCTTCAACGGCCCATATCTGGTGTGGCGGGCGCTGATGTTCCTTCCACTGGCAGTGTGGCTGGGATGGGTCATACGACGACGTGGCTCCGCCCTCCCTTACGTTGCCGCGGCACACGGGCTGCTCGATGTGTCGCTCCCGGTGTTCGTCCTCATCGCCTCCCTCAGCGGTTGACCTCCGGAGGCGACCGATCGGCCATACTTCGCCTGATGGCAGAAGTCCCACCGGCACGGCACCTCCTCCGCGCCAAAGACCTCGCCGATTTAAACTATGCAGAGCCACTGTCGGTCAAAGATCTCTCTCGGGGGGCCGGGCTCTCCCCGGCTCATTTCAGCCGGGAGTTCAAGGCCACTTTCGGGGGAGTCGCCCCACCATTACCTCATGACACCACGGCTGGAGAGGGCTGTTGCGCTGCTGCGGAGCCCGATTGGTCGGTGGCCCGAATCTGCTACGCCGTCGGGCTCAACGGAATGGGCTCGTTCACGACGAGCTTCGGGCGCATGTATGGGACGCCACCGACTTCGTGGCGGGCAGACTTCCCGGCAGCGGATTGACCCGTCAGGGAGTACGAATCACCCAGCTCACCGGGTACGCGGTGAGCTGAGCAAGCGGCCTCGATCGCTCCGGCACGCTACCGGCCGTCAGTAGCCATAGTCGACGGGGGCGGCGCCTTCGGCAGCGGCCTCGATGATGTCGCCCGCCGCGTCGACCACGAACCAGACACCATTGAGTCCCTGACCCGAGACGTCGCCAGGGTTGGTGTCCGGCGTGTAGAGGTAGAGGGGCATCCCGTTGACGGTGAGCTGCTCTGAGCCGTCGGTCCGGGTGGTCGCGCCGAAAAGTGAGGCATCCAGGTCGCCGCCGATCGTGGTGTCGGCCGGCACCGGCGGCCAGAGGTCGGCGCAGGCGTCGTAACAGGTGCTCTCTCCTCCGCTGTCCGCAGTGAAGATATAGACGGTGAAGCCATCCGGATCGACCAGGATCGACCCCAGGTCGGTTTCGGCAGCATGAATGCCTTCGCCCATCTCCGCCGGCATCGTGGTCGCGGCCTGGTCCTCGCCGGGTGAGGCGGTGGTAGTGGTCACAACCTCGTCGTCGGACCCGGCCGTGGTCGTGGAGGCGGCGGTGTCTTCGTCGGGCACCGTGGTGCCCTCCCCCCCGTCGCCACCGCAGGCCGCTACCAGGGCCAACGGGACGATCAGGAAGCCAATCTTGCTCGGTCTTCTCATCGGTCTCCTCGCCATTTTCGAGGAATACGTCCCAGTTACCGGAATGGTTCGCGCCCGCACATGTGCCGTGATGAACCGGCATCTGCCGCCCATCGCTAGGCTTTGACCATGGCCGCCGAGACCATCATCTGGAAGGGCCGCTTCGGGCCCATGGATCTGACCGTGGGAAAGGCGACTTTCCGGCCCAGCACGATTTCTTCGCTGCTCGCCGACGCCCTCCACGTCAAACCGGGGAGCGTTGTCGTCGACGTCGGGACCGGCACCGGGATTCTGTCCATCATCGCCGCCAAGTTGGGTGCGGCCAAGGTCTACGGAGTGGATGCCGCCGACGAGACTGTCGAGATCGCCAGTCGGAACGCCGCCGCCCACGGCGTCGCCGACATAGTCGAATTCGCCCAGGGCGATATGTTCGAGCCTCTCGACCCCGAGGTCGAAGCCGACGTGGTGATCGGCGATGTCTCCGGGATCCCCGACGAGATCGCCACCGTATCGGGTTGGTTTCCATCCGGGTTGGCCGGGGGCCCCACCGGCGCCGAGCTGCCGATGAGGATGATCGAGGAGTCGAAACGACTACTCAAGAAGGGCGGACGTCTCTTCCTTCCCACCGGCTCGCTGCAAGACGAGAGCTCGATACTCGAACGCGCCCGTTCGGTCTTCGGCTCGATGCGACAACTGGCCGAGCGGAACATCCCCCTCCCCACAGCACTCGCCGAGGACCCGGCTGTCGTCAAGATGCTGAAGGAGAAGGTGATCGCCCTCAAGCAGCGCGGAAGCCGATTCCAGTGGACCGCCCGGATATGGGAGATCGAGGCCTGATTTCGTGGAACCTCCGGTTGTTAGGCCCATATATGGGTCTAACAACCGGAGGTTCGTAGTACCAGTCCGCCGGTAGCCTTTTGTGATGCGGCGCGCCGTACCGGTCCTGTTGCTACTCGTCACTGCTTGTGCCGCACAGCCACCGGAGCGCGCGCCATTACCCGACCTCGCCGATGTCCTGCCCGAGCCCTTGGGGTGTCAACTAACCGTGGGTGAGCCGATGGGTGTAGATGTCCTGACCGTGAGTGCCTCTGGTGCCGCCGGGGGGATCCTCCAGGAAGGCGATGTGATCTCGGCCATCGACGGAACCCCAACCACCACCCGCCCGGAGCTGACCGAGATCATGAACGGCTATTCGCCGGGGGATACAGTCGAGGTCACCTACCTTCGGGAGGGTGCGGAGGGGACTGTCGAGATCACCCTGGAAGCCAATGCTGCCGACGAGAGCCGAGCAATGATCGGTATCACCGTCCAGACATCGTTCCAGACACAGGACATCGAGGCGGCCGACGACACTGTTGCTCCGTCACCGACGGCACGGCCCATCCAGGTCGGGGACTCGCTGTACTTGTTCGACCCGTTGGCAGGCACTTGGCAGCAGACCGGCATCACCCCTCCTGCCGAGACCCGGTGGGTCTCCACCTCGTCAGGCCTCTACTCGGTAACCGATGCCGAGCCCGTGGAGGTAATCGACTTGAACTCCGGAGAGCCGGTGCCAGCTGACGGGTTCCGGGGTTGGGAACCGCAGCGTCTGGTCGGGGCCGTCGACGACATGGTCCTCATGGTCGTCACCACGGACATCGCAGAGCAGCCCGGCTTCGTCAATCTAGCCCTCGCCGGTTTCGATCCCCGGCAGGGAGAGACCGTATGGGTGAGCCCGGTCGCCAGCACCTTTGGGATCCCGGTCTCCGCTTTCGGTTCCCCCGACGGCAGCGCCTTTGTCGCCGTCGGCGCCCGCCCCGAATCCGGCGAGCAACAGAACGTTGCCTTTTTCGACGCCAACGGGGCTCCGCAGACCTCGGACGAGTTGACCGGGCTGGGATCTCCCATGGGCTGGTTCGACAGCACCTCGATGGCGTTCCGCACCGGCGACGAGGTGATCTCCGTCTTCAGCTTCCTGGACGGCTCCACAATCACCTATGACCTCCCCGATCACCTCTTGGGAGCGGTGACCGCTTCGGTCGGTGACGGCCGCCACATCCTCGTGGTCAGCGGGCGCGACCTCCACCTGCAGGACCTGACCGACCTCGACGTGAGCCTGCCCCTCTCCACTGGCTGCAACGTGGGTCAAATCGGCGACCCCGGCTGGGGAATCTGATTCAGGCCGCCGGGCCAGGAGTCCGGGCAACTGACACCACGAGGGGCTAATCGGTCTCCTCGTTCTCGACGGCAGCCTCGACGGGGACCGCGTCCCGGCCACTGCGCAACAGGGCGTCCCGCTGGCGGGCATCAGCCACCATGTCGGAGACGGCCTGCCAACCCTTGGGCTCGCGCATCGTTCGTGACCCGGGTGAAGAGCCCATGATCTCGGCCACCTCATCACCCGAGATGTTCTTGCGCATCTCCAGGACCGCCGCCAGCTCCAGCACGTTGTCCCTATGCTCCGCGAGCAGCACAGCAACCTCGTCATAGAGATGGCCGAGACTCTTTTCGATCGCCTCCCGGTTCTCCCGCAATGAGATCGACACGGCATTCGCCGGGCCACCCCCGGCGTTCTGCCGTGTCCCCATCGCCGAGGTGAGGCTGGAGCCCATCCCGAATGAGCCCTCCATGAGGGCGGCGACCCTAGAGGCGGAGCTGAGGTCACCCGACACTCCGGAGCTGTTGTCCTCTTCGAAGAACATCCGCTCCCCGGCCAGCGAGGCCAGAGAGACCATGATGTCCGTCTCGAACTCCGACTTCCACTGAGTGAACCGCTCCTCCTCGGATTGGCTTTTCACCATGCCCAAGGTCGAGGAACGCTTCTCGATCGACACCAGGTCGATCCGCCGGTGCGCCCCGAGCAGGTGGGCAGTGACGGCGTGGGACGCCTCGTGAATGGCTACCGCGTGACGCTCCCGCTGCACGTAGTCGACGTCTTCGGGCGGGCCGAGCTCCTTCAGGGCCTTGGCCTTCCAGATGTCGGGCCACTCGATGGCCTCCCGCCCGTCGCGGACCGCCAGGATCAATGCCTCGTTGACCATGTCCTTGATCATCGCCCCCGAGTAGTAGGGGGTGACGGTGGCCAGCTTCGTGATCTCGTCTTCGCTGAGCCTGTGCTCCACCTTGTTCAAGTACCCGACCATCGTCTGCCGGCGCCCGTCCTTCGACGGGAACCCGACCTTGTACATCCGGTCGATGCGGCCCGGCCGCAACATCGCCTCGTCGAGCGCGTTGGGCATGTTGGTCGCCATGATGTGGAGGATCCGGTACCTGGGGGGTGGTTTCGGCTTGAACCCGAACAGCTTGCGAAGCCTGTTGGTGAGACCCCGTGGCTTGGTCAGGCCGTTCATCTCGGTGAGCAGCGCCTGGAGGGTTCCCATGCCGCCACCACCGCCCATTCCGCCCATCATGATGCGGTCGGTCCAGCGCCGACGCGGCTCCTCGTCCGGAGTCCCGGCCTGGGCGTCCTCGTTCCAGGCATCGATCAGCATTCGCTGCGAGGCAGGGCTGAGATAGGAGAAGCCATTACAGGAGAAGCCGGTATCACCCCGGGCAGCATGACCGAGCTGGCCTTGAGGGGTGCCGCCGAGCTGGCCACGGGAGCCGAGCGAGTCGGCTTCGTCGAAGAAGACTATGACTCCACCGTGACGCAGGGAGAGCTTGCGCAGCTTGCGGTAGAGGCTCTTCACTTTGAGGATGCCTATCCCGAAGAACATGTTGATGAAGGCGCCCGGCTCCACGAACACGAACGGGCGCCCAGTCTCGCCGGCCGTTGCCTGGGCGAGAAGGGTCTTTCCCGTGCCGGGGGGCCCCCACAAGAGGATTCCGCCCGGTATGTAACCGCCCTTCGCCTCGATCTCGTCGGGCTTCTCGAGGAACGCGATGTTCTCCCGGATGAGGTCGAGGACGTGGTCCTGACCCCAGACGTCGTCGAAGCGGGTGGTCACCTCCTCGGGAAGGATCACGTCCATGCCGCCCCGGGACAACAGCCAGAAGATCCCGAGGAACTGGACGGCCACGAAGAGGAACCCGAACATCAGTTGGAAGATGAAGGGCAGAGCCTCCACGAGTGTGCGCGGCGCCTCGACCAGCGCTTGGATGGGCCCGTTGACCTCGGCGATGAAGTAGTCGAGAAGCACGCCGAGGATCAGCAGGTAGAGCGACCAACGGAACAGCCTTCCCACCCGGAAACGGGTCCACGGCTTGAAGTGGTGGTGGGTGAAACGCTCCAGCCCCCCGAACACCGTGTCCCGCCAGAACGAATGGTAGGCCGCCGACTTCTCCGAGACGTAGTAGTGGATCTGGCGCAGGACCTCGAGTCCGAACATCACCGCCAGCACCCGGCCCGCGGTTGTGGCGAAGAAGTTCGTCACCACCTCCCGGAAGCCGAGGAACCCAAGATCGGGCGAGCTGAGGATGATCGCCGTCATGACGATCCCGAGCAGGATCAGAAACTTGATGCGATCCCAGGTGTCGGCCTTGCGCCGGGTCACCCGCCCGTCTCTGATGCGAGAGTTCAGCCCTTTTTGTTTACGAGCCATGAGTCGACCACCTTCGTGATGGTGTCTTGATTTGCGATGAAGCAGTCACGATTGCACCCGGCGACGATCGAGTAGATCCGGCTGTCTTCGGGGTTGGAGACGGAGATGAGATAGGCGACACCGAGATCGGAGCCCGCCGCGCTCTCGAAGGAGAACAGCACCCGCACCCCGTCGAAGCCGTTGCCGAAGGAGAAATCCTCCTTTTGGATCTCGTCGGGGTTGGCCATGGTTCGGTAGGGGACGACCGACTGGGTGAGCATCGCCCGCGAGAGGAAGTCACGCTCGATATCCCCGACCTGACGGACCGAGGCGGCTCCGATCGGGTAGTCGGCCTCGGCGATGCTGGCATTGAGCTGGGTCACGTCCTGGACCGGCGCCCCGTCGAAGCCGACACTAGATATCGCAGGGAAAGTGAAGCTCTGATAGGGAGTATCGAACGGGAGCTCTTCGAGCGTGGACAGCTCGGAGAGCTCGTATGTGTGCCAGTCGGTGGGGAGGTCGAACCGACTCAGGCTCTGGTCGTCGGTGATGGTGCGGACATCGGCGCTGCCGTTGGAGCAGGCGGCGAGAACCACGCCGGAGACGATCGCGACCGTTGTGAGCCTGCCCATCCTCGGCGACCTCATTCGCTACAGGATACGACAGCTTTGCGTTTGCGGGAATGGCGGTTTCGGCACCTTGCTCTCCCCCGCGGCCCGATGCCTAGACTCCCGGCGCAACCTCAGTGATTCGAAGGAGAATCAATGCCCCTATTGGACCTGTTCTGGACCATGCTCTGGCTGTTCCTGTTCTTTGTGTGGATCTGGCTCCTGATCTCGATCTTCAGCGACATCTTCCGTCGCGACATGTCGGGTTGGGCCAAGGCCGGCTGGGTGTTCTTCCTGATCGTCCTCCCACTCCTCGGTGCCCTGATCTACCTGATCGTCAACGGGGGCGACATGCAGGAGCGCACAGTCCGGGATTACCAGGCTATGGAAACTGCCCAGAAGGACTACATCCGACAGGTGGCGGGATCAGGCGGCACTGCAGACGAGCTGGAGAAGCTGGCCAAGCTGCGTGATGCCGGAACCATCAGCGAAGCAGAGTTCGCCGCCCAGAAGGCCAAGCTGCTCGCCTAGACAACACCAACCCAGGGTTCGTGCCCCCGCTCAGCGGTGGTGGCAACCCTGGGTTGATTCTTTCATGTTTGACATGTGGTCGAGTGGAGGGCGCGAGGTTCAGAGCGATCGCACCGTCGGATGGGCTGCGATGTCCGCCGGGATCTCGACATCCATCTCCAAGAGTTGCTGGGCTACGGCCTTTCCCTGGGGGTCGAAGCGCAACGACGCGGTGCCACCGGCGCCGAGCCCACCTTGGAACAGGAAGTTGACCGCCTGGATACCGGGCAGTTCGAACCTCGTGACTTCTGAAGCTCCGAGATGAGCCAAGTACTCGCCGACACGATCGGCGGTCAACTCTGACAGCAAGATCGGCCAGAAGACGGGATGGCGGGCGCGGATCCCGATGTTGACGTCGGCCCCTTTGTCGCCGGAGCGGCCGTGGGCGACGGCGATCAAGGGGACCGTGATCTTGGGCCCTCCCCCGGAGGCCATTTTGGGAACGCCCGGGCACCCATGCGTCGGCTCGAAATCCACCGATGGTGTGGCCGACAAAGCGACGTCGACGAAGGCGGCCACCGTGCCGTCGACCTCGACCGCGGCAGTGACAGCACCGCGCTCCACTGCGAAGCATTCCAACCTGATCATGGGTGTGGGCCGCGGCAGACCCGTTCCCCCGCCTGAGACCCCCGGTGGGCCGGATAGCGCAACAGAGGGGACCTCGCGGATGAACGTCTCGACGGCCTCGAGGCTCGGGTGGTGGATCCCGATCTTTAGCACCACCTCCCGCGACGTCGCCGCTCGGGAGTGATTGCCGTAGGTGTCTTCGGCGCCAAGCACTTCGATGTCGACGGCCGTGAAGTCGTCCAGCCCGGCCCGGCGCAACATCGCCCGGCCCCGGTCGACCAGGTCTGCGCCGATGCGACGCGCCTTGGCGACCGCCTCGCGGCCAGCTACGAACAGAAGTGACTGGGCCCGCCACCCGTCAGGGATCTGGGCACATGCCTTCAAGGTCCGGGGAGGGGCGTGCCCGCGGGCGCCGGACACATGGACTCGATTGATCCCGACCTCCTCGACCTCGACCCATCTCCAATCACACGTGACATCGGGGAGCAGGTAGCGGGACGGGTCCCCGATCTCGTAGAGAAGTTGCTCGGCGGCGGTGCGCACGTCGACCAGTGCGTCGGTGCCGTCCGGTGCCGTGAGGACGAATGAGCCGTCTGAAGCCACCTCAGCGATGGGAAAGCCCGGGTTGGCCCAACTTCGGGTGTCCTCCCAATCGGTGAGAAGCCCCCCGGTCGACTGGGGCCCACACTCGAGGAGATGTCCCGCCAGAGACCCCGCCGACAGCAGGTCGAGCTCCGATGAGCCCCAGCCGAACTCGTGGATGAGTGGTCCGAGGACGAGGGCGGAGTCGACCACGCGCCCGGTGACGACCACGTCGGCCCCGGCGTCGAGGGCGGCGGCGATAGGCCGGGCGCCGAGGTACACGTTCGCCGACATCGGCCGGCCCGAAAGCGCCGCCTCGTCCAGCGATGGCGTGCCCATCAGGTCGTCACCGGTGACCACCCCTACCTTGACCGAGGGATCAGCCGTCCTGATCAAATCGGCAGCGGCATGGGGGTTCACCCCCCCTGCGTTGGTGATCACCCTCATTCCCCGCACGCGGTAGTCGTCCACGTTGGCAGCGATGGTCTCGATCAGGTCACGGGCATAGCCAAGGCCAGGATCCGCCGACCGGGCCCGGCTGAGGATGGCCATGGTGATCTCGGCGAGGCCTTCGTAGATGATGTAATCGCTGCGCCCGTCCTCGAGCAGCTGTGCCGTCGATAGCGACGAATCCCCCCAAGCCCCGGACGCACCGGACAGGGTCACCTTCTCCGAAGCCGCCATCGCCTAGAACCTAACCCGAGTCGTCAGGACGCCGTGACGGGCACCGCCTCATCGGTGAGGGCAGACGAGAAGTACTCCAGGGCAGTCTTGGTCTTGGTCTGTTGCTCACCACCGAGATCGATCCCGTGGTTCGCGAGAAACCCCCGAGCCTCCGCCGCCACCTGGAAAGCCTCACCGGGAGCGCTCTTGGTGGAGAGCTCCAGGATTCGCGACCCGTCGGGGTACAGCCACAACTCGGCGACCATCTTCCGCCCGAGGGCCGCCGGCCCGAACTTGAGTTTGAGGATGTTGATCGGGCCCAGCACCGCCAGGTCGCGCATGCGCAGACCCTCGGGAGCGTGCTGTCTGAAGAAGGCCTTCTGCGGCTTGGAGAAGAGAGAGCCGGGGTGGCTGGCGCCGAGGACGACCCGCCGGACCGCGGCGGCGCTGCTCTTGCCTTTCATCGATGCCGAGCAGACAAAGCCACCGGGCATGGCGTCGACTTCTATGGCCACACTCCCCGAGAGACGCAAGTTGGAAGGGATCTGATCCGGGACCACAGGACGCAGCTTGACCACGGTGTCTCCGGCTCCACCCTGGATACGTCGCCCCCGCACCACCAGGCCCGAGCGGTTCAGCGCCAAGTCCGGAGTGTCGAAGAACACGACTTGACGGATCTCGGCGTTGAGCGGATCGAGCTCTAGCGAGTCTGCGGTGGAGCGGTGATGTGTGTCGGCCACCGTCAGCTTGAGCTCGACCGAGTCGGAGTCGCCGACCAGAGCGAGCAGCTCGGGCAGGCGGTCGTCACTGATCGTGCTGTTCATCGTCCCGCCAAACTACCCGTGAGAAAGACAAGACGGTTCATCCCGGTGGCGCCATTACCGAAAAGGTTGACGAACTCACGATTCCGCTCCATCTCCTCACCGTACGGTGCACCGATAGCCCGTTCCTCACCCCAAGAGGGCGATTGTGTGGTGCGTCACGCCCTCGATCGAGGGAAAAACTAGGGTCAACGACGTGATGAGCCTGTCGCCGTTCACTGACGAGCACGAGCTGCTCCGCACGACGATACGGGGCTGGGTGGACTCCGAGATCGCCCCATCAGTCGCCGATTGGGAGGAGGAAGGGGACTTCCCCAACCAGGTCTTCAGCCGCGCCGGGGAGCTCGGTTTCCTCGGTCTTGCCTTCCCCGAGTCGGCGGGGGGCCAGGGTGGGGACTACTGGTCACAGGTGGTATTCCTCGAGGAAGTGGGCCGGGTCAGCCAACCCATCGCCATGGTCCTCTCGGTGCAGACCGACATGGCCACTCCACCGATCCTCGAGTTCGGGACCGAGTCTCAGATCGAACGCTGGCTGAAACCGGCGTTCAGTGGCGAGCTCATCGGTGCCATCGGCATCACCGAGCCTGACACCGGATCGGACGTCGCCTCGATCCGCACCAACGCCCTACGCGACGGCGACGAATGGGTGCTCAACGGGTCGAAGATGTACATCACCAACGGTGCTCGGGCCGACTTCATCACAATGGTGGTACGCACCGGTCAGCTCGAAGTGGACAATCCCTGGGCCGGGATCTCGATGTTCATCGTCGACACCAGTCTTCCCGGATTCAACGTCTCGAAGAAGCTGGAGAAAGCCGGGATGCGTCTCTCCGACACCGCACTGCTCTTCATGGACGACATGCGGCTCCCCGCCGACGCCCTCCTCGGTGTCGAAGGAGAAGGGTTCAAGCAGATCATGTGGGAGCTGCAGGGCGAGCGGATGGGAGTGTCCGTCTTCGGCATCGCCGGCGCCCGCGCGGTCCTCGAAGAAGCCATCGCCTACGCCCAGGATCGCCGGGCCTTTGGCCGGCCCATCGGAGACTTCCAGGCGGTGTCACACCGGCTCGCCGACATGGCCACCGAAGTGGAGGCGGTTCAGGCGCTGGTCTATGAGTGCTGCGACCTGTGGAACCGCGGTGTGTATTCCACTGAGGAGGTCGCCATGGCCAAACTCGCTGTTGGACAAGTGTCGAACAAGGTGGCGGACGCCGCCGTCCAGACCCTGGGCGGGGCCGGTCTCATGGAGGGATCGTTCATCTCGCGGGAGTGGTTGGGTATGCGGATCGGGCGAATCGGTGGAGGCAGCGATGAGGTGCAGCGTGAGATCCTGGCCCGGATCATGGGGATCGCATGAGTGGGCTCGAGCCGCTCTTTCGCGATGAGCATGACGCCTACCGGGGAGCCGCGAGGAGCTTCGTCACCAACGAGATCAACCCGTTTGCCGAACGGTGGGAGGATGAGCGGGACTACCCGCGGGGCCTCTTCCAGAAGGTCGGGTCCGCAGGCTTTTTCGGCGCCAAATTCGACCCGATTTGGGGTGGCACAGGGCCTGACTATGCCGCCGAGGCGGTGTGGATCGAGGAGTTGTCCAGGGGGCTGACGTTTGGCACCGCGTCCGACCTGGGGGCACACAGCCAACTCGCCGCGC
>Ga0268386_10000967_pt1 | contig 19268 bp, 20 predicted proteins | sample RVTome_15_FD_200260 | JGI IMG/M metagenome (GOLD analysis project Ga0268386, IMG submission 200260) | Soil microbial communities from uranium-contaminated site in the Upper Colorado River Basin, Wyoming, United States - RVT150D86... ...
CCGGGGTTCTCGTTCTGGAAGAGCTCGGCTGCCGCCTCGGAGAGCGGCGCGACCGTGCTCGAGCCGTCGATGCGGATCGTTCCGGAGAGCTCTCCGTCGCCGTCGTCGGAGCCGCCGCACGCGGCAGCGGCGAGGACGAGGGCGAGGACCGGCGCGAGCAGGACCGAAGAGCGACGTTTCGTGGACAACTCGGATCCTCCTTCGTGGCGACAATCGGATACGACCGACGTTCACGAGCCAGTCTCCCGCCGGTCACCGAGGCGCGGGGCAACCCCGTGGTGAAGGGACGGTGAGAGGGCGGTGAACGCCTAGGGCGAAGCGGGAAACGCGCAGCGGATCTCGAGGCCCCGACTCCGGCCGCCCTCGGCCTCGACGGTCCCGCCCGCCTGCGCGACGACGTGCTTCACGATCGCGAGCCCCAGGCCCGTGCCGCGCGACGCACGCGCTCGATCCGAGCGGTAGAAGCGCTCGAAGAGTCGGGGGAGCTCGGCCTCGGCCACGCCCGCACCGTCGTCGCGGGCGAACAGCACGACGCCGTTCTCGTCCCGCGATACGGCCAGCGTGAAGGTCGCCCCCGGTCCGGCGTACCTGATCGCGTTCTCGGCGAGGTTCTGCGCGACGACGCGCAGCATCCGCGGGCGAATCGAGATGTCGACCGCCGGGTCGCACTCGAGGCGGAGCTCGACGCCTGCTCGGCCGGCGCGCTCGGCGAGCTCGGCGAGCGCCTCCTCCAGCACGGGACGAACCGGTGTCGCCCCGAGAGCGACGACTCGCGCTCCCGATTCGAGCTCGCTGAGGAAGAGCACCTCGTCGATGAGATCGGTGATCTGCTCGACCTCGCGCTGCGCCTGGGCGACGAGGTCGTCGACGTCCTCGCCGGGGAGCGTGGCCGTCTCGAGGAGCGTGAGCAGTCGCGCGAGCGGCGTGCGCAGCTCGTGCGAGACGGCCGCGGTGAAGCCGGAGCGGAGCTCCTCGTAGGCCGCCAGGTCCCCCTCGCGTGAGAGGTAGACGACGCGCTCGGCCCGGCCCTCGACCTCGTACGGGACGACGAAGGGGATCACGCCTTGCTCGCCCGTGAGGAGTGCCGGTGGCAGCGGCTGCCCCTCCCGGATCCCCTCGAACGTCTGCCGAGCACGACGGCTCGCGAGCACGACGCGGTCGCCGTCGTCGAGGACGACGACGGCCTCCCGGCTCTCCTCGACGAGCGCTCGTCCCCGCATCGCATCCGCATCCACGCGCACGACTCATACCTGACGCCGACGCCGGCTGCGCCCTCGCGGTCGCCGCCGGTGCCGTAGGCGTGCGATACGAGTTCAGGTCGAGGGCGCGTGGCGCGCCACGATCACCACGTGGTTACCGGTCGTTCACCGCACGGCCGCCCGGGAGCGGGCGCCGAGCGGCACTATCGTGTCGCCGGATGGCGAAGGTCTTGATCATCGAGGACGACGACATCATCGCCCGGGGGATGGCCCGCCATCTCGAGACGGCCGGCTTCGACGCCGTCGGGGTGGCGAACGGGGAGACCGGCCTCGCCCGCCTGCGCTACGAGCGCCCGGACGTCTGCGTGCTCGACCTCATGCTGCCCGGGATCGACGGCTGGCGCGTGATCGAGCAGGCACGGGACGAGGGGATCGGCACGCCGATCATCGTTGTCTCGGCGCGCGGGACCGAGCACGATCGCGTGCACGCCCTCGAGATCGGCGCCGACGACTACCTCGTCAAGCCGTTCTCGATGAAGGAGCTGGCCGCGCGCGTGCGTGCAGCGGCGCGACGCGGCGTCGCAGCCGCGGAGCCCCGCCGCGGCGAAGAGATCGCGATCGAGGAGCTCAGGCTCGACCCCGACAACGTCCAGGCCTACATCGACGGTCGGAGCGCAGACCTGACGCCGACGGAGTTCCGGCTGCTGTACACGCTCGCCCGGGAGACCGGTCGCGTCCTCACGCGGGACGAGCTCCTCCAGCGCGTGTGGGGCCGGCGGGCAACGCATCGCGATCGCACGGTGGACGTCTTCGTGCGCAAGCTGCGCGAGAAGGTCGACCGCGTGGCGCCGCGCCACACGTTCATTCATACGCGCTACGGCGTCGGCTACAAGCTCGAGGCCGTCCCGAAGCCCTAGCGGCGCGCCCGGTCCGCCTTCGCCATCAGTCGCCGCACGGGGCGGGCGTTAGGGTGGCCGCCGATGAGCGACGAGGCCCTGCACCTCCGCACGCGCACCTATCTCGGCCTGCTCGGCGCCGTGTCGCTGATCGCCGTCGCGATCGCGCTCGCGACGCTCGCGTTCCTCGGCGCCTACGGAGCGCTGCACGACCTCTTCTGGGAGGAGCTACCGGACGCGCTCGGGGTCGACCCTCACCCCTGGTACGCGATCGCCGTCACGACGCTCGGCGGGCTCGCCGTCGGTCTCCTCCTCGTCGTGGTGCCCGGCCACGGCGGTCCCGGCCCGGCCGAGGGGCACGGCGTCGGCGGAGACCCCGTGTCCCCGAGGCACACCGTAGGGCTCGTCCTCGTCAGCCTCGTCTCGCTCACGGCCGGGGCGAGCCTCGGACCGGAGGCGGCGCTACTGGCGGTCGCCCTCGCCCTCGGCACCTGGCTCGCGGACCGCGCGCGCAGAGTGGAGCTCGGGAAGCTCTTCGGCATGTCCGGTGTCGGCTCGCTCCTCGCCGGGCTCATGGGCTCACCGCTCGCGCCCGCCGTCCTGACGCTTGAGGTGACACACCTGACGGGCCTCAACCTGTACGTCTTCCTCGTTCCCGTCCTCGTGGCGTCCGTCGTGGGGCTCCTCACCTTCGAGGCGATCCTGGACGGCCCGCTGCTGGACATCGCGCTCCCCGGTTACTCGGCGGTCGAGCTCGCGCACGTCCTCGAGGCGCTCGCGATCGCCGGCGTGGCAGCCGCAGTCGGGCTGCTCACGATCGCCGTCTTTCGCGCCGTCGACCGGGCGTTTCGCCCGCTCGAGCGCCGACTCGTGCTGCGGGCGACGCTCGGCGGGCTCGGGATCGGCCTCGTCGCCCTCGCCGCGGGCGAGGAGACGCTCTTCTCGGGCGAGCACGAGCTCGAGGTCCTCCTCGCGGATCCCGAGGCGTACGGCCTCGCCGCCCTGCTCCTCCTGCTCGGAGGCAAGATCGTGGCCTTCGCGCTGTCGCTCGCGACGGGCTTTCGCGGTGGACGCATCTTCCCCGTGCTCTTCATCGGCGCGACGGTCGGCTTCGGCGCGAGCGAGCTCTTCGAGTCGATCCCGCTCACGGTCTCGGTTGCGTGCGGGATGGCAGGAGCCGCCGTCGCGCTCATCCGCCTGCCGATCTTCGTCGCGCTCCTCGTGGCCTTCTTCACGGCGCCCGCGGCGATCCCCCTCGTCGTGCTCGCGGTCGTCGTCGGGTACGTGCTCACGTTCGACAAGCCTGAGCTCGGCGGCCCTCCCGAGGCGGAGCACGGAGCTGCGACGGACCGCGATCTCGGGATCGAAGCCGAAGTATCGCGCCCCTGAGCGTCGTTCCATCGCCCGGCGTCACGGCCGTCGGATCCGCTATCGTTCGCTAGGTTAATGATTAGCGAGCTTACGCTTACTCCCGAGCTCGTCGCGGCCGAACTCCGACCCGTCCTTCTGCGGCTGGCGCGCGAGCTGCGGCACGAGACGGAGCAGGTCGGCGTCACCGCGCGTCAGGCCACGCTCCTCTGGCTCGTGAAGCGCCGCCCGGGCCTGTCTCTGGCGGAGCTGGCCGCGGAGGAGGGGATCTCGCCGCCGGCGCTGTCCGGGCACGTCGACCGTCTCGAGCGCGCCGGGCTCCTGCGCCGGGTCCGCGCGACGGACGATCGTCGACGCGTAGGGCTCGAGCTCACCGCGGACGGCGAGAAGCGCCTCCGCAGTGTGCGCGCGCGTCGCACGATGTGGCTGACGACCCGGCTCCGGCACCTCGAGGCGCCCGAGCTCGAGGCGATCGAGAGCGCGATCCCGGCCTTGCTCCGGCTGCTCGAGGACGAGGAATGACCACGCTCGCGCTCGCCCTGCGCACGCGGACGTTCCGCAGCCTCGAGGCCCACCGCAACTACCGGGTCTTCTTCGTCGGCCAGATCGTGTCGCTGGCCGGCACCTGGATGCAGAACGTCGCGCTCGCCTGGCTCGTGCTCGAGCTCACGCGCTCGCCGATCGCCGTCGGTGCGCTCGCGTTCGCGCGCTTCGTTCCCTTCACCGTCTTCGGGCTCGTGGCGGGCGTGGTCGCCGACCGCGTCGACTCGCGGCGGCTGGTGATGGCGACGCAAGGGGCCGCCATGGCGGTCTCCGTGGCGCTCGCGATCGTCACCCTCACGGGCACGGCGACGCTCCCGCTCGTGTACGTGCTAGCCGCGCTCGGCGGCGTGGCGCTCGCTTTCGACGCGCCCGGCCGCCAGTCGCTGACGTTCCAGATGGTGGGACCGAAGGAGCTGCCGAACGCCGTCGCCCTGAACACGGGGCTCTTCAACGGCTCGCGGATCATCGGGCCGGCGATCGCCGGGCTCGTCATCGCCGCCGCCGGAACGGGCATCTGCTTCGCCCTCAACGCGCTCAGCTTCCTTGCCGTGCTGGCCGCGTTGTCGGCATTGCGCGAGAACGAGCTGCACGCGGTGGAGCGGGATCCGTCCACGCGTGTCGTCGACGGCCTGAGGCGCGCGCTCGCATTCGTCTTCGCCAACCCGGAGCTACGAGCCGTGCTCGCCGTCGTCACCGTCGTGAGCACGGTCGGCTTCAACTTCCACGTGCTCGTGCCGCTCCTGGCGGCGAACACGCTGCACGTCGGCCCGGAGGGATTCGGGCTGCTCTCGGCGACGTTCGGCGCCGGCGCGCTCGCCGGAGCGCTCGTCACGGCGTCGCTCCACGGCGCCAGCTGGCGCGCCTTCTCGATTGGCGCGGGCGCCTTCGGGGTGCTCGCGCTCGCGCTGGCGCCCGTCGCGAACGCCGTCCTCGCCGGCGTGCTCCTCTTCGCGATCGGCGTCAGCTTCACGCTGTTCACAGCGAATGCGAACGCGCTCGTGCAACTCGGGGCCCCGGACCACCTGCGGGGCCGCCTGATCGGGATCTACCTCTTCGCGTTCGTCGGCCTCGCCCCGCTCGGAGGGCTCTTCGCCGGCTGGCTCGCTCACGTCGGCGGGACGCCGCTGGCCTTCTCGGTCGCCGGCGTGACGTCGCTCCTGACCGTAGGGCTCGCGAACGCCCGACACGTCTCGAAGCATTGACTTCCGGACGGGCGGCGGAGTAGCCTGCGCCGTCCGACAAGGAGGGGGAGATGAGCAGACGCAAGCGTGGCGCGATCGTCGCCGTGCTCGCGGTAGCGGCGGGGGCGCTCCTCGTGCCGATCGTTCTGGCAGGACCCGACTCGAGCGCGACCGTCCGCTACGGCAACCTGAAAGCCGGCAGCCCGTTCCCGCCGGCCGAGCACGACAGCTCGTTCAACGCGGAGGACAACCTGATTCCGCGGACCGTCGTGATCTCGCGCGGCGGGAGCGTGAGCTTCACCGTCGACGGGTTCCACCAGGCGGCGGTCTACGGCCCGGGCACGACGCCGGAGGACATCGAGGTACCGCCGTTCGGCCCGCCGGCCGACCCGAACTTCGACAACATCCTGGTGAACGACGGGGAGGGTCGTGTCTTCCTCGGGCCGAGCCCGCTCGGACCGCCTGTGGCGCCGCACACGACGCCCGCGGGCACCTTCTCCGAGCCCGGCAAGTACCTCATGATCTGCAACGTCACGCCGCACTTCGCCTTCGCGAACATGTATGGCTGGGTGATCGTGAAGTAGACGTGCGTCCGCGGGGGGGCCTCACGGCGGCCCCCCGCGCGCTCCATCAAGAGCACGACGTCTCCCGCTCGGCCATGATCGGGGAGTGAACGTCTACCGGACTCCCGACGAGCGCTTTGCCTCGCTGCCGGGGTATGACTTCGCACCTCGTTACGTCGAGCAGGACGGGCTTCGGATGCATTACGTCGACGAGGGCAAAGGTGATCCTGCGCTCCTTCTCCACGGAGAGCCCACGTGGGCTTTCCTCTACCGGACGGTGATCCCGCCGCTCGCAGCCGTCGGCCGGGTCGTCGCGCCCGACTACTTCGGCTTCGGCCGCTCGGACAAGCCGACACGGATCGAGGACTACTCCTACGACTTCCACTACGTCTCGATCGAGCGGCTCGCCGAGGAGCTCGACCTGCGCGAGACGACGATCGTCGTCCAGGACTGGGGCGGGCCAATCGGGCTCAGGCTCGCCGTCGAGCACCCCGAGCGGGTCGCGCGGCTCGTGATCCTCAACACCGGCATCGGTGCAGGCCGCGCGCCCTCGGAGGAATGGCTGCGCTTCCGCGAGTTCGTGCGTCGCGTCGGAGCCGACCTCGTCCCCGGCCAGCTCGTCCGCATCTCGTGCCTGACCGGGCTGGCAGACGAGGTCGTCGCCGGCTACGACGCGCCCTTCCCCGTCCCCGAGTCGAAGGCGGGCGTGATCGCGTTCCCCGAGCTCGTGCCGACGGAGCTGGACCACCCGAGCGCGGCGGCCATGGTCGGAGTGCGGGCTGCGCTCGAGCGCTGGGAGAAGCCCGCGCTCGTCCTCTTTTCCGACTCCGACCCGATCTTCTCGCCGCGCGCGGCCGAGCGGATGGCCGCACGCATCCCCGGCGCCGGCCCCGCCGAGATCGTCGCAGGCGCCGGCCACTTCCTGCAGGAGGAGAAGGGCGCGGAGATCGCGGAGCGAGTCGTCCGCTTCGTGTCCGAGACCTAGCGCCCGGCCAGGCGCGTCACGACACGGTCCAGGTGTCGCCCGAGTGCAGCAGCGCGCCGAGGTCGCCCTCGCCGGACCGCTCCCGCGCGGCCTCGAGCTGGTCGCTCATCATGTCGTCGTAGACCGGCCGCTCGACCGCGCGAAACACGCCGAGCGGCACGGCGCCGTCCGTCTCGTACGTGATCCGCGAGAGCGCGAACGCGAGGCTGGCCTGCGCGTGCGCGGCGTCGTGGACGAGCAGCGAGTTCTCGCCCGCTTCCGCGACGTCGACCACGCGCAGCGACCCGTCCGGGTACTGCTGGACGCCGCGCTCGGCCTCCGCGCCGAAGCGGATCCGCTCGCCGTCCTCGAGGTAGATCCGGTTGGCCTTGTTGTCGCGAACGTGGTCGAAGACGCCGTCGTTGTAGATGTTGCAGTTCTGGAGGATCTCGACGAACGCCGAGCCGCGATGCCGCGCGGCCGCGCCGAGCACGGCGGAGAGGCCCTTCTTGTCCGTGTCGATGGCGCGCCCGACGAACGAAGCCTCTGCGCCGATCGCCACCGAGAGCGGGTTGAACGGGTGGTCGAGCGAGCCCATCGGCGTCGACTTCGTCACCATGCCCAGCCCCGAGGTCGGCGAATACTGCCCCTTCGTCAGCCCGTACACCTCGTTGTTGAAGAGGAGGATCTTCAGGTTCACGTTCCGGCGCAGCGAGTGGATCAGGTGGTTGCCGCCGATCGAGAGCGCGTCGCCGTCGCCCGTCACGACCCACACGGAGAGATCGGGCCTCGACACGGCCAGCCCCGTGGCGATCGCGGGCGCGCGCCCGTGGATCGAGTGCATCCCGTACGTCTGCATGTAGTAGGGAAACCGCGCGGCGCACCCGATCCCCGACACGAAGACGATCCGCTCGCGCGAGAGCCCGAGCTCGGGCATGAACCCCTGGATGACGTTGAGGATCGCGTAGTCCCCGCATCCCGGGCACCAGCGCACCTCCTGGTCGGACTTGAAGTCCTTCGCCGTGAGCTGCACGAGGTTCCCGTTGGCTTCAGTCACTGGTCCACCAGAGCCGTGATCGCGTCCGCGAGCTCCGCCGCCCGGAACGGGCGCCCGCGAACCCTGTTGTAGCCGACGGCGTCCACGAGGAACTCCGAGCGAACGAGCATCCGCAGCTGCCCGAGGTTCATCTCCGGGATCAGCACCTTGTCGTAGCTCCGCAGCACCTCGCCCGTGTTGCGCGCGAACGGGTTCAAGTGCCGGAGGTGGGCGACCGCGACGTTGCGGCCATTCGAGCGCACACGCCGAGCGGCCGCTCCGATCGCCCCGTACGTCGAGCCCCAGCCGAGAACGAGGGTGTCCGCGCCCTCGGGATCGTCGACTTCGAGCTCCGGGATGTCCGCCGCGATGCCGGCGACCTTCGCCGCACGGAGCCGCGTCATGAGGTCGTGGTTCTCCGGGTCGTAGGAGACGTTGCCCGTCTCGTCCTCCTTCTCGAGCCCACCGATGCGGTGCTCGAGTCCCGGTGTCCCCGGAATCGCCCACGGACGTGCGAGCGTCTGCGGGTCGCGCCGGTACGGGAGAAACGCGTCGCCGTCGTTCGGCGCCGTCGCGAACTCGGTGGAGATGTCCGGGAGCGCGCCGACTTCCGGGATGAGCCACGGCTCCGAGCCGTTCGCCAGGTACGCGTCGGAGAGCAGGAAGACCGGCGTCCGGTACTTCACCGCGATGCGGGCAGCCTCGATCGCGGCGTCGAAGCAGTCGGAGGGGGTCGAAGCGGCGACGACGGGGACAGGCGACTCCGAGTTCCGGCCGAACAGGACCATGAGCAGGTCCGCCTGCTCGGGCTTCGTCGGCATCCCGGTGGACGGCCCGGCGCGCTGGATGTCCACGATCAGGAGCGGGAGCTCGAGGGTGACCGCCAGCCCGACCATCTCGGACTTGAGCACGATCCCCGGGCCGGCCGACGTGGTGACGCCGAGCGCGCCGCCGAAGGCGGCGCCGAGCGCCGCGCCAGAGGCCGCGATCTCGTCCTCGGCCTGGAACGTGCGGACGCCGAAGTGCTTCATCGCTGCGAGCTCCTCGAGCACGCCCGACGCGGGCGTGATCGGGTAGGCGCCCAGGAAGAGCGGCAGGCCGGAGAGCTTGCTCGCGGCGATCAGCCCGTACGAGAGGGCCGTGTTGCCCGAGATCTGCCGATACGCGCCGGGCGCAAGCTGGGCCGGGGCGACCTCGTAGGAGACCGCGAAGTCCTCGGAGGTCTCGCCGTAGTTGAACCCGGCCTTGAAGGCCCGCGTGTTCGCCTCCACGATCTCCGGCCGCTTCGCGAACTTCGACTCGATGAACGCGAGCGTCCCCTCCGCCGGACGGTGGTAGAGCCACGACATGAGCCCGAGGGCGAAGAAGTTCTTCGAGCGCTCGGCCTCCCGCGACGTGACGCCGTCGATTCCCTTGAGCGCCTCGACCGTCATGGAGGAGAGGGCGACCGTGTGGAGGTGGTAGTCGCCGAGCGAGCCGTCCTCCAGGGGGTTCGCCGCGTACCCCGCCTTCTGCAGGTTGCGCTCGTTGAAGGCGTCGGTGTTGACGATGACGGTCCCACCCTTCGCCAGGTCGTCGATGTTCACCCTGAGGGCTGCCGGGTTCATCGCGACGAGCACGCTCGGCTGGTCGCCGGGCGTGAGGATGTCGTGATCCGCGAAGTGGACCTGGAAGCCCGAGACGCCGGGGAGCGAGCCGGCCGGCGCGCGGATCTCGGCGGGGAAGTCGGGAAGCGTCGCGAGGTCGTTTCCGAAGACCGCCGTCTCGCTCGTGAAGCGGTCTCCCGTGAGCTGCATCCCGTCGCCGGAGTCTCCGGCGAAGCGGATCACGACCCGCTCGACCTGCTCGACGGGCTTCACCTTCGCCATGTCTTGAGGTATAGCGCACACGGAGGCGGAGGCGACACTCGGCCGGGGTGCCCTCGTGCCCGTGGCCGAGAGCATCGTGGTCCCGTGTCTGCGGCAGGACGGCCGGGACGTCGTCTTGCACGGTGATGGAGTCCCGCGGGCGAGGCAGATGCTCGCACGACCGCGGCGACGGCGAAGCCGACGCCGCTCAGCCCAAGCGGTAGACGATCCGGCCGCGCGTGAGGTCGTACGAGGACAGCTCGATTCGGACGCGGTCGCCGGGGAAGACGCGGATCCGGTAGCGCTTCATGCGCCCGCCCATGTACCCGAGGGCTTCGTGCCCGTTGTCGAGCCGCACCCTGAACATCCGGCTGCGCAAGGCCTCGATCACCTCACCCTCGACCTCGAGCTTCTCTTCCTTCTGAGCCATGCAGCCTTCCTCTCGTCCGGAGATGAGGAACCGTGGCCGCCGGAGCGGCCACGGTCTCGAATTCGGCGATCAGGCCACGGGGACGACGTTCGTCGCCTCCGGGCCCTTCTGCCCCTCGCGCGGCTCGAACTCGACGCGAGCACCCTCGACGAGGCTCTTGAAGCCGTCGCCGGCGATGTTGCTGAAGTGCACGAACAGGTCCTTCGACCCCTCGTCCGGGGTGATGAACCCGTAACCCTTGCTGTCGTTGAACCACTTCACGGTTCCGCTTGCCATCTGGAAATACACCTCCCTTACGAACTCACGAACAAGTAGGAAGGCGCTGTGCGCGAACCGGACTCGCTCTTGTGTACCACGGCACCGTAGCATCCCGCTGGCCTCAGTCGGCTTCGGCGACCAGCGCGCCCAGGTCCAGGGGGCGCGTGAACATCGCGACCTGCGTGCCGTCCGTTGTCATGGGCCACTCCTCGCGCGGCCGGTCGCGATACAGCTCGACGCCGTTCCCGTCCGGGTCGCGCAGGTACACGGCCTCGCTCACACCGTGGTCCGACGCGCCCTCGAGCGGCGCGCCGGCCGCGAGCACCCGGCGGACGGCTTCGGCGAGGCTCCTCCGGTCCGGGAAGCGGACGGCGACGTGGTACAGGCCCGTCGTCCCGGGCGCTGGCGGCTGCCCGCCGCGGGACTCCCAGGTGTTGAGGCCGATGTGGTGGTGGTAGCCGCCGGCCGAGACGAACGCCGCCTGGTCGCCCAGGCGCGCCTGCTCGTCGAAGCCGAGCACGTCGCGCCAGAACGCGAGCGCACGGTCGAGGTCGGCCACCTTCAGGTGGACGTGGCCGATGTCGACCCTCGGGTCGATCCGATGCTCCGCCACGGCGTCAGCGTACGTGTCCGCGCCGCCGCGGCAATCCTTCGAAGGCGCCCGAGGGACGTCCGAAATCGGTTAGGCTCGGACGCCACCGGTCTCGCCGGGAGCGTCGACGGAGATCGCTGCTCGGGCCAGCGAGGCCCGGAGCGGGCAGAGGGAGGAGCGATGAGACTGACGAGAGTCCTGACCCTGGCAGGAGCGCTCGTGCTCCTCTCCTTCGTGTCCGCCTGCGGCGGGAACGGCGGCGAAGCCGGTGAGACGACGTCGATCACCGCCGCGAGCCCGTTCCCGAGCTGTCTCGCGTTCTTCCCGGTCTACGTCGCGGACGAGCGAGGCTACTTCGCCGACGAGAACGTCGACGTCACCGTCCAGCCGCTCGACGGGTCCGGAGCCGCACTGCAGGCCGTGCTCGCCGATCGTGCCCAAGTGGCAATGGCCAGCCCGCAGCCGTTCATGCAGTCGGTGGAGGACGGCTCCGAGCTCCAGACGTTCTACACCGTCTACCAGGGCGACATCTTCTCCGTCGTCGTGCCGGAGGACTCGGACGTCCAGAGCGTCGACGACCTCGCAGGAGCGACGGTCGGGATCGGCTCGCCCGACGGCGGCGAGGTCGCGTACGTGAAGTCGCTGCTCTCCGAGGCCGCAGGCCTCGACGAGGGGGACTACGAGCTCCTGACCGTCGGCGACGGCGGCTCGGCCGCGGTCGCCCTCGAGCGAGGTGACGTCGACGCGTACGGAGCCGCCTTCATCGACATCGCGATCATGCGGCAACGCGGTCTCGAACTGCGCGCTCTCTCGGATCCCGACTACCCGAGCGGGATCGACACGCTCCAGGTTGCGAAGGACGAGTGGGTCGACGACAACGAGGACGCCGTCCGCGGGTACGGTCGTGCGCTGGCGCGGGCGACGACCTGGGCCGTCGACAACCGCGAGGAGACGGTCGACATCTGCTCGCAGTCCTTCCCCGACGAGACGAGCGACCGCGAGTTCGCGCTCGCCTTGCTCGACGAGGTGATCACCCTCACCGAGCTGCCCGACGAGGCCGACGGTCGGCTCGGGTACTCACCCGTCGACTCGCTCGAGCCGTTCCGTGACTTCCTGATCGAGCAGGGTGAGCTCGAGTCGGAAGTCGACCTGGGCGTCTTCAACAACGACTTCCTCGACGACTTCAACGATTTCGACCCGGCCGACCTCTGACCGCGGCGATCCGCCGTCCGGCGCTCACCCGAGCGTCGAGGCGGCGGGCGCGCTCGTCGAGATCCGCGGCGTGACGAAGCGCTTCGTCGCGAAGGACGAACCAGTCGACGCTCTCGGCCCGATCGACGTGTCGGTGCACCGAGGCGAGTTCGTCTCCCTGCTGGGACCGTCTGGCTGCGGCAAGTCCACGCTGCTCAACATCGTCGGCGGCCTGCTTCCCTGCACCACCGGGGAGGTCGTGCTCGGCGGACGCATCGTGAGGGACACGCCGGCCGAGATCGGGATGATGTTCCAGGCGCCTGTCCTCCTCGAGTGGCGCACGGCACGGTCGAACGTTCTGCTTCCCATCGAGGTCGTCGCCGGCAGGCGCGCGGCGCGCTCTGCGCAGCATCGGGCAGACGAGCTCCTCGCGCTGGTCGGGCTCCAAGGGTTCGGCTCGCGCTACCCCTCCGAGCTCTCGGGCGGCATGCAGCAGCGGGTTGCGATCTGCCGCATGCTCATCGCCGACCCTGACGTCCTGCTGCTCGACGAGCCGTTCGGCGCGCTCGACGAGATCACGCGGGAGCACATGAACGTCGAGCTCAGGCGCATCCTCGAGGCGGCCGCGAAGACGGCGCTCTTCGTGACGCACAACATCCAGGAAGCCGTGTTCCTCTCCGACCGCGTCGTCGTCATGACCGAACGGCCGGGGCGGATCGCAGGAATCGTCGAGGTCGACCTGGGCAAGCCGCGCGACATCGAGCAGGTGACGAGCCCCGAGTTCCAGGCGCTCGTCCGGCGGGCGCGCGAACTCCTCCACCTCGGATCGCCCGGGGGTATCGGAGCGCGGCCGGCGTGACGACACGTCCCGACGAGCCGCCCGATCGCGGGCGGCAAGGCTCCGAGCACTGGTCGGAGCGACGCTCGATCTGGGACCGGATTCCCTCGGGGATCTCGGTGACGCTGCTCGCAGCGTGCATCGTCGGAATCTGGCAGCTCGCGGTCTCGCTCGACTGGGTGTCGGAGTTCGTGCTCCCGCCTCCCGGCGACGTCGCCCGCGCTACGTGGGACGCGACGAAGGACCTGCTCACCGGCGGGGTCGTGTGGGAGAACTTCTCCGTCACGGCGAGGGAGACGCTCCTCGGCTTCCTCCTCGCGGCAGTGGCCGGCATCGTCTTCGGCGTGATCGTCGCGGAGACGGCGTTCGGCCGCCGCGTGCTGCTGCCGTTCCTCGTCGCCTTCTACGCCGCGCCGAAGGTCGCCTTCGCCCCGCTCTTCGTCGCGTGGTTCGGCTTCGGGCTGACGCCGAAGATCGTGATGGCGGCGGTCATCGCCTTCTTCCCGCTCTTCGTCGACACTGCGGCCGGGCTCTCGAACCTGGACGAGAACAAGGACAAGCTCTTCCGCTCGCTCCGCGCCTCTCGCATGACGACGCTCTTCAAGCTGAAGCTCCCGAACGCGCTCCCGTTCATCTTCGCGGGGCTCAAGACGGCCGCCGTCCTGTCCGTGATCGGCGCGATCGTCGCCGAGTTCATGGGTGGCGGCCAGGGGCTCGGCGCACAGCTACGCGTCGCGACGTCCCAGCTCGCGCTCGACCGCGTGTTCGCCTACGTGATCATCCTGTCCGTGATGGCGACTGCGTTCTACGTGCTCGTCGACCTGCTCGAGCGACGCATCGTGTTCTGGCGCAAGCCGGGCTTCCTTCCCGTCGAGAGGTAGTCACGCGGGAGGCTCGGGATCACGTCCCGAGCGGGGCTCGGCCTCCAGCTCCGCCGCACCCGGCCGCGGCCTGCGGGCGACGACGAGGCCGGCGGCGGCCCAGACCGCGAAGGCGATCCAGTGGACGCCGATGATGTCCGTCTGCAGGCCCAGGAGGAGGACCGTCGCGAAGGCCGCGGCGAGCCAGGCCTCCCGCCGCCAGAGCCCGCGCAGCAGCGCAAGGCTCCAGAGGAGGAACGCCGCCAGGCCGGCCACGCCCGCGTCGATCCCGAGCTCCGTGTACGTGGACTCGCCGGCGAGGATCGGGACGCCCGTCCGCTTCGCGACCACGCCGGCGTTCCCGAGCCCGTAGCCGCGCGGATGGTCGAGGACCGCGTCGACGCCGTCACGCAGGTTGCGCCAGTGACTCTGCGTCGAGGAGTCCGAGCCGGCGAACGGATCCCCGCTCGTCTCGTCGGGCTCGCGCTCCGCGTTCTCCCGAAGCCACTCGAGCTCTTCCTGGGTGTAGCTCGTCGACGGCCCGATCGAGGGGTATGCGAGCAGGAACGCGGCACCGACAGCCGCCGTCGCCACGGCCAGCACGGCCGGGGCGAGCCGGCGCTGGGCAAGTGCGAGCACGACGAGCCCGAACGCGAGCGCTCCGAACGCCGCGCGGGTGTGCGTGTACAGGAGGCCGGCATAGAGCAGGACGAAGAGCAGCCCCCACCACCAGCGGAGCGAACGGCTGGCGACGTAGACGATCCCGACGACGAGAAGGTAGGCGCTCGCGAGCGGGGAGAGCAGCGTCGAGACGAGGCGGCGGATCGGGTTCTCCTCGTCACCGGTGTTGTAGACCCAGTTCTCGGGAAGCCCCGAGAGCCCCTCGTACTGGAGGCTGAGCTGCTCGCCGAACCAGCCCGGGACGCCCGAGTCGCGCCAGGACTGGAGCGAGACGAGGCCGAGGTCGAGGAGCCCGACGAGCGCGAGCCCGCCGGCGGTGAGGGCGATGACGTCGCCGAGCGACCGTCGTCCGCCCCAGGCCTCCGAGACGAGCCGCCCGAGCCCGTAGGCGGCCACGGGCAGCAGATGATGTCGGAGCGCGAGCAGCTCCCCCCGCGTCGTCGCGTCTCCACCGAGCCAGTCCTGCGGCAGGAAGGCGTAGGCGACGATCACGACCGCATACGCCAGGGCCAGGACGTCGGCCGCCGTGACTGCCGGGAGCCGGCGGACGTTCCAGACGACGACGAGCAGCGCGACGAGGAGCAACGCCTCCTTCCAGGCGGCGAACACGTCGAGGGCACCTCCGCGTACGCCCAGTTCCCAGAGCTGCGCCATCGCGACGTTGTGGAGCGCCAGCCCCACGACGAGCACCACGAGCGCGAGCCCGGCGAATCGCTCCGCCCTAGTCAACGATCGCCACCAGCGTGAGCCCGAGGTTCACGACGCGAACCCGACCGGGGAAGAGCGACGCCAGCGTTCGGGTGGAGAGGAGGTCGAGCTCGGTCCCGAGCTCCTTCCGCAGGGCCCGATAGAGCGGGTGGGAGAGGCGATCCGGGAGCCAGTGCACGAACGGAAGCCGGGTGTGGAGCTCGAGCGGAAACCGCCGGTTCGGCGTCGTGAGAAAGACACGCCGGCCGACCCGGAGTGCCTCGTGGACGAACGTCCGCTGCCGCCCGCGCCCGCCCACGTGCTCGAGCACGGCGTTCGAGAACACGACGTCGAACTCCCCGTCTGCGAAGGGGAGCGCGCAGCCGTCGCCCTGGACGTAGCGGATGCCCGGATGGCGGGTGCGAAACCCCGCCCCGTCGTGCAGCCCGAGCGCCGTGACCCGCTCGGGCCACGGGTACAGCTCCTCGAAGAAGTTCATCGTCCCGCACCCGTCCTCGTCCCCGAATCCGCGCTCGTCCGCCCCGACGTCCAGGATCGTCGTCTCGGGCGTGGGGCGCAGCTCCTCGAGGAAGAGGTCGAGCTTGCGCTTGCGAGAGCGGAGGGACACTCGGTCCGCGAGATGCACCGCGTAAGTATCGAGTCCGCGCCGCCGAGTAGGGTGCCGCCATGGTCGAAGCGGCGATCCGGCCACGCGGTCCCTACTCGCTGCGCTCGACCGTGCGAGCGGACGTGTGGACCGCGCGCCTGCCTTCGGGCCGCTGGGCCTCCGCCCAGCAGCGCCCCGACGGTGTGGTCGCCCTCCGTGCATCGTGCGAGCGGGCGGTCGGCGAAGCGAGGTTCATGCTCGCCCTCGACGACGACACGGGCGAGTTTCACCGCCGATTCGCACGTGACGGCGTGCTCGGCCCGTCGGTGCGCCTGCTGCGGGGCCTGCGTCCGGCCCGCCGGGCGACGGTCGCCCACGCGGTGGTGAAGGCGGTGTGCGGTCAGCTCATCCAGGCCGGACGAGCGCGGCAGATCGAGCGAGCCGTCGTCCGCAGCTGTCGCGAGGATCCGCCGACCCGCGAAGCGCTCGCGGCGCTCTCTCCCGCCGCGCTCTGCGGCTTCGGTCTTGCCGCCGGCCGAGCGGCGACGCTCGCACGGCTCGTGCGCACCGTCGACCTCGAGCGGCTGCGCACCGAGCCGGAGACCGCGCTGGCGCGACTGGAACGCGAGCGTGGCTTCGGGCCCTGGAGCGTCGGCGTCGTCGCCCTGCACGGCCTCGGGCGGTACGACGCCGGTCTCGTGGGCGACCTCGGGCTCGTCAAGATCCAGGCCGCGCTCGAGCGACGCTCGCCCGAGACGTGGGAGACCGAGGCGCTCCTCGAGCCCTACGGCGAGTGGAGCGGCCTCGCGAGCGTGTTCCTGCTCGCCGGGTTCTCGCGGGGGCTCGTCCCGGGCGCGAGCCCGGACCGGGCCCGCCTGGCTCGTCGCCCGGCTGTCCGCGCCGCGTGAGGCAGGCCGGAAGGAGGACGCCCAGCGCACGTCTCCCCGGCCGCGGCGACCGTAGACTCCACTCATGCCGGACCCGCGGAAGATCGCCATCCTCGGCGTCGGCAGGATCGGCGAGGCGCTCGTCTCCGGGCTCCTGTCGGCGGAGTGGCGCGCTCCGGAGGAGATCGCGGCGACCGTGCGCCGCGAAGAGCGGGTCGCGGAGCTCGAAGAGCGGTACGGGGTCGCGGCCACGCTCTCGAACCCGGAGGCCGTCTCCGGCGCGTCCCTCGTCGTCATCGCCGTCAAGCCGCAGGACCTCGAGGCGCTGCTGGGAGAGATCGGCGGCCTGCTCGCCCCCGACCAGACCGTCCTCAGCATCGCCGCCGCGATCCCCACCGCCCAGATCGAGAGCCGGCTCTCCGACGGCGTGCCGGTCGTCCGCGCGATGCCGAACACGCCCTCGACCGTCCACGAGGGCATCGCCGGGCTCTGCGCGGGCGCGCACGCAAGCGACGAGCACCTCGCGCTCGCGGAGGAGGCGCTGTTGCACCTGGGACGAGTGGTGCGCGTTCCGGAGCGGGCGATGGACGCGGTCACGGCCGTCTCGGGCTCCGGCCCCGCGTACTTCGCGCTGCTCGCCGAGGCGATGATCGAGGCGGGCATCCTTCTAGGCCTGTCTCGCGAGATCTCGACGCAGCTCGTCGTCCAGACGATGCTCGGGACCGCCAAGCAGCTGCGCGACGAGCGGATGCACCCAGTCGAGCTCCGCGAGATGGTCACCTCACCCGGCGGGACGACGATCGCCGCGATTCGCGAGCTCGAGATGGCCGGCGTGCGCGCCGCGTTCCTGAACGCGATCCAGGCAGCGATGGTGCGCTCCCGCGAGCTCGCCGCCGGCGAGCAGTAGCTGCGAGTTCACGAAGTCGTCCGCTCGACGTAAGGCCCTCGCACGCTCTGGCGGGCAGCCTGCGCTCGTCAGCGTCGCGTCTCGAGAGGCCGGCTTCCCGCCGGCTCCTCGATGCCGGGAGCTCTACGAGCGTGGAAGGAGCGTGGACGAGAGCTCGACCGAGAGCCCCCGCTCGGCCGCGAGCCGCTGCAGCGCGAGCACCGTGTCCGCGACCGGGACGTCCTCGAGGAACTCGTCGCGCTGCTCGAAGTCCTCGAGGAGTGCTCGGATCGCGGTCTCGTACGTGACGGCGTCGACCGCGGCGAGCGCGACGAGCGAGTCCGCGACCGAGGGTGGGAAGTCGTCCCGGGCACGAAGCGCCGCAGTGAGCTCGCGAGCAGTGTCGTCCTCGCCCAGCACGGCGTTCGCGAGCGCGGCTGCGTACCGCCCGATCGGGCTCTCCGAAGTGGCCGCCCCGGCATCGAGAGCCCACCGCGCGTCGCCGCGCGCCCCGTCGAGGTCGCCGGCGATCAGGCGCGCCTTCATCCCTCCGATCGGCCTCCCCCAGCTCCCCGGTGGCGCGAGGGGCCAGCTCTCGCGGTAGCGCTCCGCGGCACGCAGGAGCCACGTCCGAGCCTCGTCCGTGCGGCCGAGCACGAGCAGGCCGAGCCCGGCCGCCCAGGCGGCGTTGCCCGTCCTCGTGAGCTGACGCTGGCGCTCGTCGCGGTCCGCGGGAAGGCGCGCGAGACCGTCGTCGTGGCGCTCGATCGCCCTCGCGACACGTTCCTCCCAGCCGCCGCCCATGCGCGAAGTATCGTCTCGGCGCGATGGCGCGCACGCTCCGCGAGGTGGTCTACGTCGACGGCGTCCGTACGGCGTTCGGCCGGGCGGGGCCGGGTGGCCTCTTCTGGAAGACCCGCGCCGACGACATGTGCGTCAAGGTCGTCCGCGAGGTCCTGCGCCGGAACCCGCGCCTCCCCGCCGAGCGTATCGACGACGTCGTCCTCGCAGCGACGGCCCAGGTCGGAGACCAGGGCCTGACGCTCGGTCGTGGCGTGGCCCTCCTCGCGGGCCTCCCGAAGACCGTCCCCGGGTTCGCGGTCGACCGTATGTGCGCCGGCGCACTGACGGCGACGACGGCCGGTGCCGGGGAGATCGCGATGGGCGCCGCCGACGTCGTGCTCGTCGGGGGCGTCGAGCACATGGGGCACCACCCGATGGGCGACGACGTCGACTTCAACCCGCGGTTCGTGTCCGAGCGCATCGTGGACGAGTCCGCCGCGGTGATGGGCCAAACGGCGGAGAACCTGCACGACGCCTTCCCGCAGCTGTCGAGAGAGGACGCGGACGCCTACGCGGTCGAGTCACAACGGAGGGCCGCGGCCGCCTGGGACACCGGGGTGATGGACGACCTCGTCGTCCCAATGTCCGTCTTCACCGACGAAGGCTGGACGATCGCGGCCCGCGACGAGTTCCTGCGGCCGGAGACGACGATGGACGCGCTCGCCGGGCTGCGGACGCCGTTTCGCGCCGGCGGGCGAGTGACCGCGGGCAACTCGGCGGGGCTCACGGACGGCGCGACCGCAGCCCTGCTGGTGTCCGAGGATGCGGCCGCCGAGCTCGAGCTCGAGCCCCGGATGCGCCTCGTCGCATTCGCGTACGCGGGAGTCGAGCCCGAGCTCATGGGGCTCGGTCCCGTGCCCGCCACGAACCGCGTGCTGGAGCAAGCCGGGATCACGATCGACGACGTCGGC
>Ga0268386_10000969_pt1 | contig 19245 bp, 20 predicted proteins | sample RVTome_15_FD_200260 | JGI IMG/M metagenome (GOLD analysis project Ga0268386, IMG submission 200260) | Soil microbial communities from uranium-contaminated site in the Upper Colorado River Basin, Wyoming, United States - RVT150D86... ...
TGGCGGCGGTCGTCGCGATGGTCGCCGGCCCGACCGACGAGCTCTCGGGGTCGTGAGGACGGTCGGCGCGTGATCCTGGCCACGGCGGCGGTCCTGATGACGGTCTTCTTCATGGTGGGGCTGCACGTGGCGCCCGCGCTCGGCGTCATCGGCGTGGCCCTGATGGTGGCCTTCTCCGACCGGCCGCTGCTCGACATGCTGGGGCAGATCGCCTGGAACGTGAACTCCAGCTTCGTGCTGGTGGCGGTGCCGCTGTTCATCCTCATGGGCGAGATCCTGGTGCGCAGCGGCATCTCCGAGCGGATGTACCGGGTCCTGTCGCACTGGCTGGCGCCGCTGCCGGGCGGGCTCCTGCACTCCAACATCGCGTCGTGCGCCATCTTCGCCGCGGTGTCCGGCTCGAGCGCGGCCACGGCGGCGACCATCGGCTCGGTGTCGCTGCCGGCGTTCCGCCAGCGGGGCTACAGCGAGCAGCTCGCCGTCGGCTCCCTGGCGGCGGGGGGCACACTCGGGATCCTGATCCCGCCGAGCATCAGCTTCATCATCTACGGCGTGCTGGTCGAGGAGTCGATCGGCCGGCTGTACATGGCGGGCTTCATCCCCGGGTTCCTGCTGGCGGGCATCTTCATGCTGATCATCGCCGTGATGGTGAAGATCTGGCCGCGGCTGGCGCCGCGCGAGACGGCGCCGTCCTGGCGAATCCGCCTCGTGGGCCTGCTGGCGCTGATCCCGATGATCGCCCTGATGTTCGTCGTCCTCGGCACGATCTACCTCGGCGTGGCGACCCCCACCGAGGCGGCGGCGTTCGGCGTCGTGGCCGCGCTGATGCTGACCGCGCTGGAGCGGCGCCTCAGTCTCCGGATGCTGGCCGACACGGCCCTGGCGACGGTGCGGTCCTCGTGCATGATCATGCTCATCGTGACGGGCGCGTTCACGTTGAGCTTCGCGCTGGCGATTCTCGGCGTCCCGGCCCAGGTCACGGCGTGGGTGACCGGCCTGGAGCTCTCGCCGGTCTCCCTGGTGGTCTTCCTGATCCTCTTCTACCTGCTGCTCGGAACCTTCATGGAAAGCCTGTCCATGATGGTGACGACGATCCCGATCCTGGTGCCGGCGCTGAAGGCGGCCGAAGTTGACCTCGTCTGGTTCGGCGTGATCATGGTCGTGCTCGTCGAGGCCGCCCTCATCAGCCCGCCGGAGGGCATCAACCTGTACGTGATCCACGGGATCCGCAAGTCCGTCCAGTCGCAGGCGGGCCTCGCGAGCGGCACGATCACCGATCTCTACCTCGGGGTGCTGCCGTTCATGCTCGGCATGGCGATCGTCCTGGTCCTGCTCGTGGCGTTTCCCGACATCGCCCTCTGGCTGCCGAATCTCATGAAGGGGCGCTAGTGCGCGGCCGCGGCTGACACCCCCGATCGCACGCGAGGCGGACCGCGTGTACGCCTCGCGTGCGGCCGGAGGTGCCGCCTCGTCACTTTTCCTTGAGCTTCACGTCCTCGTAGGGGGCCGAGTAGGCGTGGCCGGGGATGAGGCCCAGGCCCGACTCCTGCACGCGCGGGCCCTGGCCGTTGATGAAGGCCAGCTCCCAGATCGGGATGAACATGACCTTCTCGTGCATGAGCTGCTGGATCTTGTGCAGCAGCGCCTCGCGCTTCTTGCGGTCCAGCTCGGCCGCCTGGTCCTTGAACAGCGAGTCCAGGTCCGGATAGCTTCCGTACGCGTAGGCGCCCCCGGCGATGACGAAGCTCTCCAGGCGCGTGGCCGCGTTGCCGAAGGCACCGCTCGCCGTGTACGCGAGGTTCTTGTACTTCTTGTCGGTGTAGGCGCTCCAGTGCGACGCCCGCTCGCGCGAGATCAGCTTGGTGCGGATGCCGACCTGCTGCAGGTAGTTGGCGATCGCCTCCTGCACGTTGGCGTAGGAGATGTCCAGGTAGTAGTCGCCGGCCTCGAAGCCGTTCGGGTAGCCGGCCTCGGCAAGGAGCTTCTTGGCCTGGGCGGCATCGAACGTGTACGCGGGCGGCTGCCAGTAGTAGTCGAAGGTGCTCGGGATGATGCTGTACGTCAGCTTCGAGTGCCCCAGCGTGATCGCCTCGTTGATGGCCTTGCGGTCGATCGCGAGGTTGGCGGCCAGCCGCACCCGCCGGTCGTGCCAGGGCGACTTCGGGTCCCACTGGTCGAGCATGCTCACCCACTGCGGAGCCTGGATCACGGCCGGCTTCAGCGTGAGGCCGGGGGTGCGCTGCAGCTCTTCGGCGAGCTCGCCGCGGATCGAATACACGACGTCGAGCTCACCACGCTTGAGCGCGGCCAGGCGGGTCGCCTCGTCGGAGACGACCTTGAAGACCAGCCGCTTGACGCTCGGCGTCTTGCGCCAGTACCCCTCGAAGGCGTCCATGACCAGCTCGACGCCGGGCGTGAACGACACGAACTTGTAGGGCCCGGCGCCGACGGGCGCCTTCTTGTAGCCGTCGTCGCCGACCTTCTCGACATGCTTCTTGGGCACGATCCAGCCGGCGCCGCTGGCGGCGGTGTAGAAGGTCATGAAGTCGGGCCAGGGGTTCTTGAGGCGGAACCTCACCTGGAGCGGCCCCGGCGTCTCCACCGCGGCCACCCGCTCCTTGATCTGCTTGGCGGAGGCGCCCCGGTACCGCTCGAACGAGAACTTGACGTCCTCGGACGTGAGCGAGTCCCCGTTGTGGAACTTCAATCCCTTGCGGAGCGTGAAGTCGTACGTGCGGCCGTCGGGGGACATCTGCCACGACTCGGCCAGGCTCGGCGCGGCCGCGTTGCCGGGCATCGCCTTCACCAGCGCGTCGTGGATGGCGTACATGACCATGAACGGCGTGATGATGCCCTGGGTCTCCGCGGGGTCGAACCACGTCGGCGCCAGCGAGACGTGCACGCCCCATGTCATCTGGCCCTCGGGCGCGGCGGCAGCGGGGGAAACGGCGGCGAGCATCGCGAGCAGGGCGAGGACAACCAAGCGGACCTGGCGCATCGTGTGTCTCCTCATCGCATCTGGGTTCGGGAAGCGAGCGGGGAGCGGACCGAGTTGCGCCATTATCTTCGAACGGTCGTGCGTGTCAACGGGTGCGGCCTGTCAGTGCGACCCGCCTTCCGGTGCGGCGCCACCCTCCACAGATGCCGGCGCGGCGCCGGAGATCACGCTGAAGTCGACGGCGTCGAGCTCGCCGACCACCCGGCCGTCGGTCAGGACCTCCCAGTTGGTGTTGACCTGGAAGTTGGAGACGCGCGGGATGGAGCGCTGGAAGCGGAGGAGGTTGACGCAGTTGAGCGTCTCGACGTCGAAGTGGGTCAGGAGCAGCCGCAGGGCGTCCTTGGGGTCGAAATCCCGGCAGGAGAAGGCGTCGAAGGCGTAGTAGTTGTCCTCGTCCCAGGTGTGAATGGCGGCGTGCGACTCCGCCCAGATGCTCACGCCGGTGACGCCGCTCTCCTCGAGCTGCCGCCGGCGCAGGAACTCCCGCATCAGCCGGACCGGGGCCAGCGTCAGGTCGACCGGCTTGCCGGCCGTGGCTGCGATCTCCCGGGCCTTCGCCGCCAGCTCCACCTCCACGTCGTTGCAGAACGCCGTGATCTCGTCGTTGGCGAACGGATACCGGCAGACGATCGGCGGGAGCACCGCCGTCATGTCCAGGTTGCGGTTGAGCGCCTCGAAGAGGGCGAAGACCGTGTCCGTCGAGGCAAGATTGCGACGGGTGTAGGTCGAGGCGTCGACGATCAGGTGGCGGCCGACGAAATCGTCCCGGCGAGGCTCGTCCATGCCGCGGCCAGGCAGCAATCCGGATGCCACCGATCGAGCGCGAGGCCGCGGTGCTGGACACCGCCGTCCGCCGGTCGTACGGTGCTAGGGAGATGGCCGAGCGCCTGCACGATCTCCGGACCCGGCTGCTGCAGCTGCACAGGCTCCTCCTGGACGACGAGCGGGGCGCCTACGAGGCGACGTACGGACGGGTGGGCGGCCCCGAGCTGCTGCAGCTCCTCCTGCGACACGAGCAGTTCGCCTGGCTGCGGTCGCTATCCGCCATGATCTCCACGATCGATGCGGCGCTCGACGAGGCCGAGGGCGCGCTCGCCGATGCCGACGTGGACGCCTTCTTCGGCCAGACCCGCGCCCTGCTGCGGTCGGGGGGGGACGGTCCGTTCGAGACGAAGTATCGCCAGGCGCTGCAGCGCTCGGCCGACGTCGTCATGGCCCACGCGGCGGTCGTCAAGCTCTTCGGGGCGCCCTCGGGAAGGAGATCCCGGGCATGAGCCAGTCGTCGCGGCCCGTGACGCGCGTCGTCACCCCCGAGCCTGTGGTCGAGGGCGCCGGCGTTCGGCTGCGGCGCAGCCTCGGCACTCGCACGCTCGACTACCTCGATCCGTTCCTGCTCCTCGACCACTTCGAGTCGGCCGATCGGGCGGACTACGAGGCGGGCTTTCCGTATCATCCGCATCGCGGGATCGAGACCGTCACGATCGTTCGCAAGGGCGAGATCCGGCACGGCGACTCGCTGGGCCATCGGGGCACGATCGGCGCCGGCGACATCCAGTGGATGACCTCGGGTAGCGGCATCCTCCACGAGGAGATGCCGCAGGTCCGCGCCGAAGGCATCGCCGGCTTGCAGCTCTGGCTCAACGTGCCGGCTCGCGAGAAGATGAGCCCGCCCCGGTACCGGGAGCTGTCCGTCGCTCGCCTGGCCGAGGCCGAGGCGGGCGAGGGGGCCCGGCTCCGCGTGATCGCGGGGGAGGCGGATGCCGGCCGGCTCGTCGGGCCGGTCGAGGGCCTCGCCGTGGCGCCGAAGTTCGTCGACGTGACGCTGCCTCCGGGGAGTGCGGTCCGCGAGGCGGTGCCGCGCGGCCACACCGTGTTCGCCTACGTCGACCAGGGCGAGGTGGCCTTCGGCGCCGAGCGAGCGTGGGCCCGGGCCCCGGCCCTCGTCGTGTTCGCGGACGGCGATCTCGTGGAGGCCGCTGCGGGCCCCGACGGCGGCCGCTTCCTCCTGGCCGCCGCCCGTCCGCTCGGCGAGCCGGTGGCGCGCTACGGTCCCTTCGTCATGAACACCCGGGCGGAGATCGAGCAGGCGCTGGAGGACCTCCGTACCGGACGCTTCATCCGCGCCCAGCCGCGCGACGTGTGAGGCTCGGGCCCTCGCCGGCGTGAACGCGTGATGAGCTCCCTTCAGCTGATGAGACGGACGAAGCCCAGCGCGAGGACGGGGAAGGCGAGGAGCAGGGCGACGCGGACGGCGTCGGAGATGAGGAAGGGCACGACGCCGCGATAGGTCTCGGCCATCGGGACGTCCCGGGCCAGGCTGTTCACGACGTAGACGTTCAGCCCCACCGGCGGGGCGATGAGGCCGATCTCCACGACCGAGAGGACCAGGATCCCGAACCACAGCATCTTGTCGGTGGGCGTCAGGCCATGAAGGCTCAGCTCCAGGATCACCGGAATGACGATCGGCACCGTCAGGATGATCATCGAGAGCTCGTCCATCACGCTGCACAGGATCACGTAGAAGACCAGGATGCCGGCGACGACCGCGAGCGGCGGCAGGCCGAGCCCGGCCACGCCCTGGGCCAGCACGGCCGGCATCTGCGACACCGCCAGGGCGGAATTGAGCATGTCGGCGCCCAGGAAGATCATGAAGACCATCGCGGTCGTCTCGGCAGCGCCGAGAAAGGCGCGCTGCAGGGCGGCCAGCCCCAGCTCGCGCCTCGCCGTCGCGCTGACGAAAGTGCCGGCCGCGCCGATGCCCGCCGCCTCGGTCGGGGTGAAGAACCCGCCGTAGATGCCGCCGAAGACCACGGTGAAGATCGCCCCGATCGGCCACACCTCGCGAGCCGCCTCGAGCCGCTCGCGGGCGCTGACGCGGGCGTGCTCGGGCGCCTGGCCCGGGACCAGCCACGTGTAGATCGCGATCGCCGCGATGTAGCCGGCGGCGGCGAGCAGGCCCGGCACCACGGCAGCCGCGAAGAGCCTGGCGATGTTCTGCTCGGTCAGGATCGCGTAGATGACGAGCGGCACCGAGGGGGGGACGAGGATGCCCAGCGTGCCGCCGGCGGCGAGCGTGGCCGTGGCCAGCCGGTCGGAATAGCGGTGGCGGCGCATCTCGGGCAGCGCGACCTGGGTGACGGTGGCGGCCGTCGCCACCGACGAGCCGCAGATGGTGCCGAACACCGCGCAGGCCAGGACGGCCGCCATCGCCATCCCGGCGCGGTGGTGGCCGACCAGCGTGTTGGTGAAGCGGAACAGGGCGCGCGACAGGCCGCCCTGGGTGGCGAACTGCCCCATGAGGAGGAACAGCGGGATCACCGACAGGTCGTACACCGACAGCCGCGCCCAGGCCGCGCCCTTGAGGTGGTTCAGCACCACCGCCGGGCTGGTCAGCAGCGCGTACCCCACCGCGCCCGGGATGAACATCGCGATCGCGATCGGCACCCGCAGGGCCATGAGGGCCAGCATCGCGGCGAACAGCGCCAGCCCGGTCTCGACCGGGCTCATCCACGCGACGCCTTCAAGGCCTCGAGGGCGGTGGCGAGGCCGACGAGCGCGGTCAGCGCCAGCGACGGCACGATGGCCGCGTAGCCCAGCCAGACCGGAAAGCCCACGATCATCGTGATCTCGCCCGCGGCCTTGACGGTGAGCATCCCGGCGGCGGTGCGCCAGGCCAGCAGGGCCATGACGGCGGCCAGGAGCAGCGCTCCCAGGGCGTCGAGGGCCGCCTGCACGCGCGGGCCAGCCCGCACGGTGAAGAAGTCGACGATGATGTTGCCGCGCCGGAGCTGGCCGTAGGGCAGGAACGCGGCGACGGCGACCGCGCAGCCCACCTGCACGAGCTCGAAGTCACCCGCCAGGGGCCGGCTCAGCACCGTCCGGCCCGCGATGGAGACGACCGACATGCCGGTCATCGCCACCAGCACGACGCCGCCGGCGAACGCGAACGCGCGGGCCAGCAGGTCGAGGGCGCGGCTCACACCGCGGCGCTACTTCGCGTGCTTGCCGATGAGCGCCTGCGCCTCGGCGTGGAGCGCGCTGGCGTCGAACCCGGCGGCGGACAGCTCCTTCAGGAACTTGTCGATCTCCGGGGTGACCGCGGCCCGCACCCGCTCCACCTCGGCCAGCGGCATGATGGGGAAGGTGTTCCCGGCCTTGACGGCCGCCGCCTTGCCGGGCTTCTCGATCTCGTCCCAGTTCTGGCCGGCCATGGCCGCGATGTGGCGGCCCGAGTTGTCGTCGATCACCTTCTTCAGGTCGGGCGGCAGGCTCTCGTACCGCTTCTTGTTCATGGCGAACAGGAAGACGCTGGTGCCGATGCGCGGCTGGGGGCCGGCGAACTCCGAATGGTACTTCACGAGCTCGTGGATCTTGAGCGGGTTGGCGATCTCGTACGGGAGCAGGGCGCCGTCGATGACGCCCTTGGAGAGCATCTGCGGGACCTCCGGCACCGGCGCGCCCACCGGGGAGGCGCCGACCCCGCGCAGGAACACGCTGCCGCCCCGGTTCGCCGTGCGGATCTTGAGCCCCTTGTAGTCCTCGAGCTTGACGATCGGCTTGCTGGCGTGGACGAGGGCGCCGCCGTGCACGTGGAGCAGGATCACGTGATAGTCCTTGTACTCGTCGCGCAGGTGCTTGTCGTAGTAGTCCTGCAGCGCCAGCGTGGTCGCGAGCGCGGTCGTGTGCAAGAACGGGATCTCGAAGATCTCGGTCTTGGGGAAGCGGCCGGCGGTGTAGCCGGGCAGCGTCCAGCCGATGTCGACCACGCCGTCCTTGATCTGGTCCACGAGCTGCGGCGGCGTGCCCCCCAGCTGCATGGACGGGAAGATCTGCACCTTCAGCCGGCCTCCCGAGGCCTTCTCGACCCTGGCCGCCCACGGCGCCAGGAAGGTCGCGTGGGGCGGCGCGACCGGCGGCACGAAGTGGCTGAGCTTGAGCGTGATCGTCTGCGCCGCCGCCGGCAGCGGGAAGGCGGTGACGGCCAGCAGGACGACGGCCAGGCTCCAACGCTTCATCGCGCGCCTCCTTCGCAAACTCCCGATTTCCCTTCGACGAAACTCGATTCAGTGGGGATAAATCACGCGCGACGATACGGTACGCCTCCGGGGTTGTCAATGGCTCGGGGCCCGCAGGACGGCGGCGAGCGCGCGCGTATACTCTCGCCATGCTGCAGCCGGATCTCGAGGCGCTCGACCGCGAGCCGCTGGCGCGGCTGCAGCTCGAGCGCCTGCGGCACACGCTGGCGCGGGTGCGCGACAATCCGGCCTGGCGGGCCCGGCTCGGCGACGTCGCGCCCGACGACCTCGGGCGCCTCGAGGACTGGCGGGGGCTGCCGTTCCTCACCAAGGACGCGCTGCGTGACGCCTACCCGTTCGGGCTGGCGTGTGGCGCCGCCGAGGGCTACCGGCGCGTGCACATGTCGAGCGGCACCACCGGGAATCCCATCCTCAATCCGTACACCGCCGCCGACGTGGCGCAGTGGGGCGAGGTGATGGCCCGCTGCTATGCCGCCGCCGGTGTCACTCGCGACGACGTCGTGCAGATCACGCCGTCGTTCGGCCTCTTCACCGGGGGCTTCGGCTTCCACTACGGAGCCGAGCGGCTGGGCGCCATGATCGTGCCGGTCGGGGCCGGCCGCACGCTGCTGCAGCTCAAGCTCATGCGCGACCTCGGCGTGACCGTGCTGCCCGCGATCGCGACCTACCCTCTGCGACTCATCGAGGTGGCGCGCGAAGAGGGATTCGACCTGACCTCCCTGCGGCTGCGGGTCGCGATTCTGGGCTCCGAGATGTGGTCGGACGAGCTGCGCGCGACGATCGACCGCGCGCTCGCCCTGACGTCGTACGACATCATGGGCATGACCGAGACCGGCGGTCCCGGCCTCGGGATCGACTGTCCGGCGCGGGCCGGGCTGCACGTCTGGGAGGATCACTACTATGTCGAGATCGTCGATCCGTCCACCGGGGCCGTGCGCCCCGACGGTGTGGACGGCGAGCTCGTCGTCTCGACTCTCACGCGGCAGGGGCTGCCGCTCGTGCGCTATCGCACCCACGACCTCACCCGCGTCGTCGCCCGCACCCGCTGCGACTGCGGGCGCACCATGCTCCGCGTCGACCGGCTCCGCGGCCGCACCGACGACATGGTCATCTACAAGGGCGTGAACTTCTACCCGCGCCAGGTCGAGGCCCTGCTGCTGCGCACGGACGGCCTGGGCCCCGAGTACCAGATCGTGCTCGACGCCGACGGCGGGAGCGAGCGCATGACGCTCGTGGCCGAGACGGCGCCCGGCGGCGACGCCGCGGCGGCCGCCCGCCTGCGGCGGGAGCTGCACGACCTGCTGAGCCTCAGCCCGGAGATCCGGCTCTGCCCGCCGGGGACGATCGAACGGGCCCCGGGCAAGGCGGTGCGGGTCGTCGACCGCCGGCCCAAGGCGTGAGCGACCTCGCCGCGCTGTTCGCGCCGGCCAGCGTCGCCGTGCTCGGCGTCTCGCGCAATCCGGCCAAGCTCGGCCATCGCCTGCTGCAGAACGTGAAGGAGAGCGGGTACGCCGGCCCGATCCATGCCGTCAATCCCTCGGGCGAGCCGATCCTCGGCTGCGCGACCGTGCCGAGCGTGGCCGCGCTGCCGGCCGGGGTGGACCTGGCGCTGGTGAGCCTGCCGGCCCCCGCGGTGCCGGAGGCGATCGGAGCGCTGGCCGCGCGTGGCGTGCGCGCCGCCGTGATCCTCTCCTCCGGTTTCGGCGAGGTGGACGACGACGGCCGCACGTCCCAGGCCGGGCTGCTGGCAGCGGCGCGGGCGGCCGGCCTGCGCCTCGTCGGCCCCAACTGCATGGGCGTCTACTCCGCGCCGGCCAGGCTGAACGGCACGTACTTCTGGGATCTGCCGCGCGTGGCCGGCGGCATCTCGATCGTCTCCCAGAGCGGCGCGTATGGAGGCCTGATCTTCCGCCACCTGGGCGGGCGGGGGCTCGGCGTCGCGCGCTTCGTGTCGATCGGCAACCAGGTCGACGTCGAGACCGCCGAGGTGCTGGAGTGGCTCGTCGACGACCCGCCCACCACGCTGATCGCGTGCTTCGTGGAGGGCTTGCGCGACGGGCCGCGCTTCCTGGCGGCGGCCCGCCGCGCGGCCGGGCGCAAGCCGATCGTCGTGCTCAAGGGCGGGCGCTCCGCGGCCGGCCGCCGTGCCGCCGGCTCGCACACCGGCTCCCTCGCCGGCGCCTGGGAGGTCTACCGCGCCGCCTGCGCGAGCGCCCGGGTGGTGCTGGCCGAGGAGACCGAGGAGTTCTTCGACGCGATCGAGACGCTGGCGGCGATCCCATCCGCGCGACCGGCCGGGCGCGGCGTCGCGGTCGTCACGGTCTCGGGCGGGCCGTCGGTGGTCGCTGCCGACACCGCCGAGCGGGAGGGGCTGGAGGTGCCGGCGCTCGGCGACGCCGCCCGCGAGGCGCTGCGCAACCTGCTCCCGCCGTTCGCCGCCGTCGGCAACCCGGTGGACCTCACACCCCAGGTCGAGCCGGCGCGCATCGCCCCGGCCGTCCGCCGCGTGTTCGACGAGCCGGGCGTGGCGGGCGTGATCGCCGTGAACGTCGGGCTCGACTTCCCGGAGTTCGCCGACGGTGTCGTGGCCGCCGCGCGGGCGACCGGCAAGCCGACCGTCGCCTTCGCCGCCGACGCGCCCCAGATCATCGCGCGCCTGCGGGCCGGCGGGGTGCCGGTGCTGCCGAGCCCCGAGCGGGCGGTGCGGGCCTGGCGCGCGCTCTGGCAGGCGCGTCCGCCCGCGCGGCGCGCGCCCGCGCCGGCGCCGAGCCTGTCGGCAGAGCTTCGCGCCACGCTGGAAACGACGCGCGGTGCCCTGCCGTACGGCCTCGCGCGCCGGCTGCTCGAGGCGTGCGGCGTCCGGTTCTGCCGCGAGGCGATCGTGGCGAGCGCGGACGACGCCGTGGACGCGGCCGAGCGGATCGGCTATCCGGTCGTCGTCAAGGCCGACGCCGCCGGGCTCACGCACAAGACCGAGGCCGGTGGCGTGGTCCTCGACGTCGCCGACGCGCCCGCGGTGCGCGCCGCCTGCGCGGCGCTGCGCGCCCGGGCGGGGGCCGAGCGCTTCGTCGTCCAGGAGCGCGTCGGCCCCGGTGTCGAGCTCCTCGTGGGCGCCCGGCGCGACGAGGTGTTCGGCCCGGTCGTCGTCCTCGGCGCCGGCGGCGTGCTCACCGAGGCGCTGCGCGACGTCTCCGTGCGTCTGGCGCCGCTCGACGAGGGGGAGGCGGAGGCGATGCTGCGCGAGGGCGCGCGCCCGCGCCTGCTGGCCGGCCCCCGCGGGCTGCGGCCGGTGGACCCCGGCGCGCTCGTCGGTCCGATCCAGGCGATCGCCAGCCTCGTCGCGGCCGAGCCATCTATCGTCGAGATCGACGTCAACCCGCTGATCGCGGCCGGCGCCGACGTGGTCGCCGTCGACGCGCTGGTGATCGTGGAGGGGTGAGAGGGACTACTCGATGAGCGGCACCTTGGCCTTGGCATAGGTGAGCTTGTGCTTCACCAGCCCGTCCTCGACGTGCAGGATGTCGAGCCCCCGCCAGCCGCCGGGCCCGCGCCGGGTCTCCAGCCGGCAGACCCAGCGGATCAGGGCCTTGCCGGTCTGGGCGTCCACGAAGAGGTCCTCGGCGTCGAAGCGCACCTTGCCGAAGTCGCCCCGGAACTGCGGCACGAAGGCCGCCCGGATGGCGGCGCGGCCTCGGTTGATGGTCCCGGTGAGCTCCTCGTACACGGCGTCCTCGGCCATGAGCGCCATCACGCCGTCGAGGTCGTCGCGGTTGAAGGCGTCGGTGAAGCGGATGACCAGATCCTCGACCTGCGCGCGATCCATGGAGCGCGGCGTCATGCTCTCGCCGCCGTGAGCGCACGCTTGGCTTTCTGAGGTAGCTCGACAAAGACGAAGTAATGAGCGGGGTACAGGTAGTCTTCGCCGGAGTCGTCGAGCACCCTCAAGTGGCTCCCAGCCGCCGCAACTCTGTCGGCCCAGGCCTCGTAGACCTTGCCCACTTGCAGGTCATCGCAGCCTCGATTCCGGATGCAGAGGGCAAACCGCTTCTTCGCCCGCGTCGCCGGTTTCATTCCAGAAGCCTCTTGATCTTGAAGCGCACCTTGCCAACCCCATGAGCAATGCCGATGCCCTTGAGTTTACGCCATCGGCGGCCGCCGTAGCGGCTACGGAGTTGCCGGCGCTCTCGAACCGCGCGCCCTTCCGCGATGACCTCGATCTCGCTGAGAGCTCCGATGATCTCGAAGTACATGGCAGTGAATCGCGATATAACAGCGCCCAGGCCGGCCCGATAGTGTGACGAATCCGATACCATACGAGCCATGAACGACCTGTTCTACCTGACCGACGAGCAGCGCATGATCCGCGACCTCGCCCGCAAAATCGCGCGGGAGCGGGTGGCGCCGCACGCCGCGCGCTACGATGAGGCCGAGGCCTACCCCGAGGACTCGATGCGCGCGATCACCGAGGCCGGGCTCTACGCGATCTGGGTGCCCGAGGCCTACGGCGGGTCGGACATGGGGTGCCTGGCCCTGGCGCTGGCGTGCGAGGAGATCGCCTATGCCTGCGCCGCCAGCGGCACCCAGTACCTCGACCAGGCGCTCGGGGGGCTGCCGATCCTGACCGCCGGCAGCGAGGACCAGAAGAAGAAGTACCTGCCCGGGCTGGCGAGCGGCGAGATCCTGAGCGCCTTCTCGCTCTCGGAGCCCGGGGCGGGCTCCGACGCCGCGGGGCTCAAGACCGCGGCCGTCCGGCGTGGCGATCACTACGTGCTCAACGGCTCCAAGCAGTGGTGCACCAACGGCGACCACGCCGACGTCATCACGGTCTTCGCCACCGTCGATCCCTCCAGGCGGGCCAAGGGCGTGACGGCCTTCCTCGTCGAGCGGGGCACGCCGGGGTTCGAGGTCGGCAAGAAGGAGCGCAAGATGGGCATCCGCGCCTCGCCCACGGTGGCGCTGCACTTCACCGACTGCCCGATCCCGGTGGCGCAGCGGCTGGGCGCCGAGGGCGAAGGGTTCACGATCGCGATGGCCACGCTCGACGTCACGCGGCCGGCGACCGGCGCGCTGGCCGTCGGCATCGCCCAGGCCGCGCTGGACGCCGCGGTCGGCTACGCGAAGGAGCGCCAGCAGTTCGGCCAGCCGATCGCCGCCTTCCAGGGCATCCAGTTCATGCTGGCCGACATGGCGATGCAGACCCACGCGGCCCGGCTGATGATCCACCACGCGGCCCGCCAGGTCGACGCCGGGATTCGTGGCAACACCTACGAGGCCTCGATGGCCAAGTGCTGGGCGGGGGACGCCGCCATGAAGGTCGCCACCGACGCCGTGCAGGTGTTCGGCGGCTACGGCTACACGCGCGAGTTCCCGGTGGAGCGCTACATGCGGGACGCCAAGATCATGCAGATCTACGAGGGCACCAGCCAGATCCAGCGGCTGATCATCGCCAAGGAGCTGCTCGGCGCATGACGGCAAGCGCCATCCGCAGCGACGTCGTCGGTAGCCTGCTGCGGCCGCCGTATCTCGTCCAGGCGCGCGAGGCGCTCGCGGCCGGCCGGCTGGCGCCCGCCGAGTTCAAGCGCGTCGAGGACCGCGCGGTCGACGAGGCCGTGCGGCTTCAGGAGGACGCCGGCCTCGACGTCGTCACCGACGGCGAGCTGCGGCGCTACGCGTTCTTCGGCCACCTCGTCGACGCCCTCGACGGCTTCGACAGGCTCGGTGGCTGGGCCATCCCGTTCCACGACGAGCAGGGGGGCGAGCTGGTCTTCAAGCGCCCGGTGGTCGTGGACAAGCTCCGCTGGCGTCGCAGCATGTGCGGCGAGGAGTTCACGTATCTCAGAGCGGGGACGACGCGGCCGGCCAAGGTCACGCTGATCAGCGCGCAGCAGGCTGCCGCGTACTACGATCCCCAGAAGTCCACCGGCGCGTATCCGACGCGCGACGCCTACCTGGCCGATGTCGTCGACATCACCCGGCAGGAGATCGAGGAGCTGGTGCGCCTGGGCTGCACCTACGTGCAGGTCGACGCCCCCCAGTACGCGGCGCTGCTCGATCCCGCCCTCCGCGAGGGCTACCGGCAGCGCGGCAGCGACCCCGACCGGTTGATCGACGCGTGCATCGAGATGGACAACGCCGCGATCGGGCGCCATCCGGGCGTGACCTTCGCCCTGCACATCTGCCGCGGCAACAACCAGTCGATGTTCTACGCCAGCGGGGGCTACGAGCCCATCGCGCGCGTGTTCGGCCGAAGCCGCTTCCAGCGCTTTCTGCTCGAGTACGACGACGAGCGCTCGGGCGGGTTCGAGCCGCTGCGTGCCATGCCCGAGGACCGTGAGGTGGTGCTGGGGCTGGTGACCACGAAGAAGCCGCGCCTGGAGTCGATCGACGAGCTGCGCCGGCGCATCGACGAGGCCGGGCGCCACGTCCCGCTCGCCCGCCTGGCGCTCAGCCCGCAGTGCGGCTTCGCCTCGACCATGGAAGGCAACCGCGTCACCCCCGAGGACCAGCGCCGCAAGCTCGCCCGCGTGGCGGAGACGGCCCGCGCGGTCTGGGGGCGGTGAGCTGTTGGCGAGCCACGGCCAGTCGCTCTACAATCCGCGTACTCGATCCCAGGAGGCTCAGATGACCACGCGACTCACCCGTCGGACGTTCCTCGCAACCGCGGCTGCCGGCGCCGCCGTGGCCGGGTTCCCGCTCCCGCTGCGCGCGCAGGCGAAGACGTTCAAGATCGGCGCCGTGCATCCGGTCACGGGCCCGCTGGCCGAGCCCGGGCAGGCGTGCCGGCTCGGCGCCCAGATGGCGGTCGAGGCGGTGAACGCGGCCGGAGGCATCAAGAGCAAGGGCGGCCTCCGGCTCGAACTGATCGTCGGCGACACCCAGACGAAGCCGGAGAACGGCCGCGTCGAGGCCGAGCGCGTCGTCGCCCAGGGCGCCCAGATGCTGCTCGGCTCCTTCGACTCCGGGTCCACCAACGCCATGGTCTCGGTCGCCCAGCAGCGGCGGGTGCCGTTCCTCATCGACATCGCGGCGGCCGACCCGATCACGGCCAACGTGGCGAAGTCGGTCAAGGAAGGGCAGCAGAAGGTGCAGTACGTCTACCGCAATTTCCCGACCGGCAGCGGCTTCGGCCGGGGCGCCGTGCGGTACTTCACCGAGATCTTCGCCGAGGCCAAGGTGACGCCCACGCGCGTGGTCGTGATGTACTGCAACGATCTCTTCGGCCAGAACCAGTCGCGGGGGTTCATGGCCGCCTACAAGGCCGCCAAGCCCGCCTGGCAGGTCGTGGAGGACGAGGTCATCGCGTGGCCGGAGCCGCCGACGGACCTGTCCACGGAGGTCTCGAAGCTGAAGTCGCTCAAGCCCGACGTCATCGCGCCCATCACGCGGCCCGCCTCGGCCCAGCTCCTGCTGCCGGAGATCCGCAAGCAGCGCGTGGAGTCGCTCGGCATCGTCGGCCCCGGCAGCCCGGGTCTCTACGAGGCGGGCCAGCTCGCCGCGCTCAAGGAGGACCTGGAGTACGTGCTCACGAGCGTGCCGTGGGCGAACTTCAAGAATCCGAAGACGACGGGCGTGGCCGAGGCGTACCGCAAGCGCTCGAACGGCAAGACGTTCGACACGAACTCGGGCTACTCCTACGACGCGGTCTTCGTCATTGCCGACACGCTGGAGCGGGCGGCCAAGCTCGACGACCCCGACGCCATCGTGGAGGCGCTGCGGACGACCAACTACTCGGCTGGCCTCATGCAGTACGGCGGGCCGATCGTCTTCAACGAGCTCGGCGACAACCCCAACGCCATCCCCACGATGATCCAGATCCTCGGCCAGAAGCCGGTCGCCGTGTGGCCGAGGGAGGCCGCTGTCCAGAAGCTCGTGTTCCCGCGGCCGAAGGCCTGAGCGATCGACCCGGTCCTCGTCGCCCAGGGCCTGCTCAACGGCCTGCTCTTCGGCGGCGTCTACAGCCTCATGGCGGTGGGGCTCACGCTGATCTTCGGCGTGATGCGCGTCGTGAACTTCGCCCACGGCGACATGATGGTCTGGGGGATGTACCTGGCGTTCGTGCTCGCCACCCGGATCGGGCTCGACCCCTACCTGTCGTTCGTGCTCTGCGCCGCCGCGCTGTTCCTGCTGGGCGTGGCCGTGCAGCGCGGCCTGGTCGATCGCATCGTGGACGCGCCCCACGAGATGCAGATCCTCCTCATGCTCGGCGTGGCCCTCGTGCTCGAGAACCTGGCCCTGGCGGTGTTCGGCCCCGAACCGGCGCGCATCCGCTCGCTGCTGGCCCGGCTGACCTGGGAGGTGGGCCCGCTCTACGTGGACGTCGCCCGACTCGTGACGTTCGTGGTGGCCATCGTCCTCACCCTCGCGCTCTGGCTGTTCCTGTTCCGCACCGAGCTGGGGCGGCTGATCCGGGCCTCCGCCGACAACCCCTACGGTGCGCTGGTGATCGGCGCCGACGTACGCCGCATCTATGCCGCCGCGTTCGGGATCGGCGCGGCCTGTGTGGGCGCGGCGGGAGCGCTGGTGGCGCCCATCCTGCCGTTCCAGCCGACCACCGGGCTGTCGCTGTCGGTCACCTCGTTCAACATCGTGATCATCGGCGGCATGGGCAGCCTGGTGGGCGCCTTCATCGGGGGGCTGCTGGTGTCGGTGGCAGAGTCGCTCGGCGCGGTGTTCCTCAAGCCCTCGCTCAAGGAGCTCTTCAGCTTCGGCCTGCTGATCCTCATCCTGCTGCTCCGCCCGGCCGGCCTGTTCGGCAAGCGCGCCACATGAAGCCCGCGGCCCTGCTCGTCGCCGTCGCTGTCCTCCTGGCGCTGCCGGCCGTGCTCAACGCCTACGCGCTGACGATCTTCATCCTCATCCTCTTCTACGGCTTCCTCGCCCAGGCCTGGAACATCCTGGGGGGGTACACGGGGCAGCTCTCGGTCGGCCATGCCGCGTTCGTGGGCGTGGGCGGCTACACCTCCGCCGTGCTGGCAGCCAACTGGGCGATCACGCCCTGGCTCGGCATGTTCGTGGGCGCCGGCCTGGCCGCCGTCCTCGGGGCGATCATCGGGTATCTGGGCTTCCGGTTCGGGCTGCGCGGCTTCTACTTCGTCCTGCTCACCGTCGCCTTCGCCGAGGTGTGCCGGATCCTCGTGTCCAACATCGACGCGCTGGGCGGCGCGCTGGGGCTCTACATCACCTTCACCGGCAACCCGCGGCAGTTCCAGTTCCAGGACCAGCGCGTCTACTACTACATCGCGCTGGCGCTGATGTTGCTGGCGACCGCCGTGGCCGCGCTGATCGAGCGGCGGCGCTTCGGCATCTACCTCACGGCGATCCGGGAGGACGAGGGCGCCTGCGAGGCGCTCGGCGTCGACACGTTCAGGTACAAGATGCTGGCGATGGTGGTGTCGTCGTTCCTGACCGGCCTCGGCGGCACCTTCTACGCCTTCTACCTGTTCTCGCTCCAGCCCAACACCGTGTTCGGCATCCCGCTGTCGGTGGAGATCATCATCCGCCCGATCATCGGCGGGGCCGGCACGCTGCTCGGCCCCATCCTGGGCTCGTTCATCCTCACCCCGCTGGCCGAGCTGTCGCGCCAGTATTTCGGCCAGAGCGGCCTGCACGGCGCCCACCTGATCGTCTACGGCCTGCTCCTGGTCTCGGTCGTGCTCTTCCTGCCCCAGGGCGCCTATCCATATCTGCGCCGGCTGTTCAACCGCGCATGACGCTGCTCACCGTCGAGAACCTCTCCAAGCGCTTCGGCGGGCTGCAGGCCGTGAGGGACCTGTCGTTCACCCTCGGCGAGGGCGAGATCGTCGCGCTCATCGGGCCCAACGGCGCCGGCAAGACGACGGCCTTCGCGCTGATCTCCGGCTTCCTGATCCCCGACACGGGCCGGGTGATCTTCAGGGGCCGTGACCTGGCCGGTCTGAAGCCCCACCAGGTCAACGCGCTCGGGCTGGCGCGCACGTTCCAGATCATGCGCCCCTTCCCGCGGCTCACCGTCGTGCGCAACGTGATGATCGCCACGCTCGGCCGCCATCCCGACCCGTCCGAGGCCGAGCGGCGGGCGCGCGCCATCCTGGCCGAGCTGGGCCTGGCCGACAAGGCGGACCTGCCGGCCGGCGGCCTGACGCTGGCCGAGCGCAAGCGCCTGGAGCTGGCTCGTGCGCTGGGCACCGAGCCCGCGCTGCTGCTGCTCGACGAGGTGATGTCGGGCCTCAACGAGGTGGAGACCGAGCGCATCGTGGAGCTGATCCGCGCGATCAACCGCCGCGGCGTGGCCATCCTCCTGATCGAGCACGTCATGCGGGCCGTGATGTCGCTCGCCCAGCGCATCGTCGTGCTGAACTACGGCGAGCGCATCGCCGAGGGGAGCCCGGAGGCGGTGGCGGCCGATCCCCGGGTGATCGAGGCGTACCTGGGAGACGAGGAGGTCGCCGGTGCTCCGGCTTGACGCCGTGGAGGCCGGCTACGGCGACGTCACGGCCGTGCGTGCCGTGTCGCTCGAAGTGCGAGCGGGGGAGATCGTCGCGCTCATCGGCTCCAACGGCGCCGGCAAGACCACCACGCTGCGTGCGATCTCGGGGCTGCTGCCCCTCCGGCAGGGTCACGTCGAGCTCGACGGGCGGCGCCTGAGCGGACTCGGCCCCGCTGCCGTCGTCGCGGCCGGCATCGCCCACGTGCCCGAAGGCCGCCAGCTCTTCCCGACCATGACCGTGCAGGAGAACCTGGAGCTGGGCGCCCGCACGGCCCAGGGCCGGGCGCGGCGGGCCGAGACGCTGGCCCGCGCCTTCGAGCTGTTCCCCCGCCTGGGCGAGCGGAGGCGGCAGCTCGCCGGCACCCTGTCGGGCGGCGAGCAGCAGATGGTCGCGATCGGGCGCGCGCTGATGGCCCGCCCCCGCCTGCTCATGCTGGACGAGCCCTCGCTCGGCCTGGCGCCGGTCGTCGTCAACGCGATCTTCGCCAACCTGACCGCCATCAACCGCGACGGGCTCACGATCCTGCTCGTCGAGCAGAACGTCCTGCGTGCCCTGCGGCTGTCCCATCGCGCCTACGTGCTCGAGAACGGCACCATCACCCTGGCCGGCCCCAGCGCCACGCTGCTGACCGACGAGCGGGTCCGCCGTGCGTACCTCGGGCGGTGAGGGGACGCGCTCCAGCTGGAGCGTCCCAGCGGCCGCGGACTCGGAGAAATGCACTTGGGGTCTTGACAGCGGTTCGCAG
>Ga0268386_10000971_pt1 | contig 19234 bp, 14 predicted proteins | sample RVTome_15_FD_200260 | JGI IMG/M metagenome (GOLD analysis project Ga0268386, IMG submission 200260) | Soil microbial communities from uranium-contaminated site in the Upper Colorado River Basin, Wyoming, United States - RVT150D86... ...
TCAGACTCTGGGTCTTACCCATAAAAAATATACCCCATTGATCGAGTCCGTGGGATTTTGGTTTGCCATTGTGGTACCAACTCTTTTTGCCCTTATGCCAGTAGTAATGTATATCCAAAGTTTAGCATAACCTCTCAAATTATGCCTGCAAAGCTCAGTGCCCAAATTCCCGGTGGCCCCATAGAGGACAAGTGGTCCAAGCATATATTTGATATAAAGCTGGTCAATCCTGCCAATAAAAGAAAATACGACATCATCGTGGTAGGCACCGGTTTAGCCGGGGCTTCAGCTGCCGCCACGCTGGCAGAACTGGGATATAATATCAAAGCTTTCTGCTTTCAGGACAGTCCCAGAAGGGCCCATAGCATTGCCGCCCAGGGCGGGATCAATGCCGCTAAAAATTACCAAAATGACGGCGATAGTGTCTTCAGGCTGTTCTATGATACCATCAAGGGAGGCGACTACCGGTCAAGGGAAGCTAATGTGTACCGTCTGGCAGAAGTCAGTGCCAACATCATTGACCAATGCGTGGCCCAGGGGGTTCCTTTCGCCCGGGAATACGGTGGATTACTGGCTAACCGTTCATTTGGAGGAGCCCAGGTAAGCCGTACTTTCTATGCCCGCGGTCAAACCGGGCAACAATTGCTGCTGGGAGCATACGGGGCGCTAAACCGCCAGATTGCCAATGGCAAAGTTAAAATGTATCCCAGGGCTGAGATGCTGGACCTGGTGGTAATAGACGGGCATGCCCGGGGGATCATTGCCAGAAATCTGATCACCGGTAAAATTGAATCACACAGCGCCCATGCGGTGTTATTGGCCACCGGGGGCTACGGCAATGTATTTTACCTGTCAACCAATGCCACGGGTTCAAACGTAACCGCAGCCTGGAGGGCCCACAAAAAAGGGGCATTGTTTGCCAATCCCTGCTTTACCCAGATCCACCCCACCTGCATCCCGGTCAGTGGTGATCACCAGTCCAAACTGACCCTGATGTCTGAATCATTGCGCAATGACGGCAGGGTTTGGGTGCCTAAACAAAAAGGTGATAAAAGGAATCCAGCCGATATACCTGAGGAAGACCGTGACTATTACCTGGAAAGGCGTTATCCTTCCTTTGGTAACCTGGTGCCGCGGGATGTGGCTTCCAGGAACGCCAAACAGGTTTGCGATGAGGGACGCGGTGTAGGCGCCACCGGCCTGGCCGTTTACCTGGATTTTGAGGATGCCATCAAGAGGGACGGTCGTGATAAGATCGAAGCCAAATATGGCAACCTGTTTGATATGTACAGACAAATAACCGGGGAAAATCCGTATAGGATCCCTATGCGTATTTATCCGGCGGTGCACTATACCATGGGAGGCCTTTGGGTTGATTATAACCTGATGACCACAATCCCGGGTTGCTATGCCCTGGGCGAAGCCAATTTTTCTGATCACGGGGCCAATCGTTTAGGCGCGAGTGCTTTGATGCAGGGATTGGCCGATGGCTATTTTGTAATTCCCTACGCTATAGGAGATTATCTGGCCACCAGGCCTTACGATGTAGTCCATGTTGATCATCCGGAATTCCGGAAAGCCGTCCAGAATTTGAAGAATCAAATTGAAAAACTGCTCACCATAAACGGTAGTTCCACGGTTGATGAAATTCACAAGGAACTGGGGACTATCATGTGGGATTACTGTGGCATGTCCAGGACTGAGAAAGGGCTAAAGATCGCCAGGGAAAAAATAAAGGAGGTAAGACACCGCTTCTGGAGTGACGTAAAAATCCTGGGCACTAATGATGAATTGAATATGTCATTGGAAAAAGCCGGACGGGTGGCTGATTTTATTGAGTTGGGGGCCCTGATGGTAGAGGATGCATTGCACAGAAATGAATCATGCGGCGGGCATTTTAGGGAAGAGTATCAAACCGAAGACGGGGAAGCCCTCAGGGATGATGAAAGCTTTACCTATGTGGCTGCCTGGGAATATCAGGGTGAGGGAAAACCTGAGTCGCTGAATAAAGAACTTTTGGAGTTCGAAAATGTAAAATTGACACAACGCAGTTATAAATAGATCCCATGAATTTTACTTTAAAGATCTGGCGTCAGAAAGACGCTAAAAGTAAGGGGCAGTTTAAAACCTATCAGATAAATGACATAAGTGCGGATAGCTCATTTCTTGAAATGATGGATGAACTGAATGAGCACCTGATCAAACAGGATGAAGAACCCGTCCATTTTGACCATGACTGCCGGGAAGGCATCTGCGGAACCTGCAGCATGTTCATAAACGGCAGACCGCATGGTCCTCAGAAAGCCATTACCACCTGCCAGCTTCATATGAGAAGTTTTAATGACGGTGATACCATAACCATCGAACCATGGAGGGCTAAACCATTCCCGGTGATCAGGGACCTGGTAGTAGACAGAACCGCGTTCGACCGGATTTTGCAGGCGGGGGGATATATATCTGTAAATACCGGAGGTGTGCCGGATGCCAATGAAATCCCTATACCTACTTCTATTGCCAACGAGGCCATGGATGCCGCCTCCTGCATCGGTTGCGGGGCCTGTGTAGCCGCCTGTAAAAATGCCAGCGCCATGTTGTTTGTAGCCGCTAAAATTTCTCATTTGGCCTTACTGCCACAGGGACAGGTAGAAGCGGAAACCCGGGCTGAAAATATGGTAGCTCAAATGGACAAAGAGGGCTTTGGGTTCTGCACCAACACCGGGGCCTGTTCAGCGGAATGCCCCAAAGAGATCAGCCTTACCCATATAGCCAGGTTGAACCGTCAATACTATATGGCCAAGCAGGCTTCCGAGAATCTTCCGGAGAAAGAGGAGATACACGAAGGGTGAGGTTGCTGGTTTCTGGTTGCAGGTTGCTCTGAATTGATGAGAGGTGTATTGGTGAATTTGTTAGCTGCTCTTTGTAGAAATTGAATTTGATCTTGAATTTAGACTTGCAATTGATCTCGAAATTGATATGGAATTTGAGCTTGAGATTGAGCTTGCTATTGCTCTTGATCCAATGCCAGCCTCCCGAACCATCCACTATCTCAAATCTGTCGGCTAACCCGCAACCCGTTACCCCGGAACCCCAATATACCCTCTCCAGTGATCAGACACACAATAAATTCAGCAGTACCATTGAGCCGGTATTGAGGGTAGCCCCCGGTGCAATTATTGAAGCCTATACTGAAGAAGCCAGCGACCGGCAATTAACCCCTGGCTCCAATGAGGAGGACCTGATGAACATAAGTTTTGATCCTATCCATCCTCTGACCGGCCCGGTTTATGTAGAAGGTGCCCAGCCGGGAGACATACTGGCCGTTACCCTGCATGAGATCGAAATTGGAGAATGGGGCTGGAATGCCATTTTCCCGGGATTTGGCTATCTGGTTGACGAATTTGAAAACCCAAAACTTAAGACCTTTTCCTTCAACCCGGGTGATGAAAGTATTGAATTTACTTCTGGTGTCACCATTCCGCTGCGTCCGTTTCCAGGTGTCATGGGAGTTGCTCCTGCCACTGATTCCCTGTTGTCCACCATCCCCCCCAGGGCCAATGGTGGAAATATGGACAATCCCTACCTTACCACAGGTACTACGGTATATTTCCCGGTATTTGTTGATGGCGGTTTGTTTTCCATCGGTGATACGCATGCAGCCCAGGGCCTGGGTGAAGTTTGCGGTACTGCAATTGAAGCTCCCATGCGTATTGTTTATGAAATTGAACTTATCACAGGACGTTCCATTCCGGAACCTCAATATGAAACCGATACTTATTATGCGGTAACCGCCTATGGAACCTCATTGGACGTGGCTGCAAAGAAGGCCACAAAATACATGATTGAACACCTGGTGCAGGAAAAGGGACTATCCCGGGAAGATGCCTACATGGTTTGTTCCTTAGCCGGGGATCTTCATATTGCCGAAGTTGTGGATGTACCTCATGTATTGGTAGCAATGCATATCCCCAAACAGATTTTCAATCGATTGCATTAAGGCAAGGACCGGGAATTTTCAGTAGCATTTGATTTCAGCAATATTTCCCGTAAATTATAGTCAAGACCTTGCTACTAAACACCAAACGACATGTCCTGCATAAAATCTATTTTGGCCATCACTCCAGTGATATTCTTTTGTTGTTGTGGTTCCGGGACGGCAGATAAAGAGGAATCTGTGGCCGTGGAATCGTTGGAAGGCAGCTGGCGCCGAATTAGCGTCATGAACCAGGAAACGGGTGAATGGATACCCATACCGCCGAACGTTATTTACGAAAAATATATCAGTCCCACTCACTTCTGTTGGGTAAACTACGATATAGAACGGGATACTTTGCTGGGTACCGGGGGAGGCACCTATATTCTTGACCAGGAATCGGCCACATACACAGAGGATATCAGGTTCTTCCTTCCTGCCGGTTCCCAGTTATTGGGCCAGACCATTCCCTTTGATGTGCGATTCGAGGATGGGAACTGGCATCATACCGGTTTTTCCAAAATCTTTGAGTTTGATCCGGAAACCGGTGAGAATGTGGTTAAGGATTCCTCGAAAATTGAAGAAATATGGGAACGCACTGATACCCCGGCCAGTCAGGATGGATTAATCGGTACCTGGGAACTGGAATCCTTCCGTGGACAGGGCGACTCCATTAGAAGTGATTATCCTGAATTTGTCAGTTATGTCAAGTTAATCACTCCCACCCATTTTGTATGGGTACACTACCTCAGTGAACAGGATCAGGTGCTGGCTGAAGGTGGCGGAACTTATAGCTACGATGGCAATACCTATACCGAAACACTTAAATTCGTCTACCCTTCAGGCTCCGGACAGGTGGGCACAGTCCTGCCTTTTAATTGCCGGATTGACGGTGATAAATGGTATCATAAAGGGTATATAATCATTCATACCGAGGATCAGGACGGTTCTTCCACCGTAGACACCGTTACCATTGATGAAATCTGGAAGCCCTTTACCGGGTTGGGATCGTCATAGGGAATAGAACAATTGATCTTTCTTTAGGGGGTGATGATTTTTGATTGCCAGATTTCGCCAGACCCCAAATCCAGAGATCAGAGATCCAAATCAGAGATCTGAAACCAGAGATCAGAGATCTTTAAGTGTCCGCCGGCCGTCTCTTCAAAGCAACCGTGGTGTTGATCCAGCAGCCTACCTTAAGTTCCTGTCCTTCCTTTAAACTTAATTCAAATATCTCTTCCATGGAGGGAAACTGCTTTTCCGCATTCGACATTCCACGATTATCACCAGCTTTGGAGTACATGTCATACGCTGCCAGGAATACTGCCCGGTCATCCACTTTACTTACCCCCTGACGGCAATCATCATAGCTTGTCATGTAAAGGTCACCTATAACTTTATATGCCTCCTTCAGGGAAGGATCGGCGCTAACCGCCGCCAGAGCGCTGCTGCGGGACTGAGATTTCAATCCACGGGCCCGATAATGGTTGGCCAGCCCGTATTGTATCTCTGCTTTTTGTTCATTGGTCTGGGCCAGTTCCAGCGCCTCCTGGTAGTATTTATTGGCCTCGTCGTACTGCTTGGCAGCATCGTATTTTATGGCAATTATCTTGGCCATACTATAAGTGGGTTCCTGGTCCTGGATGGTTTTAGCTGCAGTCAGGAAAATTGGACTCTTGGCACAATCGTAAGTTAATGACAACGCAATGATCCTCTTGGCCAGTGCAAGATCTGATGGGTCAGCCTCAAACGAGGGCCCAATCTTCTGTTCTATGAAATCACAGTCCATGGTCACCATACCGGTCAACATACGGTTTATAAAATCCCGGTTCTTCTCCAGGGATTCGGTAGACTGGCCGGCCTTCTCAAGCTCCTCTACATTCTTGTCCAGAATTGCCATGGTCTTTCCATATTTTTCCAGTACATCATCATCTGACAGACTGCCCCCGGCTGCACGGTATCTTCGGATCACATCCATATAGGCTACCAGGTTATTGACCATCACATCGTCTCCGTTGAGCTCAAAGGTTTTCTCAAACAATTCATACAACTCGGCATAACGCGCCTTGTCATCTTTCAGGAATTTATACGCCTGAAAGGCTTTCCGGTTCACTACCTCTGCCTCTTCGTTAAAATACTTTATTCTCTCATCATATAATTCCAGGCAACGATCCTGATAGGCCTTTTTGGTGGCCGGATCTTTCTCGGCTTCCTGCAGATCATCGTAAATTTTAACACCATTGATATAGATGGAAGCGTTAAGATCAGGAGTATTGGCTAAAAGCCATTCAAGGGGATCAATCGCCCCTTTTAAATTGTTATTTTTCATCATGTCGGTGTAGATCGCATTCTTCTCCTTGGCGGTAGCTGCGTCCTCACCCCAGTTCCACCCAGCCTGACCGTAAGCCAGAGAACCAACAAGCATAAAAACGACTAAATAAACGGGAAACAATTTCATAACTTTAGCCTATATTTATTAACAAAAGAACCCAAAATATAAAGTTTTGGGAGCTAGATTGCTAAAATTAGTGATTTCTTTTAAACATTTAAAAAACTTTTTTCAGGTTTAAATCTTTTTGTCGGGGAATAACTTACGTTTCAGCCACATCAAAGGATCATAGTAGCGGTCCACCACTCTCTCCTTTAATGGGATGATTCCGTTGTCAGTAATCTGGATATGTTCCGGGCATACTACAGTGCAGCACTTGGTTATATTGCACATACCCGATCCAAAATCCTCTTTGATTTCAGGTATGCGGTCGGCAGTATCCAGGGGATGCATTTCCAGGCCTGCCAGCATTATCATAAACCTGGGACCTACAAAATTGGACTTTTTCTGGTGGTCTCTAAGAACATGACAGGTATTCTGACATAAGTAGCACTCAATACATTTTCTAAATTCCTGTATCCGGTCCACGTCTTGCTGCATCATCCGGTAATTGCCGTCTTTGTCCCTGGGTTTTGGTGCCAATGGCCGGATCCTCTTATTCTGCTCATAATTCCATGAAACATCGGTCACCAGGTCCTTTATCACCGGGAAGGATTTCATTGGACTGCAGGTGATCACCTGGTCTGGCTGGTAGTCGTTCATTCGGGTCATGCAGGCCAGCTTGGGCATGCCGTTTATTTCTATACTGCAGGAACCGCATTTTCCCGCCTTGCAATTCCATCTGATTGCCAAATCCCCCGCACTTTCCGCCTGGATCTTGTGAATAGCATCCAGCACAACCATTCCCTCGTCAATCTCCGTCTGATAATCTACCATTTCTCCTGAGGTGGAATCACCCCGCCAAATTTTAAATTGCCTGATCATTCCCATAGACGATGTTATTTAAGCTCATTGCGAATAGAAGTTTCAAGTTCGGACAGTTCGGCATATGCAATTTCTTTTAAGTATTCCGGTGGCTCAGGGCGAACCACAGGCTCAACCAGCATGCTCCCATCAGCTGCCTTTCTTACTACCACATTGGCATTTGACCACTCCTGTCGTTCACCTTCATAGTCAAGCCTGGTATGTCCTCCCCTGCTCTCTTCTCTCATTAAAGCCGATCTGGCCACTACCTCCGAAGTGATCAGCAGATTTCGCACACTTAATGCCTCATGCCATCCCGGATTATATTGACTGGCACCATCCGCCTTTACCAGTTGATATCTCTGCCGTAGTTTATGAAGTTCATCAATGCCTTCCAGCAGGTCAGATTCAGCCCTCACGATTCCTACTTTGTGTTGCATGGTGTCTCTCAGGTCATCGTGGATCAGATAGGGGTTTTCACCACGTTCCCGGTTCAGTATGGCTGTTGCATCTCTGATGATGGTGGTTATCTGATCCGGATCTACCGATGGCATAGCCTTCCGGCTCCTGCAATATTCAGCTGCCCCGGTTCCCGCCAACTTGCCAAATACCAGCAAGTCTGATAATGAGTTGCCACCCAGACGGTTTGCCCCATGCATACCAGCTGAGCATTCACCGCAGGCAAACAACCCCGGCACATTGGTCATTTGGCTGTCTGCATCCACCCTGATACCTCCCATAAAATAATGCAGTGTCGGTCCGACCTCCATTGGCTGCCTGGTAATGTCCAGTTCAGCCAAAACCTTGAATTGATGAAACATGGAGGGGAGTTTTCTTTTTATATAGTCACCTTCCCTGCGGCTTGCTATATCCAGAAAGGCCCCGCCATGCGGAGACCCTCTTCCCTCTTTGACTTCTTTCATTATAGCCCTGGCTACTACATCCCTGGTCAATAATTCAGGCGGTCTTCTGGCGTTCTTATCTCCTGACAGCCACCTGTTTGCCTCTTCTTCATCAGGTGCGGTTTCCGATGCAAACCTTTCGGGAATGTTGTCAAACATGAACCTGCGGCCTTCATTATTGGTCAGGATACCTCCTTCACCGCGGACCCCTTCAGTGACCAGGATACCCGCTACTGAGGGCGGCCACACCATCCCGGTCGGGTGGAATTGTGTAAACTCCATATCCATCAGTTCCGCCCCCGCTTCATAGGCCATGGCATATCCATCCCCGGTGTATTCCCAGCTATTAGAGGTCACCTTCCAGGCCTTACCTGCACCTCCGGTAGCTAGGATTATTGCTTTGGCCCTGAAGACAATGAATTCACCGGTGTCCCTGACCATGGCTACCACCCCGGAAATTCTTTCACCATCTTTAAGCAAATCCAATACTGAGTATTCCATGAAGACATCAAAACCCTGGTGAACGCCATAATCCTGCAGGGTCCTGATCATTTCCAGTCCGGTGCGATCACCAACATGTGCCAGCCTGGGATAGCGGTGTCCTCCAAAATTTCTTTGATTGATCAGGCCGGTTGCAGTGCGATCAAATACCGCGCCCCACTGCTCCAGCTCCCTGACCCGTTCCGGGGCTTGTTGGGCATGCAGCTCAGCCATACGCCAGACGTTCAAGAACTTCCCTCCCCGCATGGTGTCCCTGAAATGTACCTTCCAGTGATCGCGATTATCAACGTTGCCCAATGCCGCAGCCATGCCTCCTTCTGCCATCACGGTGTGAGCTTTGCCCAGCAAAGACTTGCAAATTAAGGCTGTCTCCATGCCCTCAGCTGAACATTCAATGGCCGCCCTGAGGCCTGCTCCCCCCGCCCCCACCACTACCACTTCATATTCGTATGTTTTAAAATCCTTTAGATCCATTTTTTCACCTATACTCCCCAGGTATTCCAGTCTGTAATTATTCCCATAGAAACCAGCCTGACATAAAAATCAGTGAATCCTACCCAAAAAAGGCTCAGCCAGGCAAATAATTTGTGATTGCGGTTCATCCAGGATACTTTTTGGTAAACCCCGTTAATCGAACCGGAACCTGCGCAGGAAAAGCAGTCCTTTCTGCCGCCTACCAGATGACGAAAAGAGTGACAACCCAGGGTATAAAACCCCAGAAGTATGGGATTGATCACCAGCACCATAGTGCCTATTCCAAAGCCCGGCCTGCCCTCATGTATAAAAGCTGCTATGGCATCAGCCCCTAAAATAAGCAGATACAACAACGCTATATAAAGTGCATATCGATGCAGGTTCTGAAACAGGAGCAAAAAGGTTTCACCGCGGTAATCCTTTTGCGGGACCGCACCCACTGCGCATGACGGCGGTGAACCTGCAAAGGCTTTGTAATATGCTCCCCGGTAATAATAACAGGTAAACCGAAATAACCCGGGGAATATCAGAATAAGGAAAGCCGGAGATGCGGGAACAAATCCAGGCCACCAGGATGGCCACTCCCCCAGCAGGGAATGCCACAAAGGCGCCGAGCCTGCGACTCCTGATTTTACATAGATCAATGGTGAGTAAAACGGGCTGAGATAACTTACCGCATAGTAATGGTTGCCTTGAAAAGCTGCCCAGGTGGCATAAACGATAAAGATTGACAACCCTATTAGCACCAGCATCGGTTCGACCCACCAGCTGTCCGTTCTGTTACCCTCCAAAAAATCGGACCTTCTCAACGTTTGCTCCATGTACTTAAAAATAGCGGTTCTAAAATAGAAATTAATGGGATAAGAACAAATCGATGAAAATTCACCACTCACAATATTTCCGGATCGGCTAAGTTAATCTTCCAAACAAATTGCACCTTTGTTTATCATGCCCCCTGAACATACCATAGTGGTTACCTGCGGCAAAGGAATAAACCAGATCCTGGCCAAAGAGATCCGGGAACACGGATACCAGTCCATAGCCGTCACTCCTTATACCGTCGAGGTCAAGGGCAGTCTCAAAGACTGTATGTATCTCAATCTGAATCTAAGGACCGCCACCAGAGTATTGCTGCTAATAAAACGGTTTCAGGCTGCTCATCCGGACCAACTCTATAATGCAATATCCAAAATCCCCTGGGAAGACCATTTAAAGGAAAACGGGTATGTTTGTGTTACCTCTCATATTCAGAATCGCTTCATCCTGGATACCAGGTTCGGCAATCAAAAAGTCAAGGATGCCATCGTAGACCGCATATACCAGCAAAAGGGCAGAAGGCCGGATTCCGGACCAAAGAGGGATCAGGCAGTAGTCTTTTTACATTGGATCGATGCGGATTGTCACCTCTATTTTGACACTTCTGGGGAAACCATTTCAAAACACGGCTACCGCCGAATTCCGTATAAGGCTCCCTTAAGAGAGGCCCTGGCCGCTGCAATCATCATGAGCAGCCGATGGCAGCCTGACATTCCGTTTATCAACCCTATGGCGGGAAGCGGCACCCTGGCCATTGAAGCAGCTATGATCTCCTGCAAGATCGCCCCCGGCCTGAAACGCACTAACTTTGGATTTATGCATTTGCGGTCTTACCGCCAAGACCTGTGGATATCCCTGGTGGAAGCTGCCAGAAACCAATTGCAGCCTGCCCCCGGCGCCGCTATACTGGTCAACGACACCAGCCTGGAGGCCTTAAGGGCGGCCCGGAAAAACGCCGAATGGGCCGGGGTAGCCTCTTATATCAAATTTGATCATGGTGATTTTTCTAAGATACCTGTTCCTGAGCCGCCAGCAGTGGTGATGCTCAACCCGGAATATGGATCCCGCCTGGGGGAAGTAGAGCAGTTAACGCATACATACAGCAACATAGGCGATTTTTTTAAATCGAAATGTGGCGGTTACTGGGGTTACATCTTTTCGGGCAACCCGGATCTTACCAAAAAGATCGGTCTTAGATCCACCAGGAAAATCCCTTTTTACAATGGCAAAATCGAATGTCGTCTAATCGAATACGAATTATATTCAGGTAGTAAAAAAAATGTCGCACAGGTCCCAAAAAGCCAATGAACCTGTTAAATTAAGGTATCCCAAAGATGCTCGAAAAAATATTTTATAGTTTCCCGGTCCAGTTGTTCATTAACAACCTCAAAAAGAACCAGGTACTGTTGCTTTGCTGGCTTTTGCTTTTTATGGTAGTGACCGGAAATTTTGGGAAACTACTGGGCATCCCCTATCTGTTCCTGGACCCGGAATACATCAATAAAGTCGATTTTTGGAGTTTCTTCATCGTTGGCATTACCATTGGGGGTTTTGTCATGGCCTTTCATATTACCTGTTATATAGTAGACAGTTTCAGGTTTAGTTTTCTTGGCACCTTATCGCGTCCTTTCAGCAGGTTTGCACTTAACAACAGCTTCATTCCCCTGGTTTTTCTTATTGTATATATACTCAGCATCGTTCGCTTCCAGATAAACAATGAATTCTCCAATATAGGTGTGATCGTTCAGCAGGTGATGGGGCTGCTGACAGGATGTTTATCAATGGTGATCTTCCTGGTCACCTATTTATTCTTTACCAATCAGGATATTTTTAAATTGATTACCAGCAACGTGGACAAGCAATTGCGAAGATCTCCAATTTCACGTGCCAATGTGCTACAACGATTGGATATAGCCAAAAAGAAAACCATACGGGTTGATAGCTACCTGGATATCGGATTCCATATCCGTCCGGTCAATCCTGACCACGGTTATGATAAGGAAGCTATTCTCAAAGTATTCGATCAGAACCACCTGAACCTGGTACTTATAGAATTTGTGATCTTTTTTGTAATTCTGATACTGGGAATTTTCAGGGACCACCAATTCTTCCAGATCCCTGCAGCAGCCAGTGTGGTCCTGATCCTTACCATTTTAATCATGTTCGCCGGAGCTATTTCCTACTGGTTCAGAGGTTGGGCCATATCCGCAGTCTTGCTGTTACTGGTATTGCTGAATATCCTGGTGAAAAATAACCTTATCACCAGCGAGTACCATGCCTATGGGCTTGACTATCAGACTGAAGATGCAGAATATTCCCTGGAGCAACTGCAAAAAATGAGCCATCCTGCCAATCGTCAGCAGGACCGTTTAAACACATTGGCTATTTTAAATCGATGGCGGTCTAAATTCGATGCCTCAAACCATCCTAAAATGGTGCTTATATCCGCCAGCGGAGGAGGACAACGGGCTGCCCTATGGGCCATGAAATCATTGCAGGCAGCCGACAGCTGTACCAACGGTAAACTGTTTAAACACGCAGTGCTCATTACCGGTTCTTCAGGAGGTGTCATCGGGGCCAGTTACTACCGTGAGTTGGCCTTGTTAAAGACCAAAGGCCAGACACTGGACCTCAATGACCCCAAATACCTTGATAACATTTCCAGAGACAATCTCAATCCTATAATATTCAGCCTGTTGGTAAACGATCTTTTTATAAGATACCAGAGTTTCCAATACGGGGGATTCAGGTATAAAAAAGACCGCGGATATGCTTTTGAGCAGCAAATAAATAAAAATACGGAATATATCCTGGATAAACCGCTGGCGGCTTATGCCGTACCTGAACAACAGGCCATCATTCCCATGCTCTTTGTAGCCCCTACCATAATTAATGACGGCAGGAAATTATTCATCAGTCCGCATTCGGTAAGTTATATGACCTCCAGCAGTGTTTACGGTAAAGACACCCTGAACCCGGAAATTAAGGGAATTGATTTTCAACGGTTCTTCAGGGACCAAAAAGCCAATAACCTGCGGTTCCTCAGTGCCTTACGACTGGGGGCCTCCTTTCCCTATATCACTCCAAATGTTACCTTGCCCAGTAACCCGCCCATGGAAATTATGGATTCCGGGATCTCCGATAACTTCGGCATTTCCGATGCCCTGCATTTCCTGTATGTTTTTAAGGATTGGATCGCAAAAAATACCGGGGGAGTAGTAATCGTGGCCATCAGGGACAGCGAAGATGACACACCTATTGAAAAGAATGTGAGCAACTCTTTATTCCAGAGGGCATTTACTCCTATCAGCAGTGTCTATAACAACCTTGGCAACATCCAGGATATCAATAACGACATCCTGCTGGAACAGGCCCAAAGCTGGTTTGACAATGACATTGAGTGGATTGAATTTGAGTATATCAGCCGTAGTATATTCGACCATACCCCCGAAGAAGCGGCCCAGCATACCGACCGGCAGATCAAGGAAAAAGCCATTGAAAGGGCTTCGTTGAACTGGAGGCTAACCAGCAGGGAAAAACGCAATATTCAGCGGAATTTCTATTCAGAATTGAACAGGACCTCACTAGTGAATTTGCAAAGTATCCTGTCTGACAGCCTGGAAATTTCTGTGCATAGCAGTGACTAGTGCGGCCCTACCTGGTCTTAATTATTCTTCTTGAGACCAGCTTTTCCCGGTTTTTCATTAGCACCAGGTAAATCCCATCTTTGTCAGGAAGTTCCATGGAGATCAGGCTTGATCCGAAATGGTTATCGATAAGGCCTGAGTTAATTTGACGACCCAGAGGATCTAAAATTTGATACCACACCGGGTCCTCATTATCGGAAACATACAACAGTTTTATGTTATCTGAAGTCGGGTTGGGGTATATCGATAATACATGAAACTGTGGTATCGCTCCGGTTGTCACTGAAATAATATAAGAATACTCAAAAGCCCCGTCAAAATCCACCTGTTTCAACCGGTAAAACACCCTTCCCGGAAGGGGTTTGTCATCCAGAAACTGGTAGTTTACAACCTGGTCACTGTCCCCACTTCCCTCAATCCTGGCAATAGTTTCCCAATCCCGGCTATTGGTGCTCCTTTCCACATTGAAAAAATCGTTGTTTCTTTCGGAAGCGGTTTCCCACTGGATCAGGTTTCCCAGTTCGGCGGCCACCGCCCTCAAGTTTATCAGCTCAACCGGCAAGACCGGATTGTTGCAATCGTCGCTGTAAGAACCATCATCATCTTCTACGGTCCCAGCATTGCTACAGGTTCCTCCATAAGTGATGGAACCAGTCCCCCCAATGTCGATTACGGCCCCTGTCCCAGCACCTTCTCCATTTTCGAAGTTTCCATCAATGATCAGGTTTCCAAAAATTTCCACATCCCCACTGTTATTTTTATTTAGAAAATTACCCATCACATGAATAGTGGCGCCGTTGTTAACCAAAACAGTAGAATTGTTATTAAAGGTCAGGTTTCCGTTGATGGTGAGGGTATGCGGTGCATTAACAGTAATGCTTCCATTGTTAACGATGAAATTTCCTGTGATGGTGATGCTGTGATTGACAATCAGGTCGTCATTTTGACCCGGAGTGCCGCAAGACCAGGTAGTGGTGCTGGTAGTGGTACAGGTGGCCCCGTATGCCACAGAGTTGCATACCACCATAAAAAAAATCAGGTACCTGCTCACGCCTCGACAAAAAGTTTTCTGTATCGCAATATATAAGGGAAATTTCAATGGTCTAGTTCATTTCATATAAATCTGCTTAAGAAAACTACTAAACACTTAAATCTTAAAACTTTATAAAGTTGTAAGTTTACAATCCATGATGAGCATATAGCATCTGAATGCACCCAAAAAGCATTACACCATACCAGCCTAAAAATCACATCAGGATTGTGACCGCCGCTTCCCTGTTCGATGGTCATGACGCGGCTATCAATATTATGCGCCGTATAATCCAGGCTACCGGTGTGGAGGTGATCCACCTGGGGCATGACCGGTCAGTTCAGGAGATCGTAACCTGTGCCATACAGGAAGATGTTCAGGGAGTGGCCATCACTTCATACCAGGGTGGGCACCTGGAGTTCTTCAAGTATATGTATGACCTGCTGCAGGAAAAAGGGGCCGGTAACATTAAAATTTTTGGTGGTGGAGGGGGCACTATTTTGCCCCACGAAGTAGAGGAGTTGCATACCTATGGTGTCGCCAGGATCTATACCCCGGATGATGGCAGGTCCATGGGCCTGCAGGGAATGGTCAACCACCTGGTAAAAAGTTGTGATTCACCAACCGGTAACATCACTGCTGCTTCTCTAAACGGCACCCTGGAAAGCCTGCAGTCGGGGGACCAGCAGGCCATAGCCCGGATTATCTCCGCCTCAGAGAACTTTCCGGACCAGAGTGCAGAAATACTGAAGCAATTAAGAGATTCCACCGGAAATCCTGCTCTGGTGTTGGGAGTGACCGGCACCGGCGGTTCCGGTAAATCGTCGCTTGTTGATGAACTGGTACGCCGATTTCTCCATGACTTCGAAAATAAACATGTGGCCATCATTTCGGTAGATCCCTCAAAAAGGAAATCCGGGGGCGCTTTGCTGGGAGACCGTATTCGCATGAATGCCATCAACCACCCCAGGGTTTACATGCGGTCGTTAGCCACCCGGCAGTCCAACCTGGCCCTGTCCAAATATGTGCGTGCTGCCGTGGATATTGTCAAAGCCGCCAATTTCGATCTCGTCATACTGGAAACTTCAGGCATAGGTCAGTCCGATACAGAAATCGTGGAGCATTCTGATATCTCACTTTATGTTATGACCCCCGAATACGGGGCAGCCACTCAACTGGAGAAAATCGATATGCTGGACTTTGCCGATATGGTAGCCCTGAACAAGTTCGATAAACGGGGGTCGGCCGACGCCCTGCGGGATGTTAAAAAACAGTTCAAACGCAACCGGGGAATGTGGGACAGTGATGACCGGGAAATACCGGTCTTTGGCACCATTGCCAGCCAGTTCAATGACCCGGGAACCAATCAGCTTTATACGAATATCATAAAACAACTGAACAGCAAGGCCAATACCGGACTGGATTCGCATTTCCAGGTAACAGATGAAATGTCTGAGAAGATATTCATTATACCCAACCATCGCATCAGGTACCTTTCTGAGATTTCCGAGAATAACCGGCAATATGACGCATGGGTGAATGAGCAAAAGGAAATTGCACAGGATTTGTATGGTATCAGAAAAACCATTGAATCCATTGGTCCGGACACTACCATGGAAGATGTTTTGGCCAGGCTGGAGCAGCACTATCAATCATTGCTTAAAAACCTCGATCCCAAAAACCTGGAAATAATTGATCAATGGCCAGAAAAGGTTGAGTCCTACAAAAAGAAGGAATTCAAATTCACGGTGCGGGGGCAGGATATTAAAATGAGCACATTTTCCGAATCCCTTTCTCATACCTGGATCCCTAAAATCAGTTTGCCCGCATACCAGGCCTGGGGTGATCTCCTAAAGTGGAACCTGCAGGAAAATGTACCGGGTTCCTTTCCTTATACCGCCGGGGTCTACCCATTCAAGCGCGAAGGAGAAGATCCTACCAGGATGTTTGCCGGCGAAGGTGGCCCGGAACGCACCAATCGCAGATTTCATTACCTGAGTCGGGATATGCCGGCTAAAAGGCTGTCCACCGCTTTCGATTCGGTGACACTATACGGGTCAGACCCGCACCAGCGGCCGGATATTTATGGTAAAATAGGCAATTCCGGGGTATCCATTTGCTGCCTGGATGATGCCAAAAAATTATATTCCGGGTTCGATTTGTGCGATCCCAAAACTTCCGTAAGCATGACCATCAACGGCCCCGCTGCCATCATTACTGCGTTCTTTATGAATGCCGCCATTGATCAGCAATGTGAGCGCTATATCCGGGAGCAGGGTCTGGCAGACCAGGTGGAGCTCAAAATAAAGGACCTGTATCAGGGTCATGAGCAGTTGCGTCCCCGCTACCAGGGTGACCTGCCTGAAGGAAACGACGGACTTGGTCTTATGCTGCTGGGAGTAACCGGCGACCTGGTATTGGAACCTGAAATTTACCTTCAGTTGAAATCCAAAACCCTGGCTAGTGTCAGGGGTACTGTTCAGGCTGATATTCTGAAGGAAGATCAGGCCCAGAACACCTGTATTTTCTCCACTGAGTTTTCGTTGCGCCTCATGGGTGACGTCCAGGAGTATTTTATACACCAGCAGGTTCGCAATTTTTATTCGGTTTCAATTTCGGGCTATCACATTGCTGAAGCCGGGGCCAACCCCATTTCCCAACTGGCTTTTACTCTGGCCAATGGTTTTACCTATGTCGAGTATTTCCTCTCCAGGGGAATGGACATAGACAGGTTTGCCCCCAACCTGTCTTTCTTTTTCAGCAATGGGATCGATGCGGAGTATGCGGTGATCGGAAGAGTGGCCAGGAGGATCTGGGCCAAGGCCATGAAACATAAATACCAGGCCAACAGCCGTTCCCAAATGCTGAAGTACCACATCCAGACCTCCGGCCGGTCATTACATGCCCAGGAAATAGATTTTAATGATATAAGGACCACCCTGCAGGCGCTTTACGCCATTTACGACAACTGCAACAGCCTGCATACCAATGCTTACGATGAAGCCATAACCACCCCTACCGAAGATTCAGTCAGACGGGCTTTGGCCATTCAGCTGATTATCAACAAAGAACTGGGACTGGCCAAAAACCAGAACCCGCTGCAGGGTTCTTTTATCATTGAAGAATTAACCGATCTGGTAGAAGAAGCAGTTTTGCTGGAGTTCGACCGGATCACCGACCGGGGCGGGGTCCTGGGGGCTATGGAAACCATGTACCAGCGGGGAAAGATACAGGAAGAAAGCCTCTACTATGAAACCCTGAAGCACTCAGGCGAACTGCCTATTATCGGGGTCAACACTTTTTTGTCCTCCAAGGGGTCTCCTACCGTCATTCCAGGTGAGGTGATCAGGGCCACTAAAGATGAGAAAATGTACCAGATTGAAATGCTGGAGTATCTGCATCAGCACCAGAGCAAACCTGCGCAGAACTGGCTAAATAATATCAAACAGGTTGCCATAAAAAATCAAAACATTTTTGATAGCTTAATGGAGGCCGTTAAATACTGTTCGTTGGGACAACTTACCCGGGCCATGTTCGACGTGGGTGGACAGTACCGTAGAAATATGTGATAAATTATGAGTTTTATAAAAACCACCACTACCATATACAAATCCGAGCTGGAGTATGAATCTGTGAATCCCCAGGGCAACACGGTACAGATCGACATGTATGGCCCGGACAAAAAGAAGCACCAATCACCTACCGAACTGCTGCTATCAGCCACCGCAGCCTGTTCCGCGGTGGATGTAGTTCAAATTCTGCAGAAAAAAAGGAAGACCATTGACGGTTTGCAGGTAGTGGCAGAAGGCACCCGTCGTGATGAAAACCCTAAGTACTTTACCGATATTTTGCTGATTTTTAAGCTGTCATCGCCTGATACCACTAAAGAGGAGCTTGAAAAAATAGTGGCGCTCTCCGTAGATAAATACTGTTCAGTAGCTGCTACGGTGAGGGGTGTGGCGAATGTCAGGTATCAGAGTGAGATCGTCAATTCGGTCCATACCAGCCCGTGATGTCTTCTGGCTACATCACAAAGAAATCCTTCAATCCGCTTAATATACTTTGCACAGCGTAAGACGCCAGTATTAATCCCATGATCTTACTAATGACGGTGATACCATATTCACCGATCCTTTTCTGTACATGGGAAGCTCCCAGCATTATCATCATTGTTATAAATACCACCAACAGAACCAAAAGCGTGGTAACGGCCTGTTGCTGTATGGTATAGATATGGTTGTCCGTCAACAGTACCACCGCCATAATAGCTCCCGGTGAAGCGATAGACGGAATGGCTACCGGAAAGATGGATAAAAAAAGCTACAATTGATGCCCTGACCGCCACTGCATTCTTGTGTTTCAGGTCAAAATGCTTGGTGGCTTCCAGGTAGACCGGAACCGTCCCAATGGGATCGATAACCGCTATAAGCAGCAGGATCTTGGTAAATATTTCGGCTATCACGTTAAAGGGTCATAATTTGAGAGAAAAATCATTCAAAACATGTTACAGCAATGGTTTGACACAAATTTGTAAATTATCCGATATAAGGACTATTTTTTAATAAACTAACATCCCCATGAAACTGCAGCAGATATTTCAGG
>Ga0268386_10000973_pt1 | contig 19204 bp, 16 predicted proteins | sample RVTome_15_FD_200260 | JGI IMG/M metagenome (GOLD analysis project Ga0268386, IMG submission 200260) | Soil microbial communities from uranium-contaminated site in the Upper Colorado River Basin, Wyoming, United States - RVT150D86... ...
CGAGGACGGAGGGAACTGCCAGATACTCCGCTAGGTTGGCCGCGGAGACCCCGCCCGTCGGCATGAATTTCATGTCACGAAACGCGGCGCTGAGAGCTTTGATCATCGCCGTGCCGCCGGCCACTTCCGCCGGAAAGAACTTTACCGTACGCAAGCCGAGATTGAAGGCGTGCTGCACTTCGGAGGCTGTCACAACGCCGGGAAATACCGGCAGGTCATGCGCCTGCGCCACCTTGACGACATCGTCGTCGAGTCCCGGCGAGACGATGAACCGCGCGCCTGCCGACACAGCCGCCTCCGCTTGTGCCTTCGTCAGCACCGTGCCGGCGCCTACGATCGCGCCGGATACGCTCTTTCCCACGGCCTCGAGACAGCGCAGCGCGTCCTCGGTGCGCAGCACCACCTCGATGACCGGGAGGCCGCCGGCCAAAAGCGCCTCGCTGATCCGTATCGCGACCTCCGGCTTTTCTGCCTGGACCAGCGGCACGACGGCTGTGTCCCGCAGTTGGTCTTCAACAGGTATTCTCATCGTTCTCCCGTCGCGTGGTAACCGGTTTCCGCATAAAGATATGACAAACCGGCCTGCCAGTGGAATACGCGCCGCATGTTTTGCCTGCAACGGCTCGCTTCGTTAGGCTGGTCCGATGCGAACGATCACCGGCGTGCAACCAGAATTGCAGATCAATCTCGAGCGGCTCAAGTCCACGTTGCTCGAATTATCCCGCATTGGCTTCAACGATGACGACAAGGGTGTCTATCGCAGCGGCTTCTCCGAGGCGGATATGGATGCCCGGCGCTGGCTCATGGCGTTGCTCGAAGCCGAAAGTTTCAGCCCCACGATGGATGGAGCCGGAAACGTGTACGGTCGGCTCGGGGCCGCTGACAGCCCGTCCGTGACGGTCGGTTCGCATCTCGACACGGTGCCTGCCGGAGGCATGTTTGACGGCGCGCTCGGAGTCGTATCGGCCCTCGAAGTCCTGCGCACTTGCCGGGACCAGGCGCTCGATCTGCGCTGGCCGCTGGAGCTGCTGGCAACCAGCGAGGAGGAAGGCCGCTACGGAGGCATGCTGGGCGCTCAGGCGATAGCAGGCGACCTGACACCCGGAATCATCCTCGGCATGCACGATGCGGACGGTAACCTGCTTTCGGACGCTATGACCGCGGCGGGTCTCGAGCCGCTCGGCGCACTGGATGCGCGGCGCCTGCCGGAATCGATGCGCGCGTTCCTGGAGCTTCACATCGAACAGGGACCCGTGCTGGAGAGGATCGGCAAGACAATTGGTGTCGTGGACGGAATCTCCGGCGTGTTCAAGTGGATCGTACGGCTGATCGGCAAGGCCGACCACGCAGGTACCGCGCCGATGAACATGCGCAGCGATGCATTCATGGGCCTCGCGGATTTTGCGCACGAGATTCCCCGCATCATCGACGAGGATGGAACCGAGCGCAGCCGACTCACGGTCGGCAAGGTGGAACTCAAGCCCGGCAGCCCGCACACGATTCCCGGCGAGGCGCTGTTTACGCTCGTCGGACGCGACAGCGACGAGAACGTGATGCAGGAACTGTGCAATTCCTGCCGCAAGAGCCTCTCTGCGATTGCGCGGCGGCACAATCTCAAATTCGAGTACGAACAGGTCAGCTGGCTGGCGCCGATGAACTGCGACCCGCAGCTCGTGGAGACTCTCGAGCGGCAGGCCGCATCTCTGGGCCTGAGCTTCGTACGAATGCCGAGCGGCGCCGGTCACGACACGCAGTTCATGTCGCAGATCACCCGCGCCGGACTCCTGTTCGTGCCTTCCGTTGGAGGCGTAAGTCATTCGCCCGACGAATGGACGCACTGGAGCGATATCGAATGCGGCGCGAACCTGCTGCTAAATGCCGCCGTGACCCTCGCGACCGAAGGACTAGCGAATAGCACGCTGTAGGAGCCCGACCGCCATGGATGGCGGGAGTGCAGATCATGCAGGAGCGATTTTCTGCCCCCCTGCGGGCGACAGACGTCGCGATCACTTTTGACGGTCGCCCGCAGTCGCCTTCCGCGAGCCGGTCCGGGATTGTGTCCGCCGCGATTTCCTTCGGCGTGGGCTTCTACAGCGACTTCTTCCATCCTCTCAGGACCAGCAAGAACCGCGCGGATTCCCCCATCCCTGAAATCGTCGCCTCGATTCGTTAAACTGCGCGCTTCCCCGCCTTTTTGCTCAAGGATTCGTCATCCCTTATTTTTGCGCGCCCCTCACTATTTGCCTGTTTTTCCGCCGCGGGCTGCTCGCCGGCCTGCTGTCGACGGCGCTGGCAACCCCGCTCGCCGCGCAGGAAATTCAACTCGAATCCGACACGAAAGTCGCATCCGCCGGTTACTTCCAGTTGCGCTGGGGTGCTGAATCAGCGATCGAACTGGAGGAAGCAAAATCTGCCGATTTCAACGAGGCGCGAGTCATCTACTCCGGGTCCGACAGAGCCCGGGTCATCTCAGGCAAGCGCAACGGCGACTGGTACTACCGCGCGAGTGCTAGAGCTTCGAACGGGAGCTTCAGCAATACGGTGAAGGTAACAGTGCGCCACCACCCGATCGGACGCGCCTTCGCATACTTCACAGTCGGATTGGTGGTGTTCATCGCGACACTGCTGACCATCCTCAGTGGAACGCGCAAGACAGGAAGCAAGCGAACGATGCAGTGACTCGATGAATCTCGTCAACACCGCCATCCTCGACCCTGCCACCGGTTGGTTCATACTCGCCGCGTTCAGCGCGCTGTGGATCCTGCTCGGCTGGTATTTCGGTCGCCGCAACCAGCGACTCGATGACTACGTCCTGGCCGGCAGGCGCGTGGGACTCGCGCTGGGCACCGCCACCGTCATGGCCACCTGGGTCACCAGCAACACGACCATGGCCGCGCCGCAACTCGCATTGCAAATGGGCATCTGGGGCATGATCGGCTACTCCCTCGGGTCCGTAGGACTTTTCCTGTTCGCGCCGCTCGCCCGGCGCGTCCGGCGCCTGATGCCGGCCGGCTATACCAGCGGCGACTTCATTCGCCTGCGTTATGGAAATTTTGCCTGGCGCGTGTTCCTGCTGATCTCGTTGTTCTACAGCCTGGGGTGGCTCGTCAGCATGGGCATGGCCGGAGGCATCCTGATTCATGCACTGACCGGCATTTCTTATCACTACGGCATGACCGTCATCCTCTCGATCTGCGTCGGCTATACCCTGCTCGGCGGCCTGCGCGCCGTCATCGGCACGGATTTCATCCAGGCGCTGCTGATCCTGACAGGCGCGGTCATTATCGCGTTCCTGGCCATCAGGGAGATCGGCCTCGACACTATCCACGCGTCAGTGCTGGCGGACCGGCCGGAGTTGCTCAACCTGCTTATGCCGGCGTCGATCATGTTCCTGTTCAACAACCTGTTATTCGGCGTCGGTGAAATATTTCATTCGAATGTGTGGTGGAGCCGCGCCTTCGCGTTCCGCGAGGGCGTCGGGTTCAGGGCTTTTGCGCTTGCAGGAATCCTGTGGGCGCCGATTCCGATCGTCGCCGGGTTCATCGCGCTCGCAACGCCGGCCCTCGGGCTCAACGTTCCCGCGGCCGATATGGTCGGACCGATGGTAGCTGCGCAAATACTCGGCACTACCGGCGCCGTGCTGGTATTGATCATGGTTTTCGCGGCACTGTCATCGAGCCTCGACTCCCTGCTCGCCGCAACCAGCATCCTCGTCGTCGAGGACATCTATCGCAGGCACCTGAAGCCGGACGCCTCCGCAGCAGAGATGCGCAGCGCGACTGCACGCATCATCGTCGGGCTGGGCATACTTACCTGGATCCTCTGCGCCCCGCGTCTCACGACCCTGGCGGAACTGCTTTACTTTACCGGCGCATTTGTCGCCAGCACGATCTGGCCGATCGCCGCCGGGCTGTTCTGGCGACGAGCCAATACGGCCGGTGCAGTTGCGGGCATGATCCTCGGAAGCGCCGCCGGTCTATACAGTTACTTTGCGGTCGGTTTCTATGTAGCGGCACTCGTCGGCGCCGCGGTATCGATGGTCTGTGTCGCCACCATCAGTTCCTTGAAGCCTGCGCAATTCGATTTTGCCGACCTGCAGGAAATGCATCCACTCGAATCGAGTTCCGGAGGTTCATCATGACTATTACAGCGACGGCGTTTTCGTGGTTGATCGCGATTGCGCTGGTTCTCACGATTGCGGCGCCGATCATCCTGCTGGGTCTTCTCGCAAGAGACTGGAAGAAAGGACAATTGTGGTGAACAAATCCCGGATCAGTTTCGAGGAGCAGCTCGAAGACGCGCCGCTCGACCTGCGCGGGTTCGACCGGCCGCGCGCCCTCATCGAGGCAATCGACGAGGACCTGACGCCGCTGCTCGACCTCGTCAAGCGACCGGTAATCTCCGCGGGTCAGTTCACCGCGAAACAGATCCTGCAGCTCGCGCGTCTTTCGGCCCGCTTCGAAACGCAGCCACAACTCACGACCCGCCCGCTGACCGGAAAGATCCTCATCAGCGCATTCTACGAACCGAGTACGCGTACTCGCCTGTCCTTCGAAAGTGCGTGGCACCGCCTCGGCGGCGACATCATGTCGATCACCGACTCGGCCTCCACCGGCATCGCCAAGGGAGAAAGCCTGAAAGACATCGGCGAGATGCTGAACAGCTACGGAGACCTCGTCGTGCTACGAGACAGCAACGAGAATTCCGTCTACGAAATGGCGGAGTCGCTGCGAATTCCGATCATCAACGGCGGCAACGGCTGCGACGAGCACCCGACGCAGGCGCTCGCGGACATTTACACGTTGCTGAAATGGCGACCGGCTATATGCAAGAAGCCTTACTGGGATTCGCCGATACGGTTCGGCATCATCGGCGTGCCGGGAAAGATGCGCACCGTGCGGAGCCTGCTGTTGCTGCTCGCCAATTTTGCTGACGCACTGGACGAAATCGTCGTCATATCGGATCAGGACGAGCCGTTCGCCGACGGGCAGCTGGACGAGCTCACCGGCAAAGGGCTGCAGATCCGGGTCACCGATCACCTCGATGAAGAACTGCCGAAACTCGACGTCGTGTACCAGAACGCCATCCTCTGGACCGGAAACGACTACCAGGAACTCGGCGTCAAGTTTCGCCTGAATGCCCGGTCGCCGCTGAAACATGGCGCGATCGTTCTGCACCCGCTGGCGCGCGGCCCCGAGTTGTGCAGCGACCTGGACGACACGGTGCACAACTGGTACTTCGCGCAGGCGCGCGGCGCAGTTTTCATCCGAATGGCGCTGCTTGCGACGATTCTGAAAGTCTTCGTCTGATGTGCGGCATTGCGGGGTTTTTCCACGAGGACCGAAACAGGCCGGTCGATCGCGAAACGCTGGTCTCTATGGCTGCGATACTGCATCACAGGGGACCGGACGGCTTCGGCTGTTCGATCAAGCCCGGCGTCGGCTTCAGCCACGCGCGCCTGACGATCGTGGATCTGGACGAAGAACGCGGGCGCCAACCGTTCTGCACTGCCGACAAGCGGCTCATGCTCACGAAGAACGGCGAGCTTTACGACTACCAGCGCATTCGCGCGAACCTGACGGCGCAGGGGGCGCGATTCCGCAGCAAAAGCGATTCCGAGCTGATCCTGCACCTGTACCCGCGGTTTGGCCTGTCCGGAACACTACCGGTATTGCGCGGCGAGTTTGCCTTCGCACTTTATGATAAGCAGCAGGACAGCCTGTTCCTCGTCCGCGACCGCTTCGGCATCAAGCCGCTTTACTGGACCCGGACCGACAGCGGCGTCGTGTTCGGTTCGGAACTGAAATCGCTGTTCGCAAATCCCGATGTCGCACGTGCATTCGAGGCGGAGGGACTGTTCCACCAGTTGATGCAGACCGTCGTGCCGGGCTCGACGGCGTTTCGCGGCATCCACCAGGTCAAGCCCGGGCACTTCGTGGAAATCAGACGCCGCGACGGTCGCCTGATCGTCGACGACCGGCGCTACTGGGACATGGACTTCCCCGTCGGCCGCGCGCCGGCGCCGGCGCAGCAGTACGTCGACGCCGTGCGCGAGAAACTGACCGACGCAGTCCATTTGCGGCTGGAGGCGGACGTGCCGGTGGGCTGTTACCTCTCGGGCGGCATCGATTCCTGCTCGATCATGGGTCTTGCGGCGGCCGCCTCTCAGACTCCCGTGAAGGCATTCACCATCGGCTTCGATTCCGACGTCTACGACGAAACGGCGATCGCAACTGAAATGGCCAGAGCGACCGGCGCGGAACAGGAAATCCTGCGGGTCCAGGCCGATCACCTCTATGACTACTTCGAGGAAACGCTGTGGCACACCGAGCGCACGATCTACAACACGCTCGGCGTCGCCAAAATGCTGATGAGCCGCCGCGTCCGGGAAGTCGACTACAAAGTCGTGCTCACGGGCGAAGGTTCCGACGAACTTTTCGGCGGCTATCCGGCGTTTCGCCGCGATCTCTATTTGCACGGTCTCGACGAACTGCCGGCGGGCGAACGCGTCGAGTGGCAATCGATGCTGGCTCGAAGCAATGAGCAGTTTCGCGGAGCGATGCTGGCCGAAGACGCGGTCGACGACCCGGCGTTCGAGGCGCTGATCGGTTTCACGCCCTCCTGCCTGCAGCCATGGCTGACTGCCGCGCAGCGCGTGCCGGCCCTGTTGCATCCCGATTTGCGTTCCGAACTCGTCGACTACGAGCCGGGCCGCGCCATCGCCGACGCGCTCGACGCCGATGCGCTGAAGGACCGGCACGTGCTGGACCAGGCGCAGTACGTGTGGATCAAGACGATGCTCGAAGGACAGATACTGACCTGGGGTGGCGATCGCGTCGACATGGCCAACTCGATGGAAGCGCGGCCTCCCTTCCTGGACCACCATCTTGCGGAATACGCAACGACCATTCCGCCGTCGATGCGCATCAAGGGCCGCACCGAGAAATACGTGCTGCGCGAAGCAATGAAGGGATTGCTGCCCGAAACCCTCTACAAGCGTGAAAAATTCGCCTTCATGGCGCCACCCGCGCATTCGACGCCCGGCAACTGGACAGCCATGCAGCGCCTGGCGGCAAAGTACCTGAGCGATTCGGCTATCGAAACGACAGGGCTACTGGACGCGAACGGCGTGCGAGACGTCTTCGACTTGCACGATGCGAGTGGCACGACGCCGGCCACCCGGGTACAGCTCGACGCGGTGATCAATCACATGATCGGCGTGCAGATCCTGCACAGGCACTTCATTGCCACGGACGTTCCGGCACAGGCGCGGGCAAGGGCCAGGGAGCTCGGCTGGTCCTAGTTAGTCCGGCAGGCGCGCATTCACGAACGTTCGGGCCGTCGCCCGGACGTTTGCGGTTCATGAACAATCCGCACCTGCCTCAACGGTGGCTCATGGACAATGTGCACCTGCCGGCCTCAACGATACAATGCAAGGCCGCAGGGTCACGAAGGCGATGCAGTGAACGACGAACAACCGGAAGTACTGATCAGCGAGGACGCCATTCGCCAGCGCGTGGACGAGCTGGCGGCGCAGATTTCCGCCGACTACACGGGCAAGGCGCCGCTGGTTCTGGTGGGTGTGCTGAAGGGTTCGTTCATCTTCCTGGCGGACCTGTCACGCCGCCTGAGCATACCGAGGACGATCGAATTCATCGCGGTGTCGAGCTACGAGCAAGGCAGCGTGCACAGCGGCGCGGTGCGTCTGCTGATGGACGTGCGCGGCAATATCGAGGCCAAGCACGTCCTGATCGTCGAGGACATCGTCGACACAGGCCATACGCTGCATTACCTGATCGGCATGCTGCAGTCGCACAGGCCGGCATCGGTCCGAACCTGCGCCCTCCTACACAAGGCCGACCGCGCAGAGGTGGACGTGAACATCGACTACACGGGATTCAGTATCCCGGACGAGTGGGTCGTCGGCTATGGGCTGGACTACGCGGAGCAGAACCGGACGCTGCCATACATCGGGGTAATTCATCCGCAGAATCGCTAGCGAGCTGACGGAGAGGTCATAGGGCTGCAAGAGCACGAGCACCTACCATCGGTGCGACAGGCTTTGTGCGGGTGGACGGGGCGCTCCGGGGGTCCTTTTTCAGTCGCTCCACGAAATTCGCTTGGTGAAAAAGGACCCCCGAAGCACCCCGTCCCGTACTTCTCACGTGGGCACCTGCTACCCAAAGCAGCGCGGGGCTGAGACAAACGATGCCACCGCTTTCGTTAGCACGAACATCGCCAATAGAACGGGCCGGGGTGTTGCGGGGGGTTCTTTTCACCAAGCGAATTTCGTGGAGCGACTGAAAAGAACCCCCCGCGACGCCCCGGCCAACCCGCTCAACGATGGCACTGCCCCGTCTGACAAGCGAACCAAGGCCCTCCTACGGCTTCTCCAACTGCGGATACTCAATGCCCGTCCGCGCATTGCTCCCTTTCGACCTCGATCGTCGAATGATCGATGCCGAACTCGGCCCGCAGTATGTTCTTGACTTGGCGCACGATCAACGTCGAGTCGGTGTCGCTGTCGGCCGCGCAAATGTGCATGGTCAGCATCACCCTTTGCAGGTTGAGGCCCCACACATGCACATGATGGATACTCACGATGCCGGGAACACCCGCGACGATCCTATCCTGCATGTGCTTTACATCCAGCCATTCCGGCGCCCCTTCCAGAAGCACGTGGGCACTCCGTTTGAGCAGATCCCAGGCGCTCCTCAGGATCAATGCAGCCACGAGAACTGACAGAAGCGGATCGATCGGCATCCAGCCGGTGTATATGATCACGACGGCCGCGGCAATTGCCGCAATCGAGCCGAGCAGGTCGCCCATGACATGCAGCGCCGCGCCGCGCAGGTTCATGTTTTCCTTGTTGCCGCCATGGAGCACGAGGAACGCAATGACATTGACCAGCAATCCGGCGCACGCAACGACAAGCATGATGTTTGCCGTTACGTCGGGTGGCGAAATGAAGCGAGTGATTGCTTCGAACAGAATCCAAGCGACGATCGCGATCAGAGTCAACCCGTTGACGAATGCCGCAAGGATCTGGAAGCGGTGATAGCCATAGCTTCGCTTGGCGTCGGCCGGACGAGCACTGACGCGGAACGCGACGGCGGCCAGCGCGAGTGCCATGGTATCGGTCAGCATATGGCCGGCATCGGCCAGGAGAGCAAGCGAGCCGGAGATCAGGCCGCCCGCGACCTCCACCAGCATGAACAGGCCGGTGAGCATGAGCGCGATCTGCACGCGCTTCCTGTCCGATGCTTCGTGATGGTCGCTCACTGGCTTGGCTTCATCTCGGGACCCGGATATGTTCCACCAGTTCCTGAATCCGCGCAGGCGGCGGCGGCGTAGCGTAGCTGACGCTGATCGCCACCAGGAGGTTCAGGAGCATGCCAATGACGCCAATTCCTTCCGGAGAGATGCCGAACAGCCACTCCGTCGCAACGTCCTCTCCCCAGGGCGAGCCGGCCCATTTCAGGAACAATCCCTTGAAATACTCTATGTATCCATAGGTGAACAGTAAGCCGGTCAGCATCCCCGCGATGGCGCCGTGCTTGTTGATGCGCTTGAAGAAGATTCCCAGGAGTATGACCGGGAAAAGCGACGCCGCTGCCAGTCCGAAGGCAAAAGCAACGACTTGCGCAACCCACCCCGGCGGATCGAACCCCAGGTAACCGGCCACCATGATCGCAAAGGCGGCGGCAATTCGGCCCGTAAGCAACTCGCCTTTTTCGGAGATTCCGGGAACGAAAATCCCTTTGACCAGGTCGTGCGAAACGGCCGCGGAAATGACCAGTAGCAAACCCGCGGCCGTCGACAGCGCCGCGGCGATACCACCGGCGGCGACCAGCGCGATCACCCAGTTCGGCAGACCCGCGATTTCGGGGTTGGCAAGTACCATGATGTCGTTGTCGACGGATAATTCGCTGCCGCGCCATCCGTAGCGGTCAGCGGTATCCGCAAAAGCCGGGTTCCTGTCGTTGTAATACTGGATTCGTCCGTCGCCGTTCCGGTCAACGAACGATATCAGCCCCGTTCGTTCCCAGTTCTTCATCCAGCCGGGGCGGTCTTCGTAAGGCAGGTTCCCGGTCTCGGTGCCCACTTCGCCCGGCAAAATGGTGTTCGCGAGGTTGTATCGCGCCATCGCGCCGACCGCGGGAGCCGTAGTGTAAAGGATTGCAATGAAAAGCAGCGCGTATCCCGCCGACAGACGGGCGTCACGAACCTTCGGCACTGTGAAAAATCTGACGATGACGTGCGGCAACCCGGCGGTCCCGACCATCAGCGCGAGGGTTATGCAGAAGACATCGATCTTGCTCTTGGTCCCGCTCGTGTACTCATTGAACCCGAGCGCAGTAACGATATCGTCCAGCTTCTCGAGCAGGCTGTCGCCGGTGCCCGTGATCTCGCTGCCGAAGGCAATCTGTGGAACAGGATTACCGGTAATCGCGATGGCGATGAAAACGGCAGGGACCGTGTACGCGAAAATCAGCACGCAGTATTGCGCGACCTGCGTGTACGTGATGCCCTTCATGCCTCCCAGCACCGCGTAGACGAACACCACGCCCATGCCTACCAGAAGACCGACGGTGACCTCTACCTCGAGAAAACGGGAGAACACGATCCCAACGCCGCGCATCTGCCCCGCCACGTAAGTGAACGAGACGAAAATCAGGCATATGACCGCGACGATGCGCGCGGTCTTCGAGTAATAGCGCTCACCGATGAATTCCGGAACCGTAAATTTTCCGAATTTTCTCAGGTACGGTGCGAGAAAAAGCGCAAGCAGCACGTAGCCGCCGGTCCACCCCATCAGGTACACGGACCCGTCATAGCCGAGAAACGCGATCAGGCCAGCCATCGAGATAAATGAGGCGGCGCTCATCCAGTCCGCCGCCGTCGCCATGCCGTTCGCCACAGGAGAAACGCCTTTGCCTGCGATATAGAAATCGCCGGTATTGAGAGCGCGAGACCAGATTGCTATCGCGATATACAGCACGAAAGTCGCGCCGACCACCAGATACGTCAGGGTCTTCAAGTCCATGGCGATCATCGGTCTTCTTTCTTAGTCTTTTTCTTCGTGCACGTCGTACTTCTGGTCAATTCGATTCATCAGCCAGGCATAGACGAAAATCAGGACCACGAAGACGTAGATCGAGCCTTGTTGCGCAAACCAGAAGCCGAGTTTGAAACCGCCGGCCGTAACCCCGTTCAACTGTTCCACAAACAATATGCCGAAGGCATAGGAACAGAGGAACCACACGATCATGCAGGCTGCGAGCACTTTCAGGTTTGCCCGCCAGTAGGCGGACCGTTTCGCGGGAGTCATCCAGTGGCTTCCGATGATCTTGATTGTGGACGCAATCTATCAGAGCGCACTCCAATATTCACCGTTGGGATAAGTCCGCGATTGATTCGACGTGTTACGTCGAAATCTGCTCCGTGATGGGAGGCGAAGACGCCTATATCGAGTTCGACCGCAATGGCCGGGTGTCGGTGCGAATCGGCACGCAATCCACCGGCCAGGGCCACGAAACCAGTTACGCGCAACTGGTCGCCGACGCACTCGGCCTCGACACCCGGCAGGTGGACGGGATCCAGGGCGATAAGGATTGCGTGGAGCCTGTTGAACAACGCCTGACGCTGTCGGCTGAACATTTGCTGCGCGCATTTCAGGCGTAAACAAAAAAGCGGCTCCCGAGGGAGCCGCTTTACCATCATCAGTACTATGCCTTGACTGAAAATCCCCCCGCCAAGTCGTACCTGAAGGTGTTGTCGAAACGGTCCGCGACGTTGCCCTGGCTATGTTGTGCAAAAGCGACGAGGCGTGGTCAGGACGTTCGCAGAATTATCGGCCGATGTCAATCCCTTGGAAGCTCGCACCCTTCAGAAACGGCCACTCTGTTGCTTACGTCCGCGTTCTGCAAGACTGTTCCTCCCGTCCAAACTTTCTGTCCGACCCTGATACCGCCATGGATCAACCGCAAATCCTGTTCCTGATCATCCTGGCGGCGGCGCTGCTGCTGCTGGTCACCGAGTGGATCAGGCTCGACCTCACCGGCGTGCTGATCATAGTGGCCCTGGCGGCCAGCGGTTTGCTCTCTCCCGCCGAGGCGCTCTCCGGCTTTTCGAGCGAGCCCGCGATACTGCTTGCGACGATGTTCGTGCTCTCGGGCGGCTTGAGCCATACCGGTCTGACCGAGCGGCTCGGGCAATGGATCGGCCATCTATCCGGCGAAAGTATCTCGCGGTCGGTCCTGGTGACGATGCCGTCGGTCTCGCTGATGGCAGCCTTCAGCCACCACCTGATGGTCACCGCGATGATGTTGCCGGTCGTGCTTGGCCTCAACCGTACAAGGAACATCCCTGCGTCGCGTCTGATGATGCCTGTCGCGTTCGCAGCGTCGCTCGGCACGACTATCACGGTCATCGCGGCGCCGGCGTTCCTGGTCGCCCGCGACTTGCTTGAAAGGGACGGCCGTCATGAGATCGGCATTTTCGCAATTGCGCCGGTCGGCATCGTGCTGTGCCTCGTCGGCCTCGCCTACATGCTGCTTCTGGGCCGGTGGCTGTTGCCGACACGTGAGGGGGCCACTTCCGAGGACGACCGGTTTCGCCTCGAGCGCTATTACACCGAACTCGTCGTGCTCGAGGATTCCCCGCATATCGGCAAGTCGATGGAGCAATTCCGCGAAGAGCACAAGGAACGATTCCAGGTCGTGGACTGGCTGCGTCACCGCCAGTCGCGCAGCCGGCCGTGGAAGCGCAAGGAACTCGCCGCAAACGACTTGCTGCTCGTGCGCGCAAGCCCGGACGAGCTTGCCACGCTGGAAGAGCAGCAAGGACTGGTGCTGCATGCCGTCGTGCAGTACGGCGAATCGATACCCGACGAAAAACAGAAGCAACTGCTCGGCAGCGAACGGCTCGTGCAAGCGGTCGTTGGGCCGGATTCCGAACTCGCCGGCCGCAACATCGGCAGCGTGGACTTCCTGTCCCGATACGGAGTCGTGGTCGTCGGCCTGTGGCGCAAACGCGGGTTCATGCGAAAGGAGCTGTCCAAGGTGCAACTGAAACCAGGGGACTTGCTGGTGCTCTGGGGGGAACAGAAGGAGCTGGACCGGCTCGCCGACAACCCGTCTTTCCTTCTGCTGCTGCCGTTCTCCGCCCGCGACCGCAAACTGGGCAAAGGAGGCCTCGCGGCGCTCATCATGGCGGCGAGCGTCATCGCGGCAACGACCGGACTCTTGCCGGTGACCGTTGCCTTCCTCGCCGGGGCGACGACGATGGTGTTAACCCGCTGCCTGACACTGAAGCAGGCCTACCAATCGATCGACGTTCGCATTTTCGTGTTCATCGCGGGCGCGATTCCGCTCGGGCTCGCGATGGAGCAGAGCGGCGTCGCGACCTTGCTTGCGGATGGCCTGTCCGGCATCGCATCCTCCTGGGGCACGACGTGGGTGTTGCTGGGCCTTTTCATGACCGCTGCGGTACTCACGCAGATCCTGTCCGACACCGCGACTACCGTTCTCCTCGGACCCGTTGCCCTGGGGATGTCCGCGCTGCTCGGCATTTCCGCGCCCGCCATGGTCTTCAGTGTTGCCATGGGCGCGGTGGCGGCCTTCCTGACGCCTATCGGGCATCACGGCAACCTGCTGGTGTACGAGCCGGGCGGCTACCGCTTCTTCGATTTCGTGCGCGTGGGCACGCCATTGACCTTGCTGCTGGGCTTCGCGGTCGCGTGGCTGGGCCCGATCGTCTGGCCGGCAGGGTGATGGTGAGTAGCCCTTCCACACCGCCTACATTGTTCATGAACGGGGTGGCGCCGGTGCCGGACGGAGACGTTGCAGTGTTCATGAACATGCAGGCTACGGCGCCGCGGGTTTAGAGCCGAAGACTTCGGTTGAGGGCACCATTCGGACCCCGTCGTCTTCGAAATCCAGCGGAAGCGTAGCGATCTCCCGGTCCTCTTCGAGAAGCGCTTCAGGCTTTTCCGAGTCGTAGCTGATGGGTGACGGCGCGTCGTCTGTCAGTCGCCGGCGCAGGTCGGATGCGTCCTTCGTTACGAACACGTACTGCATGTTTTCGGTCGTCAGGTTTTCGCGAATGACGCGATTGACGTCGTCGAGCGTCAGCTTCGCGAGGCCCTCGCGGACGTAATCGGAGAACGGGCCGGTTTCGTAATACTGGCTGTCGATTGCGTAACCCAGCTGCCGTGACTGGCCGTCCGTCAGCAGGCTCACGAATTTCGACAGGAAGCTTCGGGTTGCTTCGAAATCCGATTCGGTCATGCCTTCGTCGATCAGCTTCTGCAGTTCGTACACTGCCGTGCGGGTGGCGAAGTGCGCGTCATTGTTGTTGCGCACCGGGCGAATCCAGATCTGGAAGATCTGCTGCTGCCGCGCCAGGTTGGTGTCCGGATGAAACTGGGACATGCCGCGCGGAAAATATTCGATGTACGCATAATCGCCGTAGTTCATGCCGCGCTCTTCGCGTATGCGCTGAAACAGGTGCGCGTTCGTGCTGCGATGCTCGCCGAGATACGATCGCGCCAGCCACAGTGCGAGCCAGTCCGGATCGCCGCGAGTGAGCTCGATCGGGAATCCGAACGACACCGCGACGGCCGGCGTTTCCTTTTCGACGATTACCGCCCTGTTGGCATTCACCGCCGGCGCCGAAGGCACGTCGGCGCGAGCGCGCGAGCCGGCGGGCAGGCCTTGCAGGTCCCGGCCGACCCTTGCGGCAAATTCCTCGCCAAAGCCTCCGGCCAGTCCGACCGTGATGTTGTTGACAGTGTAGAAATCCCTGTAGAACTTCTGCAGGTCTTCAAGTGTCATCGCCTCGATATCGGACACGTGCCCGAAATTGAGGGATCCGTACGGGTGCGCTGCGCCGTAAATTTCGCTGTACAGCATCTCCTTGCCCAGCTCTTCATCGTTGTTGCCGACGAGGCTGGTGCGGATGGAATTGATCAGCTGGGTCTTTACTCGCCGGAAGTCCTGTTCCCGCCAACCCGGGCTCAACAACTGGCCACTGATCAGGCCGTACCAGGTCTCCATGTTGTCCTTGTGCACCTGCCCCGACAGACGGGTCATCTCCTTGTCGACCTGAGCTTCGAAGCCGGTGGCAAGCGGATACATCGCATCGTTGATTTCCTGAATGGTGTGCGCGGTCGAACCGCCCTCCGCGATCATCGCGGCGGTAAGAGACGCCAGGCCCTTCTTGCCGGCCGGGTCCATGGCCGCCCCGGCGTGCACGACGATCGAGACATCGATGAGCGGCGCGGACGCGGAAGGCTGGGCGACGATCGCTACCGGCACGTCCGTCCGGGTATGACTTTCTGCCCCGGCCTCCTCCCCGGTCGGCGGCCGCTCGTCTGTCGAATCATCGGCCACGACTTGCAAATTGGCTGAATTCGCGGCCTGCGCAACCAGCGTATCGACCGAGGACTTGCCGTCGATCCCGGCCGTCGCCTCGCCGTTTGACAGGGTCACCATGACGCGCCCGGAATCGACGAAGTACTTGTTCGCAGCCTCCTGGATATCAGCGGCAGTCAGTGCCTCATAGCTTCGATAAACGTCGTTTATGGTCTCGGGCGTGCGCGCAAACTGCACGTAGGAAGCAAGCACGCTGCCGATCCCGCCGGAGCTGTCCAGTTGCGCGGCAAACATGTATCGCAGCCGCGACTTCGTCTCCTCGACTGTTGCGGCGTCGACGAGTTGTGTCCTCGCTTCCGCGAGCGTTGCATTGATCGCCGCCTCCACACCGGCCGCGTGCTTCTCGTCGGTCAGCCGGGCGTAGAACATGAGCAGGTTCGGATCCTTTCGGTTCGGGAAATACGCCATCAGCTGGTCGACTGACTGATCTTCGAGGACCAGCTTCTTGTAGAGATCGGACGACTCCGAGAACCAGATCGACGACACGAGATCCATCGCCGGCATGTCTTTCCCGGTCGGATCGAGCGCCGGTCCGCGGAACGCCATGAACAACCACGGTTGGGTCGGCCCCTCCCACCGGATGTGCTCGTAGATCGGCCCGTCGAGCGGCGGCTCGACGGGAACGTCGACGCTGTAGTCGCCCCTGGCCCAGCTTCCCCAGTATTGTCCGACCAGATCGAATGTGGCCTCGGGATCGACGTCCCCGACGACGATCACCGACGTCTTCTCCGGCCGATACCACCGGTCGAAAAACTGCTTCGAATACCCCATCTGGTCCGGCATCGCCTCGATATCTTCGATGAAGCCCATCGTCGTGTGCTGGTAGCTGTGCTTGTTGAACGCGAGATCGCGCACGCGCTCATACGCTTTGGCGGTGGGGTCGGAGTAGTTCTTGAGATACTCCCCTTTGACCGCAAGTGCCTCGGTGCGAAAAGCGGCTTCGGAGTAACTGAGGTTCTGGAAGCGATCCGCTTCGATCTCGAGGATCCTTTCCAGATCGGCCTTGGTGAAGGTTACGTGGTAGTTGGTGTAGTCGTCCGTCGTGTAGGCATTCTGGTCGGCGCCGGCTTTCTTGAGTATGTCAGCGTAGACATCGGCCGGGTATTTTTTCGTGCCACGAAACATCATGTGCTCGAAGAAATGCGCGAACCCGGATTTGCCCGGTTCCACCTCGTTACGTGAGCCTGTCTGCACCGGAATCTGCAGCGTCACGATATCGGGGTAGTCCGTCCTGACGACGATCACGCGCAATCCGTTGTCCAGGTCGCGCATGAGGTAAGGCATATCAAAAATTCGTGACATTTCCCGCTCGCTCTCGTTGCCCGCCTTACTTTCGTCTGATGGTGGCGGCGCGGAAGGCCCGCACGCAACGCAGATGAAACTCGCTAAGACTACGGCTAATATTTCTCTCATATTCTCTGCCCACGTTTGCGGGGGTTCTTTGACACTGACGCACAAACACCTGTGACACGCTTTGACCGAAAGGTCCGCGCAGTCCGCATCTGCCTCTACTTTTTTCAGTTGAGTTTAGGGTTTATTTTTGTCTAAACAAACACTTATATACGTTTTTTAAAGTACAATCCAGTGTCCGGGCGACCTGCCGGTCAGCTCAAACCGTGGTATCGACTCATGATCGTGGAACAGATTTGGACGGCAAACGCCTACCGCAATTTCAACTACCTCGTCGGCTGCACGGAGACAGGCGATGCTCTTGCAGTCGATCCGCTCGACTACCGGAAGTGTCTTGCCGCCGCGCGCCAACGCGGATGGAATATAAGGCAAATCGTGAACACGCACGAGCACGGCGATCATATCGGCGGCAACAAGGCAATGGTTTCCGCGACCGGAGCAAAGCTCATCGCTCACAAAGATGCCGGGCGCAGGATTCCCGATGTCGACCGTGGCGTCGGGCACGGAGACCTCATCAAGGTCGGCAACACGGTTGAGTTCGAATGCCTGGACACTCCCGGCCACACCATGAGTCACATCTGCCTGTTGTCGCACACGGACCAGCCCGCGCTTTTCAGCGGCGACACGTTGTTCAACGCAGGCGCCGGCAACTGCCACAACGGCGGACATCCGCCGGCGCTGTACGAGACTTTTGCACACCGGTTCGCCGAGCTTTCCGACGAGACGCTCTTGTATCCGGGACACGATTATCTGCTAAACAACCTTCGTTTCACGCTCGATCGCGAACCCGACAATCTGGCGGCGAAGGAAGTGCTCGAAATGTACGGCAGTCAGGATCCCGCAGAAGCGCACATAACTTCGCTAGGGGAAGAGCGCGCGATCAACGTGTTCTTCCGCTTGGGAAGCTCGACGATTATCGCACGCCTGAGAGAGACGTTTCCGGAGATCGGCAGCGAGCCCGACGCGCGGACGGTATTCCTCAGACTGCGTGAGGTCCGAAACCGCTGGTAACGAAGCCTAGCCTGAATGGCACTTACTTAGCGCTAACAGCGCGAGCAACCACGACCTTAGGTCTCTGCCTCAGGGTGGGCCTTTGGCGGAAATAAAGCGGACCGCAGGGAGCCATTCCGCCAAAGGCCCACCCTGAGGCAGAGACCTAAACGCTTAACCAAGCGCCATTGTGACTAATGCGGGCTGGTGTCCTGAGTCGTCGTTTACGGAAACGCTGGCGCTAACGCCGTTCACCGCCACGGGACAGCGGGAGGCGCGCACGTACCATGGTCCATGCAGCCGCCGCGAACACGAGGGTATTTGCGACGACCACGGGCGAGGCGCTGATGATCACGCCGTACGCTATCCACAGCATCGCCCCGCTCATCTGCAGCGACCGCAGTGCGGCGGAAGACCTGCAAAAGTACGACGATATGAACACCCCGGTTGCAATCCATCCCACATAGTCGACGAATTCGAGACCGCCCGACATCAGGCGCCTGCCTGTATCGGTTCCGCATGGAGGGCACCGATCGTGACGCGATCGGTGCGGGCTTTCTCCCATTCCTTCAGGGACAGGCCGTTCGCCTCGAACAACAGCCTGATTTCGGAAGTTCGCCAGCCGAGAATCTGATCGAGTACCGGAATCAGGATGCTGAAAGCACTGTCGCTCAGCACCGTGCTGCGTGCAATGCGCGCGAGCTGCCGGTTCCCGGAAACGGAAATCGTAAAGCCGTCGCCATTGTTCACGTGCAACATGACATGAACATCCGAGTTGCCGTCGCCAACATAAATCACGCGATCCTGCGCGACGCCGAGACGGCTTGCAAGATTGTCGATCACCGCAACCTTTCCATAACCGGCCGGCACCCGCTTTACCGAACGCACCTCTCCGCTCACCTGGTCGTACTCCAACTCCGTCCCGTAAATATGTTCGGCAGGCACGATGCCGTCCAGAGCCGCAACCACGACTTCGCGCGGTGCCGCCGAGATCACCGCATAGGAAAAGCGGTGCCCGCTGACGCCGCTCTTGCAGAACTCGACCAATTCGGGGATCGCTTCCTTGAGGCGCACGCGCCGGCCGGTCTCTTCCAGGTGCTCCCGGCGCACGCCGCGAAACTCCGGATCGTGACGAATGAGATACGCGAGTTCCCCGCCCTGCTGGACGAGGTTGCTCCGCGCGAGCCCTTCGACCTTGTCTTCAAAATCCGGCACGCCGAGCAACTCGGCGAGGACGAGACCGGAATCGTTGAAGCTCAACGTCTGGTCGAAATCGGATGCCAGCAGAAAGTGTCTGGCGGGTGCTTTGATCAACTCGGGTTCCTCCTGTTGTCACGATACCCGTCTGCCGTGACAGTCTCATGACG
>Ga0268386_10000974_pt1 | contig 19203 bp, 18 predicted proteins | sample RVTome_15_FD_200260 | JGI IMG/M metagenome (GOLD analysis project Ga0268386, IMG submission 200260) | Soil microbial communities from uranium-contaminated site in the Upper Colorado River Basin, Wyoming, United States - RVT150D86... ...
TCATCGGGGTCGGCGTGGTGCTCACCGTGCAGGGCGCGATCGTCGGCGAGCGGGACTCGGGGACGGCCGCGTGGGTCATGTCCAAGCCCGTGTCCCCGTCGGCCTTCATCCTGGCGAAGATGGTCGCGCATTCCCTCGGGTTCCTGGTGACCGCGATCCTCGTGCCGTCGCTGCTGTTCGCGGCGGAGGCTCAGGTGCTGCTCTCGGTCCCCATCTCCTTCGGCTCGTTCGCACTGGGCGTCCTGGTAGTGGCGCTGGCGGTCCTCTTCTACGTGGCGCTGACGCTCGCGCTGGGCACGGTGTTCGAGGGTCGCGGCCCGATCGCCGGGATCGGGATCGGCCTCCTGCTCACCGGCCAGTTCTTCAGCGGGATGCTTCCCCTCCCCTTGGTGATCGTCACGCCGTGGCTCCTGGGCGACGTGGCCAGCTCCCTTGCCCTGGGCATCGAGCTGGAGTTCAACGGGGCGGTCCCCGTCCTCGCCACCGCGACCACGACCGTGGCGCTGCTCCTCCTCGCCCTGTGGCGGTTCTCGCGTGAGGAGTTCTAGGCCCGTCCCGGCGGAACGATCCGCTCCGCGCGAAGCCCGGGGCCCGACCGGCTGACCCGGGACGGTGGCTCCGGTCCCATGCGATACTCACCCACGCTGGCCCGGCTGGGCCGGCGGGGCGGATCGGAGTCTCATGTGAGCTCGGTCGTGCGGCCGGCGGTGCCCGCCCGGCCGCTCGAGGCCGTCCCGAGCCCGCTGATCGTGGCGCTCCTCGCCGCCGGCGCGACGCTGGGGGCGGCCTTGGTGGTCGAGCTGGCCCTGCTCAACGACGACCTCACCCAGCCGGGCCTGCGAGCCTTCCTCGCCTGCTGGATCACCGTCCCCTACGTCCTCGCCGGGCTCGTCGCTTGGCGGCGCCGTCCCGAGAGCCGGCTCGGTGCGCTGATGGTCACCGCCGGCTTCGCCACCTTCGTCAACTTCCTCGTGTGGTCCGGAAGCGATCCGCTGTTCACGGTCGGCGTGGCGGGACAGCTCCTCCCTCCGGTGCTCTTCCTCCACGTCTTCCTCGCCTTCCCCAGCGGCAGGTTGCGCTCCTCAGCGGATCGGACCGTCGTCACGGCCGCCTACGTGGCCGCCGGACTCACCCTTCCCGCCCTCATCCTGGGCCAGGAGGCTCCCCGGAACGTGATCGCCATCCTCGACGCCCCGGCCGCCGCGGAGGCGGTGGCGCAGGTCCAGCGGCTGGCGCTGGCCGTGCTGTCGCTGGTCGGCGTGGGCCTCCTCCTGCGACGGCGCCTCCGCTCCGGCAGGCCGCTCAGGGCCTCGCTGGAGCTGCTTGTCGACTCCTTCGCCCTCATCCTGGTGATGATCGCGCTCCTCCTCCTCGCCGGCTCCTTCGGATGGACGGGCCTCCAGGACCCGATCCGGCTGGCCACGTTCACGGCGACGGGCGCGGCTCCGATCGTGTTCCTTCTCGGGGTGCTGCAGGCGCGCCTGGGCAGGGGCTCGGTGGCCGGCCTTCTCGTCGACCTCGGGGTCAACCCGGGTCCGGTCGAGCTCCAGGCGGCGGTGGCGCGGGCGCTCCGCGACCCATCCGCGCGGCTCGCCTACTGGCTGCCCGAGTTCGGCGCCTACGCCGACGTCGAGGGGGACGAGATGGCCGTGGAGACCGAGCCGGGGCGCTCGGCCACGCCGATCGAGCGGGACGGCGCCACCGTGGCCACGCTTCTGCACGACTCGGCGCTGGACGCCGAGCCCGTGCTGCTCTCGTCGGTGGCGGCGGCCACGGGGATGGCGATCCACAACGCCCGGCTGCAGGTCGAGCTCCGGGCGCGATTGGCGGAGCTCCGCGGGTCGCGGGCCCGGATCCTCCAGGCCGAGCAGCGCGAGCGACGGCGCCTGGAGCGGGACCTCCACGACGGGGCCCAGCACCGGCTCGTGGCCCTGTCGTTGGAGCTGAGCGAGCTGCGGGACCGGGTCTCCGGGGACACGGAGACGGCCGCGCGCGTCGACCATGCCCGGCAGGAGGTCGCCGCGAGCCTCGGCGAGCTGCGCGACCTCGCCCACGGCATCCATCCGGCGACCGTGAGCGATCACGGCCTGGGTGTCGCCCTCGAGTCGCTCACCACGCGCGCCGCGGTCCCGGTGGAGGTTCGAGGGCTCTCTCAGGAACGCCTCCCCGAGCCGGTGGAGCTGGCCGCTTTCTTCCTCGTGGCCGAGGCCCTGGCCAACGTGGCGAAGCACGCTCGCGCGTCGTCGGCCGCGGTCGACCTGACGCGGGAGGGACGACATCTGGTCGTCGAGGTCAGCGACGACGGGGTCGGCGGAGCCGCCACGAAGCGCGGGACGGGCCTCAGGGGCCTGGCCGACCGGATCGAGGCGCTGGGCGGTCGGCTCCAGGTCTGGAGCCCCCCCGGGAAGGGCACCCGCCTCCGGGCTGAGATCCCATGCGGGTGATGATCGCCGAGGACAGCGTCCTCCTCCGGGAGGGCCTGGAGCGGCTGCTGACCGAGGCCGGCGTCGACGTGATCGGGACCGCCGGGACGGCCGACAAGCTGCTGACGCTCGTGGCCCACGACGCGCCCGACGCGGTGATCGTCGACATCCGGCTCCCCCCCACTCACAGCGACGAGGGCATGCAGGCGGCCCTGGCCATCCGCGCCGACCACCCGGGCGTCGGCGTGCTGGTGCTGTCCCAGTACGTGGAGGTGGGCCTGGCCATGCGGCTGCTGGGCGACTCCGCCGAGGGCGCGGGCTATCTCCTCAAGGACCGCGTCAGCAACGTGGCCGACTTCATCGACGCCGTCCGCAGGGTGGCCGATGGCGGCTCGGCGATCGACCCGACCGTCGTGTCGGCCCTGATCTCGAAGCGGACGAATCGGGACCCGCTGGCACGCCTGACGCCGCGCGAGCGCGAGGTGCTCGCCCTGATGGCGGAGGGTCGCTCGAACCAGGGCATCGCCGATCGCTTCGTGATCACGCTTCGGGCGGTGGAGAAGTACGTCTCCAGCATCTTCTCCAAGCTCGATCTCCCCACGACGGGCAGCGACTCCAAGCGGGTGCTGGCCGTCCTCCTCTACCTCCGAGGCTGACGACCCCAGTTACCCGCCCCCCGGACACACCAGCGGGCCGGTTGGTCCGGAGCCAGGGCACGCGGGACGATCGTCTCGGAGCCCGCTCACCACGAACGGAGGGGTCATGAAGCGATCCGCGTTGCTCGGCGTCCTCCTCCTGACCATGCTCTCGTCGGCAGCGTGCGGACCGGTCGGGTCCGGCGACATCGTCACCGAGACCAGGGACGTCGGAGGATTCAGCCGGATCGACATCTCGGACGGCGTCGTGCTCGAGGTCACGGTGGACGCCGGCGGAGCGGCGACCGTGGAGTCGGTCTACGACGACAACCTGCAGGAGCGGCTCGTCACCGAGGTCGAGGGAGACACCCTGATGATCCGGGCCTCGGGATGGGGCAGCTTCGATGCTGTCGCGTCGGGCCGCAGGGTCGTGGTCACCCTGCCGTCGCTGTCCGGGCTCATCGTCTCCGGCGGCTCCAGGGTCACCGCGAGCGGGGCCGTCGAGGATCTGTCGCTCGAGGCGGACGGGGGCGCGACGATCGAGCTCTCGGATCTGATCGTGGGCACGATGCACCTGATCGTCTCCGGGGGCGCCGGCGCCACGGTCAACGTCACCGACGCGATCGACGGCGAGGTCTCCGGCGGGGCCGCCCTCAGCGTCCGAGGCGACCCTAGCTCCAGCGATCTCGAGGTCGGCGGCGGCGCCACGGTCTCCGACTGAACGACCAGCGGCCTCAGCGCCGGGTGGTGTGCGTGTCGTGGGATCAGCCCCGCTGCGCCGTCGCCGTCCCCGCAGCGGCCGCGATCTGCCCGGCGACCACCTCCGCGTCCTCCCCCACGCCGAGCAGCAGCGAGGACTTCCGCTTCCGCAGGAAGTGGACGCCGACGAAGTACAAGCCTTCGGCCACGGTGCTGGCGCCCTCGACGTGGACGGGAAACCCCATCTCGTCGAACGCTTCCGGCACGTGGACCCAGCCCCCGTAGTCCGGCCGGAAGCCGCCCGCGAAGAGGACCGCGCCGACCCGCGCCAGGTCGAGCTCGGTGGGCGCGCTCGCGTCGAAGGGCTCCGGGTCCGGGAAGTCGGGCATCGGAAGGCCACGCTCATCGACGACCTTCCGGATCAGCTGGAGCAGCTCCCCGCAGCGCTCGTCGCCCCAGGCGACGCTCTCGGCGAGGTCGTCGGCGAACCGAGCCCGCCCATCCTCGGCCCCGAGGAAGTGGCCGAGCAGGGTCGCGCCCGAGGCCCGCAGCGTCCGCAGGTGGAGGTCGTGGCCGCCGCCGTGGCCGGTGGCGACGCTGTTGGCGACGAGGCGCGCGGCGGGCCAGGGCACGTCCGCGGGCGTCTGATCCATGAAGCCGCCCTCCACCGCCCACCAGACGGCGTCGCGGTCGCCCACCCGCCGCGGCGCCCACGGTGCCCTTCCGCAGGCGAGGAACACCTCCCTGTCGGCCTCGAGGAGCTCCTCGGCGATCTGGCACCCGGACTGGCCGCTCCCCACGATCAGGACCCCGCCGTCCGGCAGCTCGTCCGGGCTCCGATAGTCCTCCACGTCGAGCTGCGGGATGTCGGCGGGGAGCGTCTGCGCCCCGGCCGGCCGGAACGGGCGCTGGTAGGCGCCTGTGGCGACCACCACCGATCCTGCTCGGAGTTCGCCTTCGGAGGTACGGAGCGCGAACCCGCCGCCGGGCGCCGGGTCCAGGGACTCCACCTCGACCCCCTCATGGATCGGCGCATCCAGCTCGGCCGCGTACCGTTCGAGGTGCGCGACGATCTCATCGCGGAGCATGAACCCGTCGGGGTCATCGCCGTCGTAGGGGGACCCCGGGAGCTGGGCCGTCCAGTTCGGAGTGACGAGGCAGAAGCTCTCCCACCGCTCCCTCCACGACGCACCGATCCGGGCGCGCTCGAGGACGACGTGCTCGACACCGGCCCGCGACAGCTCGTGGCTGGTGGCCAGCCCCGCCTGGCCGCCCCCGATCACGACGACGTCCATCCGATCGTTCGAGAATGGGATCACGAGGTCACAGAGCGCCTGTCATCAACTCCGGCGCCTGGACGAGGTTGGAGCCGCGCCAGCCGCGGCACGAACCGGGGGACCTGCATCATGTAGCGCTCGTACGCCTCCCCGTGATGCTCCGCGAGATCCCGCTCTTCGAGGCGGACCGCGACCAGGATGTAGCCGGTGGCGAGCAACGCGAACAGCATCCGCCCGGCGCTCATGTCCGGGGCCGCCCAGAAGGCGATGACGAACCCCACCATGATCGGGTGGCGGACCAACCGATACAGGAAGGGCTGACGGAGGCCAAGGGGCTGGGGCGACCGCCCGCGGGCTCGAGCCACGACCTGCCGCAGGCCGAACAGGTCGAAGTGATCGATGAGGAAGGTGCTTCCGACCACCATCAGCCATCCGAAGCCGTACAGGGCCCACAGCACCCCCCGCCCCCACGACCACTCGACCGTCCACACCGTCGCCGGCAGGGGTCGCCACTGCCACAGCAGCAGCGCGAGGACGAGGCTGGCGACGAGTACGAACGTGCTGCGCTCGATGGACGCGGGGACGAACCGCGTCCACCAGCGCTTGAACCACGGCCGGGCCATGACGCTGTGTTGGATGGCGAACAGTGTCAGGAGGCCCGCGTTGACGAGCACGGCCGCGGCCGTGCGGCCGGACACCCCGTCGTCGATCCCCTTGGGGACGCCGACGTTCGCGACGAACCCGATCGTGTAGAGGAAGACCGCCAGGAACGCAACGTAGGCGACCACGCCGTACACGATGATGAGCGCTCTCCGACCCATGATGGGCACGGTCGCACGGGGGGAGGAGGGCGAGCATCGGCGAACTCACCTACTTCTTGGCGGATCCGGGCCCCAGCCGTCGGACGGCCTCCACGGCGGCCTCGGCACGGCTCCTCACGCCAAGCTTGGAGAGGACCCTGGCCACGTGGTGCTCCACCGTCTTGCGGCTGATGTACAGGCGTTCGGCGATCTCGGGGTTGGAGAGCCCCTCCCCGAGCAGGCCCAGCACCTCGCGCTCGCGCTTCGTGAGCGTCCCGGTGCCCTTCGGCCCGACCCGAGCGGCCTTCACCCCGAGCCCCCGCAGGAGGGCCGCGGCGGCGTCCGCGTCCCTCCCCGCGCCGAGCTCCTCGAACGTCGCCAGGGCGGCGCGGGCCTGTGCCACGGCGACCTCCGGCTTCGCGTCTCGGAGCGTCTCCGCCAGCAGGGTCTTCGTGCGGGCCGCCTCGAACGGCATCTCCAGGGCCACGAACACCGTCAGCGCCGACTCGAGGTGCCTCGTGGCCTCCTCGGAGTCACCCTCCGCAGCGATCGCGTGACCGGCCAGCCGCTCCCCACGGGCGTGCATTACGTGGCATACGAGGCTCGCACCCCGCTCGGACAGCGCCTGGCCTCTGTCGAACGCCTCTCGCGACCGGCCGCGGGCGATCTCCGTCTCGCCCAGGAGCTCGATGAGGATCGAGCTCTCCAGCCGATCCTCCCCGACGTCGGCGATCCTTCTCTCGATCGTCGCCGCGGCCACGGCGACGTCACCCCGCGCCATCTGGATGGCCCCGACGATCGGCGTCGCCACCGGATGGTCCTGGAAGCCGCTCACCAGGCGCTCCGCCTCCTCGATGCGGCCCTGGGCCAGCCGCAGCTCGGCCAGCGATGCCAGCGCCCCGCCGTGGAGGGCGGAGAGCGAGCCCTTCGACATCTCGATCGCCGTCAGGAGCTCGCTCTCCGCCCGCTCCCAGTCCCCCGCCGCGAACAGCACGCCGCCGTAGAGCGTCCGGCAGAAGGCGAACAGGAACGGGCACCCGAACCGCTCGGTGAACCGGTCGGCCGCCCGCACCCAGTGCACGGCGCGTTCGAACTCCGCGCAGCGGCTGCACGAGGCGATCATGTGACAGCTCGTGAACACCACCGTGTCGCGGCTGCCGCCCTCCCCACCGAGGGACCCGGCCATGGCCTCGTCGAGCAAGGCCACCCCCTCCTCCACCCTCCCCTGGTCGATCAGGCACGCCCCGATCTGGCTGAGGGCGCAGAGCTCCAGATCGAGATCGCCGGACCGGCGAGCGAGCTCGAGCGACTCGCGGGCCTTCGTCTCGCCCTGCGTGGGATCGTCGCCGTCGTACGCCTCGAGGAGGAGGATCCACCCCCGGAGCGGCTCGAGCCCGAACTCCCCCACCAGGCGCGCCGCGCGCGCCAGCCATCCGGCGGAGGCGGTCGGGTTGCCGAAGTTGGCCCGGTGGTCGACGCAGAGACGAACGGCGATGAGGGCGGCGTTCATCGGGTCGGGGCGACGGCGGAACGCCGCGTAGGCCCGCTCGCGGTTGCCGACCGCCTCCTGGATCTCCCCCAGCCACCAGAGGGCGTCGGCCAGGCCGGCCAGCCCCTCGGCTGTCTCCTCCAGCCGGAGCGCCGCCTGGAGGGAGTCCCGTGCGTCGACCCAGTCCCCCGCGGCCAGCGCCTCGTACCCCGCCGCGAGCAGTTCCTCGACCTCAGCCGTCACGCACCGATTCTATGCAGGTGGACGGAGCGCTAGGGTGGTGTCCGGACCAACCGAGCCTCCGGAGGTGCCCATGGAACACGGCGAAGCGATCGTCCAGGACCATCTGGGGTCGGTGGACATGGAAACCTCGCGGCAGGTCGTCTACGACCGGGAGATCGAGCTTCGTCTCCTCCACGAGGACCCAAGCTCGGGGGCCGAGCACTATGTCGTCCGCTATCCGGCGGGCCTACGGGCGCGGCCGCATCGGCACACGGCCGCGCAGACGGTCGTGGTCCTGGAGGGCCGGCTCAGGGTCAACGATGTCGTGATCGGCCCGGGCGCCTACTGCCACTTCCCCGGAGGGGAGACGATGTTCCACGCGCCCGCAGGCGACGAGGGGTGCCTCTTCCTCACGATCTTCCACGGCCCCTTCGACGTCGAGCCCGTGGACGACGAGGTGACGCCCGCCCCCTGACCACTCGTCACCGCACGACGCGATACGTGATGTGCGTCGCGAACGGTGATTGGAGCAGGTCCACATGCTCGAGGTTCATCGCCTGGTCGAAGTCGTCGAACAGGCGCTTCCCGGCACCGAGGACGACCGGCGCGATCGAGATCGACAGCTCCTCCACGATCCCGGCGTGCAGCGCCTGGCGGATGACGTCCGCCCCACCCATGACGAACACGAGCTTGCCCCCCGCGGCCGCCCGAGCTTGGGCGATCGCCTCGTCCAGCCCGTTCACGAAGGTGAACCCGCCGTCGGCGGGGGCATCCTCCGGCCGATGCGTGACGACGAAGAACGGCACGCCGAACGGATTGCGGCCACCCCACGCTTCGGCCGCCTCGTACGTGTTGCGGCCGCCGACGACGGCGCCGAGTCGAGCCATCCCCTGGTCGAGGAACTGCTTGTCCACGCCCGTCGCCTGGCCGCTCGGCTCCTCCTCGTAGCTCCAAGGTCCGCCGAAGACCCAGTAATGGAGTCGCTCCCCACCGTCGCCCAAGCCGTTGCCCGGCCCGTCGTTCGGCCCGGTGACGTACCCGTCCAGCGAGATCGTGATCCCTGCGGCCACCTTCGTCATCGGTCGTCCCTCCTCGGTCGTCGTCTTCAGGACCGCGGCGGGCGCCGAAACTCATCGGCGCCGGGATCGACGCCGCAGGTGATCAGGGCGACTGGAACAGCGTGAGCTGGAGGCCATCCTCGCCCCGGAACCGCTGGTTCCTGTCTCCCCAGGGGGTGTCCACCGGGTCGGTGAGAGCCTCGGCACCCGCGTCGGCCACCGCCCGGCTCGCCTTCTCGAGATCGTCCACCCGGACGGCGATGCGCACCCGTTCCCCCAGCGAGCGTCCGACCTCGATCTCGTCGACCATCGCGCCGTGCACGGGGTCCACCAGCTCGAGCGTGGCCTCGGGGACCTTCAGGATCACGCCCCGGCCCCCCTGCTCGTCGAGCTCGAGCAGCACCTCGAGGCCGAGTACGTTCCGATAGAGTCGGGCCGCGGCCTCGTAGTCGTCGACCACCAAGCAGAATCGAAGCTCACGCACCATCGCCGCACCCTCCTCGCGCATACCGCGATCCTATCGGGGGTCGGGCACGGCCTCGTAGATCGTCACCGGCTCGGCGATGCCCTTGAGCTCGAAGCCGCCCACCTCGACCAGCCGGAAGCCGTCGGGCGTCACCGCCCGCCGGGCGCCCTCTCCCAGGAAGACCTGATCCGCGCTGGCCTGCGAGGCGATGCGAGCGGCGATGTTCACCGTCCTTCCGAAGTAGTCGCCCTCGTCGTAGATCATCGGGCCCGCGTTGATCCCGACGTGGGCGGGGGGGAGCCCGGCCGGCCGAACGGCCTCGACCATCTCGAGCGACGCTCGCACCGCATCGCCCGGATCCCCGAAGTGGAAGAGGACGCCGTCCCCCAGCATCTTCACGACCTCGCCCCGGTGGCGAGCCGCGATCTCGTTCACGAGTTGCGCGAGCGAGACCGACACGCGGGCCGCGACCTCGTCGCCCGCCTCCTCGGTGAGCCTGGTGTAGCCGGAGAGGTCGGCGAAGGCTACCGCCTCGACGCCTCTGGGCGTCCGCCGACGGACCCCCGCCTCCTCCAGGGCCGTCTCCACGTGGTCGAGCTGATGCTCGATGAGGAAGCGCTCGGAGTGACGACGGTACAGCCAGCCCAGCATCTCCTCGCCCGAGTGGCCCATGCGGAGCCCCACGTCGCGGATCGCCGCCTCGAACGCCTCGTTGTCGCGGAGGCCGCGGCTGCGGAACGGCTCCTCGATCGTGTGATGGAAGTAGTGGGTCTGGAACTGCGCCACGCGGCGGGCGCTGTCGCCCCAGACGCGCACCGCCCGCAGGATCTCCCCCTCCCCGACCCCGGCGCCGAACAGCACCGGGAGCGCCCGGAGGATGGGGAGGTCCTCCTCGCGCACGAGCTCGTCCGACCCGGGGCGCGTCAGGCCGAAGGCCACGTAGAAGGCCTGCAGGGTCTCCAGGGGGATGCCGATGTCCTCGCCGAGCTGAGCGAACGTGCGATCCGATCGGGGGAAGCGCCTCCCCGCACTCTCCAGGTACCCCAGCCTCAGGTGGCCGCTGGCGACGGCGGCCCCCAGCGAGGCCGCATCGATCCCCTTCGCCTCGAGCTCCACGACGACCCGCACTCGCATGACGTCCCGACGAGGGAAGGTCCCGTCCTCGGGCTCGACGATCCCCCGCTCCGCGAGCTCGCGGACGCGCTCGACGGTCGTGCCGGCGCGCTCGGCCAGCTCCTGTTCGCTGATCCGGCTGGGCTTTTCGGGCATGCCTCAGGCCACGTACGACTCTGGGTCCTCCACGAACGCCTCGTGGCAGGCCTCGGAGCAGAAGTAGTAGGTCGTCCCCTCGTGCTCGGCGGTCGCGGCCGCGTCGTCCGGGTCGATCCTCATCCCGCAGACCGGGTCGGTGACCATCGCCATGACACCCTCCTTTCCTGAAGCCCCAGCCCGTCCGGGTGGCGTGACCCTACGCCTTCGGATGCCCGGGCGCACGATCCTCCTGGGCCGGGCGAAGCTCGCGGCGCAGCGCGGGGAGCGGCACCGAACCCACCGCGAGCAGGCGGTCGTGGAAGTCGGCCAGATCGAACGCCGGCCTCCGCGAGGCCTCCTCGCGCAACCGCTCGATCTCGAGCTGGCCAACCTTGTAGCAGAGCGCCTGGCCCGGCATGGCGATGTACCGATCGGCCTCGGCCTCCGCCATCCACCGTGGGAGACCCGTGTCCTCGAGCTCCGCCACGGCCCCCTCCCGGGACCAGTCGAAGGCGTGGACGCCGGTGTCGACGACCAGCCGGGCGGCGCGGAGGGCCTGCATCTCGAGCATGCCCAGGCGCTCGTACTCGTCGGCGTAGAGACCCATCTCGTCGGCAAGGCGCTCGCTGTACAGGCCCCAGCCCTCCCCGAACGCGGCGCCCTGGAGCTCGTTGCCGAGCCGGCGGATCGGATGTCGGCCCTCGGCCCCAACGGAGAGGGCCGTCTCGAAGTGATGCCCGGGGGTGGCCTCGTGGTACGTGGTCGTCGCCAGGCTGTGGCGCGGGCGCGACGCCGTGTTGACCCAGTAGATGCCCGGGCGGGACCAGTCCCCGGTCGGCCCCTGGTAGTAGTCGAGCGCGTCCTCCTCGAGATCGAGGGGCACCGCCCGAACCTCGCAGTTCCGCGTCGGGAGACGTCCGAAGAACCCGCGTGCGGCCTCCCATCCTCGCTCCACCTGGTCCCGTGCCAGGCGCAGGACCTCGTCGCGGGCGACCTCGTTCCCGGTGCGCGCCGACACCGCCGCCGCAGGGTCGGGGAAGCCGAGGCCGGAAGCGATCGCGCGACCCTCATCGCGGATGCCGTCAAGGTGCGCGCGGCCGAGGTCGTGGAGCTCCCGGGGATCGAGGGCCAGGCCGGTCCACCCGAGGATCTCCGAGGCGTACATCTCATCGCCGCCGGCGAGGGCGCTCAGCCCCAGGCTCTCTCTGGCCGACGGCCGGTACGCGCGGAGCGCCTCGAGGTATCCGGCGTAGGCGGGCAGGGCCCGGTCGGTGAGCACGGTGGCGATCCGCTCCCGGTCCTCGGCTTCCGTCACGGGCTGCATCGCCGGCGAGGCGTCCGCCCCGGCCTCGAGCTGTCGCTCGACCAGACCGATCGATCGGTCCACGACGACCACAGGGGCCACCTGGCCGGCGTCGACCGCCTCGCGCATGACCTCCTCGATCGCCTCCAGGTACCGGGGGACGGCTGACAGGCGGACGACGTAGCGCTCCACCCGCTCGGGGGCGTCCGCCCGCTGGAGCGCCCCGAGCTGGCCCAGGAGCAGGCCGGGGCCGCAGAGGTAGCTGCCCTGCATGTGGCTCACCGCCCAGAGGCGGTCCAGGCGGTGCTCGACGACGGCCAGGTCTCGATGGGCGAGGGACTCGACCATGTCTAGGGCCGTCCTATCCTCCATCCGCAGGCCCACGCGGTCGATGCCCTGCAGGGCCTTGAGCGCCGAACGATGGACCGACTCCCGCCGGGCCAGTCCCTCCGGGCTAGGGTCGGGAAGTCGGTCGTCGAACCGCTCGTCCCCCACCAGCGTGGCGAACACGGGCTCGAGCGAGAGGAACTCGTCCCAGTAGCGGTCGAGCAGCGTTCGGGCGCTCTCGTCGGGGCGCCCGGTCATGCCTGCTCCGCTCCTCCATCGTCGGTCACGACATGCGCAGGCTACACGCCTGGACGACCGCACTTGCTACTCGGTCCTTGAGCCGCTCGAAGGAGGCCTCGGCCACCCGCCTGATGGGACCTGTGGGCCCTTGTTTCGAGGGCCGTCCGACTCCTGGGTTCCCACGGGCCAGCGGCTTTAATGTAAGCAAAGCGGCTCAGGGCGGGAGTGAGGGAAATGAGAAGGATCGTCGCTCACGTGAGGACGCTGCCCAGCCCAAAGACTCTGGTCATCGCGGCGGCAGTTCTCGTTGTCCTGCTTCCCCAGATGGCGTTCGCACGCTCCACAGCCGATCTCAAGCTTGGCCTCAGCGGTTCTCCGGATCCCGTCCCCATGGGCGGGATCATCACGTGGACCATCACGGTGGCGAACCTCGGTCCGGGCGAGGCGACCGGCGTCCGGCTCCAGGCGCACTACGGCTCCGACACCAGCGCGATCTCGGCCACGACCACCCAGGGGACATGCGAGCACACTGTCGGTGGGGAGATCGACTACTCGCTGGGGACCATCCCGGCCGGGGCGACCGTCACCACCACCGCCGTGATGAAGACCTGGGGTGGCGATGGTGAGGGCTTGGGCGCGAGGGTGACGTCGACCTCGCGAGACCCGGTGACGAGCAACAACGAGATCTCCCGCGAGGTGGAGATCATCCCAGGAGAGGCGCCCATAGAAACACCCACCGGCCTCTTCTGCCCGCCCACCGGCGGCGTGGCCACCGGAGGCGGCGGGACGGCGCCCGGCTTCCCCGTGTGGTTCCCCGCCGTCGGGCTCATCGTCGTGGCCGCCCTCCTCGCCGGAGGGATCAGGCTCGCTCGAAGGTGAGGCGTATGGAGGTCCCGAGGGCGCGGGTCGCGTGGATCGGGGTCGCGGTGGGGGTGTTGCTCGCCCTCACCGCGAGCGCCGTTCGGGATCCAGCACTTCCGACGATCCCTCCTGCCACGGCACGTCCTCGATCCGCTCCCTCGGCCGCGAGCTGGCCTGAGGCCCCCACCCCGTCGCACCGTCGAACCGCCGGCTCCGGGTGGCAGATCGTGGCCTCGTCGAAGCTGTCACCTGGAGTGACCCTCGAGCTGATCCGGCTGTCTTCTCCGCCTCAGCGGATCAACGTCATCACGGTGTCGCCTCGCGCTCGCCTGCGTTCCGTCCTGGCGCGAGCCGGCCCTGATCGGGAACCGTATGCGCCGGTCTCCGCTGCGGTGAAGCGAATGCATGCCCTGGCCGGGATCAACGGCTACTTCGTGACGCCGCCCCCCCAGCCCCCCATGCTGGTCGAGGACGGGCGGATCATGCCCTCCACCCGAAGGGGGTTTCCCGAACGCCACCCCCGGACGGGCGTCGGCCTGACCTCGGACGGATCCGCTCTGTTCGTCACGGCGGACGGACGGCGAGGGACCGCGGTTGGGATGACCCTCCGGGAGTTCGCCAGGCTCATGCGGTCGTTGGGGGCGGTCTGGGCGGTCAATCTCGATGGGGGAGCCTCGACCACCATGGTGATCCGCGGGGCTGTGAGGAACTCTCCGTCGGATCCTCATGGGGAGCGCGTGGTCTTGACCGCGGTGGTGTTGATCCCATCGAGCCGTCCTCGGTCGCGTCAGGTGCTGGAGCTGGCGCGCCAGCTCCGCCGGTTGGACCATCGGATCGTCCTCCCTCTGGACGGGACGGGGGCGAGCGGGGAGGGATCTCCATGGCCTCAGCGTCACTGACCGACCCGACGCAGCGCCGAGCGAGCCGATGGCACCTCCTTCGCTGGGCAGCTCTGGCCTCTGCCTCGATCGCTCTCTTGGGCATAGCATCGGATCCTTCCTGGCAAGACACACCCTCCGCCGGATCGGATGCCGAACCGCCATCCCCCTGGAGAGCTGCGACCTCAGCCCCGTCGGACCTCTCCCCCGAGCGGCGCCCTTCCCCCCGCGAGGCGATGGCACCTACGGTCCGCCCGGCGCCGACCTCCGGCCACATCGTCATCCCCGCCATCGGCGTGGACGCGCGTCTCATCCCGCTCGGTCGTGCCTCCGACGGGACCCTCGAGGTACCCAAGGACTGGGGAGTGGCGGGGTGGTTCGCCGGAGGTCCGTTCCCCGGCGAGCCCGGCCCGGCCGTCGTGGTCGGACACGTGGACTCCACCAGTGGCCCCGCCGTCTTCTACCGCCTCCGGGAGCTTCGTCGAGGCGACGTCATCGTGGTGTCGGCAGAAGGCCGCGGTCGATCACGTTTTTGGATTGTCTCCTCCGAGTGGTTCGCGAAATCCGCCTTCCCCACCCGACGCGTCTACGGGCCGGTAGCTGGCCCCGCTCTTCGACTCGTCACCTGTGGAGGTGCGTTCGACCGAAGCACGGGCCACTACGTGGACAACCTCGTGGTCTTCGCGGCGCCCGCGGTCTGATATCCGGCTCCCTGGCGGCAAGGAAGCCGGCCGTTCCAACGCCTCTGGAGAATGGGCACGGGGACCTGACCCGCATGAGACCTCGGTGGGCGCTGGTGGGTTCGAACCACCGACCTCCGCCTTGTAAGGGCGCTCTCGGGCACGCCGTCTACCTGCCGATTTAGTGGAAGGCACTGCTCAGGCGGTTCTCAAGGTTCGAATGGCTCCAGCCCGCTGGAGTGCCTTTGCATGGGTTGTGCGTACTTTTTGCTTAATCTGCTTGGCAACGAGCGACCAATCCGGCTACTCGGCGTGCGGAGAGGTGAGCAATGCCTCAGCCGATCAGCTTCTGGATCGCCGAGGCGAGTTCCAGGGCGAACCCTGCGAGGCCCGCCACATTGGCCGCCTTCTCGATGCCCGGCCAAAGCCGGCGGGCGACCTCGGGGTCAGGGGTGGACTTGGCGAGCTGGTCCTTGAGGGTCTCGATGTCGACGGCCACCTCCAGCTTCTCCTGCTCCGAGAGGTCGGCGCTCCGCGTGATGGCCTCCTTGAGCTCCGTCAGCCGGTGGAACAGCTGCCGGTATTGGACGTTGACCACGTTGCCGTCACCCAGGGTGATTACGTTGCTCCCGGTCGCCTCGATGTTGATTCCGGGATACCGGTCGCGGGGCTGGAACTCGGAACCCCCCTCGATCTTGTCGATGCCCTCGGCGCTGATCTCGTAGAAGGTCACCACAGACGGTACTGTGGTTCCTCCCTTGGTACTGACAGTCTTCTCCTGGTCCACCGTCTTCACCCATCCGCGGTCGATCAGATACGTGAGGTTCGACATGACCTGCTGCTGGGTGAGCTCGTGGAGGGCCTTGAGTTCCCGCTTGACGTCGCTGATCTTGACAGAGGATCCCTTCTTGCCGAACCGGCTCGTCGCGCTCGTGTTCCGGTCGTAGAAGTACTGGAGTATCTTCTGCCGAATCTCGTCGTTAGGGTTCGTCGGAGTCTGTGCCATCGACCAGAGGGTAACAACCGGGCCGTCCCGTGCAGGCAGGCTCGGACCTCCGAGGGCGTTGACCGCCATCACGAGAAGGAGAAGGGTCCCCATAAACAGGGTTGCCTCCAGAGCCTCCTACCAGTGGACTTGTTCCCTCTGCTACTCGGTGCGCCGACTCTCCGACCCTTGAAGAGGGCTTTGGTCCCCCGAGTCATGGGCGTACTGGTCGACGGCCCGTGACCTGAGGCGCTCACTTCGTGAGCTGCCCTGGCCCCCCTGGCCGGGTTCGAGACCGGGGAGTCGCCCTGAGGGTCCCGGTTTCTCCACGCCCTTTCATCCTCTCTGGCGTACGCATAGGATCCGCAGGACGGAGACGAGGGAGAAAATGGATCGCAACGATCCTTCGTATAAGGGCCAGCGCGGCTACAACCGGTTCCTCCTCGCGATCTATGACCCATGGGTGCTCGGCTTCATGGCCCGCGCGGTCTGGCGATCTCCGATCCCGCCCGCGGTGGAGCGCTATCGCAGGCTCCTCGGACGGCGGCATCTCGACGTCGGTCCGGGCACGGGCTACTTCCTCGACAAGGCTGGGCCGCCGGCCGGGACCGAGATCACGCTCCTCGACCCGAACCCGAACGTGCTCGCGAAGGCGTCCCGGCGACTGGCGGCGATGAACCCGGTTGCGATCGAGGCGGACGCGATGAAACCTCTTCCGGTCGAGGGTCGGTTCGACTCCGCGGGGCTCAGCTACGTCCTCCACTGCCTGCGCGGCCCCCAGGAGCACAAGGCCGTGGCGATCCGGCACATCGCCGACGTCCTCGAGCCCAACGGCGTGCTGTTCGGCGGCACTGTTCTTGGCCTCGGGGAACGACATACGCCGCAGGCTCGCGCGGTTCTCCGCGCGTTCAACTGGGCTGGCGACTTCGACAACCTGGGGGACACCGCCGAGGGGCTACGTCGGATCCTCGAGGCATCGTTCGAGACGGTCGAGGTGGACGTTGTCGGATCGACCGCGAACTTCGAAGCCAGCGGTCCCCGGTCGCCCACCGCGATGACCTAGTCGCTGACGGACTTCGCCAGGACGTCGCTCGACATCTGGGTTATGAGTCGTGCATTTCCAGGCCGCCTGAGGCATATCCGCTGCTCACAGGTCGTCTGAGGTCTCTCGAGATCTCCTGAAGTCTCCTCAGTTGGGCAAAACTTGGGCAAAAGCTGAGGCGGTCTTCACGGCGACAGCACCCTCAGAATCGAAGGGACCAGCGGCACGGGGTCTTGGCTTGCCCGATGGAAGCTCTCCAGAGCGCGTGGCCACAAGCATCGGGTGTCCACCCAACGGAATCGCTCAGGTCGGGCAGGGTCATTGATCCCCTGCATCATCCTCGGCCAAGTACATCTGGCGAAACGTCTCCGTGACGTGATCAACCACGTTAGCGTTCCTCCCGTACAGTCTTCGCGCCTTCCGAGATAGTTGCGGCTCTGCTCTGGTTCGGTGTCGGCCGTGAGGATGCTGAGGACCACATAGGCATACGGTTCCTTGGGCAGATAACTGATGAAGCGCTCCCAGGATGCACGCGCGAGCTCGGGCTCCCCCAACCGCACGTACAGCATGCCCGCCTCGTCGAGGACCCACGGATCGCCCGCCACGTTCCGAGCCCGCGCCTCCTCAAGCAGCTCCTTGGCACGCTCCAAATCACCGTGCAGTGCGCATGCGAAGCGCGCCTGATTCCGGGAAGCGATGAGTAGGGAAAGCGCTCCTCCAACCGCTCCAACAGCTCCTTCCACTCCTCCTCGCGATTCAGATACCAGAGGATGTCGGACAGACGAATGCCCTCAAGCGCGGCTGCGGGGCGTGGGCCTGGTCATCTCCGACGCCCACGAGGGGCTCCGCCAGGCGATCGAGAAGGTGTTCTCCGGCGCGGCGTGGCAACGGTGCCGGGTCCGCTTCATGAGGAGCCTCCTTTCGGTGGTCCCCAGGGCGGCCCAGGAGACCGTGGCTGCGGTGGTGCGGACGGTCTTCCTGCAGCCGACCACCCCACCGCCAAAGAGGAAGGTGCAGCTCACTCCGGCGAACATCGAAACCGCTCCCGCCACGGTCGACCGGTTCGACGACGTCGCCTCCGTGCTCGGCCCGAAGCGGCCGGACGCCTCGGTGTGCTGGTGCCTCAGTCACCGGCTCGACTCGAAGACCAACCGCGAGCTCGTCGGACCGGCGCGGGGCAAGTACGTTCGGCAGCTGTGCAGCCGCGACGTCGCGCCCGGCGTGCTGGCGTACGACGACGGCGTCGTCGCCGGGTGGGCCGCCGTCGCGCCCCGGTCGGAGCTGCCGTTCGCCCGGTCGCGGAAGATCCCGCACGTCGACGATCTGCCCGTCTGGTCGGTGTGGTGCATCCGCGTGCGTCCCGGTCATCGTGGCAAGGGCATCTCGCACGCCCTTCTCGAGGGCGCCGTCGGCTACGCGCTATCGCAGGGGGCGCCGGCGGTCGAGGGCTACCCGGTCGATAACCGCGGCGAGAAGGTCGACCTGACGATGGCATACGTCGGCACGCGCTCCCTCTTCGAGCGGGCGGGGTTCACCAAAGCCGCCGATACAGATTCTGTCTCCGGCGGGTTCCCGCGTGTGCTGATGCGGCTCCTTCCGAGCTGACCTTCGTTGCCCGTGGCCCGGACCGCAGAAGCGGGCGACCGAGTGCGTGGACCTCCGACTCGGTCGGCGCGTGCCCGGGGCGAGGGCGCGAAGGCAACGTCAGCCTCGTTGTCAGCGTCTGCTCCTCTTCGGTAGTTGACATGGCCTCACGATGACGGGACGCGGCAACCACATCGTTTTGGAGCCCGAGTTGCCCCAGCCGATCGGACGGCGCGCGTCTCGTACTTGTGGCTGGTCCGCAGCGCACCCGGCTTCCCTAGACTGTGATCATGGTGAGAAACGCCGTCCGCGCGCTGTGGGCCGAACCCCGCCCCTCGCAGCCGCCCGTCCGGGTATGGCGGGACTGGGCGCTCCTAGGCGTTCTCGTGCCGTGGTCGGTCCTGGACGGGATCCTCGGGTTGCGGACAGAGGCCTGGCCGCCGGCCACAGTTACCGTCGGTGTCGTCCTCGCCCTAACGCTGTTGTGGCGGCGCACGCACCCACTCGCCGCGGCCGCGGTCGCATTCGGCTTCCTGATTGCGGTCGATGTCGCGACGATCATCGCGGCCGCCGAACCGCCGCACCCGTGGAGCACCGGCGGTGTGCTCCTACTTACCTATTCGCTGTTCCGTTGGGGGGCCGGGCGTGAGGCCGCGATCGGACTGGTCATCATCCTGGCCTGGCTGCCCATCACGCACACCGCCGAACCGGTCAGTGCCGCCGACGTAGCGGGCGGGTACGGGTTCTTCCTGTTCTCCGCCGCGCTCGGTGCTTCGATCCGCTACCACGCCAACACCCGGATCCGCGACATCGATCAGGCGAAGCTCCGCGAGCGCGAGCAGCTGGCCCGCGAGCTCCACGACACAGTCGCGCACCACGTCTCGGCCATCGCCGTCCAGGCCCAAGCCGGGCGAACCCTTGCAGCGTCCCACCCCGACCGTGCCATGGCCGCCCTCGAGATCATCGAGGAAGCGGCGTCGCGG
>Ga0268386_10000975_pt1 | contig 19202 bp, 13 predicted proteins | sample RVTome_15_FD_200260 | JGI IMG/M metagenome (GOLD analysis project Ga0268386, IMG submission 200260) | Soil microbial communities from uranium-contaminated site in the Upper Colorado River Basin, Wyoming, United States - RVT150D86... ...
CGCTCAGGGGGAGTTGGGTGACGTGGTCTTCGTCGAGCTTCCCGAGGTCGGATCGTCGTTCGACGCGATGGACGTCTTCGGGACGATCGAAGCCGTGAAGGCGGTGAGCGACCTGTACTGCCCGGTTAAGGGAGAGGTCGTGGCCGTGAACGACGGACTCGATGACGATCCCTCGCTCGTGAACTCCGACCCGTACGGAAAGGGATGGATGATCCGGCTGCGCGTCGCGAATCCGGAGGACGTGGACGCCCTTCTCAGCTCGGACAGCTACGCGGAGCACATCAGCTGAGCTTTGGCCCCACCCGACTGCAACCTACGGCCGCGCCCGCCCTTCGGCGGCGCGGCCTCGGCATTGAGATACCATGACACGCATCGACTCGCCGCCCGATTTCGAGGCGCGGCACCTCGGCCCCGACGCGGACGACGTACGGGCGATGCTCGAGGTCGTCGGATACGACTCCCTGGAGGCGTTGATCGACGACGTGATCCCGGCCTCGATCCGGATGGAGGGCGACCTCGATCTGCCTGAGCCCCTGACGGAGGCCGAGCTGCTGGTCCGCCTCCGGTCCGTGGCCTCCGAGAACCGGGTGATGCGGTCGTTCCTGGGGATGGGCTACAGCGACACCCACGTCCCGGGCGTGATCCAGCGCAACATCCTCGAGAACCCGGGCTGGTACACGCAGTACACGCCCTATCAGGCCGAGATCGCGCAGGGGAGGCTCGAGGCGCTCCTCAACTACCAGACGATGATCATCGACCTCACCGGGCTCGAGATCGCCAACGCGTCGCTCCTGGACGAGGCGACGGCCGCCGCCGAGGCGATGCACCTCGCGCACGGCGAGGCCGTGGGCTCGGCGAACCGGTTCTTCGTGTCGGAGCTGTGCCACCCGCAGACGATCGACGTGGTGAAGACCCGAGCGTGGCCGCTCGGGATCGAGGTGGTCGTCGGGCATCACGAGAAGTTCAAGCTGTCGGACGAGGTCTTCGGGGTTCTGCTCCAGTATCCGGCCACGGACGGCCGCGTGTTCGATTACGCCGAGCTCGCGGGCCGCGCCCGCGCGCTCGGCGCGACCGTCATAGCGGCCTGCGACCTGCTCTCCCTCGCGCTGCTGAAGCCGCCGGGTGAGTGGGGCGCGGACCTGGCGGTGGGGAACTCGCAGCGGTTCGGCGTGCCGATGGGCTTCGGCGGACCGCACGCGGCGTTCATGTCGGCGCGCGACTCCTTCAAGCGCAAGCTGCCGGGCCGCATCATCGGGGTCTCGGTGGACGCGGACGGGAATCCGGCGCTCCGCATGGCGCTCCAGACCCGTGAGCAGCACATCCGCCGAGAGAAGGCAACGTCGAATATCTGCACGGCGCAGGTGCTGCTCGCGATCATGGCCGGCGCGTACGCGGTCTATCACGGCCCGGAAGGGATCCGCCGGATCGCGCAGCGGGTGAGAGATCGAACCGGTGTGCTGTCCGCCGGGCTCGGCCTGCTCGGCCACGAGCTGCTCACCGACACGTTCTTCGACACGATCCAGGTGCGGCCCGACGAGGACGCGGGCGCCGTGCTCGCCAGGGCGCTGGACCGTGGCATCAACCTTCGCGATTTCCGGGACGGCACGGTCGGGATCGCCCTCGACGAGGTCACGCGCGCCGAGGATCTCGACGACCTGTTCGCGGTCTTCAACGGCGGGGTCGTGCCCGACTTCGACGCGCGCGGGCTGGCCACGGAGGGCGGAGCGCCCGAGCTGCCGGCGTGGGCGGCGCGCACGAGCCCCTATCTGGAGCACGAGGTCTTCAACCGATATCACTCCGAGACGGAGATGCTCCGGTACCTGCACAAGCTCGAGTCGCGCGACCTCTCGCTGAACGCGAGCATGATCCCCCTGGGGTCCTGCACCATGAAGCTCAACGCGACGACCCAGATGGCCGGTGTGACGTGGCCGGAGATCGGCACGCTCCACCCGTTTGCCCCGTTGGATCAGGCGGAGGGCTATCGGCGGATCTTCGACGAGCTCGAGCGTTGGCTGGCGAGCATCTCGGGCTTCGCCGCGACGTCGCTCCAACCCAACTCGGGGGCGCAGGGCGAGTACACCGGCCTGCTGGTCATCAGGGCGTACCACGAGGACCACGGCGCGCACGATCGCGACGTGTGCCTCATCCCCTCGTCGGCGCACGGAACGAACCCGGCGAGCGCGGTCATGGCGGGCATGCGCGTCGTCGTGGTCAAGAGCACGGCGGAGGGCACGATCGACCTCGACGATCTCCGAGCCAAGGCGACCGAGCACGCGGACCGTCTGGCCGCGTTCATGGTGACGTATCCCTCCACGCACGGCGTCTTCGAGGAGGGCATCCGCGAGGCGTGCCGGATCGTCCACGAGTCGGGTGGGCTCGTGTACCTCGACGGCGCGAACCTCAACGCGCAGGTGGGCCTCGCGCGGCCCGGCGACTACGGCGCGGACGTGTGCCACATCAACCTGCACAAGACGTTCGCGATCCCCCACGGCGGCGGGGGCCCGGGCATGGGCCCGATCTGCGTCACGGACGAGCTCGCTCCGTACCTACCCGGTCACATCGTCCACGCGGTGGGAGGGGAGAAGGCGATCGGCGCGGTCGCGGCTGCTCCGTGGGGCAGCGCGAGCATCCTCGTGATCTCCTGGGCGTACATCGCGCTGCTGGGCCGCGGGGGCGCTCGCAGGGCGTCCGAGATCGCGATCCTGAGCGCGAACTACATGGCGAAGCGCCTCGCCGAGCACTTCGACATCCTGTACACGGGCGAGAAGGGCCTGGTCGCCCACGAGTTCATCGTCGACCTCCGGCCGCTGAAGCGCGGAACGGGCATCAGCGAGGAGGACGTGGCGAAGCGCCTGATCGACTACGGCTTCCACGCCCCGACCGTCTCGTTTCCCGTCGCGGGCACGCTCATGATCGAGCCTACCGAGTCGGAGCCGACCGAGGAGCTCGACCGGCTCTGCGACGCGCTCGTTGCGATTCGGGAAGAGATCCGGGAGGTGGAGCAGGGGGTCGTCGACGCCAAGGACAACGCGCTCAAGAACGCCCCCCACACCGCGGCGATGGTGACCGCGGACGAATGGGATCATGGGTATCCCCGGAGCCAGGCGGCGTATCCGGCCCCGTGGACGCGCGCGTGGAAGTTCTGGCCTCCGGTAAGGCGCGTCGACAACGCCTACGGTGACCGCAACCTCGTTTGCGCGTGTCCTCCGGTCGAGGCGTACTCGAAGAGCTGAGCGGGGCGACCCGGAGGGCCAAGCCGGCGACTCGGGGAACTCCGCCGGGCGACCCCGGTGCCCATTTCGCAATCATAGGTGCGCGCCGGTCATTGTCGTAATGTTGTGACGCACCCCCGATCCTCGGGCGGTGGCGCACCCGCGCTCCCGCTCACGACCCCCATTTTCAGGAAGCCCGAGTACTACAGTGGCGAACGAAGACAACGACCAGACGACGTTCGGAGTGATCGGCCTGGGGTACGTGGGCCTCCCCCTCGCGGTCGAGGCGGGGAAAGCAGGCATACGCGTGCTCGGTTTCGACGTGAACCGGGACGTGGCGGACAGCGTCAACGCGGGCCGCTCCCACATTCAGGACGTGCCCGACGATGACGTCGCGGAGCTGACCGGCGCCGGACGGCTCGAGGCCACCACGGACATGTCGCGAATGGCCGAATGCGACGTCGTATCGATCTGCGTTCCCACCCCGCTCTCCAAGACGCGCGATCCAGACGTCTCGTTCGTCCTTGCGGCCTCGGAGGCGGTGGCGTCCGCGCTCCGAAAGGGCCAGCTCGTGCTCCTCGAGTCGACGACATATCCGGGCACGACCCGCGAGGTGCTGCTGCCCGCGCTCGAGGCGACCGGTCTCACCGTGGGCGAGGACTTCCATCTGGCGTTCTCTCCGGAACGGGTCGATCCGGGCAACGAGGTCTGGAACACGAAGAACACGCCGAAGGTCGTCGGCGGCATCACGCCGGCGTGCACCGACGCCGCCGTCCGCTTCTACAGCCGTTTCCTGGACACGATGATCCCCGTGTCCTCCGCGGAGGCCGCGGAGCTGACCAAGATCCTGGAGAACACCTTCCGGGCGGTGAACATAGGCCTGGTGAACGAAACGGCGATCATCTCGGACCGGCTGGGCGTCGACGTCTGGGAGGTGATCGACGCGGCGGCCACCAAGCCGTTCGGTTTCATGAAGTTCACGCCGGGCCCGGGCCTCGGGGGCCATTGCATCCCCGTCGATCCGCACTACCTGTCGTGGAAGATGCGCACGCTCAACTACAAGACCCGGTTCATCGAGCTGGCCTCCGAGATCAACTCGGAGATGCCGCGATTCGTCGTCGACAAGATCCGGGAGGCGCTGAACGGGCGCCGCAAGGCGGTCAACGGCTCGACCGTGCTGCTGCTGGGTGTGGCCTACAAGCGGGACATCGAGGACGTGCGCGAGTCGCCCGCACTCGACGTGATGCGCCTGCTTCTCGGGGGCGGCGCGAACGTAACGTATCACGACCCCTTCGTGCCGATCCTACGGGAGGATGGTACCGAGATGACGTCGGTCGAGCTCACCGACGAGGCGCTCGGCCAGGCGGACGCGGTCGTCATCCTCACCGACCACACGGACTTCGACTACGGTCGTGTGGTCGAGAAGTCGCAGGTGCTGATCGACGCGAGGCACGTCGCTCCGCGCTCGGGCCGCGAAGTCGGCTCGGGGTGGATCGTGAAGGGATAGCGGATCGTCAAGGAGTGAAGGAGGCAGGTGTGATCTCGAGGCGTTGGGTGCCGGAGGCCGGGAACGACGCGACCACCCACCCGCCGCCTGCGGCCTCCCTGGCCAGTGAGGCCAGAGCCCGCTGGGCGCGCGGTACATGGACAACTTCGTCGTGAGCACCGGGCCCATCGGCTGCGGTTGAGCGCCCGGCGGTTGCAGCACTTCTCCGAAACCCCTTATGTAACCGGAGACATCGGAGCATGACGGTCGGGCGCGGGCTCGGCCGCGTGCCGCCACCGCGGTCGCCCGGATGCGAGGGGGTATCATGGCGAAGCTGACCTTTCACGGACACGCGTGCTTTTCGATCGACTGCGACGACGGGACCGCCCTCGTGATCGACCCCTTCTTCGAGGGGAATCCGGTCTGCGACCACGACGGGAGCGAGGTCGAGGCCGACTTCATCCTCCTCACGCACGGGCACGCCGACCATCTCGGCGACGCGATCCCGCTGGCCGAGCGCACCGGCGCCACGATCATCGCCACCTTCGAGATCGCGACGTACATGCAGGGGAAGGGCCTCGCGACGAGTCCGCAGAGCATCGGCGGAGGCGTCTACTACCCTTTCGGTTACGTGAGGATGACGCCCGCGCTCCACGGCGGGATGGTCGAGCTTCCGGGCGCCGAGGGATTCACGACCATGCCGGCCGGCTTCCTCGTCGACCTGACGAGCGGGCAGCGCTTCCACCACACGGGAGACACCGGCCTGCTCGCGGACATGGGGCTCCTGAAGGGGCGCGTCGACGTGCTCGTCCTTCCGATCGGCGATCGCTACACGATGGGCCCGGCGGAGGCCGTCAGGGCCGTCGAGCTCATCGAGCCGAGCGTCGTGATCCCCTGCCACTACAACACGTGGCCACCGATCGAGCAGGACGGCGAGGCGTTCAAGGCGGCGGTCGGATCGAGGGCCACCGTCGAGCTGATGGCGCCCGGCGCGAGCTACGACTTCTGACACCCGCTTCCTGCCCCGTGCGATCCGCCACCGCGCCCTCGCGCTCGTCGCGCGCCGTCCACTCGACGACCGCACTCGCGTGGCGCGTGATCCGCGACGGCGACCGACGGGGCTCGGAGAACATGGCTCGCGACCACGCGCTGGCGCTGTGCGTTCGGCCGGGCGAGGCGGTGCTGCGATTGTACGGATGGACGACGCCGACGGTATCTTTCGGCCGGAACGAGCCGGCGAGGGGGTTGTACTCCGGGCGCGCCGCGCTCGAGCGGGGCGTGGACTTCGTTCGCCGACCCACGGGCGGGCGGGCGGTTCTGCACGAGGCGGAGTTGACCTACGCCGTGGTCGTGCCAGGAGCGGCTCTCGGCGGAGCGCGTGAGACGTACCGGAGGATCAATGAGGCGCTCGCGGCGGCGCTGGGCTCGCTCGGCGCGAGCGTGAGCGTCTCCGACCGGGGCGTGGCCCTGCGGCTGGACGCGGGTCCCTGTTTCCGGGCGCCGGTCGCGGGCGAGGTCGTGGCGGGGGGGCGCAAGCTGGTCGGGAGCGCGCAGGCGCGCGTCGATGGGGCGATCCTTCAGCACGGATCGATCATCCTGTCCGGCGACCCGTCCGTGCTCGCCGACCTGCGGAAGGGAGCGGGAGAAGGTCCCGACCCCCACCCGGGGTCGGCTCGCTTGTGTGATCTCGTCCCGGGCGTGAGTCGGGAAGGGGTGGAGGTCGCCGTCCAGGAGGCGCTGCCCCGCATGTTGGGCGGTGGAGGATCGCGTGAGGACCTGCTCCCGCGCGAGCGCGCCGAGGCGACGCGGCTCGAGGCGGATCGCTACGGACGTGACACGTGGACTTGGAGGCGCTGAGGCCCTCGCGGGCTCCGACGCGCCATGGGGTGAGAGGAACATGACGAAGAGAGCTCCGTGGGTCGGATTGACGCTGATGGCCGCTTGTGGCGGTGACGGAGCCTCGACCGTCGCGTCGAGTGACCCGTTCTGCCAGGAGGTCCTGCCCGCGGTGGCCGCTTTCATGGAGGAGGCCCGCGAGGAGCATCCGGTGCCGGACGACCCCCGCTACGGGGGCACCGTCGTCATGGGCAACTACGGCGAGATCCCCGAGGGCATGAACGTCGCGGTGTCGTCCGACTACGTGGCGGCGCAGCACCAGCAGTTCGTCAACCTCATGACGCTCATCGACTACGACGAGGCCACCGAGCCGCGCCCGTACCTGGCCGAGTCGTGGGAGGTGGCGGAGGACAACGCGTCGGTGACGTTCCACCTCCGGCACGACGTCCGTTGGCACGACGGGGAGCAGACGGACGCGCACGACGTCGCGTTCACGTACGAGACGGTCACCGATCCCGCCACGGGCTTCCCCAACTCGTCGTGGTGGGACGACTACGTCCAGGGCCCCGACGGCGTGGAGGTGGTGGACGACTTCACCGTGACCATCCGACTGCGGCCGCACGGCGACTTCCTCGATCCGTTTCGCGCGCTCGCGATCCTTCCAGAGCACCTGCTCGGGGAGGTTCCGCGCGATCAGCTCCGCCAGCATCCGTTCGGGGTCCAATGCCCGGTGGGGAACGGCCCGTTCGTCTTCGTCTCGCATTCGCCTCAGGACCGTTGGGTCTTCGAGGCGAACCCCGCGTTCTCTCCCTCCCTGGGCGGACGTCCGTTCATCGACCGCTACGTCTATCGCGTGGTGACGGAGCAGTCGACGTTGCTGGCAGAGCTGCTCACGGAGGGCATCGACGTCTACATGGCGCCGCCGCCCGATCAGGCGGAGCAGATCCTGGCCGATCCCGACCTCGACCTGCTCAGCTATCCGGCCCGCCAGTACAACTTCGTGGCCTGGAACGCGCGACGCCCGCAGCTCTCGGACGCGAGGGTGCGACGCGCGCTCTCCATGGGCACGAATCGCGAGGAGATCGTCGACGCCATCCTCCAGGGATACGGCACGGTCGCCAACTCGAGTGTCCCTCCGTTCCACTGGGCGTACGACGAGAAGGCCGCGTCGTCGATCGCCTTCGATCCCGAGGCCGCCGCCGCGCTGTTGACGGAGGCGGGTTGGGTCGACCGCGACGGGGACGGCACGCGTGAGAACGAGGACGGCGTGCCGCTCGAGATCTCCGTCAAGTACAACACGGGCAACCAGCTCCGTCAGGACATCGCCGAGATCATGGACGCGCAGCTCGACGGCATCGGTGTGGCGGTTCGGCCGGAGGTGGTCGATTGGACCACGTTGCTCGATCAGATCCTGGACCCCGACCGGCGGGACTTCGACGGGGTGGTGATGGGCTGGATCGCAGAGTACAAGCTCGACGACACCAATCTGTTCCACTCCGAGCGCGTCGATCAGCCGAACGCCTTGTCGGGAACGATGAACCCCGAGATCGATCGTCTTCTCGAGGAGCTCCGCCAAACCGTGGAGCGGGACGACGACGCGCTGGCGCTCTGGCGGGAGTACCAACTGGCGATCATGCAGGAGCAGCCGTACACGTTCTTCTACTTCCCAGAGCGGCTCGCCGGGGTCAACAAGCGCGTGCGCGACGTGACGATGGACGCGCGCGGGGAGTGGCTGAACATCCGTGAGTGGCACATCGACCCCGCGGCACGCTAGCCCTGGCCCTGGTTCCTCCGCGGGCGGGCGATGACCCGATACATCGTCCGTCGGCTCCTGGGCGCGATCCCGCTCGTGCTGGGGATCGCCACGCTCGTCTTCGTGTTGGTGAACGTGGCGCCGGGCGACCCCGCGCGGATGTACCTGGCGCCGGGAATGACCGACGCGACGGTCGATCGCATCCGCGAGAGCATGGGCCTGAACGAGCCGCTCCCGGTCCGTTACGTGCTGTGGATGACGGCGATGTTCACCGGCGACTTCGGCGTGTCGTTCATGCACTCGCGTCCGGTGCTCGATCTGCTCGCAGGCTACCTGCCGCGCACGCTGCTGCTCTCGTCGTGCGCGCTCGTCATCGCGTTCGTGCTCGGCATCGTCCTGGGGACGTTGCAGGCCGTGAGGCGAGGGGCGACGGACGCGGTCCTCAGCGTGGTCCTGCTGTTCTTCTACTCGATGCCCTCGTTCTGGCTCGCGCTGATGCTGATCCTGACGCTCAGCCTCTACGCGCGGAACGTGTGGGAGCTGCCGTTCCATTTCCCCGCGTCGGGCGAGGTGGGCGTCGGGTACGGAGCCATGTCGAGCTGGGGGAAGCTCGTGGACCGGGCGTGGCATCTGTTCCTTCCGGCGCTCTCGCTTTCGCTCGTGCTCACGGCCGGTATCGCGCGGTACATGAGGAGCGCGATGCTCGAGGTCATCGATCAGGACTTCATTCGCACCGCGCGGGCCAAGGGCCTGCCGGAGCGCGTCGTCGTCTTCAAGCACGCGCTGCGTAACGCGCTGATTCCGATCGTCACCTTGTTCGGGCTCTACATCCCGATGCTCTTCGGCGGGACGGTCTTCATCGAGTACGTGTTCGCGTGGCCGGGAATGGGACGGGGCATCGTGGACGCGATCCAGAATCGCGACTATCCCGTCGTGATGGCGGGCTCGTTCTTCTTCGCGACCATGGTCGTGATCGCCAACCTGATCGCGGACGTGCTCTATGCCGTGGTCGATCCGCGGATCCGCTATGACTGATTCCGTGGTGGCAGGACCGGGGATCGAGCCGATCGCCGAGTGGGTCGCCAGGCCCGAGGGACCGCGCCAGCGAGGCGGGCGCCCGCTCTCAACGGTGCTCCCGGGGTTTCCCCAGCTCCTGGCCGGTCGCTGGGCGTCCGGTACGATCGCCCTGCTGTCGTGGCTCGGCCTGCTGGCGATCGGCGTGACGCGCTACTCCCGCGTCCTGGAAGCTGCCGGCGGCCCCTGGGACGAGAAGCTCGCCGTTGCGACGGTGATCGCGGGTCTCGTGGCGGCCTGGTGGTGGTCGTGGCGTGACGTGGCGCGCCCGGCGCCCGGGCGTGACGCCGGCGTGAGCCAATGGACGCTCGCGTTGCGCGCGTTTTCACGGAATCCGACCGCTGTCGCGGGTCTGATCCTGATCGTGGCGATGTACGTGATCGCGCTGGTCACGCCCCTGATCGCCCCGTTCGACCCGATCGAGCAGGGCGATCTGGTCGCCGAACGCCTCCTGGCGCCGTCCTCGACCAACCCGCTCGGAACCGACCGATACGGCCGCGACGTCCTGTCGCGCGTCCTGTACGGTGCGCGCATCTCGCTGACGATCGGGTTCGTCGCCGTCGGCATCAGCGTGACGATCGGGACGCTGCTCGGAGCGATCGCCGGCTACTTCGGCGGTCGGATCGACATGGTCGTGATGCGGGGCGTGGACGTCGTCATCTCCTTTCCTCGACTCATCCTCCTGATCTCGATCATCGCGCTGTTCGACGCCTCGATCTTCCTGATCATCGCGGTCCTCGGCCTGACGCTGTGGCCCTCGACCGCCCGACTCGTTCGCGGCGAGGTGCTGAGCCTTCGGGAGCGCGAGTTCATCGAGGCGGCTCGCGCGCTGGGTTACTCCCGGCGGCGCATCATCGCGAGGCACGTGATCCCGAACGTCATGGCGCCGGTCATCGTGGCCGCGACGCTGGGCATCGGCGACACGATCGTGCTCGAGGCGGGACTCTCGTTCCTCGGGATCGGCGTGCAGCCGCCGACGCCGTCATGGGGGATCATGGTCGCCGAGGGCCGCAACCATCTGCTCGACGCCTGGTGGATCGCGACCTTCCCCGGTCTGGCGATCGTCTTCACCGTGTTGTCGTTCAACCTGCTGGGCGACGGGCTTCACCGGGCGGTCGATCCGAGGGCCCGCAGGTGAGCGATCCCCTCCTGTCCGTGCGGAACCTGCGCACCGCGTTCGAGATGGACGGCGTGGTCCTGCCGGCGGTCGACGGGGTCTCCTTCGACGTGCGCTCCGGCGAGACGCTCGGCCTCGTCGGCGAGTCGGGGTGCGGAAAGACGGTGACGTCCCTCTCGATCCTGCGCCTGCTCCCCAGGTCGGCGCGGATCGGGAGGACGAGCTCGGTGCGATTCCGGGGCGAGGAGCTCGTCACGGCCACCGAGAAGCGTATGCGAGCTCTGCGCGGGAACGAGATCTCGATGATCTTCCAGGAGCCGATGAGCTCGCTGAACCCGGTCTACACCATCGGCGACCAGGTCACGGAGGGGCTGCGCACGCACCTCGGGATGGGGCGGGCCGCGGCGCGGGCCGCGGCCGTCCACCTCCTCGCCGAGGTGGGCATGAGGGACCCGGAGGACCGCCTCGAGCAGCATCCCCATCAGCTCTCGGGCGGGATGCGACAGAGGGTGATGATCGCGATCGCGCTCGCGTGCGAGCCCGCGCTGTTGATCGCCGACGAGCCCACGACCGCCCTGGACGTCACGATCCAGGCGCAGATCCTGGCGCTTCTGGCCGAGATCCGGGCCCGGCGTTCCATGGCGGTCCTGCTCATCACGCATGATCTCGGCGTCGTGGCGGAGGTGTGCGACCGCGTCGTCGTGATGTACGCGGGGCAGGTGGTGGAGACCGGCTCCGTGGAGGAGATCTTCGCGGATCCGCGGCATCCGTACACGAGGGGGCTGCTCGACGCGCTGCCCTCCCTGGACCGACCGGATCGGCGCCTCGTGGCCATCCCGGGCACCGTGCCGGGCGTCGGGGAGTGGTCGGTCGGGTGCCGCTTCCAGGAACGCTGCCACCTGGCGGGCGTGGGCTGCGAGGTGCCGCAGGATCTGGTGGCCCTGCCGGGCGCCGACCGGGCGGCGCGTTGCTGGCGGGTCGAGCCGGCCGGAGCCCCCGCGCGGTCGGCACCGTGACCGCGGTCGGTCGTTCGGCGCCCCTGCTCCTCGAGGTCCGTGACCTCAAGAAGCATTTTCCGGAGCGGCGTCGCCGGAGGGCGACGGTCGACCGTGTGGTGCGCGCGGTGGACGGCGTCACGTTCTCGATCCGGCGGGGCGAGACCCTCGGCCTGGTCGGCGAGTCCGGGTGCGGCAAGTCCACGACGGGCCGAGCCATCCTGCGACTGATCGAGCCGACCTCGGGCGACGTCCTCTTTCGTGGGGCGAATCTGAAGGAGCTGGACGCCAACGGGTTACGGTCGTTTCGAAGGCAGGCGCAGATCGTCTTCCAGGATCCGGTGGGCTCGCTCAACCCGCGGCTCTCGGTCGGCGCGATGCTCGAGGAGGTGCTCACCGTCCATCGGCTGGGCGGAAGCCGGCGCCGCGACCGCGCGGTCGAGCTCCTCGAGCAGGTCGGGCTCACGACGGATCACCTCGCGCGCTATCCGCACCAGTTCAGCGGCGGCCAACGCCAGCGCCTCGGCATCGCGCGTGCCCTCTCGGTCGAGCCCGAGCTGCTCGTGCTCGACGAGCCCGTGAGCGCGCTCGACGTGTCCGTGCAGGCCCAGGTTGTCAACCTGCTGCAGGACCTGCAGCGCGACATGGGACTCACGTACCTGTTCATTGCGCACGACCTGTCGCTCGTCGAGCACGTGAGCGATCGCGTCGCGGTGATGTACCTGGGACGGATCGTGGAGGTGGCCGACGCGATCGACCTGTACCGCGAGCCGAGACATCCTTATACCCAGGCGCTGCTCTCGGCGGTGCCAAGACCCGATCCCGAGGGCCGAGACCTGAGGACGCGCATCGTCCTCCCGGAGGAGGTGCCGAGACCGGGCGAGCCACGCTCGGCATGCGCGTTCTACCCGCGCTGTCCGCACCCCCTGAAAGACGACCGTTGCCGTGGCGTATTACCCGTCATGGAAGGCCGTTCCGGCGGTCATTTTGCGGCCTGCCACCACCAATTCCGGAAGGTTTGAAAGGGCCTTGACACTCTTCGGGGGGCGAGCCATGTTGCGTCCCTCTTGTGGCCCGCCCTTCCACGCTCCGCATGGTGGGAGGGCTCTGTAACTAAACGGACAGAACTTCGGCTGGAGGTTCCACTTGCCTGTCAAACTCTATGCTGCCCTGCTTCAGATTCCCGGCATGGACGCACCCGCGCTCACGTGGCAGGAGCAGGCCCGGACCAACTGGGATGGTATGGGGGGCATGCGGTGGCCGCTGCTTTTCTGCCTCGTCCTCGGCACGATCGTCATCATCTGGAAGTTCGCGTCGTTGACGGCCAAGAGCTCCAAGACCCGCCGCATTCTGAAGGACGTGGACGAGCTCCTCACGCAGCAGCGCATCCGTGAGGCCCTCGAGCTGACGCGAGACACCGACACGCCCGCGGCGAACATCCTCTACGCCGGCCTGGAGCGCCACGAAGAGGGCACCGATCGCGTCATGAAGGCGATCGAGAACCAGGGCCTGATCGAGATGAGCAAGCTCGAGAAGGGGCTGGTGGTGCTGGCCACGCTGACCAACATAGCGCCGCTCCTCGGCTTCCTCGGCACCGTGTGGGGCATGATCCTCGCGTTCCAGTCGATCGAGGCGGCCGGCGAGGTCGAGGCGACGCTAGTCGCGGCCGGCATCAAGGTCGCGCTGCTGACCACGGCGGCCGGGCTCGTCATCGCGATTCCGGTGTCGGTCGGCCACAACTACTTCGTCGCGAAGATCGACGGCCTGGTGATCGACATGGAGGAGTCGGCGCAGAAGATGGTGGACACGCTGCACGCGATCGAGACGGGTCGCGCCGGCTGACCTGCGCGCGGGTCCCGAGAGGTCCGAGAGGCCGCCCCGACGGGGCGGCCTCTTTCTCATGAAATCCCCGACGGGCCCCGATACTACGGAATCATGGCAGCCCCCATTCCAGATCTTTATAGTAGAAAGTGATCACGCGTTCCCCCTTTACGGTCGCCATCTTCGGAGCCCTCCTCGGTGCCGCCTACGCCGTGCCGTTCGCCCTCGGCGACGCCGGTGCCGACACCCCGGGTCTCTTGGACGGCGTTTCGGCGGGCCCATCCACGATCGGCCCCCTCACGTCCGACTCCGCGCTCGACGAGCTCGCGGCCGGCCGATTCTGGCACGCGACGCGCCTTCTTCGCGCCGCCGGTGCGGCAGACGGCTCACACGCCGACGTCCTGACGCTCGCCCGCGCCGAGGCGGGTTGGACCAACTGGGCCGGTGTCGCCAACCTGCTCGAGGGGAGGGATTGGCTCGCGGAGGAGGACGAGGCCCTGGGCCTCTATCTCTATGCGCGGGCCCTCGAGGCGGGCGAACGCTGGCCCGAGGCGGCGCGGGCGTACGTCGCCTACACGATGGCGGTGGGGCCCGACTCCGAGCACGGCGCGGCGGCGCTGGTGCGTCGAGCGCGAACGGCCTGGCACGCGGGTGATCACGAGGTCGCCTTGGCCGCGCTCGGGGAGCTACGCGCGTCGCCGGTGGTCCGAAGCTGGGTCGGCGTGGAGCTCGCGATGCTGGCCGTGGCCGATGGCGACGTGGGCGCCGTGACCGCCTTGCGGGACCACGTGATCGAGCCGAGGGCCGTGACCATGCTCTGGAGAGCCGAGGCGGACGCTCTGCTCGCGGTGGGTGATTCGGCCAGGGCCCTCGAGGCCTTCGAGGACATCGTCGAGACCGCCTCGGGCGCCCGCAGGACCACGGCCGTCGTCGAGGCGGGTCGCCTGTGGCTCGCCGCGGGCGACACGATACGGGCCACGCCGTTGCTAGTGGAGGGGGTGGAGGCCGGCTCGGGCGCCCTGCGCGCCACGGCCGCCGCGGCCCTGCACGACATCGGAGGCCACGGCTACGAGCGGACCCTCGAGCTCGCGCGCATCCTGGACGTGGCGGGGAAGGGTGGTCGCGCCCTGGACGGGTACGACCGGGCCGCGCGCCTCGCGCGCGACGCCGGAGAGGAGATGCCGGAGGGCGCGCGGCTGGAGCGTGCGCGCCTGATGGCCACCGTCCGGGATCGTCAGGACCAGGCGCTCGAGGAGTTCCGAGCGCTGCGGGAATCCACGGAGAGCGAGCGGATCGGGGCGCGGACGCTCGAGGTGTGGGCCCAGATGCGTCGTCGCCAGGGCCAGACCGCCGCCGTCGCCACGCTGCGCCGATGGCTCCTCGACGAGCATCCGGGAAGCCCGGAGGCCGCCGAGGTGGCCTGGACGAACGGTAGCGGCGCCGAGGCCGCGGGACGCCTCGACGAGGCGCTGCGCCACTACCGGTTCCTGGCCGAGAACGCCGAAACGCACGCGCGTGCGGGCGAGGCGCGCATGCGCACCGGCCAGATCCATCTTCTGCGCGGCGACGACGCGGCCGCGGCCGAGGTCTTCGAGCGCTACCTGGCCGACTTCCCGGACGGCCGACGCTGGCAGGAGGCCTCGTACTGGGCGGGCAGGACGCGACTCGCCATCGGCGACTCCGCCACGGCCCATGACCACCTGCGCCACGTGCTGCGCCAGCCGATCGAGTACTACGCGGTGATGGCCGCCGACCTCCTCGACGTTCCGTACTCGGTCGACCTGCCGCCGGGGCCCGAGGTGATCGAGCCCGCTTGGCTCACGATGGGGCTGGAGCGCCTGGATGTCCTCACGGACGCGGGCCTCCACCGGGGCGCGCTCGACGAGATCGACCGCCTCCGGGATCGCGCGCAGCCCGACCGCGCGGTACGGTTGCGCCTGGCCGAAGCCCTCATCGAACGTGGCCGCACCATCCAGGGGATCAACCTGGGCTGGGCCATCCTCGCCGACGACCAGACGTGGGATCAGCGCCTCGTGCGCGTCACGTACCCGTTCCCGTACGAGGAGCTGGTGAGACGGGAGGCAGCCGAGTGGGGTATCGACGTGTACGTCATGGCGGCGATCATTCGCCAGGAATCGGCGTTCAAGGTCGACATCGTGAGCCGCGCCGGAGCGATCGGCCTGATGCAGGTCATGCCACCCACCGGCGCGCAGCTCGCGCGCGCGCACGGTCCGGAGGGCTTCACCGACGACGCGCTGACGAAGGCCGAGGTAAATCTCCACCTGGGCGCGGCGTTCTTCGTGGACATGAGCCGGCGATACGAGAACGACCTGCCGCTCGTGCTCTCCGCGTACAATGCGGGTCCGACCCGCGCCACGCGCTGGCGCAGCTACCCGGAAGCCGCGGATCCGCTGCGCTTCACCGAGCGGATTCCATTCGTCGAGACGCGCGGCTACGTGAAGAGCGTGCGTCGCAACGTGGGTCTATACCGTGTGCTCTACGGTCAGGATTGACCCCCTTTCTTGGCGCTGCCGCGACCCCGTTGGGCGCGTAATCGCTTGCGCGTCGCTTCCGTTTCTTGCGCGGTTCGCGATATCGGGCATAAGGTGGATTGAAGGCCCCGCGTGGCGGGGCGCTGATTGACTCGGTAGTGGGAGGTAGCCGAATGAAGGGGACCGTCAAGTGGTTCAACGACTCGAAGGGATACGGATTCATCCAGCAACCCGAGGGTGACGACGTATTCGTCCATTTTTCCGCGATCCAGGCGGAGGGTTTTCGCACCCTCACCGAGGGTGACGAGGTGGAGTTCGAGGTCCGCGAATCCGACAAGGGGCTGCAGGCCGCCCAGGTCGTGCGCCACTAGCGACCCTTTGCACGGAACAGGTCTCGAGAGGCTCTGCGGCTACCCGGTCGCGGGGCCTTCTTCTTTCCGGGCCCTCGGGGTTCGTACGCGAACGACACGTTGCCTATCTTGCGCACCCCGACCGCCTCCTCCGACCTGTCCCCACGTTGCAGATCCCGCCGAAGACGAAGCCCAGAATCTTCCTGATCGACGCGTACGCGCTGATCTACCGCTCGTACTTCGCGTTCATCAGCCGGCCGCTCACCAACTCCGCCGGCGAGAACACGTCGGCGCCCTTCGGCTTCACGCGCTTCCTGCTCGACATCCGCGAGCAGTTCGAGCCCGACTACCTCGCCGTCGTCTTCGACGCCGGAGCGTCGTTTCGCGATCAGATCTTTCCCGCGTACAAGGCGACGCGGGAGAAGATGCCGGACGACCTGCGCTCCAGCCTGGGTCGCATACGCGCTATCTTGCGGGGGTTTCACGACCGCGTCGTCGAGCTTGACGGCTACGAGGCCGACGACGTGATCGGCACCCTGGCCCTGAAGGCGAAGCAGGCGGGCCTCGAGGCCGTGATCGTCTCCGGCGACAAGGACTTCTATCAGCTCGTCGGACCGGACGTGCACCTGCTCAACCCCGGTCGTGGTGGGTCGACGGGCGTGGCCGCGGAGTGGGTGTCGGAGGTGAACGCCGCCGAGAAGTTCGGGCTGCCCCCGGCGAAGGTGGCCGACTATCTGGCGCTGGTCGGGGATTCCTCGGACAACGTCCCGGGTGCGCGCGGGATCGGCCCCAAGACCGCGGTCAAGCTGCTCGAGCAGTACGACGACGTCGAGTCCCTCATCGGACACGCCGGAGACCTGCAGCCGGCACGAGCCGCCAAGTCGATCGCGGACAACGCCGAGGACGTCCTTCTGTCGAAGCGCCTCGTCACGATCATGACGGATCTCGACATCCACCTCGATCTCGAGGCGTTTCGGGTTCAGGAGCCGGATAACGAGGCGCTACGCGACATCTTCGTGGATCTCGAGTTTCGGGTTCTGGCCGAGCAGTACGCGGCGCTGGCCCAGGCCGACGCGGCTCGCGTGCCGGGCGGGCGGGCGACCGCCGCGGCCGCCGCGGCCGCGAAGGGCGAGGACGACGCGGTGGTGGAGTACCGAACGGTCGACGTGGCCGGCGACCTCGTCGGGGTGCTCGAAGCGATCCGGTCGGCGGGCCGTGTCGCGCTCGCCGCCGAGAGCTCGACCGAGGATCCCCTTCGCGGGCGGCTCGTCGGGATCGGTCTGTCCGTCGAGGGTGGTCGGGGATGGTATCTGCCCTTTGGGCACCGACAGGCGTTCGAGCTCACGTTCGAGGGCGAAGGCGACGCGGCCGTCCGCAACCTGCCGCCACTCACGGGAACGCCGGGCGGCGAGGCCGAGGCGTCACGCGACCCGATCGCCGCGCTGGTGACGCTCCTCGAGGACGAAGCGTTCGACAAGGTCGGCCACGACCTGAAGCGCTCGGCGCTCGCGCTCTCGAAGGCCGGCGTCCAGCTCCGCGGGATGGCCTTCGACACGATGGTGGCCAGCTACGTGCTAGACCCGGGTCGTCGCGGTCACGACCTGACCGTGCTCTCCATGGAGGCCTTCTCGCACAGGCCGGTGACCCGCTCCGACGTGCTCGGGACGGGCCGAGGCAAGATCGAGCTGCCCGAGGTGCCATCGGAGCGGGCCCGCGACTGGATTTGCGAGTCCGCGGACCTGGCCGGACAGCTCGCCGACCTGTTCGCCGAGCGCCTCGTCGAGGCCGGCCTGGCCGATCTCATGGCCGATCTCGAGATGCCCCTCGTGCCGGTTCTGCTGCGGATGGAGCTCGCCGGCATCGCGATCGATGTGGAGCTCTTCCGTGAGATGCGCACCAAGCTCAAGGTCGAGCTCGATCTGATCCAGGACGACATCTACAAGCTCGCGGGCGGAGACTTCAACCTGAACTCCACGCCCCAGCTCCGTCAGATCCTCTTCGAGAAGCTCGAGCTCCCCGTGCTGAAGAAGACCAAGACGGGGCCGTCGACGGACGCCTCGGTCCTCGAGGAGCTCGCGGCCATGGGGCACGAGGTTCCGCGTCTCATGATGGAGTATCGCGAGCTCGAGAAGCTGCGCTCGACCTACGTCGACGCGCTCCCCCAGCTCGTGAACCCGGACACGGGCCGCATCCACACGGTCTTCAACCAGACCGTCGCCGCGACCGGACGCCTGTCGTCGAGCGACCCGAACCTGCAGAACATCCCGATCCGTACCGCGATCGGACGCGAGATCCGGAGGGGCTTCGTCGCCGATGCGGGCACGCTCTTCCTCGGGGTCGACTACTCGCAGATCGAGCTTCGCGTCCTCGCGCACTTTTCGGGCGACGACGCGTTCGTGACGGCCTTCACGAAGGGCGTCGACGTCCACCGCCAGACCGCCTCGGTGATCTTCGACGTGCCGATCGACGAGGTGAGCGCCGGCCAGCGGGCGCAGGCCAAGACGGTGAACTTCGCCACGCTGTACGGACAGGGGCCGTTCTCGCTCGCGCGTCAGCTCGGGATCACGCGGGAAGAGGCGAAGCAGTTCATCGCGACGTACTTCGAGCGCTTCATCGGCGTTCGCAACTTTCTGGACGCCCAGATCGAGATGGCGCGCGAGTCGGGCTACGTCGAGACCTTGATGGGCCGGCGCCGCTACGTGCCCGAGCTGGCCTCACGCAACTGGAGCGTCCGTCAGTTCGGGGAGCGCGTCGCGCAGAACACGCCCATCCAGGGGACCGCCGCCGATCTCATGAAGAAGGCGATGATCGACGTGCAGGAGGCCCTGGACAGAGCGCGCTCGGGGGCGCGGCTCCTGCTTCAGGTCCATGACGAGCTGCTGCTCGAGGTGCCCATGGACGAGGTCGACGCCGTCCGGGACCTCGTCGTCGCGCGCATGGAAGGAGCGCTGGAGCTGAACGTTCCGCTGGTGGCCGAGTGGGGCGTCGGATCCGACTGGTACGAGTGCAAGGGGTAGAAGGCGCTGGAGGCTGCGCGTGTCCATCCAGCCTCCCGCGTCGGCCGCG
>Ga0268386_10000976_pt1 | contig 19193 bp, 14 predicted proteins | sample RVTome_15_FD_200260 | JGI IMG/M metagenome (GOLD analysis project Ga0268386, IMG submission 200260) | Soil microbial communities from uranium-contaminated site in the Upper Colorado River Basin, Wyoming, United States - RVT150D86... ...
CTCCTGTACGGGGTCGGCCCGGTCATGCTCGAAGCGCTCATGCTGGCTGGGGAGCTGTACCCGTTCGAGGAAGACCCGAAGGTCAAGGCGAAGCTCAAGGGCGTCCTCGCCGTGCCAGCCGACGTGACACTCGGCGGCAGGCTCGGCGCATACATCGGAGCCGAGATCGCGTTCGGGGCGGTTGGCGCGAAGGGCGGCATCGACGTCGTCCCCAAGCTCACGATCCTGGGCGCGATCAAGGGCGACATCGCCGCCGAGTACACGGCCGGCGCCTTCAGCTTCGAAGCGATGGCAATCGCCGAGGGAACACTGAAAGGATCCGTCGCGCTCGAACTGTCGGTGACGCTGTCGGCGCTCTGGGGGCTCCTGACGCACCGGTGGCCGTGGGAGATCGGCAACCTCAGCGCGTCGATGGATCCCGGGCTCAGAGTCCAGCTCGGCAAGTTCAAGTACGGGCCTAGCGGGCTGATTGTCGAAGCGGATCCGAAGCCCGTGCCCGCCGATCTCGACACGATGTCCTTCCTCAAGGGACTGCTTCAGCAGGCCAAGGACAAGGACAAGAAAGTCGAGCCGCCCAAGGAGCTCCGGACCGCGGACGACTACGAGATTCGCTACCACGGCCGCATGATCTGAGGTGGTTGAGTGACGACGTTTCCCGGGGCTCCGAAGACGCTCAAGGGCGGCTTGATCCTGATGGACGCCGAAGGCAAGGCCGTGCTCCGGACGGTCGTCTTTCAGTACAACCCCGACACGCTCGCACGCACGGTCGCGCCGCGCGCAGCGAAGGCAGAGTCCGGCGATCGGCTCGAGGCGTTGCGACTCATCGGACCCCCGATCGAGACCATCAAGGTCGAGATCGAGCTCGACGCGACCGATCGGCTCGAGCATCCGGACCAGAACCCGGAGACGGTCAAGAATGGGATCGCGCCGGAGCTGGCCGACCTGGAGACGATCATCTCGCCAGCCACGGGCGACGTCCTGTCGGCAAATCGGATGGCCGAGATCGGCACGCTCGAGGTGCTGCCGCTGCCGTCACCACTCGTCCTCCTCGTCCTGGGCGTGGGCCGGACGATTCCGGTGCGCGTGACCGACATGGCCGTCGTCGAGGAGGCGTTCGACACCCAGCTGAACCCCGTCCGGGCGAAGGTCAGCCTGAGCCTGCGTGCGCTCTCGACCGACGATCTCCCAATGGGCAGCAAGGGCGCCGAGCTCTTCCTGGCCCACGCGCGGCGCCGGGAGCAGCTCGCGGCGCGCAAGCCCCCGAACATCCAGGCCCTGGGCCTGAAGGCGATGCCATGAGTGAGTCGTTCGGGCCCAACAGCCGTTACCGGGACGTGCCGCTCCGGACCATGAAGCGGCCGGACGGGACGGAGCTGACGTTCGTCGGTCGCCGGATCATCCCTGGGACCGAGCGCTACCGGATCCTCGACCGCTATCGCAGCGACGGCGAGACCCGGATCGATGCGGTCGCCGCGACGGCCTTCGGCGATTCGCTCCTCTACTGGCGCATCTGCGACGCGAACGGCGAGGAGGAGCCCGCGCTGGCCACGCAGCCGGCCGGCCGGCTACTCGTCATCCCATTTCCCCTGGAGCTCGGTGGCGATGGCGACGCTTGAAGGCGTCAGCCTGACGCTGCTCATGGGCCCGGTGGCGGTCCTGCCCGTGCCGCGGGAAGTCGTGGACGCCGTGCAGAGCGTCCAGGTGACGACGGCGGTTGGACAGCGCTCCGGCTTCCAGGTCACGTTCACCTACTCGAAGACGTCGACGATCGCGACGACCCTCCTGCCCGCGGGCTTCTTCGATCCACTCATCCGGATCATCGTCGTGATCACGCTCAACGGCGTGCCGCGCGTCGTCGCCGATGGGCCCATCAAGCGTCAGGACGTGGTGGCCTCGTCGCGGCCGGGGGAGAGTAAGCTGACGATCACCGGCGAGGACGTGTCCGGGTACATGGACCTCATCGACTTCAGCGGGTTCATCTTCCCGGCGATGCCGCCCTTCGCGCGGGTCGCCCTGATGATGGCCAAGTACGCCATGTTCGGCGTGATCCCGGCCCCTATCCCGTCGATCTTCGAGAGCCCGACGTCGCCGACCGAGAAGTACGCCCACCAGCAAGGCACCGACTTCGCCTATGCCGACAAGCTGGCCAAGGAAGCGGGCTACGAGTTCTACATCACGCCAGGTCCGTTGCCCGGGACGAACACCGCGTACTGGGGGCCGCAGATCCGCATCGGCGTGCCGCAGCCGGCACTCACGGTCGACATGGACCACGCCAGCAACGTCGAGTCACTCTCGTTCAGCGCCGACGGGAACGTGGCGGAGCTGCCATACGCGCACGTAAAGATCGCCGGCTTCTCCGTGCCTGTGCCCGTGCCGAACGTCGGGCTGCTCAAGCCGCCCTTGAGCGTTCGTCCACTGGTCCCCACGAAGACGAAGCTGCTCGACACCGAGCGGATGAAGATGCCCGAGGTCATGATGGCGCTCCTCGCCGGGCGCGCGGGCGCCGACCCGGTCACCGGCAGCGGCACTCTCGATGTCACGCGCTACGGCCGCCCGATGGCGGCAAGGTCCCTGGTTGGCGTGCGTGGCTCGGGGCTCGCCCACAACGGGCTGTGGTACGTCAGATCCGTCACCGATACCATCGGCCGCGGGAGCTGGAAGCAGTCGTTCCAGCTGGCGCGTGACGGCCTGGTCGCGAACCTCCCGGTGGTGCCGGCATGAGCAGCGGGCCACGCTACTTTGGCAAGTACCGGGCCGCGGTGCTGAACAACGTCGATCCCCAGCTGCAGGGCAGGATCCAGGTCCAGCTCGGCGACCGATATGGGCTGTTCCCGTCGACGTGGGCGATGCCGGCATTCCCGCTGGCGGCGATCGCTTCGGGCGTTGTATCGCTCCCGCCACTCGCCTCTCAGGTCTGGATCGAGTTCGAGGCCGGCGACCCCGATTACCCGATCTGGACCGGCGCCTTCTGGCCCGATCCCGGCGGATTCCCGCCACTTGCGCTGGTCGGCGCGACGCCCGCGACGCCGAATATCCATTTCCAGACCACGACGGGCACGAGCGTGACGCTGTCGGACAACCCGGTCCAGCAGGTGTTCGTCAAGACCGCGACCGGGGCCATGATCACGATCGGCGCCGCCGGGATCACGATCATTAACGGCCAGGGCGCATCGATCGCGATGGTTGGCCCATCGGTCATCATCAACAACGGCGCGCTCGTCGTGACGTAGGGACGATGACGATGCCAGGCCCTGTCCTCCACGCCGGAACGGTCGCGACCTGTCCGCATGGCGGCGCGCTGACGATCGTCCCGGCCAGCCCGCGGGTCGTCGTCGGAGGGATGCCAGCGGCGGTGATCAGCGATCAGGGCCTGGTCGCCGGCTGCGCATTCACCGTTCCCGGGCCCAAGCCGCAGCCGTGCGTGACCACGCGCTGGATCGCGGGCGCGACCCGGGTCCTCGCCGGCGGAGTGCCGCTGCTCATCAACCCCTGCGTGGCGCTGTGCCTCTCGGTCGAACAGATTCCAGGCGGCCCGCCGATCATCACCGGCTCGCAGACGCGGGTGATCGCGTCGTGACCCGGCTGGCGTTTCCGTACGCGCCCGCCCCCTCGGGCCGCACCGCGACCGTCTCGTACGGAAGCGATGCGCACGTGGGCCAGATGCTGGAGCTGCTGATCTTCACGCTGGCTGGCGAGCGGGTCATGCGGTCCGACCTCGGCAGCCCGATCCTACAGATGGTCTTCGGTGCCGGCAACGGCCCATCGGCGATCGCCCTGCAGGCGGCGCTCGAGGCAACGATCACCCAGTGGCTCGGCCACGTGCTCGAGTTGCACAAGCTGTCGGTCACGTTCGATGAGCGGGACGCCGCGCTCGAGGTCGTCGTCGACTACGAAACGCTCCGCACGAAGTCCGAGGGCCGGCTCGCCGTGAGGAGGGACCTGGCGTGAGCGTCGATCGGTACGTATGCTGCGACGAGCGGCGCCGGGGGGAGCTGACCGACCCGGCCGCTCCGGCCGATGTCAGTGGCATCGACTACATCGAGGTCAATGCTGGAGCCACGACGGGAGATCTCACGACGATCGAGATCGTCCTCGTCAAGCCGCTGGCGCTCCCGCTTGCAGCGCTGACGGCCGCCATGATCAGGCTCGAGGGCGGCGTCCGCTATCCCACGCCGGAGATCGACCCGATGGTCCAGGCCCTCCCCGGCGGAGCGACCGTCGAGCGGTACGTGGTCACGATCCCGAGCGGTGAGCTCACCGACTTTTCGACCTATCGGCTCGCCATCGTCGCTGGGCCCGGCTCCGACGCGCCGCCCGCGTTCATCGACCCGCGTCTGTCCGCGGTCGAGTTCTCGTTCAAGGTCGCCTGCCCCACCGACTTCGACTGCGCACCGTGCGACGACACGGTGGATGAGCTTCCGCCCGACCCCGCGTTCGACTACCGGGTCCGGGACTATCCCGGCTTCCGCCGGCAGCTGCTCGACCGACTCGCCGAGCAGGTGCCAGGGTTCCGCGAGGACGACCCGGTCGACCTCACGACGACGATCGTCGAGGCCCTGGCCTATCGCGCCGACCAGCACAGCTACCGTCTCGACTGGGTCGGCACGGAGGCGTTCCTGTCGACCGCCCGCAGCCGGACGTCCCTTGCGCGCCACGCCCGGCTCACCGACTACCGGATCGGCGAGGGCGCGAGCGCCCGGATCTTCGCACGCTTTGAGCTCACGCCGGACGGCGGTGTCGCCGATGGTCTCCCTCTGGCGGCGGCGTCGCCACTGCTCGTCCGGATCGACGGCCTGCCCGGCGTGATTCCGGCCGCCGACTACCGGGCCGAGCTCGGGCGCCAGCCGATCGTCTTCGAGACGGTCGCGCCCCTCGAGGTCTGGGCATGGCGCAACCGAATCGCGATCTACACCTGGCGCGACGACGAGTGCCGCCTTGAGAAGGGCGCAACCGCCGTCACGCTGGTCGATGCGAGTGGCGGCGCGGGCTCGCTCGCGCCCGGGGACTTCCTGCTGTTCGCCGAAACCGCGTCGCCCGTCACCGGCGACGCGGACGACGCGCGCCGGGATCGACGCCACGTCGTGCGCCTCACGCGCTCGACGCCGACGACCGACGTCCTGGACAAGACCAAGAAGCTCGTCACCGTGGAGTGGGCCGAACAGGACGCGCTGCCGTTCGACCTCGTCATCCAGACGCGGGTCCAGGGCGCGCTCGGCGCCTCCTCGTCGGTGATCTGCGCCGAGGCGGCAGGAAACGTGATGCTCGCTGATCACGGCGCGTCGGCGCCGCCGCCGACGTTCCTGGGGCTGACTCCGAGCGAGATCGAGGCGCTGCGTCCATCACTGACGCCGATCGCCCCGCCCGACGACGAGCCATGGCGGCCGGTCCTGGATCGCGGCGACCTGTCTCGGATCCAACCGGTGGATCTGTCCTCGCTGCCTCAGGTGGCGGCGGTTTCGCTCCAGACCGTCGATGCCGCGAAGTGCCTCTCCTGGCTGATCCTGGACGACGACTTCGCAACGTGGACCGCCCGCCCGGACCTGCTGGAGAGTGGTCGATTCTCTCGTGACTTCGTCGTCGAGACGGCCATGGACGGCAGGGCGGCGGTTCGGTTCGGCGACGGCATCCACGGCCTCGCACCGTCCCCCGGAGCCGAGGTCGTGCCGCGGGCACGGTTCGGCGTCGGGCCCGCGGGCAACCTCGGGACCGGGGCACTCGCGCATGTCGTGCTCCCGCCGGCCCAGCAGGGCGCCGATCTCCGGGTCACCAACCCGCTGCCGGGCCGCGGCGGCGCGGCGCCGGAGCCGGCCTCGGCGATCCGCATTGCGGCGCCGCGCGCATTCCGCCGGCAGGAGCGGGCTGTCACGGCGGCGGATTACGCGGATGCCGCAAAGCGCCAGGAGGAGGTAGCGAACGCCGTGGCCATCGCGCGCTGGATCGGGGCGTGGCAGACCATCCTCGTCTACGTCGATCGCCGCGGCGGCCTGCCCGTTGACCGCGACTTTCGCCATGCGATGCTCGCGCACCTCGAGCGGTTCCGGCTCATGGGCTTCGACACGGCTGTGCGCGGAGCCAGGTCTGCCCCACTCGACATCGAGCTGCTGGTCTGCGCCAAGCCCGGCGAGTTCCGGAGCACGGTCGCGGGCCGCGTGCGCGATGCCCTGCGTCCGCCCGGGGGGAGCAGCGGGACTCGCGGCTTCTTCCATCCCGACAACTTCACGTTTGGCTCGCCGCTGTACCTGTCGCGACTGATCGCGGCGGTCATGGCCGTGGAGGGCGTGCAGAGCGCCGATCCCGTGAAGTTCCAGCGTCTCGATCGCCTGCCCCAGGCGGAGCTGACGAGCGGCGTCATCCGCCCGGACGAGTTCGAGGTGCTCCGGCTCGACGACGACCCAAGCTTCCCCGAGCGCGGCAAGCTCTCGCTCTCCATGGCGGGTGGCCGATGAGCGCCATGGGATCGACCTGCGCATGCGGCGACTGCGCGAGCTGCTCTGGCAAGGCCGACCGACCGGCCGTCGCGGACCCGCTGGTCTATCGCCACGCTGCCATCAAGGCTCGCCTGCTTGCCCGGATCGGCTCGACCGAGATCGACGGCCGCCGGCCGCTCGATCGGCTCGGGACGCGCGAAGACGACGACCCGACGATCGCCATGATCGACGCATTCTCTGGCGCCATCCACCTGCTCGCCTGGAACGCCGCGCGCCTGTCGGACGACGGGTCCATCCGCCGCACGGAAGATCGGGACGCACTGGTCGACCTCGTGCGCCTCCTCGGGTACGAGCCACGGCCGGCCATCTCGGCCACGACGACGCTGGCCGTCGAAGTTGACGAATTTCCCGGATCGCCGACGACCGCGACCGTTCCGAAGGGCACGAAGGTCGCCTCGGTGCCACGCCAGGACGAGGTCCCTCAGATCTTCGAGACCGCGTCCGAGCTCGAGGCTCGGGTCGAATGGAACGAGTTGCTACCCGTGCAGCAGGAGGACGTGCCCAAGATCGATACGACGACGATGTCGGTCGCGATCGAGGGCACGGACACGACCGCAACGCCCGGCGATCCCGTGCTGGTGTACCTGGAGCCGCAGGTCGCGCCGCCCGCCTGGCTCTTTGCCCGAATCGCCGGCGTCGAGCGATTCGCTGGGGACCGAGGGTCCTGGACGCGGATTGACCTGGCATCGCCGCCCACGACGCTGCCGGCGATCGCCTCGCTCCAGGGGGCCAAGTACCGGAACAAGGTCGTGCTGCTCGGCCAGCGCGCCGCAGCCTTCGGGGCAACGGCGCCCGACTACTCGCTGGTGCGCGACACGCAGCAGGCCGGGACCTCGGTCCTGACCGACATCACGGCTGTTGCGGCCGGGCTGGTGGAGCTGGCCGAGCTGCAACCCACGGTCATCGGCATCGGCCCCGCCGCGGAATGGCCGGACCTCGTGATGTCCCCCGGCGAGGGGCAGGTGGACCTCGACGCGGTCTACAGGGACGTGGTCGCCGACCGGTGCGTCGTCTTCAGCTCCCTCTCGCTGTCCCCGAAGCCCACGCAGCTCGGACGCATCACTGGCGCGAACGAGCTGAGCCGATCGGGTTTCGGGCTGTCCGCGAAGGTCACCCGGATGGGAGTCGAAGGGGTCGACCTGAGCGACAGCGGCTACCGCAAGCGGGTGCGCGACACTGCCATCTACATCGAGACGGGACGTGAGCGGCTGCTCCTCAACGACGCGGACGTCCCGATGCCGCCCGAACTGACCGACCGCCTCGTCGTGCAGGGCACGGCCGATCTACCGATTGGCCGGCGCATCGTGCTGGCCGGCGAGCAGTGGACGTCGACCCCGGGGAAGGGCCCCATCGTCGGCGAGGTCGCGACGCTCAAGTCGTCGGCCGCCGTCACCGGCGGGACGGAGCTCGTGTTCGACCGCCCGATCGCGACGACCTTCCGCTCGACGACGCTGCGCCTCCTGGCCAACTGCGTCGGCGCCTCCCACGGCGAGACACCGGTCACCGGCGCGGAGGTGATCGGTTCGGCAAGCACGGCCAGGCTCTCGCCGTCGTTCCCCCTGAAGCGGACGCCGCTGACGTATGTCCCCGCACCGGCCGACGCGCGCGGCTACGTGCCGGCGATCGAGGTCAGGGTGGGGGAGCGAGCGTATGAGGAGCGACCGAGCCTCTTCGGGATGACGAGCGAGGATCGCGCGTTCAGCGTCACGAGTACGCGCGGAAACACCTCCGACGTGCAGTTCGCGGGCCGGCTGCCGTCCGGCACCTTCAATGTCTCTGCCCTCTATCGGACCGGTGGTGGGAAGGGCGGCAACCTGGCAGTGGGCAGGCTGTCGACGGTGATGACGCCGATCCTCGGGGTCCGCGCCGTGAGCAACCCCGTCCCTGCCGATGGCGCGAGCGACCCCGAGTCGATCGACGACCTCCGGACCGCCGCGCCCCAGTCTGTCCGCGCGCTCGACCGGGTCGTCTCCCTCGCAGATCATGAGTCGTTCGCTCGCACGCGGCCCGGGATCGGCAAGGCGCTCGCGACCGAGCTCCGCGTCGGGATGCGTTCCGCGGTGTGCCTGACGATCGCGACGACCGACATGACATCACCGGTCGCCGGCTCGGATGTCGTGGAGTCGCTGCGGACCTCGCTGGCCCACGTCTCGGTGCCCGGGCGGACCGTGCGAATCGAAGGCTTCACGGACCTCCGGGCCAAGATCGGGGCGGCACTCGCACGCGACCCGGCGTTCAGACGGGCCGACGTCGAGGTGGCCGTACGCCAGCGGCTGGGAGCCGCGTTCGGGCGCGAGTTGCGCGCGTTCGGTGCGCCGCTCTACCGCAGTGCGGTGATCGCCGAGATCCAGCGGGTCGAAGGTGTCGTGGCGGCGAGTCTGACCACGTTTGAGGTTCCAGGTGGGCCGGCGGAGGACGACGGCCGGCTGTCATGTCCGCTGCCGTCCATGGTCGATGGGACGTTCGTGCGCGGCGGGTTGCTGTCGATCGACCCGGACGATGTCGAGTTCACGGAGATGCTGCCATGAGCTCACCCACAAGCGCACGTATCGATGGCGCGACCGAGCGGCTGTATGCCCTTCTGCCCGCTCACATCCGCACTGTCGATGCGGAGAACGGCTGGACCCTGCGCGCGCTGTTCCAGGTCCTCGCCGCCGGCGACGTCGAGATCGACCGCGAGATCGACACACTGCTCGACTCGATGTTCGTCGAGACGGCGCCGGAGCAGGCGCTGGCCGATCTCGCCGCTCTCGTCGCCTCCGAGCCGCTGCGGGCGCTCCCACCCGGCTCCGGATTCAGCCCGCGTGCGTTCATCGCCAACACGGTCAGGTATCGCCGCGGCAAGGGCACGGCGCGCGTCCTCGAGGCGCTGTCGACGGACGTGGCCGGGATCGCCGCGGTCGTCGTCGAGTACCTCCAGCGACTTTCGCGGCTGCAGAACCTCATCGATGTCCGTTCGGAGCGACCGGGCACGGCGCTCCTTGTCCCCGGGGGGACGGCCGCCCGGACGGCGACGGGCTGGGACCGCCTGCCGCGCCTCGTCGACGTTCGGTCGATCGCACGTGCCGCCGGCCGGCACCACGTCACGAACATCGGCGTGCACGTGCTGCGGCCCGTGGTCCGGATCCATGCAGCGCCCAGCGGCGGCCCGACGCTCGCCGCGGAGGCGCTGGCCGGCGTGCCGCCCGCCAGGCCCTGGCCGGATGGCGCCACCACGCACGCTGGCTACTTCCAGCTCTCCGACCAGCCCGGCCGGCCGCTGCGGCTGTTCAATCCCGACCGCCGCTCGCAGACCGGCCTCGACCGGGTCGTGGAGACCGACCTCGCCGATCGGCTCCGCCGCCTGCCCCTGCATCTCGAGACGGAGGAGCTCCGTCATGCCTCGCTCGAGGGCCGGCCTGCGGTGCTCGGCGATGCGCCCTGGTTCGATTCGACCGGCCTGCCGTTCACCGTCTTCCTGCGCCGGGTGGGGGAGGTGACGTTCGAGCGCGTCGACCCGGCCGAGATCCTGATCGCCAACCTGGAGGCGCTGCCGGCTCCGGCGGGGGCGCGACCGACCGCGACCCGCGCCCACAGCTGGTACACCGGCTCTGCAGGCGGGGCAGTCGAGCATGTGGAAGATCATCCGATCGCATGCGGGTTCGATCCGGTGACCGGTCGGATGATCGTGGCCGCTCCGGCCGCCGGCGACCCGGATGTCGCGGAGGTTCGCGTCGCCCACTCGAGGGGCATCGGGCGCGAGATCGGGGCGGGTCCGCAGGAGCGCAACGCCGACGACGTGCCGTTCGACATCACCGATCGGGCCGGCCTCACGCACTTCATCCGCATCGTCGATCCGACCAAGCCGGAGTCCGGTGCCGCCGGCGCGAACGTCCGTCCGGTGCAGACGCTCGACACGGCGCTCGCCGAGTGGGCGGCGAGCGGCGCGGGCAAGCGCGGGCTGATCGTCCTCGTGCGCTGCGGCCGCGAGGGGCCGGCGGGTGGTGCGCCCAACGTCGCGGTCGCCGTCCATCCCGGCTCCGATCTCCACATCGTGAGCGGCCAGTGGCGGCCCAAGGTCGTCAAGCCGGGCGTGCCCGACAACCTCGGGCGGCATGGCTATCTCGTGCGACGTGACCGGCGGTTCACGATCGACGCTCCACTACGCATTGCGGCCTCTGGCCCGCCGGCGGCAGGCGAGCGCCCGGGCGTGCTGGTGCTCGACGGACTCGAGCTGACGGGCGGACTCTCGATCGGCGCGCGCGCGGTGTCGAGCCTCCTGATCCGCCACTCGACGGTCCGCGCGCCGGGCTCCACGGCGGTCGCCACGACGGCCGTCATGGCAGGCGGCGAAATCACAATCGACCGCTCGATCGTCGGGCGCCTGAACCTTGACTTTGGTGGCGGCGCCGCGACCGGCTCGCTGAGCATCACCGACTCGGTCGTGTCCGCCGATGACGCCGCCGCTCCCGCGATCTCTGCATCGAGCATCGACGCACGGCTGCGGAATGTGACGATCCTCGGCAGCGGCACGTTCAAGTCGCTCGAGGCCACCAACGTCATCTTCAACGCCTCGGCGATCGTCACCCGACGCCAGTCAGGCTGCGTGCGCTTCAGCTGGATCGCTGCCGGGTCCACGATGCCCCGCCGGTTCCGCTGCCAGCCAGACCTGGCGATCGCAGACGCGCAGGCGAGGAATGGGGCTCCACTGAGCGCCGCCGAGCGCAGCACCGCAGCGCTTGGCACCACTCCGCTCTTCCTCGACACGTCGCTCGACGAGCCGACGGTCGGGATGCTCCACCCGCTGACCCGCGATGCGATCCGGCTCGGCGGCGAGGGCGATACGGAGATGGGTGCCTTCTCGGCTGTGGCGGACGGCCTCCGCCTGGCGAATCTCACGAGCCTGTTCGACGACTACGTGCCGTTCAGCCTCGAAGCGGGAGTCATCGACGACACCCGGTCGAGTGCCGTAGCCCTTCGGAGGAACCGACCATGACGATGCGCAGTGACGCCACGCGGATCCGGATTGCCACGGCCGACAAGCGGCGCGCCCGCGCCGTCGTCGCCCGCCAGGGCCAGGTGCTGCTCGACACCGACGTCGACCAGCAATCGCGGCACCATCTCGAGCGAGTCGAGCTGGAGACGGTCGACACGCTCGGGTCGCCGGGTCGGCTCCTCGTCCCGACCGGGAACGACGGATTTGAGGCAACGCCTAACGGCTCGACGGACGTTGCCATCGCCGCCGGTCACGGGTACCTCGACGGCTGGCTGCTCGAGAACCCCGACGCCTGCAAGGTGAGCACGCAACCGCATCCGCGGACCGGCGACCCCATGGCGGCGCCGGTGGTCGTGGCGGTCAAGTCGCTGATCCGGCACGTGGATCCCGTGGAGGAGCCCGTTCTGGCCGACGCTGCGCTCGGAGACGCGCAGGCGTCCGGCCGGTCGCTGGTGGACTGGCAGGTCATCCCGGTGTCATTGCCGGGCGCCGAGGTCACCTGCGGCACCGTGGCCGCGAACGCGACCTGGCTGGCCATGGCGGCCCCATCGACGGGACGGCTGACGGTGATCGAGCAGACAGCGCCTCCCTCGACCGACCCGTGCTCCCTGACGCCGGGCGGTGGGTACTCGCGACTCGAGAACCTGCTCTACCGGCTCGAGGTCCATGGCGGTGCCGCCCATCCCGCCGCCAGCTTCCCGACGATCGATGGTCCTCGCTTCAAGCTGCACGGCCTGAAGCTCAAGATGTCTCGCCGGAACGCGAGCGTGATGGTCCGCATCGTCACGATCGCCGGGAGTGAGATCCAGGTTGCCCCGCCCGTGCTCGACCCACGCAACTGGTTCGCGCCCGGCCTCTTCGGTGAGATCGTCTCGATCCATGACGACGTTGATCCGCGGGGGGCGCTCGCAAACGAGCGCCTCTTCAGGGTCGCACTGGCGACAGACGATCGGGTGACGCTCGAGGCCACCGCCGCGCAGATCGCCGCCACCGGTGCGACGAACGACGGGACCTGGTTCCTCCGGCTGTGGGACGCGTTCATGAATGGCGAAGGCCTCGCCACGGTCGCCGCGCCCAACAACGCCGCCGAATCGGCCGAGATCGACCTGGGGGACGGCCTTCGGGCAAAGCTCGACAAGGGCGGTGCCGGCGCCAGCGGCACCTTCCGGCGGGGCGACCACTGGACCTTCGCCGCCCGCGCCGACGGTTCGATCGACTGGCTCACGGTGGGCGGGACGCCGCAGGCCATGCCGCCCCATGGCCCCGAGACCCGGTATGCGCCGCTGGCCGTGTTCAATCCGGCCGCACCGACGCCGGTTGAGGACTGCCGCGCCCCGTTTGCAACGCTGAGCGACAGAACCCTGCTGTACCGCGGCGGCGACGGCCAGAGCGTGCTACCCAAGGCGGGCACGATGGTCAAGCTGCCGGCGCCGCTCCGGGTCGCGGTCATGCGCGGCGAGACGCCCGTCGTCGGGGCGACGGTGCGGTGGTCGTTCGTTGGCCCCGCCGGCCGGTCGAGCCTGATCGACGGCGCGACCTGCGACGCCACGACATTCGTTGAACGCGCCACCAACGCCCAGGGCCTCGTCGAGGTGCCGTGGTCGATCGACGGGACGCAGCCGGTGCTGAACGCGTACCAGGTCAGGGCCGAGCTCGTCTCGGGCGCAGCGGTCAGCGAGCCGGCCATCGTGTTCAGCGCGACGTTCAGCATCGCCGAGGAGGTCGGCTACACCACCGACGGCTGCGCCACGTTCCAGGGCATCGACAACGTCGGGGCGACCCTGGACAAGCTGGTCGCGTTCGCCTGTAACCCGCCCGTGGGCGGCGACGGCGGCGCGACGTGCTGCCACACCGTGGGGATCGTGGCCGATGTCAAGGGCGAGTTCGAGACGATCATCGAGGCGATCGCCGCGCTCCGCGAGGCGGGTCACACCCACATCTGCCTGTGCCTCCTTCCCGGGGAGCATACGCTCGACCCGGGCGAGCTGAAAGAGGTCCTCGAGGGGATCACGGAGCTCGTCCTGTCGGGTCGCGGCGCGACGCTTCTGGCGGATGACGCGATCGTCTTCAGCAACCTGTCCTCGGTGGTGCTGCGCGACATCGTGCTGACCAGCGAGGGCGCCCAGGCGCTCGAGTTCATCGGCTCGGAGGAGCCCCGGCTTGACGTGGAGCTGACCGAGATCACGGTGACCGCCAGGGAGGCTCGCGCAGGGCAGGCGCTCGTGACACTTGCCGACTGCCGGCGCGTGCGGATCCTGCGCAGCACGCTGAGGGCTCCGGCGTCGCGCCCTGACCTGCGGGACGTCCTTCCCGACCGCTTCGCAGCAATCGTCGAGATGGCCGAATCGGCCGAGCGACCGCTCCTGGCATCGAGGTTCGGGTCGCTCGTGCAGCTGCCTGCGGCAGCGCGCAACACGCTCGTACGCGACTTCGGTCGCGCGCTCGAGAGGCACCGCGACGTGATCGATGCGGACGATGTCGCGATCGCCGAGCGGTCCATCGAAGCCCTCCGCGCCGGGACGGCGCCCAGCCCCCAGCGCCTCAGCAGCCTGATCGCGGACTGGCGGCATCTCGCGGAGCTCTTCGGGCCGCGCTCGCGCGGGTGGCCGGTCGCGATCGCTTTCGTGCCAGCGTCCGGCGGCAGGATCCTGCCCGATGTGGACGTCGTCATTGACGGGAGTCGGATCACTGGCGGCGTGATCCTCGGTGGCCCGCATCGGGACATCGACGCCGATGCAACGGCCGAGCAGTTCGTCCTGGCCACCGACGGGAAGGTCGGCATCGTACCTGACGGATCCGGGCGCATGCGGCTAGAGGGCAATGTGCTCGGCTGGCTCGGGATCGGGACGGAACAGGCGAAGCTGATCGGCGCGGGAGAGGACGTGGAGACCGCCATGCAGGGTCTCCTCTTCGCGGAGGTGATGATCAGTGGAAACACGTTCACGAGCGCCCCCCATGCGGTCGTCGCCGGCGCCGTGACGGCACATGGCAACGTCTTCGAGCTCGGCCGGTGGGCGAACGAGTTCGAGATCCTCCGGATCGGATTCGCCGAGTCAAGCGTGGTCGCAGCCACCGGGAACCTGGGGCCGGTACCGGAGAACGAGCAGCTCGGACGGTTGGTCATCCGAGGCGATGTCAACGCCGCGGCCGCCGAGGCGAATGCCCGGCTGTCGGTCCATATCGCATGACCTGTTCGAGCCTCCTCGGCCTCGGCATCCTGGGCCTCGCGGCGACCATGCCGTGGTCTACGTCGTTCGGCCGATGCATCAAGCGCTCGGCAGGCGCATACCACGCAACAACAAGGGAGGAAGACCGATGAGGTCCTTCACAACGCAGGGTTGGCAGCGGGATCCCGGACGCGATTCACCGCGCCTGCGACCCATCCGCCCAGCCCGGTAGCAGCGGCAGGACGAGGAGCGAGGCAGATGGGCCCCGACGATCCCAGCGGATTGGAACGGCTCCGGTACACCGAGGGTGTGTGGAGGTGGATCGCGATCCTGGGCCTCCTCGTGATGATGGGTGGTTTGGCTCTGTTTGGGTTCACCATCCTCTCGGTCTTCACCGCAACCGAGCGCATTCCACGAATGCCGACGATGTTGCCGATCGCCTTCGGGATCGCCATCGTGGGAGCCCTTGGATATTGGGCGGGACTTGCATTCGGAGTACCGAGGGACTCCGACTTCGGGCGCTCGAATGTCCACTACGGGCCGCAATTTATCGGACGTCAAACCTTCTATGGCCCGGTCGATGCGCGGGTGTCGGTGACGCTCCACATGGAGCGTGAGACCATCGTCAGTGAGCTCGATCAGGCGCTCAGTTACCTGAGTCTGCCGAGGAAGGAAGATTGGCCCGAGGTGGAGGCGGCATTCGAGGAGGTGCGGGGTGCAGTCGAGGCGGATGCACAACCGGGCGCGATTGCAAGCCGCCTGCAATATCTCGCGAGCGTCCTGAAGGATGCCGGAGCTGTCGCCGGAGGCGCGAACGCTGTCATTGAGGCGATCAAGGCGTTGGCCGGCACCCTTGGTCCCGCGGGTCGCACGATCTTTGCCTTGCTCGGCGCCTGAGGCATGAACCGCGGATGACCGTCCACCGGTTTGAGCTCATGGCCGCGATCGCACAGGCAAGAGTTCATCGAGCGCTGTGCTTCGGAATCGCGCTCAGTCATGTGTTCTGGATCCCACCTCTGACGCGTCGACGTCGCAGGTCTCGACAACTGGGATGAGCCGCTGCGCCATAGCAAACGGCTCGTGGGCCACGGCAGGAGCCCTTATTGGAGCCCTTATGGATCCTGTCTCATGCGTCTCATTTGTCTCTTCTTGGTACTGGGTGAACGCCGTTGAGACACATGAGACGTTTCACAAGGAATCCGGTATGCGGTACCAATCTGACCTTTCGGGCCCGATCTGAACTCGGACTGGACCTCTTCGTACCCCGACGAGTGCCGGCTTGGTCCCTTAGCCGGTCCCTAACCGCACTTCGTCCGGCCATCCTTGTTCCCATGCTCACCCAACCGATACTCTGAAGCGGTAGCCGAGTCCTCGAACGGTTTCGATCGAGCCCGCGCGGCCCCCGAGCTTCCGCCGGAGCGAGCGCACGTTGGCCTCGATGACGTTGCTCCCGCCGGCGTATTCGTATCCCCAGACGTCCCTGAGCAGCGCGGCTCGCTCAACGACGAGGCCCCTGCGCTGATGGAGGTAGCTGATCACGTCGAACTCGAGCTTGGTGAGGTCGATGCGCCGGCCATCCAAGACGAGCTGATGCTGGACGAGATCCAGGATCGAGTCGTCCTCGATCTGGAGTTCCGCGGCGACGAGCCTCGCCAGCCAGCCGTCGATGGACGAGGGACCGAAGTCATTCTGCGTGGCGTAGTACGGCACGCCGTCGAACTCGATGGGATCGCCCGGCAGCAGCTCGAATCCCAGCGGGCCCACCATCGGGCCGTACGTCGCGACGTCGTGGACGATCGAGTAGATCCGCCTCAGCGTCGGGCGCATCTCCATGTAGATGCGCTTGATGTCGAGCCAGCTCGCGGCCTGGACCGGTGATGGTGCCTCGCCGTGATCGCGAGACAGCCAGGCCCGGCTGAACAGGACGCGTTGGCCGGGTGGGACGGGATGCCGGCGGAGATGATCCCAGCACCTCGCCAGCATCGGGTCTGCCCCGACGAGTCGGTGGCTCAAGCGGTCGATCGCGCACACGTTGTAGAAGCCTGCGACCGTGTCGGCCCGGTCGCGCAGGACCCGGAACGCCTCGGGCGCCAAGCGCCACCAGGTCTCCATCACGTCCGCCGAGGCGCGCGGCATGTGCCGCCTCGCGATCTCGACAATCGCCGGGCCGTCAGCTGGCTGGGCGGCCTCGGCGGAGAAGAGGTGGTCCGTGGTCGGGAAGAACGCCTCCCGCACGATCGGATTCTCGAGGATGTACAGCAGGTCTGCCGTGTATCGCCACATCTCGTGCTGGGGAGCGTGGGCGACCTCCTCGCGGAGTTGACGCCAAGCCGCCGCCCGGTATCGCTTCGAACGCGCAGGATCCGAGGAACGGAGCATGGCGGCGATCGACTCGCGAACCGTGTCGTGGAGGACGAGGCCGTCATCACCGAGCGCGACGAAGGGCAACGACCGCAGACGGTCGAAGGCATCCTGCGGCGCGGTTTCCGGGAGCATGGCCCCGAGGAGCGACAGGGTCGGCCGCCGGACGACCGAGGCCGCATCGAGCGTCAGGCGGGTCCTCGCGTCGAGGACGCCGAGGTAGAGCTCGGTCAGGCCCTCGACGATCGCCTTGACGGTCACTGCCTCGAGGCTGACCTCCGGTCGCTCGGCCAGGGCTGCCGCCGCGAGCCTAAGCGACAGCGGGTGTCCGCGCGCCAGACGGTAGATGCGGTCGGCATCGCTGTCGTCGATTCCCGCCCGCTTGAGGAGATCCTCGGCCTCGTCGCGGCAAAGGTTCTCGAGCGCGAGCCCCCGAAAGAGGTCGCTCAGGGTGCTCGGCCAGGGGGTCATCGGCGGCTCCCGACCCGACAGGACAACTCGGACGTTGTCCGATAGGGCGGGCAGGAATGTCTGGCGCAGCCACGGATCGAGCAGCCGAAGGAGCTCATACGTGTCGAGCACAAGAACGACCCGCTCACCGAGAGTGCCCAGCCTGGTCGCGGCGGCGTCGGCGGTGGTGAGCTCGCCACCCGTCTTGCCCTCGAGCGCGGCGAGGAACCCGCGCTCGGTCGGCTCGATCGAGCGGCAGTCCAGTCGGAGCACTGTCGCGCCAACGGCCCGTGCCTCGACCCCGAACGCCTCGACAAGCGCCGACTTGCCGATGCCGGCGATCCCATGGACGAAGACGACGAGAGGGCCGTCCTCGCCGAGCAGCCGGCGGAGGACATCCATCTCGTCGTTGCGCCCGACCAGCGGAGTCGCCTGCTCGTCGAGCCGCTGGCCAATCGTCTGCGTCACCGTGTCATTCTGCGCTGCGGGTCAATCAAGCCGCGATCGCGATGGACGCCCGGGTGATCTGGCTTGGGCCCTCGAGGATTCCGAAGACCTTGGAGGTGATATTCGCGAAGTTGGGATTGGTCGCGAATTCTTTGAAGAAGTCGCTCCGGGCGAAAGCGTCCATTGCCTGGCGGTCCGCCCACGTGTACACGCCCCCGTAGGTGTTCGCCTCTTCGTCGGCCAGCCAGATCTTCGAGATGAGCCCGGGAACGCCGGCAAGCTCCAGGGCAAGCCCCTCACACGCGCTCCGGTAGTCGGCATCGCTGAGGCCCAAGAGGTTGAAGTTGACGACCTGGATGATCACCGTCTTCGCTCCTTTCGCGAGGGTTGCGGCGTCGGGATGGTGCCGACCGGTCGAGGTCAGTCCCGGGGGCTGAAGCTGTAGCTCCCGTCCCAGTGCCACAGTCCCGCCGCATCGACCGTGACCGCGACGGCTGCATGGAGGTGCGTGAACTTGCCGGTCCCCCCGGAGAACGTGCACAGACCGGGGAGGCTCGCAAAGACGAGGGTGCAGTGGCCGGCAGCGACGTTGCCCGGCCCGCCGACGAGGGCGACGTCGGTGTCCAGCGAGGCAACGCCGGCCGCCTCGGCATAGACGATCCGGTCGCCGGCCTCAATCGCCTTGATGTTCGACGATGTGAACGTGCAGAAGTCCCCGGGTTGCCCGAGGTACTCCGAGCATTCCTTCGTCACGTGGAGCTCTCCGCTTCGCGGCGAGGCCGCAACCGCCGGGGCCAGGCCGGCCAGCATCAGGATCGCGGCCGCCATCACGACGACTGCTCGCTTCATGTCCATCCGTGGTCCCTCCGAAACGCGGAGCGGTCTCGCCAGTCGTCGCCACGGTCCCAGCGACCAGGTCCGAGGGCTGGGTGTCAGCGCATCCCGCGTGTCTCTGGAGACCGTACGGCCGCCTTGACCGGATCGGGTGAGCCTTCGATGAAAAGAATCTGAACAAGGATCGGGACAGAGCACGGCACGCACCGCAACATCCACGTCTTGGGGGTCGATCATCGGGAGTACTGGATCGGCGACGGCGTCTCGACCGGTGCCAACAACTGCCCATCGGGACTAGAAAATGCGACGCTACGCCTGATGGCCGGCGATGCTCAGTCACAGCCAGACGCGTTGGAGGCGAGCCGGCACTGTGGAGGGACGAACATGCTGCCACCAGACCTGGTGGAGGTCATCGAGCAGGACCATCGCGCGCTTGATGCGATCGTGAGGGGAGACCAAGGGCCGAAGAAG
>Ga0268386_10000978_pt1 | contig 19186 bp, 14 predicted proteins | sample RVTome_15_FD_200260 | JGI IMG/M metagenome (GOLD analysis project Ga0268386, IMG submission 200260) | Soil microbial communities from uranium-contaminated site in the Upper Colorado River Basin, Wyoming, United States - RVT150D86... ...
GTGATCCCGGCCTGGATGGCGTCCTCGAAGCTCTTGTCGGACCTCGAGCTGATCTCGGTGACGCGGGCGACGGATGCCATGGCTCCTCCTTTTCGCTGTTGGAAGTCTTGCGGCGGACCGCTCCCCTCAGTCTCCCCCAGAATCGGTGGTCCGAGGGCAGCGGCGGCCCGTTCAAGTGTGGCAGATCGGTCGCGACGCCGACACGGCCCGGAAGGACGGCTCTCGTCAGCGACGGGCCGGGACTTCGTCCGCGAGACGGCCCTGTGCAGCGCACGGGCCCCCTCGAGGATTGCCCCTTCCGCATGGGCCGCGTAGCCGAGCAGCAGCCCCGGCGGGAGCGGCGTCCCGATCGCCGTCGCGGAGAGCGGGAGCAGGTCGATCCCCACGGAACGGGCCCGGCGCACCGACTCGGCCTCGGCGAGGCCGGAACGGAGCCAACCGACGAGGTGCAGCCCGGCTTCCCGCGGCTGCGCGTCGAGGACGCCCTCGAGGTGCGCCCGCGTGGCGGCGACGAGCGCGGCCTGCCGCTCGGCGTAGACGGGGCGCATGCGCCGGATGTGCCGCTCCAGGTGTCCCCCGGCGATGAACTCCGACAGCACGGCCTGCTCCAGCGTGGAGCAGTGCCGGTCCGAGATCCAGCGCTGCCGCACGAACGAGTCCACGAGGGCGGGTGGCACGACCAGGTAGCCCAGGCGGATGGACGGCACCAGGACCTTGCTGAACGTCCCGAGATACACGGTGCGGCCGTCGCCGTCCAGGCCCTGCAGCGAGGCAAGCGGCCGGCTGGAGTAGCGGTACTCGCTGTCGTAGTCGTCCTCCAGCACCCAGGCGCCGACGCGGCGCGCGCACTCCAGCAGCTCGAGGCGCCGCGCCAGCCCCATGGTCATCCCGAGCGGGTACTGGTGCGAGGGCGTGACGTAGATCAGGCGTGGCGCGGGCGCGCGGCGTGCGAGCGCGGCCGCGACGTCGAGCCCCTCGCCGTCGAGCGGGACGGCGACGATCCTCAGGCCCGCCGCGCGGAGCGCCCGCTCGGCACCGACGTAGGCGGGATCCTCGATCCAAGCGGCCTCGCCGGGATCCGCGAGGACCGAGGCGGCCAGGGACAGGGCCTGCTGGCCGCCGTTGACGATCAGCACCTGATCGGGCTCGCAGCGCACGGCGCGAGACTCCCGGAGGTACGTGGCGACGGCTTCGCGCAACGGCCGGTACCCTGCCGAGTCGCCGTAGGCCAACTGGTCGGTCGTAGCCCTCCGCCAGCGGCGCGAGGCGATGCGGGCCCAGAGATCCGAGGGGAACAGGTCCAGCGCGGGGCCGGTCCGGAACGGGCGGACCGGGCCGAGGAGCGCGGGCGGCACCTGCGGCAGGTCTCGCGCGCGCCGCGACGGCGGCACCGATCCAGCGGGGCTCCGGGACCGGGCCGGGGTGCGTGGCGGCGCCTTCAGCGAGTCGTCCGGCAGCGAATGCGTGACGTATGTTCCCGATCCCGCCTTGCCTTCCAGGTAGCCCTCGGCCAGGAGCTGGTCGAAGGCGGCGAGCACCGTGTTCCGCGAGACGGCCAGCTCCGCCGCCAGCACACGTGTGGAGGGTAGCCGGCGCCCCGCGCGGAGCTGGCGGCCGAGGATCGCCCGGCGGAGCCCTTCGTAGAGCTGGCGGTGCAACGGCGCCGGCGACGCGGTGTCCAGGAGGAGGACGCCGGCGACCGAAGCGCCCGCCGGCATCCTAGCCACGAGTGGACGGTGCGGTAACTGGTACCATCAAGTCTCCGGAATTGGACCTTGCCATGATACCGCCGGCCGGGCCATGCTGGCGGCGGGAGAAGGCCACATGCGAGTCGAGAGAGCGAGCGTCTGCCCGCTGGATTGCCCGGACACGTGCAGCCTGACCGTGGCGGCCGAGGACGACCGGGTGGTCGAGGTCCGCGGTTCCCGGGCCAACCCCTACACCCGGGGCGTCGTGTGCGCCAAGGTGGCCCGCGAGTACCCGGCCTTCGTCCACGGCGAGCGCCGGCTGACCCGTCCGCTGGTGCGGACGGGGCCCAGGGGGAGCGGCCGGTTCGAGGCCGTCTCCTGGACCGAGGCGCTCGACCGCGTCCACGACGGCATCGCCGCCGCCGTGCGTGCGCACGGGCCCCAGTCGGTGCTCCCCCTCAACTACAGCGGGCCGCACGGAATGCTCGCGGGCGGGTCGATGGACCTGCGCTTCTTCCACCGTCTCGGCGCGACGCTGCTCGACCGCAAGCCCCTGTGCGGCGGGATCCGGGCGGAGGCCTGGACGGGCACCTTCGGGCCCGTGCCCGGAATGAGGCCCGAGCAGGCGGCCCTCTCCCGCCTGATAGTGGCCTGGGGCAACAACGTCACCTGGACCAACCTCCACTTCACCGCGGTGATCAACGAAGCGCGTCGGAACGGCGCGCGGCTAGTGGTGGTGGACCCGCGCCGCACCAAGATCGCCGCGCAGGCCGACCTCCACCTGGCCCTCCGTCCCGGCACCGACGTGCTCCTGGCGTTCGCGGTCTCGGCCGAGCTGGAGCGCCAGGGACGGATCGACCTCGCGTTCGTGGAGCGGCACGTCCACGGCTTCGAGGCCTTCATGGAGCGGGTGCGGCGGGTCTCGATCGCGGAGGCGTCGGCGGCCTGCGGGGTGCCGGAGGACGGCGTCCGCACCCTGGCCGATTGGTACGGGACGCTCTCGCCCGCTGCCATCTGCGTCGGCAACGGACTGGAGCGGAACCGGAACGGCGGCGCCGGCATCCGCGCGATCCTCGCACTGCCCGCCCTGGCCGGGAAGTTCGGCGTCCCCGGCGGCGGGCTCGTCAACGGCGCCGGGTTCTCGTTCCCCAAGACCCCGCAGCGGCTCCAGCGCCCGGACCTCGTCCCGCCCGGAACGCGCACGCTCAACATCGTCGACGTCGGCGCGCACCTGCTGGACGCGTCGCTGGATCCGCCGATCAAGGCGCTGTTCATCTACAACCACAACCCGCTCGTCGTCCATCCGGACCAGAACCGGCTGCGCCGCGGGCTGTCGCGGGAGGACCTGTTCACGGTGGGCTGCGACGTGGCCATGACCGACAGCATGGCCTACGCCGACGTCGTGCTGCCGGCCTGTACGCACTTCGAGCACCACGACCTGTTCGCTGCCTACGGGCAGCACTGGCTGCAGCGGGCGGAGCCTGTGATCCCGCCGGTCGGCGAGGCGCTTCCGAACACGGAGATCTTCCGCCGGCTGGCCGCCCGGTTCGGGTTCGACGAGCCGGCCTTGCGGGCCAGCGACGCAGAGCTGATGGACGAGGCCGTCGATCCGGGCGATCGGCGCCTTGAGGGGCTGGCACCCAGCCGACTCGCCATCGACCGCGCCCTCCCGATGTCCGGCGAGGACCAGGCCGAGTCGATGATGTTCGTGAACGTGTTCCCGACGACAGCGTCGGGCCGGATCGAGCTGGAGTCGTCCTACCTGGCCGAGAGGTATGGCCAGCCGTTGCCGGAGTACCGGCCGGTCGAGGCCGCGCACCCGTTGACGCTGATCTCGCCGGCCTCCGACCTGAGGATCACTTCGACCTTCGGCGGCTCGGAGGCCGCCGCGGCGCCGCCGCTGGAGATGCACCCGGACGACGCCCGCGCGCGCGGCCTCTCGACCGGCGCGCGGGTGCGGGTCTGGAACGAGCTGGGCGAGGTCCACCTGCCCCTGCGCGTCACCGACGCCGTCCCGCCGGGGGTCGTCTCGAGCACGAAGGGCGCCTGGCTCCGCACCAGCGACAACGGCCAGACCGTGTCGGCCCTGGTCCCGGCACACCATGCCGACCTGGCGGGTGGGGCGTGTTTCAACGACACACGCGTGGAGGTGTCCGCGCTGACCGGATGAACGGCGGTTCCTCATCCCGGAGCCGGCCCTCGTCACGGGACCTTCGGATCGGAAGCACCCGTCAGCTCCGACCCCGACCTCGAGGGCGGGGCTTGCTCGCGTCTCCGCCCGCCCACCATCGAGCGCCGGGCCCGCGCCGAAGGATGCGAGCCACCGGGCGCTCGCGGGGTGGGCAGACGAACAGCCGGCATGGCGGCTTCTCGGCGGTCATTCCCCGATCGTAAGCGATCGGTTCGTCGAGGCCAGGGTCTCCTCGGTGAGGACACGAAGCCGGACGCGGCTCGACTCCGGAAGCCCGAGGACCGCGAGCCGTGTCAGGCGGGCCATCTCGAGGTCCTCCTCGGCGCTCGTCGGCCCGCCGGTCCTGAGCCGCTCCAGGTAGCCGGCGAGACGACGCCGGTCACGCGGGTCCAGGGCCGCGAGCATCAGCGCGTCCAGGCGCGCCGCCTCGCGCTGCTCCAGGGCGTCGAGGGCCGATCGCCCGCGGAGCGTTCCGGCCCAGGCGCGCCGGCAGGCCTCTCCGGGAGACAGGTCCGTCTCTCCCGCCGGCGCCAGCAGCAGCTCCGTGGCGCGGGGGGAGAGGATCGGGACGGCGTCGGAGACCGCGGCCGCTGTGCCTGCGAGCCGATCGGCCTGCGCTCCATCCGGAGCCAGACCCCGCACCAGGGCGTCGAGCTGCTCTCGCAGGCGGGCGCTGCGGGCCTCCGGTGCCCACGCCACGAGCGCGAAGTAGTTCCAGCCGTCCCGCCAGGCCAACGCCGTCTCGCGTGCCGGTTCACCGTCGGCCAGGCACCGAGCCGAGAGCCGGAGGGCCGGGAGGCGGCCCACGGTCGCCTCCGTGGCGTCCAGCTCCTCGAACGACGGCCGCGCCTGGCGGCGACGTGCGCGGTGCAGCTCCAGGTAGCCGTCGAGCGACGTGACACCGCGGAGCGAACGCTCGGCCAGCAGGAACGCGAAAGCACCCGACCGCGGGTGCGCCAGCAGCAGCTCCGCGTCTGGCGGTGCCGCAGCGCCGGCCGGCAACCGGGACCGCTCCAGGACGTACCAGCCCTCCGGCAGGTCCGCCCTCAGGCCCAGGGCCTCGCTGACGAATCGGCGCTGGGACGAGGCCAGGTCCTGGACCTGACGGTGCCCCGTTCCCGGCGGCACGTACCCGAAGTAGGCGACGCCGGCGTAGCCGAGCACGACCGCACCGAGGCACGAGAGCGAATGGAGCCGCGAGAGCCGCGCCCCGGCCAGCGACGCGAAGGAGGCGATGGCCGCCAGCCACGCGAACAGCAGGACGAGGTAGACGCGCCCGCGCAGGCCTTGCACCAGGAGCACTCCTGCCGCCGCGAACAAGGCGAACGAGAGGAGGAGGACCGCCGTCCTGACCAGCCTGCGTGCCGGGTCCCAGTCCGGGACCAGTGACAGCCCGAGCAGGAGCTGCACCAGCGCCAGCTCCCTCCAGGGCGCGCCGTCGAGGTCCGGCAGCGAGCTGGCGGGGAAGACCGCCCACAGCCCGGCGCCCACGGCCCCGGCCGCGAACAGGATCGCCGCCGCCAGCGAGCGCGCCCGGTGCGGGGGCGTGCCGCTCGTGACCGGGACCTCCGCCGGGCGAGCGCGCCTCTTGCGGCGCCGGCGCGGACCTCCCCACGCCCTCAGGTCCACCAGATGGGACAGCGCCGCCCAGCGCCTAGCCCCGTCCGGCTGGACGGGGCTGTCGTCGTCGATCAGGCCCCGCTGGTACCAGGAGCGCAGCATGTCGGGGTCGAGGGGACCGATCTCGCTGCCGTCCCCGAGGCGTACCTTGTAGGCGCGTGCCATTGGCTGGAAGCCAGCATGGTATCAGTCCCGCGCAGTCCGCCACGATCGGACGGACGGGTTGATTTCCGCCGCCCTGAAGGCTTAGCCTCACCTGCCGTCGTTCACCGGCAGCGGCGGGCCCGCCTCGGGCCCACGAGGGGACGCATGAGCGGCAATCCTGAGGGCCGTTCGGGACCAGCCATCGGCTTCCTGGAGACCAGCTCGATCGCGCGGGGCATCGACGCCACCGACGCCATGATGAAGATGGCGGACGTCGAGCTGCTGACGACCACCATCGTCCCCCGCGGCAAGTACCTGATCATGATCGGGGGCCGGGTCGCCGACGTGGAGCAGTCGATGCGCGCCGGACGGGAGTCAGCGGCCGGGACGGTGGTCGACGAGTTCCTGATCCAGAACGCCCACCCACAGCTCGCCGCCGCCATCAAGGGGCGGGTGAAGGTCCGCGAGCTCGGCGCGATCGGCGTCATCGAGACCCGCGAGGTGGCCTCGGCGATCTACGCCGGCGACGCCGCCGCCAAGGCAGCCGCTGTGACCCTGATCGAGGCGCGGAACCAGCCGGGAGCCAAGGGCCTCGTCGTGCTCACCGGGGACGTGGGGGCGGTGCGCGCCGCGGTGGCGGCGGGGGTGGCGACGGTCAAGAAGGACGGGATGCTGGTGGCTGAGGTCGTGATCCCGCGCGCCCACGAGGCCCTGCTCGCGTCGCTGACGAGCTGAACCGCGGCCGGCCCTGTCGAGACAGGAGCCGCGCCCTTCGCCGGGTCAGCGCGTGGTCCGCTCCCGGTCCGCCCGGGCTCGGCCGGGGGCGCCGCGAGGACCTGGGCCACCGCGGCCTCGATGCTGGCCAGGGACGTCAGCCCCTCGCGGCGGAGCCGCACGAGCGGCCGGTCTCCGCGCAGGTCGAGCACGAGCTTGGTCGGAAACGCGGACACCTGGAACGGCCCCAGCAGGTCGTCCCCGCGGTAGACGGGATAGGCGAGCTCGTGCTCGCCCACGAACCCGCGGAGCGTCACCGTGTCGTCGGTCACGTTGAGGCTGAGGAAGGCCAGGTCGCCGCGGCCCGAGATGCGGCGGTGGTACTCGGCCAGGTCGCGCAGCTCCTGGACGCACGGGGCGCACCAGGTGGCCCAGAAATCGACGACAACCACCTTCCCCCGAAGCTGGTCGGAGCGAAGCGTCGGCCCTTCCAGCGCGCGGACCTCGAACGCCGGTGAGGCGGCCCGCTCGGGTGCGTGCCAGCCGTCGGCCGCTGTCGGAATCGGCATGGGCATGGGCATCATCAAGGCGAGCGCGAGGGCGAGGCACGGTGCCGTCATCGAGGACCTCCCAGGTCCACTCCATGATATCCCGCGACGCCTTCCTGAGATCGCCCTGACCCGTCGTCCGCCGGTCAGCCGGAGCCGGCCTCCGTGGCAGGGAGCGCCAGCTCGTCCAGGAACTCCCGCCAAGCGACCCAGTACGCGTCCCCGCCGACGACGTAGGTGTCGTTGTGGCCGGCTCGCGCGATGGAGAAGAAGCGCTTGGGCCCCGGGGCGGCCTCGAACACCTGACGGCCCTGGGAGAACGGGACGATCTCGTCGCGTTCGCCGTGGAGGACGAGCAGGGGCAGGCGCAGGCCGGCGATCTTGGCCAGGTTGTCGTACCGTGTGCGCACGACCGGCGCCAGGGGCAGGAACGGGTACAGCGCCCGGGCCATCGCCGGGACGGACGCGAACGGCGACTCCAGGACCACGGCCCCGGCGCGGCTCTCGAGCGCGAGCTGCAGGGCGACCGCGGCGCCCAGCGACTCACCGAACAGCACGATCCGATCGGGGTCCAGGCCGCGGTCGTCGGTCACGTAACGATAGGCGGCGCGGGCGTCCCGGTAGGTGCCCTGCTCGTCCGGGCTGCCCTCACTGCGGCCGTAGCCGCGGTAGTCGAACAGGAACACGTCCGCACCGAGCTTCGACTGGATCAGCAGCGCCCGGTCGAGCCGGTGGCTTATGTTGCCGGCGTTGCCGTGGCACACCAGGACCACGCGGCGCGACCCGCGGACGGGCAGGTACCAGCCGTGGATACGCACACGGTCCTCGGTGGTCAGGAAGACCTCGTCGGCGGCGAGGCCCACCTCGGCGGGCGTCAGCTCGAGCTGGCGGTGCGGGATGTAGATGAGCTGCTTCTCGAACAGCATCATGACCCCGGTGAGCCCCAACACCGCCAGCGCCGCCGTGCGCAGCGCGCGCCAACCGAAGCGGAGCCACGGGCTGCGTCGGCGCCCGCCCGGGGGCGCCGCCTCCTCGGCGCGGGTCACGATCCCGGCGTCGCCTTCAGGTGCTCGGAGAAGAACCGCACGATCGTCACGGTGGAGCGGACCCGGTTCGCGGTCTCGACATGGGAGCCTCCTGCGGCGGTCGACGCGGACGCGCCGGCTCCGGGCATGATCCGCCCGCCCGCACACCCCGTCAACGTAGAATGGACTCCGCGGCAGACGAAACGAGGAGGCTGAGGCCATGGCCACCCGAACCGAGCGCGACACCTTCGGCCCGATCGACGTCCCGGCCGACCGGCTCTGGGGCGCCCAGACCCAGCGCTCGCTCCACCACTTCAAGATCTCCGGCGAGCGGATGCCGAAGGCGCTGGTCCACGCCCTGGCCCTGGTCAAGAAGGCCGCGGCCCTCGTCAACCTGGACCTGAAGACGCTGGACGAGCGCAAGGCCCGGGCCGTCGTACAGGCGGCCGACGAGGTCCTGGCCGGCCGGCACGACGACGAGTTCCCGCTGGTGGTGTGGCAGACCGGCAGCGGCACACAGACCAACATGAACATGAACGAGGTGCTCGCCAACCGCGCCAGCGAGATCCTCGGCGGCGAGCGGGGCGAGAAGCGGCTCGTCCACCCGAACGACGACGTCAACAAGGGGCAGTCGAGCAACGACGTGTTCCCCACCGCCATGAGCGTGGCCGCCGCGATCGCGGTGCGCGAGCGCGTGATCCCGTCGGTGCGGAAGCTCAGGGACGCGCTCCAGGCCAAGGCCGAGGCCTTCATGGGCATCGTGAAGGTCGGCCGCACGCACCTGCAGGACGCGACCCCGCTCACCCTGGGCCAGGAGTTCTCCGGCTACGTCTCCCAGCTCGACCACGGCCTCGCCCATGTGGAAGCCTCCCTCGGTCACCTCCAGGAGCTGGCCCTGGGCGGCACGGCGGTCGGCACGGGGCTGAACGCGCACCCGGAGTACGCGGTCAGGGTCGCGGCGAAGCTGGCCGAGCTGACCGGCCATCCGTTCGTGACCGCCCCCAACAAGTTCGAGGCGCTGGCGGCCAACGACGCAATGGCCCAGGCCCACGCCTCCCTCAAGACCGTCTGCGTGTCGCTGAACAAGATCGCCAACGACGTCCGCTGGCTTGCGTCCGGCCCGCGGTCCGGGATCGGCGAGATCACCATCCCGGAGAACGAGCCGGGCAGCTCGATCATGCCGGGCAAGGTGAACCCCACCCAGTGCGAGGCGGTCACGATGCTCTGCGCCCAGGTCATGGGCAACGACGTGGCCGTCACCGTCGGCGGCGCCTCCGGGAACTTCGAGCTGAACGTGTTCAAGCCCGTGATCGCCTACAACTTCCTCATGAGCGCCCGCCTGATCGCGGACGGCTGCGACAGCTTCCGCGAGCACTGCGTCGAGGGGATCGAGCCCAACCACGATCGCCTGCGCGAGAACCTGGAGCGGTCGCTGATGCTGGTGACCGCGCTCAACCCCCACATCGGCTACGACAACGCCGCGAGGATCGCGAAGACCGCGCACCGGAGCGGCAAGACGTTGAAGGAGGCCGCGGTCGAGCTGGGGCTGGTGACGCCGGAGCAGTTCGACGAGTGGGTCAGGCCGGAGAAGATGGTGGGGAGGTAGCCAGCATCCCGCCGATCGATCGCAGCGAGGCCACTGTCACATAGAGGGCCAGTGCGAAGAGCACCGCCATCAGCGCGTTCTCCCACCAGCGGTTCCGGTGGGCAGCCCCGATGTAGCGAGAGCTGGCGGTGATGCGCCAGAGCCCGCCGGCCAGGACCGGGACCAGGACGACCTGCGCTCCATTGGCCAACAGGGTCAGCGTCACGAAGTCCGGCATGCCCGGGACCGTCCACACGAGCGGCGACACCAGGCACCACAGAACGAGCGGGCGGTAGAGGGGATGGCGCCGGTAGTCGGACGCCGGAAGACCCGGCCCGTGGCGCCACCTGAGCCACGCATGGCTGCCCATGTAGGCGAGCCCGGCGGCATGGCCGATCACGGACGTGTAGACGGCCGCGAAGATACCCAGGTAGAAGAGCGCGCGGCCGCCCTCGCCCAGCACGGTGCTCAGGAGGCTCGGAAGGTCGTCCAGATCCCGGATGTGCCGGTCCGGGTAAAGCAGCTCCGCCCCCAGGCTCCAGACCGCGAGGTTGAGCACGATCATCACGGAGACGCCCAGGAGCAGGTCGTACTGCTGGACACGCCGGAACCGCGGCCCCCGCCAGCCCTTGGCCTCGAGGAAGTACGGATAGGCCAGGTTCATAAGCGAGCCGCCCACCGCGCCGATCATCGCGACCGCGACCAGGAGCGGGTTGAAGCGCCCGTGCTGCTCCGGCATCTCGAGCCGGAACAGTCCCTGGACGACGCCGGCGGGATTGAGGCCCACCCAGAGCGCCGAGCCCACGAAGGACGCCGAGAGCACCGCCAGGAACACCTTGAACACCCGCTCGAGCCGGGCGTAGGCCGGACGGAAGACGAGGGCGAGGGCGAGGGCGTTGCACGCGAGGGCCCACTGCCACGTCTCACCCGTGCGGAAGAGGTTGCGGCACACCTCGCCCGCCCCGACCGTCATGTACGACTCGTAGACGTGCCCCATCACGATCGCCGCCACGAACAGGCCGGGAGCGTACCAGGGGTGAAAGCGCGCCAGGCCGTCGAGCACGCCCTCGCCGTGTGGGTTGCAGAGCTGGTAGCGGGCGACCAGGCTGACGAACACGAACCTCATGAAGACGGCGAGGACGAGCACCCACATCAGCGAGTAGCCGTAGTTGCTGCCCGCCACGCCCATGTCGACGACGTCGCCGGCGCCCAGCCACGTCAGGACGATGACGATCCCGGGGCCGAACGAGCGGAGGTACTCCTTGAGCGTGGCCGGGACCGGCGGGTCCGGGAGCGCCGGCGCGGGCCGGGCGGTCATACGCTCCCACCGGGAGGAGGATCTCCCGCGGCGGCGTTCACCGGCTGCGGCACGGGGACGCCGAGCCGCTGCGCCCAGGGAAGGAGGGCGAGCATCGCCGACGGGACCAGCTCGACGCCCTCGCTGAGCTGGCGGCGGCGCCGGTCGAGCGCGGCCTCGCCCGGCAGTCGGACAGGCGGGCGGCCGGGGGCGACGGGGGTCGCGCGGCAGATCGCGGCCAGTCGCCCCGTCTGCCGAACGAAAGCGGGCGTGCCCCCGAACCCGCCCGGGTCGAGAACCTGCAGGAAGACCGAGGCGCCCCACTCTCTCGGCTCGTCGGCCCGCCCGTAGCCGGCCAGGCCGGACGTGAGTGCTTCCACGAGGAGGGCGAGGGCGTAGCCCTTGTGCCCGAGGTCGGGCCCGCCCAGCGGCAGCACCGCCCCCGGCCGTTCGCCGAAGAGGACGGCGGGATCGTCTGTGGCGACGCCGTCCGCGCCGACCAGCCAGGGCCCCGGCAACAGGCCGCCGGCCTCGAACACGCGCTTCGTCATCGCGTTCGTGGTCGCGCCCATGCTCACGTCGATCAGCACCGGGTCGCCGTCGGTCGGGAACGCAGCGGCCACGGGGTTCGGCGTGATCCGGGACGCGACGCCCCCGTGCGGCGTCACCCCGCCGGTGGAAGGATCCGAGCAGGTCAAGAGCATCACCAGCCCGTCCCGTGCCACCGGTTCGAGGTAGGCCTGCAGGCAGCCGATGTGATGGCTGCGTCGGATCGCGATCGTGACGACCGGGTGCGACCGGACCCTCGCGCGCGCGGCCCCGATCGCCTGCCGGACGAGCCACGGACCGGGGAGGCGCCTCCCGTCCCAGGTGAGCGCCGATCCCCGGTCCACCAGGACGTCCGGCTCTCCCGTCCGGGCCATGCGCCCCTCGTCCAGCTCGCGCAGGTAGCGGGCCAGCAGGTCGAGCCCGTGCGTGGTGCGGCCGAGGAGGTCGCCCTCGACCAGCACTTCCGCGACCACGCCGGCCCGATCGGCGGCGAGGCCGGCGCCGGCCAGCAGCGACGACGCGAACGCCACGAGCTCGTGGGCGCGGTAGCGGGCCACCGCCTCGATCGACGCCGTCATCGTCGCCTCCTCACGGCATGGGCCGCAGCCCCTCCCAGCGAACGGTCCACGACCCGTCGTCGGGGAAGCCCGGCGCGTGCTTCGGCGGCGCGCCGTCCCAGCCGCGCGCCATCATCGCCACCGCCGCGAGCAGGCCGCCGTTGCCCGGCAGGTAGATGGTGAGGCCGGGACGCTGGTGGTTGTGGCCGTTCGCGCGGTACATGTTCTTCGGGGTGTCGAGGAGCAGAGCGTCGACCGCGCGGGCCGGCTCCCCCAGCCGCGCCGCGGTCATCGCCAGCATCGGGTAGTCCCAGCCCCAGGTGTCCGGCCAGCGCCAGTGCACCCAGATCCAGTCGAACGTCCGCCGCATGGCCTCGACGTCGACTCCCGTGCCGGGAAGGAGCCCGAACGCCCCGACCACCGAAGGGTGGTCCCGGGCCCAGCGCGGGTCGGTGTAGCTGTCGGGGGCGCTCCTGGCGAAGAGATAGCGGCCCTCGGCCATCGGCAGCGGCGCCAGGCCGGCGCGCACCCGCTCCCAGCGCGGCTCGCGGGCCAGGCCCAGGCGCGCGCGCCAGCGCTGCGCGGCCTCGAGTCCCCACGCCCAGTACGCCAGCTCGAACGTCGTGTCCACGGTGAGGTCCTCGGGGAAGACCTCCTGCGCGCCCTGCAGGGGCGGACCGAGCACGTAGCCGCCGACCCGGTCGTCCCAGGCCGCGAAGGAGGCCATGAACTCGGCGGTCTCGAAAACCACCTCCCGGTACCGCTCCAGCGTGGCGCGGTCGGCGTGCTGGCGATGCACCAGCTCGGCGTAGTAGATCGGGTGCGGCTGCTGCCAGACCAGGAACGGCCCGACGCTGGAGGGCGACTCGGCGCCGCTCGGATCCGTCATCTTGGGCCAGCGGGCGCCGGCGTAGCCCTGCCGCCGGGCGGTGCCTCGGGCCCGCGACAGTATCGCCTGGTAGTAGCCGAGGCTCCTCTCGAGCAGCTCCAGCCGGTCCCAGAGCGCGAAGTGGGCCGCGTGCCACCAGTGCATCTCCAGGTGGAACTTGCCCTCCCAACTGTTGAAGGTGAGCCCGGTCTCCTGGGGCGGGTAGCTGCCGGCGCACTGGATGGCGGCCAGGTACTGCGAGAGCACGATCCGGCGCTCCAGCTCACGCCAGCGCGGGTCGCGGCTCCGCGACAGGTCGATGGCACCGCCGCTCGTCCAGAAGCGCTCCCAGTGCTCGCGCGCGGTCGACCGCGTCTCGGCGAAGCCCGGCACGTCACCGGCGAACGGGCGGGTGGCGAACGCCACCACGACCTCGAATGCCTCGGCGCTTTCGCCAGGGGCGAGCACGAGCCGATGCGGACCCGCCTCGGCGAGCGTCCCCGAGGCTCCCCACCGGAGCGAGACGTGGTATCGGTCGGCGTCGAGCTGGCGTTGCAGCTCCGCAGCCCCAGGCCCGGTCCGCCGTAGCGTCGTCACGTGTGCCTCGGGCCGGCTCCACTCCGAGGCGTTGGCCCGTCCGGTCCCGTAAGGGAAGCGGAGCGCGACACGGAGGCGCCCGCGGCGGAGCAGCGGGGACGACACCCGCACCGCCACGAGGTCGAGCCGAGGGTGGCTCACGGTCTCCACCTCCACCGGCGCTCCGCCGACCGCGAAGCGGCTGAGGATCACGCCCTCCCACAGGTCCAGGATCTGGTGGACCGCCGTCAGGTCTCCGGGCCCCGCGAGGCGGCCGCCGGCCGTCTCCAGCTCGAAGCCCAACTGGCCCAGGTTGAGCCGGTGCGGGTTGCCGCGGAGCCACTCGACCTCCGGCGTGCGCACGTCACCGGGAATGTCCGCGTATTCCACCTTGCGGCCGCGGCTCTCGAACTCGTCGAAGCGGAAGCGGTCGATGCTCCAGCCCTCCGGGTTGGGGGCCGTGTGCCAGCCCCACTGGGCCATGGTGGCGAGCGGGATCGTGTCCTCGTACTGTGCCGGGAACGTCTGCACCCCGGTGACGTCCGCGGTGAACGCGAACTCGCCGTTGCCCACCGAGAGCGGCGACTCCGGGTCCAGCCGCTGGAGCACCGGCGCGTGCCGGCCGACCAGCGCCCGCCGGTCGATCGGCTCCGCCGCGTCGCCCGGCACCGCGGCGACGACCGCCAGGACGAGGAGCCAGGCTGCCATTCCCATTGGTACGGATCGTATCAACCTGCCCGACCCAAAGTCGCTGGCTCCGGGCCGTCGCCCGGGACTTCGGCCACGAAGGTGGGGTTCGTCACCGTCGTGCGGCTCTCGGGGTCGCGTTCCAGGGGACCGCACACGACGGTCACGTCGGGGTACGTGGCGAGCCCCGTGTCGAGCACTCGGACCCGCAGGTCGCAGCTGCAGACCCGGCAGGGTCTACGGGACTGGACGGCGTTGCGGGCCGTGACACCGCTGTCTCCGCGGTCGCCTCGACGGTCGAACCCACGGCCGGGACCGCGTGTTATGGTCGTGCCTTCCGATCGGACGCCGGGAGCGCCCCGATGAAGCAGCGCGGCCGCGACCCGTACCTCGTCAAGTCGATCGTGCACGCCACCCAGGTGATCCAGGCGTTCCGGGAGCCGGGCGAGGTCCTGCGGCTGCGCGACGTGGTCGCGCGCACGGGGCTCGGCAAGGGGATGTGCTTCCGGCTGCTCCACACCCTGAACCGCTGCGGCTTCCTGGAGCGGGCGGGCGAGAGCCGGTACCGCGTGGCGGGCGAGGCCCGCCGCCGCAACCGCCACCGCATCGGCTACGCCGCCCAGGGGCAGGACACCTCGTTCCCCCGCGAGGTGCAGCAAGGCCTGCAGGCGGCGGCGCACCGGGAAGACCTGGAGCTGGTCGTCGTCGACAACCGCTACCAGCCCCGGGTGGCGCTCCGCAACGCCGAGCGCCTCGTCCGCGAGCGGGTGGAGCTGGTGATCGAGTTCCAGACCGACGAGTCGGTGGCTCCCGCGATCGCCTCGAAGTATTTCGAGGCGGACATCCCGCTGATCGCCATCGACGTTCCGCACCCGGGGGCCACCTACTTCGGGGCCAACAACTACCGGGCCGGGCTGCTCGCCGGCCGCCACCTGGCCCATTGGGCGCGGGCACGGTGGCTCGGAAAGGTGGACGAGGTCCTGCTCGTGCAACTGGACCGCGCCGGTCCGCTGGTGCGCGGCCGCATGAGCGGCGTGCTGGCCGGGATCCGCGAGGCGCTCCCGGAGTCGAACGGCTGCCGGGTGGTGTCGCTCGACGGGGACGGGCAACAGGAGGTGTCGCGGGACAGGGTGCGCCGCTCCTTGCGGCGCTCGAAGGCGCGGCGGGTGCTGGTCGGCGCGGCCAACGACCCGAGCGCCCTGGGCGCAGCCAGGGCCTTCGAGGAGTCGGGCCGGGCGGCCCACTGCGCCATCGTCGGCCAGAACGCCGAGCCCGACGCCCGGGTCGAGCTGCGCCGCCCGCGGACGCCGCTGATCGGTTCGGTCGGCTACTTCCCCGAGCGGTACGGCGAGGGGCTCGTCCGCCTGGCGCTCGACATCCTGGCCCGCCGCCACACGCCGCCGGCCCTGTTCATACGCCATCAGCTCATCACGCCGGACAACGTCGACCACCTCTACCCGAACGACGCGCTGCTGGGCGTTCCGGCCGCGCGCGCGGGCGGTTAGACCCTCGAAGAGGAGCAGGAGATGCACAGCCTCGACTGGTTGATCGTGGCCGCCTACTTCACCTGCCTGGCGGGCGTCGCCGTGTGGGTCGTGCGGCAACGGCGCGACACCGCGGACGACTACTTCCTGGCCAGCCGGAACCTGGGCTGGCTGGTGGTGGGGGCCTCGATCTTCGCGTCCAACATCGGGTCCGAGCACCTGGTCGGCCTGGCTGGGTCGGGCGCGACCAGCGGCGTCGCCCTCGCCCATTACGAGCTGCACGCCTGGTGCCTGCTGGTCCTGGGCTGGGTGCTGGTCCCGTTCTACATGCGGTCGCGCGTGTACACGATGCCGGAGTTCCTGGAGCGCCGGTACTCGGCCACCGCACGCTGGGTGCTCTCGGTCATCTCGCTGGTCGCCTACGTCCTCACCAAGATCGCGGTGGGCATCTTCGCCGGCGGGATCGTGTTCGGAGCGCTGCTGCCCGAGCTGACGCTGCGTGTGGGCGGCCTCACGTTCGACAGCTTCTGGATCGGCTCCGTGGTGGTGGTGGTGCTGACCGGCCTGTACACCGTGTTCGGGGGGATGCGCGCGGTCGCCTACACCGAAGCCCTGCAGACGTTCATCCTGATCGCAGGATCGCTGCTGCTCACGGTCTTCGGCCTGTCCCAGCTCGGCGGCTGGGGCGAGCTGCGGGCGGTACTGGGGGCGGAGATGTTCGACCTGTGGAAGCCGATCGTGCCCCAAGGGGTCGAGTCCACCTGGGCCCCGGTCAAGGAGAGCGGCCGCATGGCCTGGTACTTCAACCAGGCGTACCCCTGGCCGGGGATGCTGCTGTGCGCGCCGATCATCGGGCTCTGGTACTGGTGCACCGACCAGTACATCGTTCAACGCGCGCTGGGCGCGCCGGGCGAGCGGGAGGCCCGCAGGGGGACCATCTTCGCGGCGTTCCTCAAGCTCCTCCCCGTGTTCATCTTCATCGTGCCCGGGATGATCGCGCTCGCCCTCGCCCGCACCGGGCGCGTGGCCGGGCTCTCCTCCATGGTGGACGCCGACGGCCAGGTGGTGCCCGCGGCGGCGCAGGCGGCGTTCCCGCTGATGGTGATGCACACCCTGCCGGTCGGAGCGCGGGGGCTGGTGGTGGCCGGCCTGCTCGCCGCGCTGATGAGCTCGCTGGCGGGGGCCTTCAACGCCAGCTCGACGCTGTTCACGATCGACTTCTACCGGAAGTTCCGCCCAGGCGCGACCCAGCACCAGCTGGTCTGGATCGGCCGGATCGCCACCACGGCGATGGTGCTGGTGGGGCTGTGCTGGATCCCCGTGATCCGGGGGGCGAAGGGGCTGTACGAGTACCTGCAAGGGGTGCAAGGCTACCTGGCGCCGCCGATCTTCGCGGTCTTCTTCCTCGGCGTGCTGGTGCGGAAGCTGAACGCCAAGGGGTGCCTGGCGGCCCTGGTGGTGGGCTTCGGCCTCGGCGTGTTCCGTCTGGCGGTGGACACGCCGGTGAGCCTGGGGCTGGCCGGCTTCGAGGGCGGCTACCCGGAGGGATCGTTCCTCTGGATCGTGAACAACGTCTACTTCCAGTACTACAGCCTGCTGATCTTCGTAGTCTCGGCGCTGGTCCTGATCGGGGTCAGCTACGCCGGGGCCCCTCCACCGGAGGAGCAGTTGCGAGGCCTGACGTTCGCGACCGTCACCGCCGAGCAGCAGGAAGAGTCCCGCCGGAGCTGGACCCGGCTCGACGTCGTGCTCTCGGGGCTGGTGCTGCTGCTGATCGTGGCCGCGTACCTGTACTTCACCGGCTGATCGTCAGCCTGCCGGCGCGGCTCTTCACGCTCCGCGGAGCTTACAGCTACGGCACCGATGATCCTGCTCCTCTGCAGATGGGGAGCGGTTCCTCGTGAAGATCCCGGTCGAGGAGAGGGCCAAACCACAGTTCCATATCGTGACGAACTGGACGTCGCTTCTTCAGCGGTGGTGAGCCTTCACAACCATGGTCGGCCAGATCCTCTCGCACTGGCTGGGCGGGCGGGATGGCCTCAGCGGAAGGGGCGCGCGACGGGCCGGTGCTACTATAGACGAGAGTGGCGACGGTATCGTTCGGAGACTTCGAGTGGTATGCCGACAAGGCGGCCGCCAACGCGATCAGACACGGGGTCACTTTCGAAGAGGCGGTGACGGTCTTTCTGGACCTCGACTACCTGCTCGTCCGAGCCGCGCTCGAGCCCGAACGGTTCGTGGCTATCGGCATGTCCAGTCTGGCGCGGGTACTGTTCCTCGTGCACTGCGAGCGGGGAGAGAAGGTCCGGATCATCAGCGCGCGGCGCGCCACACGTCGAGAACGCGAGGCTTATGAACGAAGACGAGAATCCGATTGAGCCTTCGGAGGAGTCGCTGAAGGAGATTCCGGAGCAGGACCTCTCGGGCGCTATTCGGCCGAATCGGTACGCTAATCTGCGTGGCGCCTTCCGACACGTGGTGTTCGTGGACCGTGAGGTCTGGGAGCACTTTGGCAGCGAGGAGCGCATCCGCGAAGCGTTGCGCCTCCTCGTCGACATCGCGAAGAGGCGCCCGGCCTAGCTCGCCGGGATTCTACGCCGCATCTTCGACATGTGGCGCACCAGGGCGCTGATCGACGCAGGCTACCAGCGGGTGGAGGCCGGGGACTTCGCGGCGAACAAGGCGTCGCTTCTTCAGCGACAATGAGCCGCTCACAACAATGATCGGCCAGACCCTGCCCACTACCGGGTTGAACCCGGGAAGCCGGCGCGTCAGTCGGGGATCGCGCCCAGGGCGCCCTTCGCCCTGCGGGCCCCGCAGGACCCGGACCATCATGAGCATCGTGACAGCCGGGCCGTCGGCCCTGCGGAGGCCCTCAGGAAGGGCTTCGTGTCCCGGGTGCCCTGCAGCCTCTTCCCGATCGCGCGCTCGGAGGCCTCTTTCATGACGATGAACTCCCGGCCATCTGCGCCTCGGTGTAGCCGGGCAGCGCCAGCTCCTGTGCGTTGACGCGCCGGATGATCCCCGCGGTGTCGATTCGTGCGCGCCGACGCCCTCCGGTGGGGCATGGAGGACGGCCGCGTAGCGCGCTTCGTCGGACCCGGCCTGCCGATCGTGGAAGGCGGTCAGGCGCGCGATCGCCTCGTCTCTCTGGAGAGCCTCCTCGCCGCCCCTTCCTCCGCTGCAGGCGGCCGACTCGTGGCGCGCCGATCACGGCTCCTTGCGCACGGAGAACGCGTACACCGTGCGGGAGCGGTACTCCTCCCCGGGCCTGAGGATGGTCGACGGGAACTCGGACCGGTTCGGCGAGTCGGGGTAGTGATGCGTTTCCAGGCAGAAGCCGGTGCGGTGCCGGTAGATGTGCCCGCCCTTCCCGGCAATGCTGCCGTCCAGGAAGTTCCCCGAGTAGAACTGCACGCCTGGCTCGGTGGTCGAGACCTCCATCACTCGGCCGCTGGTCGGCTCGTACACGCGCGCGGCCTGCTGCAGCGAGCCGCCCTCGGTCCGGTCGAGCACGAAGTTGTGGTCGTACCCCCCGCCGAAGCGGATCTGCTCGTCGTCGGCGCCGATGCGCTCGCCGATCGTGTGGGGCGTCCGGAAGTCGAACGGCGTGCCGGCCACGTCGCGGAGCTCGCCGGTGGGAATCAGCGTCG
>Ga0268386_10000979_pt1 | contig 19132 bp, 16 predicted proteins | sample RVTome_15_FD_200260 | JGI IMG/M metagenome (GOLD analysis project Ga0268386, IMG submission 200260) | Soil microbial communities from uranium-contaminated site in the Upper Colorado River Basin, Wyoming, United States - RVT150D86... ...
CCGGCCAACCCGAGAGCGTTGCGCATCGCGGCAGTATCCAGACCGTAGACCGCCCCAACCGCGGCCGCCCCGCCAAAGGGCCCGATGACACCGGGGGAATGCCAGCCTGCCTCCCGGAAGTTCTCGAAGTCGAGCGCCCACCCCACGCGACACACCACTTCGAATCCTGCCGCGAGCGCGGTCAGCAGTCTTTCACCAGAGACCTCCTGCTGCTCCGCGGTGGCGAGAGAAGGGGCCACGACCACCGGAGAGAGGTGGCAGTGTGCTGGGCGATACACATCGCACAGGTTGAAGGCCGTTATCTGATAGCTGTTGATCAATGTCGCCCCAGTCACGGAGTGTCGATCGGCGGACCCGATCACCGTCGAATCCCCGGAGGCGCTCAGGTCCGCAGCAAGGTCTTCCATGCGGCGAGTCTCAGGCCCGTCGCGTCCGAGGTAGGCGCAGGCGATGGCGTCGATCAGAAGAGCAAGAGTCCGTTCCCGCACCTGTGCCGGCAGGGCTTCATATTCGAGGCCCGCTGCAAAGGCGGCCAGAGTCTCAGTCGGCTTGGCTGTCATCGATCCGTGTTAAAGGCCTGGTTTGTCAACTGTAGGCAGCAGTATACAATGGTCGACCCGTTCCCGGCACGGCCTCGAGAGTGTCGAACCCGAACAAGGAGGATGTGTGGCGACCGCTGAGATGCCCACCTGGATCACTCACTTCCCCGGCAATTTCATGTGGTCCAATGCCACTCTCGTCACCAAGGGGATGGCGCCGTATGGCGCGGTCGCCCTTGGTGAGATCGACGAGATCTGTCAACGGCTCATATCGCGACAGGACGAACCAAATGCGTGGTGGGAAGAGTGGTCGGCTGTGGCGGCGAGGCTCGAGTCGATTGCCGATTCGGCAGAGGACGAGGGTCGACGACTCACCGCGGGTCACTACTACCTGCGCGCCGGGATGTACTACTTCACCGCGGAGCGGTTCATCACACCTGGGCCCACCAAGCGAGCAATGGGGGAGAAGGCGATCGATTGTTCTACAAAGGGCATCCTGAGGCGTCACCACAACGTGGAGCGGGTGGAGGTGCCTTACGGGGACGGCAGTCTCCCTGCCTTGTTCATGAAATCGTCGAACGCATCGAAGCCGGCACCCACCATCGTCCTCTTCGACGGTCTCGACAATTGCAAGGAGATGAGCGTCCTCTTCGCCGGTCTCGAGTTCGCCGCCCGTGGCTGGAACACCCTGTCCATCGACGGGCCTGGTCAAGGCGAGTCGTTGCGACTCCGCGATATCACCACCCGGTACGACTACGAGGTCGCCGGTGGCGCTGCCTACGACTACCTGGGCAATCGCGAAGAGGTCGACCTCAACCGGGTGGCGGTAATGGGATATAGCTTCGGCGGCTACTACGCACCCAGGATCGCCGCTTTCGACAATCGATTTGCGGCCTGCGTCGCCTTCGGGGCGATGCACTGGGATCTGGCAGGATGGGTGAGAGAGATAAGGGACACCGTCGCCACCAACCCGAAGGCCAGCGCTACATCTCACTTCCAGGTCCCCTGGGTGTTCGGAGCGTCAAGTCTGGAAGAGGCCATCGAGATGGCAGCTCGGTTCAGCCTCGTGGATGTCGCCGAACGCATCCAGTGTCCCGTCCTGGTGGCCCACGGCGAGAACGACCGCCAGGTGCCGATCGAGGACGCCCGGAAACTCGTCGAGGCCGTCGGATCGGAGGACAAGACTCTGATTGCGTTCAGTGCCGAGGACGGTGGGGCCGAGCACGTCCAAGTGGACAACCGTCAGGTAGGTGTCGACGCGATCGCCGATTGGCTGGAACCGCGTCTCCGATGATCGGCTGTCGTTCGACGAATACTCGACCAGTCCGCGCCAGCATCCGTATGCAGCGGTGTCCTGAAGCTCGTGGACACAACCGCGCTTGGCAGCCGGACGTCCCCGATGATGTCGTGAGCAGAGGTGATGGTTGATGACAAGAGAGCCAGTCGACGTGTTGGTCGTCGGAGCGGGCAACGCAGCGCTTTGCGCGGCGCTGTCGGCCCGGGAGCAAGGTGCCGAGGTATTGGTCCTGGAGTTCGCTCCTGAGTCCGAGCGTGGGGGTAACTCGACGTTCACCGCGGGGGCGATGAGAGTCGTGTATGAAGGCGTCGACGATCTCCGTGCTCTCATCCCCGATCTCACGGACGGCGAGATCGCCAATACGGACTTCGGCCGCTATACCCGGGAGGCCTTCTTCGACGACATGGCTCGAGTGACCGAGTACCGCGCCAACCCCGATCTCGTTGGGGTTCTGGTCGACGAGAGCTACGAGACTCTGAAGTGGATGGCTTCCAAGGGTGTGCGATTCATGCCCATCTACGGCAGGCAGGCGTTCGAGGTGGATGGGAAGTATCGATTCTGGGGGGGACTGACTGTCGAGGCCGTAGGTGGAGGGCCGGGGCTGATGGAGTCCCTGGTCTCGGCGAGCGAGGAAGCCGGAGTCGAGATCGTATACGAGACACGGGCAACCGCCCTGCTCGTCGATGACGGGCGGGTTGTGGGCGTCCGTGCGGTCAATGGAGGACACACCAGGGAGCTACGGGCTCGCTCCGTAGTCCTTGCCTCAGGGGGATTCGAGGCCAACACCGAGTGGCGCACCCGATATCTCGGGCCGGGTTGGGACATGGCCAAGGTGCGGGGAAGCCGGTACAACCTGGGTGACGGTATCCGCATGGCCCTCGAGATCGGTGCCAGCCCTATGGGCCAATGGTCGGGGGCTCACGCGGTGCAGTGGGACATGAATGCGCCTGAGTTCGGGGATCTGCAGGTGGGCGACGGCTTCCAGAAGCACAGCTATCCCTGGGGAATCCTGATCAACAGTCACGGTCTGAGATTCCTCGATGAAGGTGCGGATTTTCGGAACTACACGTATGCCAAGTATGGGCGTGTGATGTTGGATCAGCCAGGTCTCGGGGCTTGGCAGGTGTTCGACGCCAAGGTGGCAGACCTGCTCCGAGACGAGTACAAGATCCCGCAGGTGACGAGGGTGAGGTCGGAGACGATCAAAGGGCTTGCCGACCAGATGGACGGGATGGATGTCGAACAGTTCGTGAAGACCATCGACGAGTACAACGCCGCCGTCGAGGACAGCGTGCGTTTCGACCCGACGCTCAGGGACGGGCGGAGGACCCGGGGCCTGTCACCGGACAAAACCAACTGGTCCAACACGATCGACGAGCCTCCGTTCGAGGCCTATCACGTCACATGCGGGATCACATTCACCTTTGGCGGCCTACGGGTGACGCCAGACGCGGAGGTGGTGGGTGGGGATGGGAAAGTGATACCCGGTCTGTTCGCATGCGGTGAGCTCGTCGGTGGTCTCTTCTATTTCAACTACCCGGGGGGCACCGGCCTGACGTCCGGGTCGGTATTCGGACGCATTGCCGGTCGTGAGGCGGCAAGACGGGCAAGATGAGCGACTGGGTTCCAATTGACGCCGAGGGAGGCATGAAGCACTCCAATGGGCCCTCTGCGGTCAGAGCAGGCGACTTTGTTTTTCTCTCATCGGTCAAGGGCGTGGATCCCGAGACCCAAATGTCTGACCCTGACGTGGAGAGGCAGTTGCGTCAGGCGATTGCGAACATCGACGTAGTACTGGAGGCGGCCGGCCTCGACAGGCGTGACATAGTGAAGGTCACCGTGTTTCTCGAGGGGTACGAGGAAAACCGCGAGTACCTGGACAGCGTGTGGGGTGAGAGCTTTGGTGAGACCGCCCCGGCGAGGGCGACCGTGGCAGTGGGGCAGATCGGCGGTCCGACCGACCAGAGCCTCGCCCTCTTTGATGTCATTGCGTACCGACGTCAAGTGGGGTGAGGCCTCACGCTCAGGTGTGAGAGCCCTTCATCGGGGCATCGGGGTCGCCTTCCCACCCATAGCTCGGTGGAGTCGACTCGAGGGGTGGCAGGTCCCAGGCTCCGGTCGCGGGTGCGGCGTAGCTGTAATCGTCGACAGCGACGTCTATGACCGTGGGCCGCTCGGACGCAAATGCTTCGGCCACCGCAGCAGAGACCTCGGTCGGTTTCTCGACGCGAATTCCCACGGCTCCCATCGCCCGAGCCATGGCTGCCATGTCCGGGCTGTAAGGCTGTCCCGTGGCTCGACGACGAAAGCGCGTTGCCAGCTCACGGTCCTCACCGAAGAACCCTCGTTGCTGGTCATAAATGGCCCCGTATCCCTGGTTGTTCCACACCAACCAGACAACCGGTAGATCGTTCAACACCGCCGTGGCCACTGCGCTGGAGTGCATGACGAAACCACCGTCGCCGCAGACGGCCAGGACTGGCCGGTCGGGGGCTGCATATTTGGCTCCTAAGGCTCCGCCGATGCCGAATCCCATCGATGCGAAACCCCAGGCCTGGAGGAAGCGTCCACGGGGAGGGGCCTTGATCTGCTGGAGAAGCCAGTTGTGATGCAGCCCGACGTCGGCGAGGAGTATGGAGTCCTCTGGTAGGACCGAAGCGATCTCACCCACTACCCGGTCCGGCCGCAGCGGGACGGTCTCGTCTCGCTGGCGCTCGGAGACGTCACGCTCGAACTGGGACACCCAGCTCTGGGTTTCTCCGACCCAGGCCGTCCTGTCGGCTCCGGCCTGGTCCTCTCTCTCGGCCACGACCTCCAGCAGTTGGCGGAGGAAAGTCCGGGCATCGGCTGTGATCCCCAACTCGGGGGGATAATTCCGACCGATCTCCTGGGGGTCGATGTCGACGTGGATCAGGTGGGTGGGAGGGATCTGGTAGGTGACTCCGGGGATCCAACCGCTCGTCGAGCGGTCGTCGAACCTGGTCCCCACTGCGATCAGGACGTCACAGTTTCGTGCCGCCCGGTTGGCAGCCAGCGTCCCGTTCCTCCCCGTGGCGCCCAGGCTCAGATGGTGACTCTCGTCAATCGCTCCCTTGGCGAGCGGGGTCGTGATCACCGGGATGGACCCCGACTCGGCCAGTGCGACCAGCTCCTCGCCTGCCGCCGAGAGCAATACCCCATTCCCGGCGACTATCAAAGGTCGTTTCGCTGCGGCGAGCAGCTCGGCGGCCCGGCGCACCATCTCCGGGTCGGCGCCGGGGCGAGCGCTGACTGCGCCTTTCCATGTCTCGGCGTCGGGTGCATCGAGCTCGGTCTTCTCGACGAAGACGTTCAAGGGAACGTCGATGTGAACCGGCCCCGGTCTCCCCGTGAGCATCAAGGCGTATGCCTGGCGCATCGTCTGAGGGAGCATCTCGGGACGAAAAGCCTGATAGCTGCGTTTGACGTAGGGCCGGACCACAGAGATGAAGTCTCCCTGGAAATACCGTCCCGTTTCCTGGAACGGTCCCCGGTTGAAATGTTGGGTGGGCACGTTCCCCGTTATGGCGAGGAAGGCGGACGAGTCCTGAAATGCCGAGGCCAACGCCAGCAGGAGATTCACCGACCCGGGTCCGCAGGATGTGTAGGTCGCCACCGGGGAGCCGCTCACCCGGAAATACGCGTCGGCCATGAAGCCTGCGACGCTCTCGTCATACGTGGTGACGGTCGTGATCTCCTCGCGGCGATCGTAAGCAGCATCCAAGAAGCCGAGCACCCCGTGGCCACAGACACCGAATAGATACGGGACCCTCTGCCTGACCAAATACTCGAGAATGATCTCGGCACCCGTGCTGGTCATTCTTCCTCCTTGGTGCTCACCCGAGCCAGGCTGGCTCAATCGAGCGGAATCGGTCCCTCGTACTCGAGAATGTACAGACCGCCGTTGGCACGATCGGCGACGAAGATGTACCCACGGTCGTCGACGAAGACGTCGCTTATGCGGCATCCCCGTTGGCCTTCGGGGGTCTCTGGAAGGAAGGCAGCGATCTCCTTGGGGGTGAAAGGATCGCGGATGTCGTAGACCCTCAACCCTGCGCTGAACCAGGTGGCGACGGCTGTATTGACGAGTTGGGCGCTTCCCGGCAGGGGTTCGTTCTCGTGCAGGTTGTGGGCCCCGATGCGGCCTCCGATCCGATGGAGCTCATCGAAGCCGTCGGGCACGGGGAAACTGGAGAGCATCACGACGTTCTTCTCGTCGCGGATGTCCATGATCCAGTAGCGCTTTGGCCAGTCCGTCCCCTCGTCCCCCGTCGCCTCGTCGGAGACGAGGGCGAGCCCACGATCGAACAATGGGACGACGGTGTGCGTGAAGCCGGGAAGTGGCGGGTGGTAGTCGAGCCGACTGATTAGGCGGGGGTTCGACTTGTCGCTGATGTCGAGAATGATGAGTCCGGCGTCGATGTAACCGAGATAAGCGCGGTCGGGCCGCTCCGGGTAGACCATCGTGTGATGGACACGGAAGCCGAAGTCATGATCTTCATGGCGCTCGAAGTCCTCGGCGTCACCCTTGCGCTGACCGGGCAGCCACCAGCGGCCGACCTCTACAGGGTGAGCCGGGTCTTCGAGGTCCACGATCATGTAGAACTGATGGTCCTTGGGGTGCTGCTTCGGCTCGAAGTCGGCTGCTCCGGTGGAGAGGTGGGCGAATCGACCGTCCATGAACGACACCCGGTGAACGCCCTTGGAATGAGGTCCCGACGTGTCGAAGAAGCTGATCTCACGGGGCTGGGCGGGCTTGCTGACGTCATGGACGTGAAATCCCGCCGGTTGCAGACCGAGATGCTCGGTTTGCTTGGCGACGAGCAAGATGTCCCCGTGGAGCGCCAATGAGTTGGCTCTCACGTCGGCATGCTCGGTGGCGACCTGGACGAGCACCTCCGGTTCTGCGGGGTCGGTGACGTCAAGGATCGAGAACGCACCAGGGGAGCGCTCGTTGGCTGCATAGAGGTATCGCCGCTCACCAGCGATCTTGACTGCCATTCCTTCCCCGAGGTTGGGGTAGTCACCAAGACCGTGGTGGCCGATGAGACGCAGATTCTCTTCGAGTCGTACGGGTGGCAAGGACATTGTTACTCTCTCCGCCTGCGTCGTCGCAGAGGTTTTTGCTGACTGCGCTCGGCTCCGCATGCGAGGGTATACACTCGACTGGTCGCCTGCAACTCGATGAGACGCCATGGAATCAACCTACGAAAGACTGCGCAACGGCATCGTCTCCGGTGACTATCCCCCAGGAACCCACCTGGTAGAAACCTCGTTGGCGGAGACGCTTGGGGTCAGTCGGACACCGGTTCGTGAAGCGTTGACTCGATTAGAGCAAGATGGCCTCGTCGAGCGAGGAAGCCGGGGTCTACAGGTCAGGCAGCGCAGCTCGGCGGAGATCCTCGAGATCTTCGAAGTCCGCATCGTTCTCGAGGGGACTGCAGCGAAGCTCGCCGCGGAGCGGCACAACGAAGTCGATCGAATACGTATCCAGGGTCACCTCGGCAAGCTGGACGCCAACGAAGGTGCTGCTCCTTCCGTCCTGGCGGGCATCAACCGGGAGTTCCATCGCTCCATCTGGCACGCCAGCCACAACCGGGCATTGATCGACATGCTGGAGCGTCTCTCGATCCACCTGTTCCGGTACCCGTTCACCACATATGAGGTCGCCGGTCGCCCGGAGAGCTCGCTTCTGGAGCACAAAGAGCTGGCGGAGGCGATCATCGACCGCGACAGTGAGAAAGCCGCCAGGCTGGCGTCTCATCACATGACGGTGGCTCGCAACATCCGGCTCGAGATGTGGAGTCAAAACCCGTCTCTCATCGACGACGAGACGGAGGGGGCGACTTAGGCGGCCTGCTCTTGCTCGGTCCGGAAATCGCGGACGGTCGTCGCCCACACACCGACTGCGGCGGCATAGAGGACCGGAACGATCCCCCCCAAGGTGAGGGCGGCAGTCACTCCCAAGAACCCGCTGAGCCATCCCATCTGCAGGTCGCCGAGGGCAGGTCCCCCCTGCGCCGACATGCTGTATAAGGCGCCGACGCGTCCCATGAGCCGGTCGGGAGTGGCCAGCAGGATGCCGGCGTGACGGAAGGTGGTGCACATGGCATCGCACACACCGAGACAGGCTGCGGCAATCAAAGCCATGACGAGAGTGTTGCTCTGGGCGAGGAGGATGGCCGAGAATCCATAGGCCATCGTCCCAGCGACGATGAATCGTCCCGCAGGGACGGACTGGGCTACCAGTCGGTACACGACGACACCTCCGACCAGCGCTCCGAGGGGGGGCGCGGCAGCGAGAAGCCCGTATCCGGCGGGACCCACTCCGAGCACCTCCACAGAGAGGGCGGGAAGCACGACGCGGTAAGCCGCGAAGATCATCGCCGACAGGTCGAGACCGAGGAGATGGAGGATCAAGGGCCGATCCTTGACGAACCGGGCCCCTTCCCGGATGCTGGACACGATGCTCATGGCGCTCGGCGTCGGCTCGGTGTGAGTGATGCGAAGGAAGGTCACGATGACGATCAGGGCGAGAAAGCTCACCGCGTCGACCGAGTACATGAGCCCGGGTCCCCCGACGGCGATGAATACACCACCGAGAGCCGGTCCCAGCAACTTGCTGATCTCGGCGACCGGGTTCATCAGGGCCACCCCTCTGACGAGGTCCTCCGGTGGGAGGAGTGTGGGAAGGATGGCTCTGCGGACCGGTCGGTCGAAGGCAGCGGCAGCCGTGTTTCCCAGCACCGCCAGGAGGATGTGCCATGGCTCGACGACATCGGCGAGGGTCACCAATGCCACCCCGAGACTGGCCAGCATCGACACGCCCTGACTGACCTGCAGGAGCTTCTTGCGATCCAGCCGATCTGCGAAGTAGCCGCCGATGGGGGACAGCAGGAAGATGGCGATTCCCTGCGCCGCTCCGACCAGGCCGACTTGAACGGTGGAGCCGGTGAGCTCGTACATGTGATAGAGCATCACGACCAGCGTCCCCTGCGTGCCGATCTGGGAGACGACGATCCCGATCAGGTACCAGCGGTAATCGCGATGTCTCAGGACCTCGGGGAATCTCGGCCTCAGATTCATGCGTGGAATCTCGAAATGGTCTCGTTTGGTGATCGCGAGTCATAGAAGTGGAGCCGTGCCCTTCGGCACGGCTCCACTCCGACCGTTGAGTTGTGGTCCGTAATCGTCAGTCCTCGAGCGCCAGCATCTCATCCAGGTATCTGGCTGCCAGCTCCTCGGCCGGCTCGTCCGTACCGGTGACTGTCAGCTCGTCGAGCAACTCTTTGAGGATCGTTCCGACCTCGAGCGTGGTGGTCCCGGGTGGGATCTGTCGCTCGATCGTTTGGAACTCCTCCTTGATCTCTTCGGTGAAGTAGGCGAGCCGCTCCGCCAACTCTTCGGACTCCATGAGGTTGTATGACCTGATCGGTGAGGAAAGGAGCTCGGTGAATCTCGGGATCACCTGCTCAGGCTCACTCATGTACCTCAAGACCAGTCCAGCCTCGCACTTGTTCTCCGTGTCGCTGGCGACGGAGAGGCCGCGGGGGACGGCCATGCTCTCGCCGCCCTCGTTGACCGGAAGTGGGAACGTGCCGTAGTCGACCCCATATTCGAATCCCGCCTCCTGGAAGCTGATGCCTCCGTTGGAGCCCTCGTCGAGAAGTGGAAGGTCGTCGCGGATGAAGGCACCTTGCGACTCGTCCTGATCGCCGATCATGAATGTCGGGTTGACCAGACCTTCCTCGAACAGCTCGTCGAGCCACTCGATCATCTCGATTCCCTGAGGTGTCGTCAGGTCAGGAATGTTCCCTTGCTCGCCGATGAATGGCACCCCGAAACCGTATGACCAATAGAACATGCGGTCCGGGCTCGTCCCGCCCGTCCCGAAGTACTCGGACAAACCAGGGATGGTATCGCGCAGGACGATGGCGGCATCTGTGATGTCGTGCCAGGTCTCGAGAGGCACCTCGATGCCCGCTTCCTCGAGCATGTCGATGTTGTAGTAGATCATGTCGTTCCCGCCCTTGTTGGCCATGTGGTAGATCTGACCGTCGAAGGTGCCATCGTCCCAGGTGACCGGGAACACGTCGGCGAACAACTCGGGATCTTCCTCTTCCCATTGGGCGACGATGTCGTCGATGGGTTGAATGACGCCGCCCTCGATGAATGCAGGCGCGATGTTGGTGTCGATCTCGATGATGTCGGGAAGTGGCTCGCCGGCTTGCTGCATCTGGAGGGTGAGGGGCAGGATGTCGTCGCCGCGAATGTCGAAGCTCACGGTGATGTTGTGCTCCTCCACCAACGACGCGAACGCATCAGGTGGAATGGTCTCCCCGTTGAACCAGAAAGTGACCTCAGTCGGCTCGGCATCCGGTCCTCCGCACGCCAGGGCCTCGCCACCGTCAGCGGCCGTGGTCGGCGTATCACCATCGGCAGTCGTGGTGTCCGTGGTGTCATCACCGGCACACGCCGCCGCAATCAGTGCGAGAGCCGCCAACAATGCGACCAGGGATCTTCCGAGTGGACGAGTGCGGGTCTTCGTGAGTTTCCTCGCTCTCAATTTCTCCTCCTTTTACGGTTCGCCTCCGGACGGCGAATGGTGAGTCGCTGGATGGAATTACGAAGCCGCCAGCATCTCTGTAGGCAACAGTATACAAAATGGACCGCGTCGGTGAGGTCCAGGATGACATTTCGGGACTCGCGTGCCACAAACCCACGGCGACCCCGCTATTTCAGCGAACCCGACGTCAGACCGCTCACGATGTACCTCTCGATGCGGAGGTAGACGAAGATGAAAGGCAGGAGCGTCAGGATGGCGAAGGCCGCCTGCCCCGGGTTGTTGGCCAACCCGGTACCCGTGGTGATCAAGAAGAGCTCGTAGGGCAAGGTTCTCGCGTCCGGGCTCCGCGTCAACGCGAGCACCAGATCGAACTCGTTCCAAGCCTCCCGGAAGGCGAGGACTCCGATGGTGAACAGAGCGGGGACCGAGAGAGGCAGCACTATGTAGCGAATCCGCTGGAAGAAGGTGGTGCCGTCTACGTTGCCGGCCTCCTCTATGTCGCGGGGTATCTGCTGGATGAATCCAACCAAGAGCCATATCGCAAGAGGCAAGATCGTCCCCGCGAATACGACGACGAGTGTGAGTCGATTGTCGAGTGCGCCGACAGCGACGGCGAGACGATAGAGGGGGACCATCAGACCGAGTCCCGGTATGAGGCGGGGAAGAAACGTGAAGAGGAGCAGCAGGTGGCGACCTTTGAACCTGAACCTGGCGAAGGCGTATGCCGCCGGTACCGCGATCAGGAGCGTTAACAAGGAGGTTCCAATGCCCACGACCAAGCTGTTCACAAATGCTTCCCGGAAGCCGGGCCGGGTAATGACGTCCCGATAGGCGGCGAGCGTCGGATCCTGGGGGATGAGTTGGGGATCGGCGAAGACGGCACCCCTCGTCTTGAGAGAGATGGAGAGGGTTATCAGGATTGGACCAATCGTCCACACCGCCAGCAGCGCCAACGGAATCCAGACCCACACCTTCTTGAGCAGTCGGACCATTGCCTTCAGCACCTGGTTGATCTGACGGTCCTTCTGCTGGTTGACAGTATGTGTCTGAGTGGCCATCAGTTTCCGATGTCCCATCGGCGTCCGAGTGCCACGTAGATCAGGGTGAGAAGGGCGTTCAGGACGAGCACGACGACCACGATGGCGAGAGCCGGATACGTGTCGAAGTTGCGAAACGCCGTTTCGTACAGCACGACCGGCAACGTCTGGGTTGCATCCAGGGGGCCGCCTCCGGTCAGGGCGAGGACCACGCCGAGCGCGGTCAGAGTGGAGTAGCTGAACCAGACCGTGGCGAGGACCAGCTGCGGGGTCACCAGAGGTATGGATACCCTCCAAGCCCGGGTCCAGCCGGAGGCGCCATCCACGTCAGCAGCATCCAATAGGTCCGGGTTGATCGTCTGCAGGCCACCGAGGATCAGCAGAATGGCGAGCGGAAGGTCGGTCCACACCTGGGCCACGATCACCGCGACCATCGCCAACGTCGGGCTCACGAACCATGCCGGCCCATCGATGCCGACGAGACCCAGTGCCTTGTTGACCCAGCCGAAGTCCTCGTTGAACAGCAGCCGGAACATGACTGCTGCCGCCACACCGGAGACCACATAAGGCAGGATCGTTAGTCCCCGCAGGAAACGAAGACCACCGATCGCCTTGTTGAGCGCGAAGGCGAAGGCCAGAGCGAGCGACATCCCGAGGATTAGACACCCAGTCACGAACACAACGGTTCGGTTCATGGACCACAAGAAGTCCGGATCGGTGAAGAGATCGCCATAGTGCTGCAATCCGACGAACTCCGGCTCCCCTCCGATCGTCTCCGTCGCAAACAGACTTCCCCATGTGGCGTATAGCGCCGGGAACGCAAGGAGCGCCAGCACCATCAGGACGGCCGGTGTCGCCAGCAGGTAGGGAGTAAGCCAGTGCTGGCCGATCAGGCTGTTCCGGTCTTCGTCTGGTGACCGACGCCACCCTTTCCTCCGCTTGACCCGGCTTGGGCGGTGCGTATCCGGTACGCCCTCTGCCATCTCCTGGTGGACGGTCTCAGTCATCTCTTCCAGAGGACGTGCTCACGAGTTCGCTGCGACTGTACGCGCGCCCTCGAAAGTAAGGGTTGGTCTTCGAACGCGCCCGGTTTCGGGCCTGCGCGGCAACCTGACTCAGGTGAGGTCGTCACGAGCTTTCCGCCATGCAGCGATGGCCGCTTCGGCCATCTTCTCATCCGTTCCCTGCTTTCCGCCGGCGATGCCGATGGCGCCGACAATTTCTCCGTCGGCTTCGAGCAGGACACCCCCTCCAGAGATGTATATCTCACCCGGGAACATACCGATGAGTCCGTGATACCTGGTCGGCTTGGTGTCGAGAAGGTCCAAGGCTTCGTGAGTGTTCTGACCCAATGTGATCGCCGCCATCGCCTTGCCTTTTGCCATCCGGTCTCGATTGTGCAGCGCTCCATCGAGTTGGTCGAGTGAGACCAGCCGGCCTGACGCATCGACGACGGCGATGGCGGCCTTCTGTCCGAGCTCCATCGCCTTCGCGGCAGCGGTGTCGATCAGGACTCGTGCTTCCTTGCGGGTCAGGGTCATCTCACGCTCCTCCAGAACGTCCTAGGGCCTTTCAGGAGAGGCGATATAAGCATACCGATGTATACACGGCCAACAGACGGCTCTCCCGAGTGATCGCACGGCTCGAGCCCGATCATGAAGACCACGAGGGGCTCTCGTCGAGGGAGCGGATGGCTGCAATTGCCGCTCGGTGGGCGAAAGTCATTCCGATGCCCAGAGTGCTGCCCGGCGCTGGGTAGTCATCTCCGGTCCAGGATGCTGCAGCATTCCCAGCTGCGTACCAGCCACGCCGCGGATGGCCGTCGTGTTCCATGACCTGAGCCTCGGTAGTGGTGATCGGACCACCCTTCGAGCCGATCGTGCCGCTCGTGATCGGTACCGCATAGAAAGGGGCCTGCTCGATCGTCCCCAGATTTGGGCTGGTCTCCAGCCTGGGATCTCCGTAGTAACGGTCGTAGAGACTCTCCCCCCTCCCGAAGTCCGAATCGCGCCCTGAACGGCACAAGGAGTTCCAACGGTCCACTGTCGCCGTTAGCGCGCCCGGATCGATCCTGATGCGCGACGCCAGATCCCCGATGGTGTTGTCTGTCTTCACGTGGGCGGGCAGAGGTCCCGTGCTCTCGAGGCCCGGGAAGGGGTACTTCTCACGGAACTGTTGGTCGAACACGAGCCAAGCCTCCCTGTTGGGAAACTCACCGCCTCGTCGCTGAAGCATGGCTTGGACGAATTCGTGGTAGGGACACGCCTCGTCTACGAACCGCATACCCGATCGGTTCACCGCGATCTGGTGCGGGACACCGCGTTCACGAACCAGAGCGCGTGGATAGGGGTTGCCGTCCACAGTCTCGTCGGGGAGTTGGACCATTGGCATCCACCATCCTTGGGACAGATTGTCGACTGCGATACCTTGCTCCTGTGCCAGCTGCAATGCGATTCCGGTGTTCGTCGGGATCGAGGCGCTGACTCCGAGGGCGGGCGACAGAAGGGCAGAGCGGAGTTCGGGGTTGGCATCGAAGCCACCGCTGGCGAGGATCAGGGCGCCGGCGACGACGGCGGTGTCCAGATGTCTACTCCCGACTCGTGCGCGAATTGGCTCACTACCAGGCCCGTGCTCCACATCGAGCAGTGCGACGTCTTTGACCAGCTTCGCCCCCGCCCGGACTGCTCCGTCGACGAGCGAGGCAACCAGACTCGCTCCGTTGGTGAGGATGCGGTTCTCGCGGCGTCTCTCGATCAGTTCCCAATCGAATTCAGCGGGGAATCGCCATGTCTCCCACTCCGAATGAGTGATCGGCAGGTAGCCCGGCGGAAGGAAGATGTCCGATGCCTCTGGCACCAGCTCGCCAAGACCGATCGGTGCGGCGTCGTAAGCCCGTCCTCCAGAGGTCCAGCCGGGTAGTTGAGCGTGGTAGTCCGGATATCTCGGGCATGGGATGAACCGATGACGACTGTGGGTCTCGACGAACCTCGCCATCCGTCGCGCTCCCGATACGAAGGCCTCGATCATCGGTTGGGATTCGCTCCCGAAGCTGGCCGCCAAGTATTCGCTCGCCGCGGCGTGACTGTCTTCCGAGCCCTCGCCCGGTGGGATCCACACTCTTCCCCCGCTGAGGGCGGAAGTCCCCCCAAACCGGCCGGCCGACTCGACGAGGAGAACTGTCCGACCCGAGATCGCGGCAGTCAGAGCTGCCGTCAGCCCGGCGGCGCCGCTCCCTACCACCAGCACATCCACCTCTAGTGGAAAGCCAGGGGCCTCGCTGTTACTCATCGGGTTGTGCCGGACCAGCCAGAGATGCAGCGGCTTAGTCGGAGTCGCCCATCACCTGGCACCAGGAGCTCTCAGGTTCAGAACCACCAGGCGAGGGTCCGTCATGTCCTGCACCGCGTACTTGGGTCCTTCGACCCCGTGTCCGCTCTCCTTGACTCCTCCATACGGCATCATGTCGGCGTGGTAACTGGAAGTGTCGTTGATCATCACCCCTCCTGCCTCCAGGCGACGAACCGCGTCGAAGGCGCGGTCCAGATCCTGGGTGAAGAATCCCACTTGGAGCCCATACGGTCCCGAGTTGACCTGCGCGATGGCATCGTCGGACGAGGAAACCGGGATCAGCGACACCACAGGTGCGAAGGCCTCCTCTTTCACCAGTTGTGAGTTCTCCTTGGGGGAGATGACAAGAGTCGGTTGCAGTAGGTGACCTTGCAGCGCGCCCCCCACCACCGTGGTGCCTTCCCCTTGTGCGGCCTTCACCCAGGCATGGGCGCGCGCGGCGGCCTCAGTCGAGATTAGTGGCCCCACATCTGAATCCGGGCTCCTCGGATCACCAGCTTTCATCGATGCGACCTCGCTTGCCAGGATCTCGCCGAGCTCACCAGAGATCTGATGGTCGGCGAGGATCCGCTGCACGCTGGTGCAGACCTGACCAGCCTTTCGATAGCCCGCGTGGCTGATTAAATCGGTGACCAGATCGAGGTCGGCGTCGGCGGCGACGATGGAAACGCTGTTCGATCCGAGTTCGAGGTGGGTGCGGGCCAGGCCCGAATTCTGCCGGATGGCCCTGCCCACCGCCGTCGACCCGGTGAAGCTGACGAAGCGAACCCCAGGGTTGCTGACCAAGGCCGTGCCCGTCCTGATGCCGGGCCCGGAGACCAGGGAGATATACCCGGGTGGCAGACCTGCATCGGCCAGGGCAAGGGTGAGCGCAATGGCCGACAAGGGGGTCGCTCCCGCCGGCTTGAGAACCACGCTGTTACCGGCCGCGATTGCCGGGCCGATCTTGTGAGCGACCGTGCTCAGTGGAGCGTTGAAAGGCGAGATGGCGGCCACCACGCCTACCGGGACTCTCGTTGTGAAGGCCAGCCGATTCTCACTGCCTCGTGAGGCGGCGACAGGCACCTCTTCGCCCGCGAGGCGAATCGCCTCCCCTGCACTCAGCCTGAAGATGCCGACAGCTCGCCTCAACTCGCCAGAAGCATCAGCCGGCGTGAATCCGGTCTCGGCGACATAGTTCTGTTCGATCTCGTCCGATCGCTCTTCGAGCAAGGCGGCTGCTCCGTTGAGTATCTCCTCGCGCTCTGCCGGCGGCAGGGGTCGCTTGGACGCCTCGACCGCCGACGCCACCGCGTTCTCGACGTGATTCTCCGTGGCCAACTTCAGTTCGGCCACCGGCTCGAGTGTGTACTTGTCGAGGACGGTGAAGCCCTCGTCGGAGTCGACCCACTCACCCCTGATGTAGATACCTGTCATATGGTCGGCGATCACAACTCGTTCTCCCCATCGGCAAGGCGTGAACCTAGCGCGCAGATGTATACGGAAGTCGAAGGCCGAGCCGAGACTAGCTCGGTTCGGATAGCTCGGTCATGCGCTTCGACAGCTCGCCGGTTGGCTTCAAGATGTAGACACCGCCACTCACACGATCAGTGGCGAAGATCGTGTGGTCGTCTGATACGAAGACATCGTTGATCTGGCTGGCGGCCTGTCCGGGAGGGCACTCGGGTATCCAGTGGGCGGCATCGACGGGCTGGTCGGGGTCGGTCAGGTCGTAGACGCGGAGCCCGGCATTGAAGTAGGTGACGAACACCAGCTGCTGGCTTCGATAGCTCTCCGGTCTGTTCTCGTGGAGACAGTGGGCGCCGAATCGGAGACCCCGATCGCAAAAGTCTCCATCAGGCACAGGGCAGATCGATCGGACGAATGGGTGCTCCTCGTCGCTGATGTCCACGACCCGCACCACATGACGATCGCCCTCGCAGCCGTCCGTGGTCGCCTCATCGGTCACGACCACCAGACCGCGGTCAGGGAGCGGCAAACAGGTATGGGTGTGCCCGCCCTCCTCCCAGTTGATCCGGGAGATTGTTGACGGAGAAGTGGGATCGCTGATGTCGACGATGACCATCCCGCTGTCCCACATCCCGACATATGCCCGCTCCCCGTGGACCATCGCGTGGTGGACGATGCGCTCCTCGTCGTCTGGCCAGTCCGGTGTCTCGCCCCCGTCGGTCCACATTCCGGGCAGCCACCACCGCCCTATCTCTTTTGGATGACCGGGGTCACTGACATCGACGATGAACCAGATTCGACCGTTGTACCCGGGTGGCGTTGCCGAGACATAGGCATGGTTCCCGCCTTCGTAGACGATTCGGTGGACACCTTCGCCGCCGGTATCGAAGAATCCAACCCGAATCGGGTCGACTGGGTCAGTGAGATCGTAGATCGCCATGCCGACCGGAGCCGGCCCGCCACTCCGGAACAACTCGTGGTTGACGAGAAGCAGCCCGTCCGCCACCTGAACCTTGTGTGTGTGCAATCCCGGCGGCGCATCCCACTGTCTGAGCACCTGAGGGCTGGTCAAGTCTGAGATGTCGAGGATCGAGGTGCCCTTGCCACTAGGGCCGAAGTGAGCCACGTAGAGAACGTCGCCTAGCGGCATCACCTGCATGCCGTCTCCATGCCCATTGAGGTCGGAGTGGCCGACCAGGGTGAAACCATCGATGTCTGCAGCATGCATGAGACCTCCGTACCCTTGGCCCGGGTCAGGTCCACTGTCTTCGGTTGTATACAATGGCTTACAATAGGCGTTCATTGAACCGCTTGCGGGTGATCGGACCGTGGAGACGAAGGATTCGGGGCCACGAGGCCTGCTGGCCAGAGAGGCTGCGGTTGCTCGCTAGCGGAGTCCAGTGACAGAGACGTCATCTACCTTTCTACCCGGTCGCCTCGTCATCCTGGCGGTCGGTGCAGTCGCCGGCTTACTCAGTGGCCTGCTGGGGGTTGGCGGCGGCATTGTCTTGGTTCCGCTCCTCACCGGCTTCCTCGGGTTCGAACAGCATCGGGCGCATGCCCACTCATTGGCTGCGATCGTCTTGATCGCGATCTCAGGAGCGACCACGTTCACCTTGGCTGGGGAGATCGATGTGGTAGTCGGTCTCAGTCTTGGATTGGGAGGGGTCGTCGGTTCCAATGCTGGTGCTCATCTGATGAACCGCTTGTCCGCAGTTGCACTGAGAGGGGTCTTCGGTCTCATCATGATCGCAACCGGCGTCAGGATGGTGTGGGGCGACGGTTTGTCGGGCTCGGTTGGCGATTTCGAGACCCTCACAACCATCGGCGTAGCGGTCGGCATCGGCCTGGTGGCCGGGGTGGCATCGGGGGTGGCTGGCATCGGGGGCGGAGTCGTCATGGTGCCGGCGATGATCTATCTGCTCGGTCTCGAGCAGCATGTCGCAGAAGGCACCTCCCTCGTGGCGATCCTCTTCACAGCCGTGGCCGGCACCCGCGTCAACCTGCGCCATGGGCAGGTCGACCTTGGTGGGGCCGCCTTGATCGGGATTGGTGGTGTGATTTCGGCTTTCGTCGGAGCGCGATTCGCACTGGGGCTTTCGTCGGCGACCCTCGCTCGGGTGTTCGGTGTGTTGGTGGTGTTCGTGGGGCTTCGGATGGTCGTGAGGCTCGTTCTCGATGAGCGCATGACGTCGGGACGCCGTGATAGCGACGCACCCGCAGGGCCCGCAGATGGACGACAAGAACCGCGAGACATAGGAGAAGGAGAGAGGGATGGACATCTTTGACCTGCGAGCGGAGCAAGAGTTCCGAGCCGAGGAGAGAGTGGAGAAGATCCTCGGCCGTTATTCCGAGGGTGACGTCACCGTCGCTTGCTGGGAGCCTGGCCAACAGAGTTCGGATCACGCTCATCCCGAGGCCATCGAGATCTACTTATGTTTGGAGGGGGGTGGCAACATGAGGACCGACAGCCAGACCGTCGAGATCACTCCGGGGTCCTTTGTCGTGCATCCTCATGGTGAGTTCCACCAGTACACGAACGGTCCCACCAGAACGCTGCTGTTCCGGATTCGATACGGGCCAGATGTGCGCATGGTGCAGCGGGCGGAATAGTCCACCTCGCCGGATTCGAGTCACTCTTCTGGGCCGCGGATACCAGAAAGCCCAGGCAATGCTGGGCCTAGATGTCGACGACTCCGAAGACGAAATGTTCTGGACCCAGTTCCTCCGGTCTCTCAAAAACCGGGGTTTGGACGGGGTTCACCTGGCGATCTCTGACGCTCACACCGGCCTGAAAGAAGGCAATCGCACGGGTTTTCGAAGGCGCCTCATGGCAGCGATGCAAGGTGCTGGTGATTCATGGCTCGTTCCCAACCCG
>Ga0268386_10000980_pt1 | contig 19126 bp, 22 predicted proteins | sample RVTome_15_FD_200260 | JGI IMG/M metagenome (GOLD analysis project Ga0268386, IMG submission 200260) | Soil microbial communities from uranium-contaminated site in the Upper Colorado River Basin, Wyoming, United States - RVT150D86... ...
GAATCCGCGGATCGGGCCGAGCCGCTGCGCCCGCTTGATCACGGGACGAGTCTAGACACTCGACCGCCGGATCCAGCACTGCTGGATGACGGCTGAGACACGGCGCCGCTCGCCGCGCTCGACCTTGCGCGTACTCGCCGAGTACGCGCGCGGCCGATCACGACGATCGGCTTGGTCTCAACCGCCCCCAGCAGCACTGGCCCCGCCGGCCGAGTGTCTAATCTGGCTTCGCGGGTAGGGTTGCGGCGTGAAGATCGGGATCGTCGTCCCCTACTCCTGGTCGTTCTGGGGCGGAGTCCAGGAGCACGCCGACCACCAGGCGCGCGCCCTGCGCCGGCTCGGCCACGACGCGCGCATCGTCATGGGGCACGATCCTCCGGGGCGGCTCACCTGGCTCCTGCACCCGAAGCAGGGCCGGCACACGCGTCCGCCCGACTACGTGATCCCGGTGGGGCGCTCGGTGATCGTCCCCGCCAACGCCTCGCTGCCGAACATCATCCTCAGCCCCCAGTCGATGCTGCGGATGCGGCGGATCTGGGAGCGCGAGCGCTTCGACGTCGTCCACGTGCACGAGCCGCTGGCGCCGGTCGTCTCCGCCTACGCGCTCGCCTCGGCTCCGTGTCCCCTGGTCGTTACCTGCCATTCGGCCGGCGAGCGGCTCGGCTGGTACCCGCTGGGCGGGCTTCTCTGGGGCGTGCTGACGCGGCGGATCGACCAGCGCATCGCCGTCTCCGAGTCAGCCCGCCGTGCCGCCGAGCCGCACATCGGCGGGCCGTTCGAGGTCATTCCGAACGGCATCGAGCTCCCCCCCGAGGCGGACCCGGGGGGGCGCAACGGAAACGTCGTCTTCATCGGGCGCAACGAGCCGCGCAAGGGCCTGCCCGTGCTCCTGCGCGCGTGGCCCAAGGTGCGCGCGCGGACGGGCGCCCGCCTGCGCCTGATCGGCGCCGACCCGCTCTCGATCCGCTGGCTCGCCCGCCGGCAGGGGTTCTCGCTGGACGGGGTCGACCTGTTGGGCGGCGTGCACGAGGACGACCTCACGGCGGAACTCCAGGCCGCCAGCCTGCTTGTGGCGCCCTCGCTCGGCGGCGAGAGCTTCGGCATGGTGCTCACGCGCGCCTTCTCCTGCGCCACCCCCGTCGTCGCATCGGACATCGAGGGCTACGCCCAGGTGGCGGACCACGACGAGACGGGAATCCTCGTCCCGCCCGGCGACTCCGCGGCTCTGGAGCGCGCGCTCGTCGAGCTGCTCGAGGACGAAGAGCGGCGCCGGGCGTACGGCGCCGCCGCCAGGAAGGCGGCGGAGCCCTACTCGTGGGATCGGATCGGGGCGCAGCTCGTGGAGATCTACGAGCGGCTGGCGGCGCCGGCGGAGGCGGTCAGAGCGGCGGCATGAAGCGGGTGAGGCTGCCGCGGAGCCGCGCGGGGCGCCTCGTCCTCGTGCTCGTCCCGATGATCGCCCTGGTCGTGCTCGCCGTGTGGCGGGGGCCGGATCCGGGCCCGGTCGAGCGGGCGTTTCGGGCGGTCGAGTGGGAGTGGGTGGCGGCGGCCGTCCTGATCAACTTCTTGTCCGTCGTCGTGCGCGCCTACGCGTGGAACATCGTCATCAAGCAGGCGATCCCGCGTCCCTGGCCGCGGCGGCGGACGGTGTTCGCGGCGTTCTGCATCGGCCTGCTCGGGAACGCGGCGCTGCCGGGAAGAGTCGGCGAGCTCGCCCGGGTCGCCGTGGTCACGCGCCACGTCCGGCGCCGGCCGGGGACGTGGGCGACGATCGTCGGGACGGTCTTCGCGCACCGCCTCTTCGACGTCCTCGCCGCGGTCATCCTCGTCCTCGCGACGCTCTACGTCGCGCCGATCCCCGACTGGGCTTCGCCGGTGCTCGCGGTCGCGATCGGGGTGGGGCTGGGCCTGCTGCTCGCAGGCTTCCTGGTCGCGCGGCGGCACCACCGGCCGCTCTCCGAGGAGCTCGGTGCCTTCCGGCGCGTGCTGCACATGGCCCGCCGCGGGCTCACCGTCCTGCGCCGTCCAGGCCCGGCCATGGAGGCGCTCTTCTTCCAGCTGGTCGGCTGGACGGCGCAGCTCGGCGCCGTCTACGCCTCGCTTCTTGCGTTCGGGATCGACGCGTCAGTCGAGGCCGCGGCGCTCGTCCTCGTCGTCATGAACGTCGTCATGATCTTCCCCTTCTGGCCGGGGAACGTCGGCCTCCTGCAGGCGGCCGTCGCCGCCGCCCTGCTCCCGTACGGGATCGGCTACGGGCACGGCGTGGTCTTCGGGATCGGGCTTCAGGCCATCGAGGCGTCGGTCGGGATCGGCCTCGGCTTCCTCTTCCTGGCGCGAGAGGGCTTCACCTTCGCCATGCTCAAGCGCATGCCGGAGGTGACCGAGGTCGACGTGGACGAGGACGAGCGGGTCGAGCGGATCGCCTAGGCCCGCGGCGGCTCCGAAGGCTCGTCGCCCCCCGTCACGCGGGACTTCGGCTCGTCGAAGGCCTCCTCGGCCTTCTGTCCCACGTCGTCGCCAGCGTCTGCGGCCTTGCCACCCATGTCCTTCGCAGCGTCTCCCACCGTATCCGCGGCGTCCTTGCCGCGGCCGAGCAGCTTGTCGAGGAATCCCATGCCTACCTCCTTGGTCGGTCGCCAGCATAGACGGCCTCAGATTCCGCGGAGGAACTCGAGCGCGAGGCGGTTGAACTCGTCCGGCTGCTCGAAGGCCGGCAGGTGCCCGGTCTCCAGGTCGACGAGCTCCGCGTCGGGGATCCCATCCGCGAGGAGCCCGGCGATCGCGCGGAAGTCGGGGTGGTCGTAGGCGCAGCGGACGACGAGCGCGGGCACGGCGACCTCGTGGAGCCGGGTCGCCGCCGGCGGCTCGGCCCATTTCACCGGCCCGGGAGGAGGCGTGCGCTCGTAGGCGGCGAGGACGGTCTCGAAGGAGCGGCGCTGCATCGCCGCGACACGCGCGCGCCCCTCGGGCGGGATCGGGGCAGCCTCCCGGCCGTCTCCGTCGAGCCAGGTGCGCAGGTTGAGCGCGACCGCCTCGTCGAGCTTCCCGGCCTCGAGGAGCGCGTCCTCCTCCTCGTCGAAGGCGGCGAGCTCGGCCGAGCCCTCGTGCCCGCCGAGCGCCGAGGCGGCGAGGACGAGCGCGCGGGTCCGGTCGCCGTAGGTCAGGGCGAAGTCGAGCGCGACCCGGCCTCCGAAGGAGTTTCCCACGACCGCCACCCGGTCGAGGTCGAGCCGGTCGAGGAGGGCGCGCACGTCCTCGACGTAGGAGAAAGGGCCGCCCGGAAGAGGAGAGTCGCCGAAGCCGCGGAGGTCAGGGCGAAGGACGCGGTGCCGCGCCGAGAGCGCTTCCATCTGGCCGTCCCAGAGGCGGCGATCCCCGACGCCTGCGTGGAGGAGGACAACGGCGGGCCCGTCCCCGGCCTCGTCGTAGGCGATCTCGGTCCCGTTGACCTCGGCCGAGCTCAGCGGTCGGGGGCCTGCGCCTCGCGGGAGCGACGGGCGAGCGTCTCCAGGAGTGTCCAGGCCACCGACGGGTGCTCCTCCACGAACGGCCGGAACTCCCACGGCGTCATCGCGAAACAGAGGAGGTCGGTGGCGGCCACGATCGACGCCGAGCGGATTCCGTCGTCGATCAGAGCGATCTCGCCGAAGTGGTCGCCGGGGCCGAGGGTGGTGCGATGCTCGCCGCCGACGCTCACGTCGGCGTTGCCCTCCACGATCACGAAGAAGCCCGCTCCGGTGGAGCCCTCGGTCGTGACCTCCGACCCCTCGGGGTAGTGGCGCTCGTACAGCTGTTGACAGAGCTCCTCGAGGTCGCTCTCCTGCAGTGCGGCGAACAGCGGCACCTCTCGGAGGGCTTCGATCGGCGCGCCCATGGCGGCGATCATAGTCGCCTGGCAGGGTCGCGCGGCGTCGCGGCGAATGACGGGCGGATGTCGACCCAGGCCGCTCTCTACGCCGAGATCGACCTCGAGCTCTCGTGGTCCGAGGCGGAGCTTCCCGAGCGGGAGCGGACGAAGCACGTCCACCGGCTCCATCCGTACCTGGGGAAGTACGTGCCCCAGCTCGTCGAGGTCTTCCTGCGGCGGTACGCGCGGCCGGGGCAGCTGGTCTGGGACCCCTTCGCCGGCTCGGGGACGACGCTCGTGGAGGCGAACGCGTTCGGTGCGCCGGCGGCCGGCTGCGACATCTCGGCGTTCAACTGCCTCCTCTCGCGGGTGAAGACGGACGTCTACGAGCGGGAGGCGCTGGTCGCGGACGCCGCGCGGCTCGCGGACGCCGGGACGCAGGATCCGACCCCCGGCGAGCTGTCGCCGTACCTGCGCGACTGGTTCGCGCCGCGGGCGCTCGCCGAACTGCTCGCCTTTCGCTCGCGGATCGAGGGCACCGCGTATCCCGACCTCTGGCGGGTCGTGCTCTCCCGCGCCGCCCGCTCCGCGCGGCTCGCGCGCCACTTCGACCTCGACTTCCCCGCCGAGCCGGTGCGTGGGGAGTACTTTTGCCACAAGCACCGCCGGACCTGTCGGCCCGTAGAGGAGGCCGGGAAGTTCCTGCGGCGCTACGTGCGCGACGCGATCGCGCGCGTTCTCGCGTTCGACGACGTCCGGCGCTCCATGGAGACGACCGTGCTGCACGGCGACGCCCGCGCGCTCGACCCGCCCGCGCCCGTCGACCTCGTCGTCACGTCGCCGCCCTACCCGGGCCTGATCGACTACCACGAGCAGCACGCCTACGCCTTCGAGCTCCTCGGCCTCGAGCGCCGGGACGCGGAGGAGATCGGGCGGGGTCTCGGAGGCTACTGCGAGGGGGTTGCCGAGATCCTCGGCCGGGCGGCGGAGGCTCTCAACAGGAGCGGGAGGATCGTGATCGTCGTGAACGACCGGAGGGGCCTCTACGACGGGATCCTCGCGGACGCCGGCCTCCGCCTCGAGGAGCGGACGGCCCGCCACGTCAACCGGCGCACCGGACGCAGGAACGGCGAGTACTACGAGGACGTCCTGGTCGCCGTCAGGCGTCCGGTCTGACCGCTTCCGCGCGGCGGCCGAGCTCTTCGATCTTTCCCTCGGCCGCGTCGAGCTTGGCGACGCAGAGGCGGTAGAGCTCCTCGCCCCGCTCCCAGAGACGGACCGCGTCCTCGAGGTCGGCCCGGCCGCTCTCGAGCTCGCCGACGATGCGCTCCAGCTCGGCGCGAGCCTCCTCGAAGCTCGGCTCGGGGCTCACTCGCGCGTCTCCTCGACGCGGGCGGCGAGCGCGCCCTCGGCGAGCTCGACGTCGATCCGCGTGCCCGGAGCCGCGGCGCCTGCCGAGCGGACGATCCCCGACTCGGTGCGGACGATGGCGTAGCCGCGCTCGAGCGTCGCCCTCGGCGACAGTGCTCGAAGTCGGCCGGCGAGCGCGTCCACGCGGGCCCGCTTCCGCTCGAGGAGGAGCGCCGGCGCACGCGTCAGCCGTTGGGCGTCGGTGGCGAGCGACTGCCGGCCGCGCTCGAGGATTCGCCTCGTGTCGCGGCCGAGCGCAGCTCGCAGGCGGTCGAGATCCGCGCGGAGCTGCCGCTCGTCGGGGACGACCAGGCGCGCCGCGGCGGTCGGGGTCGACGCGCGGGCGTCGGCCGCGAGGTCGCAGAGAGGCGTGTCCTGCTCGTGGCCGACGGCCGAGACCACGGGGACGGGGCAGGCGGCCACCGCCCGAACGACCCGCTCGTCGCTGAACGGAAGGAGGTCCTCGAAGCTCCCGCCGCCCCGGGCGAGCACGACGACGTCGATCTCGGGCTCCCGGCACAGCTCCTCGAGCGCCGCCGCGATCGCCCCGGGCGCCCTCACCCCCTGGACGAGCGTCTCCGCGACGAGCACGCGCACTGCGGGGAACCGGGCGGCGACGGCGATGAGGAAGTCGCGCTTCGCGGCCGCCTCGTTGCCCGTCAGGAGCCCGATCCGCCGGGGGAGGAGGGGGAGGGCTCGCTTGCGCTCGGCGGCGAAGAGACCTTCCTCCGCGAGCGCCTTCTTCAGCCGCTCGATGCGGGCCAGCGCGGCCCCGAGGCCGAGCGGCTCCAGCGAGAGCGCGCGCAGTTGGAACACCCCGCGCGCCTCGTAGAGCTCGGGCCTCCCGTAGACGTGGATCCTGTCCCCGTCGGCGACGTCGAGCCGCAGGGCGTCGAAGGTCGTCCGCGGCATCGACACCGGCAGGCACGAGCCGTCCTCGAGGTCCTTGAGCGTGAGGAAGACGCTCTGCCAGCCGTCCTGCCGCCGCAGCTCCGTGACCTCGCCCTCGACCCAGATCGTGGGTAGGCGGGCGAGCCAGGAGCCGATCCCGCGGTTGAATGCGGAGACGGAGTAGACCTTCCGGTCGCCGTGCAGGGTCGCCTCGACCTTCACGGCCCGACTGTAGCTCACCGCCTGAGAGCTAAAGCCGTCCGGTGACCGGAAGCCCGGCCGCGAGCTGCCGTTGCTGCTCGGCGGTGAAGGGGTGGCCCTGGAGCGGGCCCCACCGCTGCCGCGAGCGGAAGAGGTCGATGATGTAGCGCATCCGGTCGGCGAGCTTCGTCCAGTTCACGGCCCCGCTCGCGACGGGCGTCGGACGGACGGCCTGGTGGCGTCGGAGAAAGTCGAGCGTCTGGGGATCGTCCACGGGGTCGAGGAGAAGCGGATAGAGAGGCTCGCCCCTGGGCGCCGGCAGGCGGCTTCCCAGCCTCAGGGTCTCGTCCGGGAGCGCGAGCGTCATCAGCTCCCTCGTGCAGAGCTCCTGCCAGTGGCGCTTCGCCTCGTTGGCCGCGCCGAGGAGGACGACGCGCAGGACGCCCTTCGAGAGCGCGCGCGTTCCCCTCGGAAGGCACGCGGCCGCGTCGTCGACCGGGTCGAAGAGCGCGAGCCGGACGGGGGCGTCGATCGACCCGGCGATGTACGGCTGCAGACGGATCTGCTCGTGGAGGCCGATGCGCGCGTTCGCGAGGAGGATCAGCGCGGCCCTGCGCCGCGGGTCCTCGGTCCGGCCGGCGGCGGCGTACCCGCCGAGCGCGAGCCGGAGCAGGGTCTGTCCTCCGCGGTCGCTCTCGCCTTCGAGGAGGGACGCGGCGACGCGCTCCACCGCCGCTCCGTCGTCGTCTACGTCGAGGGCGACGAGCGTGCGCGAGAACACGGGCCCAAGCTCGCTGAAGACCTTGAGGTTCCCCTCGGTGATCAGCTCTCCGACGTCGTGCACGATTCGGCGGGCGACGGCGAGGAGCTCGTCCTCGCCGAGACGCACGTCCGCGCCGATCCAGCCGAACGCTCGGTTCGCCCGCCCCACGGCCGCATTCAGGCGCGGCGAGCCGACGAGCAGCTCTCGGAAGGCGGCGGGAACCTCCTCGTCTCGGATGAAGCGGCCCGCGGTGCGCGAGGCCCAGGTCGCGAACGTGCACCAGTTGGCGTTCTCGGCGCCGAGGCGCCCGGCGAGCGCAGCGGAGAGGTCGTGGTAGCACTGGGTGATGAGGAGGTTCCGCCGGACCGGATCGGCGCCGAGCCCGACGATCCAGTCGACACGCTCGGCCGAGGTCGCCCCGCCCGGCAGGCTCACGGCTAGAGCAGGATCTCGGCGGCGATCTCCGGTGCGCAGCCGCGGCGGCCGACGAGGTCGACCGCGAGGTGGAGGTCGGCGTGGCTCGATGCGAGCCGCTCGGCGAGGGGCAGGGGGTAGCCGGCCTCCATCAGCACGTGGAGCCGCCAGCTCTCCACCTTGCCGCGCTCGTCCTGGTCCCGTTCGTCGAGAAGCGTCAACTGATCCACGCCGGTCGGTTCTCTCTCTAGGAGACGATTCCTGCCGGCAGGAGTTTGTCTCGAACCGGACTTGGAGCTCATCGGTGAATTCTCCTTGCGGGGGATGTGGGTATCGGGAGCCCCGCCTACGGTGCGGCGGATGGGCCAGATCTCCGTCGCGTGGATGGCCGTCGTCTTCGTCGGCCTCGGCACGGCGTTTGGCTGCAGCGCCGACGGCTCGAAGACCCTGGCGGGCGAAAGCTCTGAGGCACGAGAGGTGGAGCGCACGCTTCTGGCCGAGTCGACTACCCACCGCCGCTACAGCCATCCGCGTTGCGCGGAGCTCGACCCAGCGCTCCCCTGGACGTTCGCATGCACGCTGCAGGTCATCGGTCTCGAGGGGCTGAGCGACGAACCGCTCCTGGCGATCGGGGTCAGCCGCCCTGGAGACGGAGGGGTCGGATCGGGGGTACTGCCCGTCCCGGTCGAGTGCGCGAGTCACGTCCGCTGCTGGGTCGAGCGTCTTTGTGCGTCGTCTGGAGGCCGATGCCCATCGTTGTTGGAACTGGAGTTTCCAGAGCTCGGCCCGAACGCCCCACCCCGCCCGCTCACCTCTCAGGTGTGCGCCGACGCCTGGAACGTCCATGGCGGCTTCACTCGGGACGAGCTGGTCGGGCGGGAGCCGAGGGATCCCTCGGAGGAGGTGGCCCGCCCCGTCTACACGCCTCACCTCGCGGGTTCGGGTTTCGGCTTCATCGGCCGGCGCGCGGACGTGCGCGCCGGGGAGGACGGCTGCTCGGTGCTGTTCGACCTGGGTGGCGGCGCGGTCTACGCGATCGACGCTGCCGCCCAGTATGCGCCGCGTTTCTGGACCTGGACGGGCCGCGCCGAGCCGGCGACCGCCGCAAGTGAGAACGCGGCCTGGAACGCCTGCCAGCGCGCCGACGGAACCCTGTCCTTGGGCAGCGACTGCCCGTACGACCCGCAGGTCGCTGCGCGCGACATCCCGGACGAGATCGAGCGGCGCTACATCGCGCAAGTCGACGAGCTCGGCGGCTTCCCCTACTGGCTCGGGCCACGCTTTCACGGCGCACGGCCCGAGCCCACTCGCGCGGCCGGGGCCGAGGGAGCCGTTCGCTACACGCTCCGAACGCGAGACGGCCCGCTCACGCTGCGCGTCCTCACCTACCGTCCGCCACGGGCTCGAATCCGGGTGACAGGCATTGAGGTCGCTCGCGCGGACCCGGCCGACGCAACGGTGCTCGTCCTCGCCGACAGCGATCCTCCGCCGGCGGTTCGCAGAGAGGCTCGCAAGGCGCTTCGTCCGTTCCTCGGGTCCGACCCGTATGCGAAGCAGATTCCCGGAGACCTGGGCGAAGAGCCGACCCGAATCGACACCTCGGTCAGTACGCGGGTGTACTGGGCGGGCCCGGCGGTCGGCGGCCGGAAGGCGGCGCTGGTCGATGATGCCCCGCCCGGTGCGGGGGTGGTCCGGTACGGAAAGCCGGGCGCGCCGAGCACCTTCTATATCGTCACGTACAAGCCGAGGAAGAAGACTCGCTGCTCCAAGCTCGGCTGTGTGTCCCCTCCCGCGCTGCCCGCGTCGCTCGAGCGGTTCGGAATGCGGGTGGAGGCGAACATCATGAGCGATTGGGTCATCGACGTTCTCGCTCCGAGCAAGAAGGCCGTTTCACCCAGAGCGAGGATCGTCTACCGGCTGACTCGGGTGCGCTGAGCTAGTCGCGCTCGACGGTTCTGACGGCCCGCTCGACGTGGCCGAGCTTGGACTCGAGCCGGACGTCGACCTCTTCCTCGTAGGCGGCGATCCGGTGCTCCGCGTTCGCGAGCGCCGCGTCCAGCCGCTCGGACACGTGGCGCAGGCGCTCGGCCGCGACCTCCCCCTGTGCCTCGGCGGCTCGCGCGACGTCGCGCAGGCGGCGCTCCATCCGGTCGGCCGTCTGGCGCGCGAGCTGGACGATCCGGTCGGAGACCTCCGACTCCGCCTGGCGCACGAACTGCTCGATCGACTTCTCGAGCTCGCGCGAGAGCCGCTCGGCCGACTTCTCGCGGGACTCCTTGATCTGCGCGTCGAACCGGCGCTCGGCGTCCTCGGAGAGGCGTGAGACCGCACGGTCGAGCGCCTTCTCGAGCTGGGCGAGCTGCCGGCGCTCCGCCTCGGACAGCCCGGCGACGACACGCGCGCGCGATTCGGCCTCCTCCCGGTCGACCTGCTCGCGAAGCTCTCGCTCGCGGATGCGCAGGCGCTCGCCGACCTCATGGAGCGCCCTGCGCCGTTCGGCTGCGTGCACCTCGAGCTCGTTCCGGGCCTCCTCGACGAGCTCCTTGATGAGCCGTTCGAACTCGGACCTGAGCTGTGCGACGGCCTTCCGCTGCTCCTCGCTCGCCGCCGCGAGCCGCTCGGCGTCGGCATGCAGGCGCGCGTCGTACGCGTCGAGCGCTTCCTGCTGGCGTTGGCTGAGCTGGGCGAGCTGCGCCTCGAGCTCCTGCTGGCCGCGGTCGAGGTCGGCCGCCCAGGCCATGAGCCGGGTCTCGAGCCGTCCCTGCGCCCCGGCGACAGCCTCCGTCAGCTCGACGCGCGCCTGCTCCGCCTGGCGTGCGACCGCGTCCCGGCGCTCCTCGGCCAGGCGGCGCTCCTGCTCGCCCAGGGCTGCACCGGCTTCCGCCCGCTCGCGGGCCAGCATGCGCTCGAGCTCCGCTACGCGCTCCTCGGCGTGCCGTTCGAGGTAGGCGTCGATCCGCGCCCGAGCGTCCTCGCCCACCCGCTCGAAGTCCCTGATCCGGCGCAGGCCGCGCGCCAGGAGGAAGAGGCCCGTCTGGCAGAACGCCGCGACGACGAGGCCGCCGGCGGTCACGAGCAGGAGCTCCGTGTCGTCTGTTCCCTCCGCGATCTCGAGCCCGGCGACGACTGCGCCGGCGAGCGCGAGCAGCCCGAGAGCGACCGCCGAGACGAGCAGCAGGCGCTCGGGCACGCGGGCGAACGCGACAATCACGAGCGAAACGGCGACCACCGCGAGGGTGGCCACGAACGCGATCTCGAGGATCAGCGTCATCCCTGAATCCTAGGCCGGGCTCAGAGCGTTCGCAGCAGGACGAGCGCGACCGCCAGCGCGACGACCGCCCCGGCGAGCGCCCGCAAGGCGTTCTCGTTGGCGCGAACGAGCAGGTCAGCGGTCACCGGCTCCGACGTCCCGTCGCGGCGGTCGATGCGGCCTTCGACGTGAGCCACGCGCCGGCGAACCTCGCGCACGGGCGTCGAGAGCGTCCGCTGCGCGCGGCTCGTGAGGTAGGCGAAGACGGCGCCGGCGGCGGCGACGAGGTCGAGCTTTCCCGCTGTGGCGAAGTAGGCGGTGAGGAGCGGGAACGCTCCCCACGCGAGCGCGAACCACGCGTCGCCGTGGAACCGCCCGCCGAGGAGCTCGAGGTTGTAGGCCACGACGATGAAGCCGCCGACGACCACGAAGACGCCGATCCAGGGATCGACGGTGACCGCGCCGACGACGCCGATCGCGACGGCGCCCGCGATCGAGGCGACTCCCAGCGCGGCGAGCACGCCGCCCGGGATCCTCGTGCCGAGCGGCCGGCCGTTGAGCTCGTCGAGCGCGTGCGCGCCGATGCCGACCGCGAGGAAGAACGCGGCGAGAGTGGGGAGGAAGCGGTCCCAGGCGAACGCCGAGGTGAGCGCGGCGCCGATGGCCACGTAGCTCAGGTGCCACGCGGTATAGGGCAGATGGAGGAGCGTGACGTAGTCCCGCCAGCCTCCCGGGGCGAGGGCGTAGAAGGCGGGGCGGCTCGCTTCGGTCTCAGCTTGCACGGACGCCCCAGATGACGATCCCGCCCCCGAGGCTGAGGAGGCGAGCCTGGACGTCGCGGATGCCGGCGCCCTCCCAGACGCCGCGCAGCCGCTCGAGAGGCCAGCGCTCCCAGAAGCCGCGGATGCTCGGTCCAAGGAAGCCGCCCACGTCGGCCCAGCCCGGCGAGACGGCGCGGCCCGCGAGCGGCAGCCCGACGCGGACGTAGGCCTCCCAGGCCGCCCGCGGAAGGGCGCGCGGCGGGACGAAGAAGTCGAGCATGGCGATGCGCCCTCCCGGCCGGACGACGCGGGCGAGCTCGCGCATGGTCGCCGCGGGGTCGTCGACGTAGCGGAGGAGGTAGGTGTACGTCAGGCCGGCGAAGGAGGCATCCTCGAATGGAAGTTCCTCCGCGCGACCCTCGCGGAGCTCGACCCGGTCGCCGAGCCCGGCGGCGTCGACGCGGCGGCGGCCCTCGGCCAGCATCTCCGAGCTCTGGTCGATCCCGACGACGCGGCAGCCGTGGCGCCGGGCGAGCTCGAGCGAGACCGCGGCCGTCCCGCAGGCGACGTCGACCACCGTGTCTCCCGGCCCGACGTCGAGGCGCGTGGCCAGGAACGACCGCCAGCGCGGGTCCTGGCCGAAGCTCAGGAGCCGGGCGTAGCGGTCGTAGGTCCCGGCGAGCGGCGCGAAGAGCTCGCGCGCGGCGCGGTTCCGTTCGGAGGCTGGGGCGACCACGGGGCTATTGTTGCGTCCCGTGGGCCTCGAGGAGGAACTGAGCGCAGTGGGCGAGGCCGCCCGCGAGCACGCCGCCGAGGGCGAGGAGGTCGTCGCGGTCATTCCGGCCGAGCCTGGCTCGGAGGCACGCGTGTTTCTCGTCGCCTACGAGGGGAACGGCGAGCGCTCGTGGCTCGCGCTGGACGCGGCCGGCCGGCCGGTCGCCGACCGCGTCCTCGTCCGCGACGCCGTCGCCATCGCGGCCATGGTCGAGCTCGCCGAGGAGAGCGCCGGCGGGGGGAATGTCGGCGAGCTCAGGGCGCAGCTCGTCGAGCTGCGGCTGACGGACAACCCGGAGGGCATCGAGGAGGCCGAGGTGGCCGCGGCCGAGCTCCAGGAGACGATCAAGCCGCCTCCACGGGTCGCGAGCGTCGGCTACCTGGACGAGCTCGGCCTGGCGGCTGCGAAGCTCGAGCAGGCCCTCGGCGAGGTCGGAGGGTCCCCGTTCGCCGAGGCGATGAAGGGCGGGGTCGCGGCCTCCGACGAGCTGGCCGACGAGGTCGAGTCGAACTACAAGGGGCCGCTCGGCTAGGTCCGAGGCTGCGGCTTCCTCCGGCGGCAGGCAGTAGCCATGACCGCTGCAGAGGTCGTCGAGGATGCTTCTACGCGCGTCACCGGCGCGAAGCCCATTGCCTAACTGTCGCCGTCGAGCGGTGCGACGGCAACCCCTTCCGCGACGGTGCTAGAGGGCGCCGCCGGCCGCGGCCGGGGCGGAGGGGTCGGCGCCCTCGTCTCCGACCTGGGTGCGCGCGAGGTACTCCTCGGCGAGAAGCAGATTCGACTCGGCCGCGCGCGTCACGATCGAGAGGAGCTCGGACATGCTTGCCACCTCCTCGCGCTGCTCCTTGAGGAACCAGTCGAGGAACTGGGCGCCGACGAGGTCGTCCTCCTCGCGGGCGAGGCCGGCGAGCCGGCTGATCTGGGCGGTGACCTCTTTCTCTTGCTCGAGCGCCAGCTTGACGGGCGCGACGGCGTCCTTGAACGTCGTCTTCGGCTCGGGCACCGCGGGAATGGTGACGGGCAGGTCGGCGTCGAGCAGGTACTGCACGATCATGTGCGCGTGGTTCCGCTCCTCCACGGCTTGCCGGTAGAAGTGGGCCGCGAGCTGGGGCAGGGTCTCCTGGTCGTAGTAGACGGCGATCGCCACGTACTGGTGCGAGGCCGCGTACTCGTTGCCGGTGTGGGCGTTCAGCTCCTCGGCGAAGCTCATCGTGTGCGTACATTACGCGGAGAGACCGACGAAAGGACGCCATGGAAGGCGGATTCGGCTTCCCGCTGGGAGGCGACCCCGAGGACCTGATGCGCGGCCTCCGCGAGTTCGCGGAGCGCCAGACCGAGGCGATGCAGGAGTCGCAGCGCGAGCAGTTCGCGACGCTCACGCTGAACACGGCCGTCGAGCTGACGGGCGCGGCGCTCAAGCAGATGCACGTCGACGGCACGCCCGACGAGCAGGCGATCGCGCTTCGCGACGGGATGCGCGTGCTCTTCCCCGAGGCGGTCGCGCTCGTCTCGGCGGCTCGTCAGGGCTTCATGCGCGAGCGGTAGGCCGGCGTGCCGCTCCCCGATGCCGGCACGCTCGCGGTGTTCGCCGCGGCGGCGGTCGCGTTGCTCGTCATCCCGGGCCCGGCGGTGCTCTACATCGTCGCGCAGTCGATCGAGCACGGCCGCACGGCCGGGCTCGTTTCCATGCTCGGGATTCAGGTCGGCGGGCTCGTGCACGTCGCCGCCGCGGCGCTGGGTCTCTCGGCGCTGCTGCTCCAGTCGGCGACGGCGTTCAACGTCGTCAAGTTCGTCGGGGCCGCCTACCTCGTCTTCCTGGGACTGCGAAAGCTGCTCACCCGGCAGCGGTTCGAGACGACCGGCGAGCGTCCCCCGCGCCGGCTCGACAAGCTGTTTGCGCAGGGCATCGTCGTAAACGTCCTCAACCCGAAGACGGCGCTCTTCTTCTTCGCGTTCCTGCCGCAGTTCGTGGACGTGAGCAAGGGCTCGGTCGGGCTCCAGATCGCGATCCTCGGCGTCTTCTTCATCCTCATCGCCGTCGTCAGCGACGGGATGTACGCGCTCGCGGCCGGGACGGCGTCGGACTGGCTTCGCGGCAACCCGCGCTTCCTCCGAGCGGAGCGCTGGGTTTCCGGGACGGTGCTGGTCGGCCTGGGCGTCACCGCAGCGCTGTCCGGCTCGAACCGGAAGTAGCCTCTGCTTCCTGGGGCACCCCGGCCCACCACCCGCTTTCGAGCCTAACGAGGGAAAGCGCGCCCGTGGGTCACGGATGGTGCGAGAGCGTGACGACTCACGGGTCAGCCGATGTTCACGCGGCGAGCGAGTCGGTAGAAGGTCTCTCGGAAGCCGCGGCGCGGCCAGAAGCGGGACGCCTCCAGGTTGGCAACGCGCCAGTCGGTCTGCACCGATTGGTACCCGGCCTCCCGGGCCCACGCGAGGGCGTGCTCGGTGAGCGCCACGCCCGCGCCGCTGCCGCGGGCATCCGGCAGCGTGGCGGCGATCGCGAGGTAGATCGAGCCCGGAGGCCGCGCCAGATCGGGCTCCTCGGGTCGGAGGAGAAGGTGTCCCAGGACCTGCCCGTCCCGCTCCGCGAGGAAGTACGCGACGCCAGAGCCTGCGAGAACCTCCTCGGCGTCCGCCAGGAACTCGTCGACCGGCGGGACCGTCAACCCGGTGAAGGTCGGCGAGCGCGTGTGGTGCTCCCAGATCTGAGTGAGCAGCTCGGGAGTCGTGCGCGCGTCGTCGATCGTTCCGGTACGGACGGTCAGGCCCGCCGGACGCGCTCCGGGGTCCGCGCCGCTCTCCCGAATGCCGTGCGCCTGCATGTGGGCGAACGCGAGCCGGAACCAGGGCTCGCTGAGATCGGCGACCGCGGGGACGAGCGCGACGTGCAGCTCGGCGCCCTCCTCGACCCAGCGCTCGGCGGCGAGGCGATAGAGGTCGCGCACGAGCTCCGGCTCACGCGCCGCGTGACCGGCGAGCCCAACCCAGGCATGCCGGTTCCACCACTCGTTCTCCCGCACGCTGCCAAGCAGGAACCCGGCCACGAGACCGTCCACGACGGCCACCGACCCGCTCGCACCTTCGTCCTCCCAGGCGGCGGCGACCTGCGCGTGAGCGTCCGCGACCGGAGCCAGCAGCGGCTCCGCGGCCCGATGGCGCTCGTGCCGCTCCGCGAGGAGCTCGGCCGCCGCCTCGACGTCCGCGGCCTCGAAAGCCCGGAGCTCGATCCAGTGCCCCATCAGGCAATCCATGCCTGCTTCTGCCCCGCGATCACTCGGCGCCTGAGCCCACCCTCGCCCTTGCCAAGGCTTCTAGCCTTGGCCGCGGACGAGTGCGGACTCATGCTTGGTGCTCGCGACGCAGAGGCTCGCCGGGAGTACCTGACGGGGCACTACCCCTCCTGCGAGGACTCGGCCACGGCGCGGTCCTTGATCTCCTCGACCACGGTCGGGTCGGCGAGAGTCGTCGTGTCGCCGAGGGCGCGGTGCTCGGAGACGTCCTTCAGGAGCCGGCGCATGATCTTCCCGGAGCGGGTCTTCGGGAGCTCGGGCGTGAAGACGATGTTCGCCGGCCGGGCGATCTTCCCGATCTTCGTCGCCACGTGCTCGCGCAGCTCGGCCATCATCTCCGGCGAGCCGTCGTCGCTGCCCTTGAGGCTGACGAAGGCGACGATCGCCTGCCCGGTGGTCTCGTCGCGACGCCCGCACACCGCCGCCTCGGCCACCTTCGGGTGGTCGACGAGCGCGCTCTCGACCTCGATCGTCGAGATCCGGTGGCCGGAGACGTTCATGACGTCGTCGACGCGGCCCATGAGCCAGAAGTCGCCGTCCTCGTCGACCCGCGCCCCGTCGCCGGCGAAGTACATCCCCGGGAAGCGGCTCCAGTAGGTCTCCACGAAGCGGTCGTGGTCCTTGTAGATGCCGCGGAGCATCGCGGGCCACGGGCGGCGAAGAACGAGGTAGCCGCCCCCGCCCGGAGGAACCTCCTCGCCCTGGTCGTTGACCACGGCGGCATCGACGCCCGGGAACGGGCGCGTAGCGGAGCCGGGCTTCGTGGTCGTGACCCCCGGCAGGGGCGTGATCAGGACCATCCCCGTCTCGGTCTGCCACCACGTGTCGACGATCGGGCAGCGGCCGCCGCCGATGTGCTCGCGGTACCAGATCCAGGCCTCGGGGTTGATCGGCTCGCCGACGGAGCCGAGGAGCCGGAGCGAGGAGAGATCGTGCTTCTCCGCGTGTTCCGGCCCCCACTTCATGTGCGCGCGGATTGCGGTGGGCGCCGTGTAGAGGATGTCGACGCCGTAGCGCTCGACGATCGCCCACCAGCGGTCCCGGTCGGGGTAGTCGGGCACCCCTTCGTAGAGCACGCTGGTGGTCGCGTTCGCGAGCGGCCCGTAGACGATGTAGCTGTGGCCGGTCACCCAGCCGATGTCGGCCGCGCACCAGTACACGGAGCCCGGCTTGATGTCGAAGATGTAGTGATGGGTGGTGGCGACGCCGGTGAGGTAGCCGCCGGTGGTATGGACGATCCCCTTCGGCTTCGCGGTCGTGCCGCTCGTGTAGAGGAGGTAGAGCAGATCCTCGGAGTCCATCGGCTCGCAGGGGCAGCTCGCCGGGTCGTCGCTCTGGCCCTCGACGAGGTCCTGGGCCCAGACGTCGCGGCCGTCCCGCATCTCGACGTCGTTGCCGACTCGCCGCCAGACCACCGAGGTCTTCACGCCGGGTGAGCGCTCGAGCGCCTCGTCGGCGTTCCGCTTCAGCGGCACCTCGCCGCCCTTGCGCCAGCCCGCGTCCTGCGTGATCAGGACCTCGCACTCCATGTCGTTGAGCCGGTCGGAGAGCGAGTCGGCGCTGAAGCCGCCGAAGACGACGGTATGGGGTGCCCCCAGGCGGGCGCAGGCGAGCATCGAGACCGTGAGCTCGGGGATCATCCCCATGTAGATGCCGACCGGCGTCCCCTTGCCGACGCCGAGCTCCCTGAGCGCGTTGGCGAAGCGCACGACGTCGCGCTGGAGGTGGGCGAACGTGACGGTGCGGCGTTCGCCCTCCGGCTCGCCCTCCCAGTGATAGGCGACCCTGTCGCCGAGGCCGGCCTCGACGTGGCGGTCGACGCAGTTGAAGCAGACGTTGAGCTTGCCGCCGACGTACCACTTCGAGTACGGCAGCTCCCACTCGTAGAGCTTCGTGAAGGGCTCGAACCAGGTGATCCGCTCGCGGGCCTCGGTCTCCCAGAACTCCTCGAAGTTGCGCTCGTAGATCTCCGGCGTCGCGTTGGCCTGGGCCGCGAACTCGGGCGGCGGCGGATATCGCCGTTCCTCGAGCAAGAGAGCGTCGATCGCAGAGGCGCCTTCGGTCACAGATTCCCTCCCCGGGCTCGTGGTCGGGCGAATGTTACGAGACGTCGAAGAACGGCCAGAAGAGGATGGCCGCGATGCCGCCGACGACGAGGCCGATCGCCGCGGCCTTGAACGCGTAGTCCTCGACCCGGCGCACGGCGAGGGATCCTCCCGTGATCGTGGCCACGACGACGAGAACGGGGCCGGCCGGGTTCCACTCGAAGGAGAGGATGGCGACGACGACGACGGCCACGGCGAAGAGCGCCGCGACGACCGTCCCGAGCAGGAGCTGCCAGACGGTTGGCCTCGGCCTCGGCTCGGGCTCGACAGGAGGCTCGGCGTGGTCTGGGCGGTCGAGCTGGTTCTCCACGACCCCATTGTGCGGGCGGAGGCGGCCAACCCGCAAGAACTAGAATCGCCCTTTGGCTGTCTTCGACCGCGCGATCGTCCGTGTGCTGCCCGCCGTTCCGAGGCGGGTCGTGAGGCGGCTCTCGGACCGCTATATCGCCGGCCCGGAGCTGGCCGACGCCGTTGTCACCGTCAGGGCGCTGAACGAGGAGGGCAAGAAGGCGACGCTCGACGTTCTCGGCGAGGAGGTCGCGTCCGCAGACGAGGCGCTGGCGATCCGGGAGGAGTACGAGCTGGCGATGGCGACGATCGAAGCCGAGGGGCTGGACGCGAACGTGAGCGTGAAGCTGACGGGGCTCGGGCTCGCCGTCGATCCCGAGCTGTGCGCCGAGAGCGTCCGCGCGCTGGCCGGAATCGCCGCCGCGCACGGCAGGTTCGTACGCGTCGACATGGAGGACTCGTCGACGACGACGGCGACGCTCGACCTCTACCGCGCGCTCAGGGCGGAGGGTCGCGACAACGTCGGGATCGTCCTCCAGGCGATGCTCCGGCGCACGCTTGACGACGTCGGCGAGCTCGTCCACCTGCGGCCGAACGTGCGCGTCTGCAAGGGGATCTACGTCGAGCCCGGCGACCTCGCGTACCAGGGCGACGAGGCGATCAGGTTCAACTTCGTCGAGACGATGGCGGCGCTCTGGGAAGGCGGCGCCAAGGTCGCCGTGGCCACGCACGACGACGTGCTCGTCGCCAAGGCGCTCGAGCTGATCCGGGAGCGCGGTCTCGGGTACGAGCGGTACGAGTTCCAGCTCCTGCTCGGCGTCCGCGAGAAGCTCGCCGACGAGCTCGTCCGTAGCGGGCACACGGTGCGGATCTACGTGCCCTACGGACAGAAGTGGTACGAGTACTCGCTCAGGCGCCTGCAGGAGAACCCGAAGCTCGCCGGCTACGTCGCGCGGGACACGCTCCGCCGTCTCAGAGCCCCTCGGTGACCTCGCTCTCCTGGCGCTTCGTCACGATCGCGGCGTTCTTCGTCACGTCGCTCGTCGTCTCGAACATCATCGCGGTGAAGCTGGCGGAGGTCGGCGGGCGGGTCTTCGACGCCGGGAACATCCTCTTCCCGCTCGCCTA
>Ga0268386_10000981_pt1 | contig 19126 bp, 12 predicted proteins | sample RVTome_15_FD_200260 | JGI IMG/M metagenome (GOLD analysis project Ga0268386, IMG submission 200260) | Soil microbial communities from uranium-contaminated site in the Upper Colorado River Basin, Wyoming, United States - RVT150D86... ...
GGCCGACCAGCCCGCGCGCGAGCCGGACGAGCAGGTAGCCGCCGAACCAGCGCCAGAGTCCGAACCGCGCCGCCGTGAGGGTGCTCGTGCGCCGGTCGAGCCATGCGTGGATCAGGTAGACGCCGAAGGCGACGCCGTTGTCGTGGATCTGCCGACGCAGCGCCGCCATGTCGCGCCGGTGGCGGTGCCAGGCGAGCGCCTTCGGCTCGTAGCGCACCGTGAGGCCGGCGGCCAGGGCGCGCGAGAAAACGTCGAGGTCGCCTCCACCTCGGGCCGGCGTGCCGACGTCGAGAAGCGTGTCGAAGCCGCCCAGGCGCTCCAGCTCGCGCCGGCGGAACGCCATGTTCGCTCCCACGCCCAGCGCGTGGGCCGCGAGCCGTGCGTCCGCGCTCATGGTGTCGGCACGGAACGAGCGCGCGTGCAGCCCCTTGCCCATGCCGCCGTACGCCTCGAACAGGAATTGCGCCTCGGTGTCGAGCTCGGCGGGCAGCACGAGCCCGGTCGCCACCGCCACGGACGGATCCGAAAACGCCTCGTTCATCCCGTGCAGCCACCACGGGTCCACCCGAACGTCGTCGTCGACGTAGGCCACGATCTCGTGGCGCGCGGCGGCAGCGCCGCGGCGGCGGGCCCAGTTGAGGCCCGGCCGCTCCTCTCTCACGTAGCGAGCCGCCGTGCCCGCGACGACGCGCGCCGTGGTGCCGTCGCGCGAGGCGTTGTCCACGACGACCACCTCGTACGACGGGTAGCGGAGCGTCGCAAGCGCCGCGAGGCACTCGGCGAGCGACTCGGGGCGGTCACGCGTGCAGACGACGATGCTGATCGGCGGGTACGGACCGGTCGCGCGTACGGCCGGTCCGAGCCGGTCGCGTTCGGAGGCCGCAGCGCCCTCGTGCACGCTCCCGCTGCGGCCGAGCCGGCGCACGCGATGGCGCGAGCGCCACAGGCTCCACGGTCCCGCCAGGTTGCCGCCGATCTCGAGCAGCAGCAGCCACAGCGGGTACTCCGTCCGGCGCCGCACCCGGTCCCACGCGCGGCGCAGGTGGCCGTGGGGCAGCTCCAGCAGCAGCCGCACGATGGCGCGACGATCGCCGTCCCGCAGCAGCGTGGTCAGGTTGTAGGCGACGTGACCCTTGCTGTAGCCGTAGATCTGCCGGCGCAACGCCGGCGGCGTGTTTCGATGGTGGTGGCGAACGCAGGCCCGCGGCTCGTAGCGCAGCGTGTGGCCACGCTTCAGGATCCTGTAGAAGAGGTCCGTGTCCTCGCCGCAGCCGGTGGGCGTTCCCGGGCCGAGGGCCTCGTCCATCATCCCGATCTCGCGCAACACCGACGCCCGCATCGCCGCGTTCGCGGTCGCGCCCAGGTCCCAGGTGGGAGCGGCGCGGATGCGGAAGCCGCGGAACCACTCAGGGTCGGCCTCGATCGGCCGCAGGCCGCGGCCCAGCCCGCCGTAGGCCTCGAACAGGCGTTGCGCGGGCTCGTCGAGGCTCGCCGGCCAGACGAGGCCGGTGACGGCGGCGACCTCGGGCCGGGCGAACGGCGCGAGCAGCTCCTCCAGCCAGCACGGCGGCATCGTCACGTCGTCGTCCGTGGTGACGAGCAGCTCGCCGCGGCTGGCCAGAAAACCGGCGTTGCGCGCATAGGCGAGCCCCTGGCGGGGCTCGTTCAACAGCCGCACGCCGGGGAACTCGGCGACGACCGGGGCGGTCGCACCGGAGGCAGGATCGTTGTCCACTACGACGATCTCGACCGGCCGTGGCGAGTCCTGGGCGGCGAGCGCGCGCAGGCACACGCGCAGACCGTCGGGACGATTGCGGGTGGCGACCACGATCGAGGCCGTGACGTCCGGCGCGAGCGGGACGGCCGGACCCATGACGTGCGCGTCCAGTGTCCGCGCCAGGTCCTTTGGTTCCGTGGCGCGCCGGGCGAAGCGGCGCGTGAGGTCTCGCGCGACCGCATCGTGCAGCCGACACTCCGACAGGGCGCGGCCGCGCAGAGGAACGACCAGATCGGCCAGCGCACGGCCGTCACGCGTCACGAGCACGCGGGCACGTGCGTGGTGCTCCGCGTCCTGAAGGCCGGGGAAGGGGCGCGAGACGTCCACGAGACGCAGCGCGGCGCCAGGCCTCCCGGTGCAGCGCGCACGTCGCCTGCGGGCGGGCGTACTCGCGAGCGGCGCTGCGCCGAGCCGGGCCGCGGCACGCCGCGCCCGGAAGTAGGCGAACAGGCCCGGCAGCACGCCGGACAGCTCGGCCAGGATCAGGTCGCGGGGGAAATCCCGCGGCCGGACGAACGAGCGCAGCAACCGACGCACGTGCCAGTAGCGCAGCCACCATTGGCCCAGCCGCAGGAACGCGAGGCGCTCGTCGGGATAGGCGAGGCTGGCGCGGACGAAGTACGCGAACAGACCGACGCCGTTATTGCGGATCTGGGTCCGCAGGTCGGCGTAGTCGCGCCGGTGCCAGTGGCGGACGAGGGCGGCCGGCTCGTAGACGAGCGTGTGGCCGTGCTTGAGCGTGCGGAAGAACATCTCGAGGTCGCCGCCACCGTTCGTCGCGGTGCCCACGTCGAGCGCGGGATCGAAGGGGCCGATGCGCTCGAACAGCCCGCGCCGGAACGCCATGTTCGCTCCCGTGCCGAAAAGGCCCGCGCCGCCGTGGTGCCGCGCCGCGAGTTCTCTGGCCTCGACGTGGACCCGATAGGAGCGGCGCTCGAAACCGCGGCCGAATCCTCCGTATCGCTCGAACAGCACCTGAGCGGGCGTCTCCAGCTCGGCCGGCACCACGAGGCCCGTCACCGCCATCACCTCGGGGTCGACGAAGGCCTGGGCCAGGGCACGCACCCAGCCCGGATCGACCGTCACGTCGTCGTCCGTGAATGCGATCAGCTCGCCGCGCCCCGCGTCGATGGCGCGGTTGCGCGCCCAGTCGACGCCGGGCTTGGGCTCCCGGACGTAGCGCACTTCCGGGTGGCGGCGCACGAGCGCTTCGGTGGCGCCGCTCGCGGGCGCGTTGTCCACCACGAGCCGGTCGAGGTTCGGGTAGTCGAGCCTGCGAAGGCCGTCGAGGCACCGCTCGAGATGATGCGTTCGATCCCGTGTGCAGACGGCAACGGTGACGAGCGGAAGGGGGCCCCGCCATGCCGGGTGGGTCGCGTGGAGCAGGCCGTTCGTGGGCCAGCCGCCCGGAGCCGCCAGCGCGTCCCCGACCAGGTGCGTCACGACCGGAGCATCGAGCTCCCTCAGCGCGTGCCGGACGCGCTCGGCTTGGCAGCCCCCCCACGTCAGGGGCAGGGTGGCCCATCCCACGGGCACTCCGTGGACGCGCACCAGCGCGCGGACGGCCGTGTACCCGGACAGGCCCGCGATGGGACCGGGGTCGTCCGTCCACTCGAGGTCGATGACCTTCACGGGCGCGACGAGGCGCTGCATCATGTCGTGCTCGACGCCGCCAGCCGGCTGGCGGCGCGATAACGCAGCGGCCCCAGGAACGCGCCGAGCAGCTCCATCAACACGAGCCCTGCGGGAGCGGCAGGCCGCCGGCGGACCGCGTTCCAGGCGGCCCTGATCGGCGGGCCCACGAGCCAGCGCGGCGCGGTGATCCACACGCCGCGGTCGCCGTCCTCCAGCAGTCGCTTCGCGAGGACGGCGTAGAGGCCGACGCCGTACCCGAACACGACGCGCCGCACCGCGGCCGGCTCCCGCCGGTGGCGGTGCCAGACGAGCGCGTCGGGCCGATAGGCGATGCGACGGCCCCGGGCCAGGACCCGTGCGAACGCCTCCGTGTCGCCGCCCGAGAGGGTCGGCATCCCGCCGTCGAAGCGCGGATCGAACCCGCCCAGCTCCTCGAGCAGCGCGCGCCGGAAGGACATGTTGGCGCCCATGCCCGCCACGCCGGCGGCCGACGGCGGCGTGTCCGGAGCCGCGAAGGTCCTCGGCCGGAAGCTCCTGCGGTTGGCGCAGTAGGCTTCGAACCGCTCCTGCGACCGCGTCTCCAGCTCGCGCGGCAGGACGAGCCCGGTCGCCGCGCCGACGCGCTCGTCGGCATAGGCTGCCGCGAGCGCGTCCAGCCAGACCGGGTCGGGCTCGCAGTCATCGTCCGTGAACGCCACGATCTCGCCGCGCGAGGCCTCGAGGCCGCGGTTGCGCGCCCGGTTCAGGCCGGGCCGCGGCTCGCAGAGGTAGGTGTAGGGGTAGGCGGTGCAGAGCCGCGCCGTGCGATCGCTGGCCGGAGCGTTGTCCACCACGACGACCTCATGGCCGGCCCCGTGGATGCAGCGGAGCGCCTCGAGGCAGCGGTGCAGCTCCCGGGGCCGTTCCCGGCTGCAGACCACGACCGCGACACGGGGCGCCGGCCCGGCTCCCGGCGAAGGCAGCCCGCCTTCGTACAGGTGCACCTGGTCGCGGACCGCCGCCGTCAACTCCGCGGGCGAGAGGCGTTCCGCAGCGCGCAAGCGCACGAGGCCGACCGGGCGGCCGTGCCGGCGTACGAGGAGCAGCAGGCCGGCGTCGCGCTCGGGCAGCTCGATCGCTGGCAGCGGACGGCTGATGTCGATCTCGGCCACCTGCGTCGCCACGCTACGCCGACGCTCCCTCGACGAAGCCGCGGCCCCACGAGCACATGCCCAGCCAGCACAGCCACAGCAGGCGCGGCCGGCGCAGGACGAGGCCGGCCTCGACCCCCCGGCAGGCGAGCAGCGTGCGGGCGTAGCGCAGGGGGAGGAGCGCGGGCAGCGCGAGTACGGCCAGGCCGCGGTGCCGCGCGAGCGCAGCGCCTGACCCGCCGAGCAGGGTGAGGACGCGCGCGTTGGCACGGCCGATGCGCCGCTGGTGCGCCAGGAACTCGCGCCGCACCGTCCGGTGCGTGTGCGCGACCACGATGGACGGGTCGAGGAGCACGTGCGCCTCCCGGGCCCGGAGCCGCTGGTGGAACACCTGGTCCTCCTGCGGGAAACAGCCGACCGGGAAGCCGCCCGCGGCGCGGAAGATGCCGCTCCGATAGGCGACGTTGCCCAGCGTCAGGTTCGCGGCGTCGTGAGCCGCTCCGCCGGGCAGGAACTCGCGGAACTCGCAGAGGTAGCCGGCCCAGCTCACCAGGCTCTCGCCGTTCCCGTTCGCGATCGCCCCACCCACGGCGTCGTACCCGTCCCGGAGGGGTGCCTCGAGGCGCCGCAGCCAGTCGCGGGGCGCGATGCAGTCCGAGTCGAGGAAGGCCAGCAGCTCGCCGCGGGCGCGCTCGGTGCCGAGGTTGCGGGCGGCCGCCGCTTCCGTGCGCCGCGCCAGCCTGAGGAGCTGCACCTGGGGGAACTCCGCTTCGACGAGGTCGGCCGTTTCGTCGGGTGAGCTGTCGACAACGATGAGCTCGCGCGTGGACGAGGTGTCCTGGTCGTGCAGAGAGCGCAGGCACGCTCCGATCGTGGAAGCCGAGCGGTACGAGGGCACGATCACCGACCAGTCCGGCGCGGCCGTCACAGCAGGCCTTCTCTGCGATACCAGGCGACCGTGCGCGCGAGCCCCCGGCCGAGATCGACGCGGGGGACGTAGCCCAGCTCGGCGCGCGTGCGCGCGCCGCAGTAGGCGCGGCTCTCGGTCATGAAGGCGACGCGGCTCCGCGTGAGCGGCAGCCGCGCAGGCGCGACCCCGGGCAGGCTCTCGAGGAGAGCGGCCGTCGCGTAGGCGATCGCGCGAGGGAGGTGCACTCGAGGCAGCCGGCGTTGCAGCGCGCGTGCGATCGCTGCCGCCATCTCACCGATCGGGAGCGGACGCGGTCCGACCAGGTGGAAGACGCGCCCTCGCGGTCCACGGCGCTCGCCGCAGCGCAGCAGCCCCTCCACCACGTCGCCCACGTAGACGGGGTGCAGCAGGTTGTCTCCGCGGCCCACGATCCGGTAGAGGCCGGACCGGATCGCGCCGAACCAGGCGGCCAGGTGGCGGTCTCCCGGCCCGTACACGAGCGCAGGACGGGCGACCGACAGCGGCAGCGCGTGGCGGTCGGCCGCATCGAGCGCCAGCATCTCCCCCTCGGCCTTCGTGCGCTCGTACACGTTGCTCGGCCGCCGGGGCGCGGCTTCGCTCGCGGGGACGGAGCCGGTCGGACCGAGCACGCCCGTGGTGCTGCAGTGCACGACGGCCTCCAGGTACGGCTGCTCGCGGCACGCCTCGAGCAGGTTCCGCGTGCCTTCCACGTGCACCTGCTCGTAAGCGCGATCGGGCACGCCCGGCTCGAGCAGGCGTCCCGCGAGGTGGAAGACCGTGCTCGCGCCGGCGACGGCGGCACGTACGCTCGCGGGATCGAGCAGGTCGCCCGTGACGACTTCCGCCCCCGAGGCCGCGATCCGGGCCCGCGCATCCCGAGTCGCCGCGCCCGGCCGCGCGAGGATCCGTACCTGGGCTCCGCGGGCGCGCAGCGCGCGGACTAGGTGTCGGCCCAGGAAGCCGGTGCCGCCCGTGACCAGCACGCACCTCACCTGAGCCTCTTGGTGCTGGGCGCGATCTCCCAGACGAAGGGGTTCCTCCGCCGGATGTGGTAGTCGTACGCACCCAGGACCGTGGCGAGCGTTTCCAGGCACACGGCCGCTCCCACGTAGAGGGACCAGGTGATGCGCTTGCCGACGAACCACCGCAGCTCCGCGAGCTGCCGGCGCCGCGCTTGCCGCGCCGCGAGCCGGACGTGCACCCACAGCTTCCGGCAGAACGTGCCCAGGATCAGCGGGACCTCCGTCGAGGCGACGCTGTAGTGCTGCGTGCGCGCGAGGTGCTTGTGCCCGGCGATGATGCGGCGCCGCTGGACGAGGTAGTCGTGCAGGCTCTCGGGCCCCTTGTTGAGCACGATCGCGTTGCCCACGTAGCGGATGCCGTATCCGGCCCTGGCCACCGCGGCCTCGATCGCGGCCTCGTCCACGGCCGTGTCGGCCGGGATGGAGCCCATGAGCCTCCGGAACGCCACCAGCTCGCCGAGCTTCGGCGTGTGCAGCGCGAGCGTGTGGTGCATCGACCAGAGGAAGTGGCTGGAGTAGCCCATCACGGTCCTGCGCGAGTCCACCGGCCGCGGCCGCGCCCCGGTCATGCCCACGCTGGGATCGGAGAACGGCGCGAGCAGGTTCGCGAACGTCTCCTGCGAAGGCAGCGTGTCGGCGCTCTCCAGGACGAGCACGTCGCCCACGGCCTGGCCCAGGAACAGGTTGATGGCGGAGGCCTTGCCCTCGCGGCGCTCCTGGACCAAGAGGCGGATCCGGCCGTCGCGCTTGCCGTGCCGCCGGACCACGTCCTCCGTGCCGTCCGTGCACCCGCTCGCCACGACGATGATCTCCACGATCGCGGCGTGCTCGAGCTGCTGGGCACCAAGGGCCTCGAGCAGCAGGCCGATGTTCTGGACCTCGTTGTAGGCCATGACCCCGACGCTGCAGCGGAGCGGGGGAATCGCGGGCTGGATCACGACCTCGGCGCGGTCCGAGCCCGGCTGCAGACCCTCGAAGAGGGCCTGGCTCATCGCGAAGGCATCATCGAGCTCTCACCCCGCCGGCCCTCTCCCGAGCCCGAGGAATGGATCTCTGTGGCGGCTTGTGTTTTGTAGAAATGGAAGCGTAAAGAACGCCCCCGGTGAGCGTGCACGAGGCCCCGGAGGGGTCCGGAAGCAATTCGCGGGCCAGTGGCAGTCCGGGCCCGGATGTGACCGGGAGGGGAAGGGCGGCCAGGCGGGCTGTACCCTGCCGTAGGGATCCCGATCGCGCCCAAGATGTCGAAAGACCAGAATCTGGGCGACGCGTTCACTCACTGGCGATCCCACGCCAGGTTCTTCGTCCGCGGGACGATTCGGGGCAACTCTCGTGTATTCGACCGAGCGCGCCCTCGGCGAGCACGGGGCGAGAGTCTCGGATGCCGAGCGCAGGGAGGTCGAGCAGGCGCTCGGAGAGGCGCGCGACGCGCTGAGGGGGGACGACGTGGAGCGTCTCGGCGGGCCCGGGCGAGCCGCGCGCGCTCGCGGCGTGGGTGACCGGATGAACGCCTCGGACGCGGCTGTCCCCGATCGGTCCGAAGAGCCGCGTCCGCCGAGGAGCTCGAGCGGCTGCGGCGCGCCCTCGACGAGGAGCAGCAGCGCGGCGTGCGCCCACGAACCCGCCGGCGCGGTAGCTCGCGGCGCGCGTGGAGCCAATCGTCTCCGGCGGGGCCGGAGCTACGGCTCGGCCGCTGCCGCGTAGGCCGTCGCGGCCGCCTGCAGCAGCGGCTCGGACGACAGCGGCGCGCCCACCGCCTTTCCCATCCAGGCGTCCGGTGTGAGCGCGCCGAGCTGGCAGATGCGCTCGAACTCGGGGCCCATGGGCCCGGTGCGCCTGCGGAAGTGATCCTTCACCTGGAAGGCGATCAGCTGCCCGAGCGGGTAGTCGGGAGTGTAGAGCCCGGCGTCGACCATGTGCGAGTAGATCGCGAGCAGCGCCACGTCCTTCACGCCGAAGATCGGCGCGTAGTGGCGGTTCCAGACGTCCCGGGCGATCGCGACCACCGCATCGCGGAACTGGGTGGACGTCGCCTCGGGATGGTCGTAGAGCCAGCGCCAGGCGGCCATGTCCACGAGGGCGACGCCGGCGATCTCGCGTGTCTGCCAGAACGTGTCGAGCACGAGCAGGCCCTGCTCCTTCTCCTCGGGCTTCGGCAGGCCCAGCAGCTCCAGGTCTCGGGCCTGGAACACGAACGCCAGCGCCTCGGTGAACGCGGTGTTCGGGACGCCCTGGAGCAGCGTGTGGTCGATGGTGGTGAGCGAGAACACCTGCTCGACGTTGTGGCCCATCTCGTGGACCGCGATGTTGTAGCCCTTGTAGTCCATGCCGTCCTTGCCGACGCGGGTGCGCAGGTGGGCGGAGTCGTCACGGCGGCCGGCGCCCATGGCGTGTCCCGCCCCACGGGCGGGGTCGACGACGATGTGCTCGGCCAGGAAGCGTGCCCTGTCCTCGGCGAAGCCCAGGTCGCGGAGCAGGCGCGGGATGTCCTTCGCGTAGGCCTCGGGCGTGGGGTAGCGCTTCTTCGTCATCGCATCGAGGTCGGCCTCGGTGTGGCGGCCGCGCGGCTTGAAGCCGACGTACCAGATGTCGAAGGGCTCGAGCTCGCGTCCGAGACGCGCCTGGATCAGCGTTCCGATCTTCCCGCCGAGGGGGGAGTCCAGGACGGACTCGAGGAGGGCCGTCACCTGCGCCTCGGGGATCTCGCGGTTCACGCTGAAGCGGCGCGCGATGTGCGAGGGGTTGTCGGGGGTGAAGGGGTCCGCGAGGCGCTCGGCCTGGAAGATGCCCAGCCACCGGCGGTAGCGCTCGTCGGGCTCGCGGTCGGGCCTGGCGTCCGCGGACTTGCCGGCCGGCGCCTCCGCGTCCTCGACGCTCGAGGGCGTGACGGTGTTCGTCTCCGGGTTCCAGTCCACGAGCGGGTTGTTCACGACGGCGGCCGGGATCTCCTGGCGCACGATGCGTTCCATCACCTTCGCGATCAGGCGTTGCTTCTCGATGCCGTCCTCGTCGGCGTAGCGGGCTTTCAGCTCGTCGCGCAGGTTCCAGTGGCTGATCAGGCGCAGGCCGGCGGGAAAGGGACGGCGCCCGTCCGCCGTGACCACGTGGTGCATGTAGACGTTGTAGTCGTTGATGTAGGCGTCGGCGGCGGAGTAGGCCGCGGTGATCTTCGCCTGCACGTCGGCGGGGACGCGCGTCCGGAACTGTCCGGCGAGACGGGTCTCGGCCCACTGCCGCCGCGACCAGTCCATGCCCTTCGCCATCCGCTCGTCGAGGGTGGTGAGGGGGAAGTTGAGGAGCGCCACGAAAGCCAGCTTGTTCTCGAACAGATCGTCGGACACGTGGGACGCCGCGTTCCACGCGGCGAAGCGCCGGTCGAGGCTCGCGACCGGCCCGAGGTCGAGGTCCACGCCGCGCCGGAGGTCGCGGATCATGGACGTGAAGTAGCCGTTGACGCTCTCCAGCGCGCTCTCGAAGCGCCGGAACGCACCGTCCAGGGCGTCGCCGCTCGGAAGGAACTCGGACGTCACCAGCTCCTCGAAGGCCGCCGCGTCGCCGTCCTCCGCGCGCCAGAGCCGTGCGACCTGGTCGACTCCGCGGTCGATCCGCGCCGCGTCGGCCTCGGCGTGTCGGGCGCGCAGCGCCTGCTTGGCTTCCGCCGCCGCCTTCACGATGTCCGGCGTGGCGCCGTGCACGGTGGCCGCAAGGAACAACAGCAGTGCAGCCGGGATGAGAGAAGGCGAGTCGGTCATCGCTCCGTCCTTTCTTCCTGGGGCCACGGCCCAGCCGTCATCCTTGGGAATCGGGCCACGCCGGTCAGAGATCGAGGACGAGCCGGATGCCGTCGTCGACCGCGTCCATGAGCTCCGGCGCCAGCAAGCCGACACGATCCTCGGGGCCGTCGCGGGACACCTTCCGGATGTCGAACACGTTCGCGACCGACGGCTTCGAGAGCCCGGTGGCCGGGCACCGAGTCCACGTAGTGGTACTGTCGCGAAGCCCGAGGAACACCGGCTGGCGCATCCGGCCCTCGCGGGTCCACTCCGAGAGCTCGACCTCGGCCACCAGGTCCGCCTCGACCCGGCGGGCGACCTTTGGCAGCTGGGCGGGTGCTCCGGCGAAGGGGCACGTCTTCCGCCGCCGCGCCTCCATGCGGCGATGCAGGTCGCCGAGCAGGTGATCGCTGAAGCTCGCGCGGTGCATCGGTCGCCGGGCCGCCACGGCGGCCGGATCACCACGTCCGCCGGATGACCTCGGGTGCGTGGTCAAAGTGTTCATCGCGACTGACCACCTCGATCCCGTGCTGCCGCGCCAGAGCGGCGATCCAGACGTCGTTCTCGGGGATGGGGGTCCCCTGGCGACGCAGTGTCTCGCGCACGTGGGCGTAGTGTGTGGTGGTGGCGACATCGATCGGCAACACGATCGAGCTGGAGATCAGCACCTCGAGCAACTGCGCCAGCCGGCCGCGCTCTCGGGAACGCACCAACCCGTACCGATACTCGCCGATCACGACCGTGGGCAGGTGGTGCCGGCTGGCCGGGGCAAGGAGCGCGGCAAGGGAAGGATCCCCGACGAAGAGGGCGGAGACGGCGTTGGTGTCGAGGATCAACGCCAGGTCTCGAGCACGGTCCGTTCGAGATCCTCCGAAACGGCGTCGTCCACCGCCTTCACGTCTCGTGGCTTAGCCTTGCCGAACACCGATCGCCAGGCCTCCTTCCCCCGAGGGGTGTGACCGGGCGGACCCAGATGATCACGGAGGGCCGCGGTGAACACGTCCTTCAGTGACTTCCCTTCTCGTGCCGCGGCCGCCTTCGCCTCCCGCAGCAGGCTGTCCGGGAGCTCGATTGTCGTCTTCACGAGGACAAGCTACCATATTTACGGGTCCGGGTGGGTGTCTGCCCCCCGCGTCTCGACCCTTGGGGCCCTCGTCGCCATGACACTGCTCTTCTGGCTGATGGCCCGCTTCGGCTTGTGCGCCGTGGTCGTCACGACGTTCGTGCTCGGCACCGGCAGCCTGGCGATCCCTGCGACTCTCCAGTTCGGGCAGTGGTACGGTCAGGCGGCGCTCACGTGGACGCAGGTGATGGCGGCGCCCGCCGCCTTCGGCGCCTACACATCGCCGGGCGGGAGGCCGCTGAAGAGGACCTTCGACTAGAGCCGGGCGCAGCCCTCGGTCAACCCGCGAGGTCGCGGGTGAGCGATGCGGGCACCCGCTGCCTCACCTTCCGGTACTGCGCCCACGGGTCGACGGCGTCGCGCGATCCCCAGGCGAGCACGCGCAGGGGCACCTCCGCGACCGTGAAGTCTCTCGGGCCCGAGAGCCGGTCGAGCTCGTCCCAGCCCACGGGAAAGGAGATCGGGGCGCCTTCGCGGGCACGCGTGGAGAAGGGGCCGACCGCGTTGGCGCCGCGCACGTTGCGCAGGTAGTCCAGGTAGACCTTCCCCTTGCGGTGCGACTTGAGCATGCTCGCGGTGAACATCCCCGGCTCGTCCCGGGCCAGCCGCTGCGCCACCGCCCGCGTGAAGTCCTCCAGCTCCTCCCAGCCGCGCTCCGGCTCGAGCGGCACGCACACGTGGAGGCCCTTGCCGCCCGTCGTCTTCACGAAGCTGTCCAGGCCCCGCTCCGTCAGCAGCGCCCGCACCCGGCGGGCCGCCGCGGCCACGCGCGAGAAGGGGAGCGCCTCGTCGGGGTCGAGGTCGAAGATCACCTGGTCCGGCTGCTCGAGGTGCCCCACCCGCGAGTTCCACGGATGGATCTCCAGGATCCCGACCTGGGCGAGCGCCACGAGGCCGGGCACCGAGTCCACGTAGAGGTACTGCTCTGCTTCTCCCGGGACCGCCAACCGCCGCACCTGGGGCGGCGTCCAGAAGCCCGGGTGCTTCTGGTAGAACGTCTCGCCGCCGAGCCCGTCCGGGCACCGCACCAGGGTGAGCGGGCGGCCCTCGAGGTGCGGCAGCACGGCGTCGGCGATCGTCACGTAATAGAGCGCCAGGTCCAGCTTGGTGAAGCCGATTTCGGGGTAGTAGATGCGGTCCGGGTGTGTCAGGCGCACGCCGAGCAGGTCGACGACCTCCTCGCCACCCACGTCGCGCGTGCGGGTGGCGTGGTGGCGGAGCGCCTCCCACGGCCGGCCGGCCGCCACCGTGTCGACGCCGCCGCCCTCGACCGTCCCCGGCCGCTCGCGCACGACGTGGCGCGCGTCCCGGTCGTCGCGAAGCCCGAGGAACACCGGCTGGCGCATCCGGCCCTCGCCGGTCCACTCCGAGAACTCGACCTGGGCGACGAGGTCCGGCTCGACCCAGTGGGCGGCCTTTCGCAGCTCGGCGGGTGCTCGGACGAAGGGGGACGTCTTCCGCCGCCGCGCCTCCAGGCGGCGATGCAGGTCGCCGAGCAGGTGATCGCTGAAGCCGGAGCCCACCTTGCCGGCGTACACGAGCTGCCCGTCTTCGTAGAAGCCCACCAGGAGCGCCCCGATCGACGCCCGGCCGTCCGACGGCAGCGTCCAGCCGCCGATCACCACCTCCTGGCTCAGCCGGCACTTCGCCTTCCGCCAGTCCCCGCCACGCCCCCCGCGATAGGGAGCGCCGGCGCGCTTGCTCACGACACCCTCGAGGCCGGCCTTCAGCACCTTCTCGAAGAAGGCGGGGCCTTGGCCGCGAACGTGATCGCTGAAGCGCAAGGCCGCGGGCGCCGATGCGAGGAGGCGCCGCAGCACCTCCTTGCGCTCCTCGAGCCTCACTCCTCTCAAGTCCCAGCCGTCGAGGTGAAGGAGGTCGAAGGCGAAGTAGACGAGCGGCGCCGCTCCGGCGGAGCCGCGGCGCTGGAGGGCCTGGAAGCTCGTCGCCCCGCTCGGCAGCACCGCGGCGACCTCGCCGTCGAGGAGCGCCGTCCCCGCCGGCAGCCGAGAGGCGGCCCGGGCGACCTGTGGGAACTCCTTGGTCCAGTCCTTCCCGTTGCGCGAGACGAGCCGCACCTCCCCCTCCTCGATCCGGGCCACGATGCGATACCCGTCGTGCTTGATCTCGTGGAGCCAGTCGTCACCGTCCGGCGGCGCCTCGACCACCATCGCCAGGGCCAGGGGCTGGGTCCGGGGCAGCGGCCCGCGTCCGGCGCCGGCGAGGTCCGCGAGGCGGAGCCGCGCGCCCCCGTCTCCCTCGGCCGGCCCGCTCGGCGCCGCCTTGCGCCCGGCGCGGACCGCCTTCGAGTGCCAGAGACGGTCCCGCTCGGCGGCCACCTCGGCGAGCCCGCGCCCGGAGATGACGCTCTCCGGACGCGCGCTCACGATGTCCAGCTCGGCCGACGTCCGCGCGTGCTCGTCCTTGTCCTTGACCAGGAGCCAGGCCTTCGGGTCGTCACCCTTGATCCGAATGAGCGCCCACCTGCCGGCCAGCTTCTCGCCGTGCAGGTGGAACTTCAGCTCCCCCTTCTTCAGCGCGAGGCTCGGGTCGACGACGGGCGTCCAGGTCCCTCGGTCCCAGAGCACGACCGCCCCCGCCCCGTATTCGCCCTCCGGGATCACACCTTCGAACGAGCCGTACTCGACCGGGTGGTCCTCGACGCGCATGGCGAGTCGCTTGTCCCGCGGGTCGAAGGACGGTCCCTTCGGCACCGCCCAGCTCAGCAGGACGCCGTCCAGCTCCAGGCGGAAGTCGTAGTGGAGACGCGACGCCGCGTGCTTCTGGATGCAGAACGAGGACCCGCCGGCCGGGAGTGCCTCACCCGGCGGCTCCGGCGTCTTGGAGAAGTCGCGCTTCTTCCGGTAGTCCTCGAGCGCCATCCCAGGGATAGCTTACGCGACCGACTCCCCCGTCGACCGGGAGGGGGGACAACAGCCGATGCACGCGCCGAAAGGGGAGGGGAAGTCGAAGAACGCGCGGCATTTGACGCCCGGCTCCCATCGGCCTAGCTTTTTTGGTGGCGCCCCCAGGGCCTGACACCGAGGAGCTGTTACCTTGGAGGTGTCATGCCCCAACGCTACAAGCTGCGGCTCGGCGACGGCACCCTCCTCGGGGTCGACCTCGAGGCCCTGACCACCTGGGCGGTCGACGGCAGGGCCATGGTGCAGTCGGCCGTCACCGGTCAGTGGCAGCCGCTGCGAGAGTTCCTGGCCCGGGAGCGCGCGGCCGCGCGACGAGCGGATCGGGCGAAGGCGGGCGACCCGCTTCCTCCGGGCCAGGCGCGGACGCTGCCTCTCGTCTACCCCAAGCCGCTGCCGGATGGCGATCTGAAGCCGCTGCCGTACGCCTACCCGAAGCGACCGCTGTATGACGCGCCTCCGTCCACCCCCCCGACCGTGGAAGCGGCCGAGCCTGCCCCGCTGGACGAGCCGACAGCCGTGCTGGGCTTGACCGAGGAGCCCGCGGCCGAGACGGCCGGCCCCCCGGAGCCGTTCCCGGTTTCGGAGGACGCGACGGCCGTCGCCACGCTGGAAGCGCGCGACGAACAGGTCGAGATCACCGATGTGTCCCTGCTCTCGATATCTCCGGGATCCGTGGAAAGCACCCCGCTCCCGCACCTCCCGAGCCTGGAGGCTGCTGCCGAGGAACCGGTGGCCCCGCTCCGCGAGCTCTCCTCGCTTGCCCACCTGGTGGACTCCGCGGTTCCCGGCGAGCCGGTGCCGGTCCTGGAGACGCCGCCGGACCCGGTGGAGGCGCTCGTCGCAGAGGCGCCGCCGGCAGACCCGGTGGAGCCCGTCCCGGAGCTGGCCTGGATTCCAGACGAGGAGCTCGTTCCGATCCCGCCGCCGCCCGCCGCCGGAGGCGAGGTGACGGACGATCCCGCCTTCCTCGAGGTCTTCGACGCGGTGGAACTCCCCTCCCCGGGCGAGCCGGTGGGTGTGCAGGCCCTGGCGGAGGAGCCGGTCCGCCCCGACGCCCTATCGGTCTCGTCCCAACCAGCGGCCGACGAAGGGATCCTGCCCGGCGGCCCCGAGCCACGCCATCACGAGCTGCCGGTCATCCAGCTGAAGCCGCTCGAGGACGAGACCCATGCGGGACTGGGAGTCTACGAAGGCGTGAAAGGCGAGGTCCTGGCGGAGACTCGCCCGCGAGTCGGGCTCGAGGAGAAGCTCGCCATCCTGGTCGCCCGGACGTTCGCCGCCTGCGGCCCTCTGCTCACGCGATGGATCGACCGCCTCGGCCGCTGGCTGTCGCCGGCCTCCCCGGGCCTTCCCGCACCGGCGCTCCCCAGACTCTACCGCCAGGCGTCCTCCTGGCTCGACGGCCTCTCCCATGGAGCCGGCCGCGCCGCTCGTCAGGATCGATCCTCCCCGCTAGCTTCCCTGAACCTGCCCGCCACACCGAAAGGCCTCGGCCTGGTATCGCACGCGCCGTTGCAGCCGCCTCCCCTGGTGAGCGAGCTGCCCGTCCTGCGCTTCGCCAACGTTCCAGAAGAGAAGGATGTGGAGCTCGAGGAGGGCGAGAGCGTGCTCCACACCGCGGGGCGCTGGGCGAAACGCCTCGCGGTGACGAGCGGTCTGGTGGCGGGCGGCCTCTATGCCGCCCTGACCTGGCAGGCCTGGGTTCCGAAGCTGGAGCAGCTCGGCCGGGCGGCGTTCACCGAGGTGGACCGGCTCGACCAGGCGGAGCGGCAACGACAAGCGCTGCTAGAGGCCACCGATCGGCTGCCGCACCTCGCCGGGAGGACGATCCAGCAGGTCCTGGCCACGAGCCCCACCGGCGTGCTCGACCCACCCGAGGTGTTCCGCCTCGCGAGCGATGCGGCGGACCGCGGCCAGCCGGCATTGACCGCCGGGGAAGCGCAAGAGCTGAAGGGGATCCGAGAGGAGCTCTTGGACTCCCTTCGCGCCTCGGAGCGCGAGCGAGTCCGCGAATACGACGAGGCTCGCGGCCGCCGCGCCGTCTTCCCATTCGAGGCTCGCGGCGTCGCCGAGCTGGTCGCGCGGGGCGCCGAGGCCCTGCCGGCGGAGAGGCGCGAGCGTCTCCGGCAGCTGCTCGGGAAGTCCATCGCCTCCGGCCTCGTCCCGCCCGAGGAGGCCGTGCCGCGATCCACCGTGAGGTAGATCGAGTCCCGTCTCTCAGGGACAGGTGAGCGTCAGGGTCTGGTTGCGCGGCGCGTTGCCCCAGGAGCGCGCGACGCTGTAGTTCTGGCAGCCGGCAGCGACGACCGTCACCGTGTACGGCTCTCGACCGTACTGATCCCCGCGCACGCCGGTGTCGAGGAAGAAGTGTCCTGCGCCGTCGGTGGTCGCCGTCTGTGAGGAGACCGAGGTGCCCACCACGGCACCGGCGATCGGCGCGCCGGGCGGCCCGTTCGGAGTCGTGGACCGAAAGACGTGGCCTTCGATCGACACACCGTTCTCCTGATCCCGCGCCTTCTTGACCGCGAAGGCGGCGGCTCCCCCGGCGACCGCCACGCCGCCCGCAACCAGCACTGTCGTGCTGATCCCGCCGCCCGCCGCCGCACCGCCGGTTCCCGCGGCGCCGACCGCGCCCGTCCCGCCGCTGCCCGCGGCCGCGCCGGCGACAACGCCGTCGGTCGAGAAGCCGGCGGGAACCAAGGGGGCGTCGAGCACGCCCTCCGGGCCGCTCACCACCACCCGAGCGGCCTTGCCGAAAGCCGCCCCACCCGCAGCCGTGGTGCTCCCGGTCGTCGAACGCTTGGCTGCCGGGTGGGCGCTCAGCGGGACCCTCACGACGTCGAGCTGGGCTTCGTCATGGTACGGCGCTCAGCGCGGCGCGCGCTTCCGATACCCCGGTCCGCGCAGCACGCGTCCGGGCCGCGCGGACGTGATGCGGCCCTCGTCCACGACCAGCACGCCGTTCACCGCCACGTACGGGATCCCCTCGCTGTAGTGGTTGGGATCCGCGTAGGTCGAGCGCTCGCGCACGCGCTCGGGGTCGAAGGCCACGAGGTCCGCCTTCATCCCCGGCCACAGCACGCCGCGGTCGTGCAGGCGCATCCGTGAGGCGGGCAGCGACGTCATCTTGCGGATGGCCTCCTCCAGCGTGAGCAGCTTCTCCTCGCGCACGTACCTGCCGAGGATGCGCGGGGCCGAGGCCCAGGCCCGGGGATGCGACCTCTCCTGCGACAGGATCCCGTCCTCGGCCATTGCCCCGGAGTCCGTGCAGAAGGACACCAGCGGATGGGCCAGCGCCGCGCGCACGTCGTCCTCGCTCATCGAGAACGTCACGCGGCCCGTGTTCGCCCGGTCGGCGATGACGACGTCCAGGATCACGTCGACCGGGTCCCTGGCCTCGGCAGCCGCGATGTCGGCGATCGTCTTCCCCTCGTACCTCTTGAGCGCCGGGCTCAGCACGCTGGTGATGAGTATGGCAGCCGCGTGCTCGGGCCAGGCCCCCTCGTGCTCCTTCAGGAAGTCGTCGCGGGCGCGGGCCCGGGTGGCCGGGTCGGTGAGGCGTGCCACGAGCTTCGCGGCCCCGCCCTCGCGCACCCACAGGGGCAGGGAGGCGGCGAGGCTGTTGGAGCTCGCCGTCCAGGGGTACTGGTCGGCGGTGACGTCGAGGCCCTGGGCGCGAGCGGCCTCGATCCGCTCCAGCACCGCAGGCATCTCGCCGAAGTTCCTCCGGCCGGCGGTCTTCAGGTGGTAGATCTCGACGGGGATCGGCACCTCGCGTGCGATGCGGAAGACCTCGTCGAGGCTCTCGTCGATGGTCTCGTCCTCGTTGCGCTGGTGCGTGATGTAGGTCCCACCGTAGCGCGCGGCCACCCTGGCCAGGGCGATGATCTCCTCGGTGGAGGCATAGGTGCCGGGGACGTAGATGAGGGAGGTGGAGAGCCCGAGGGCGCCGTCCTCCATCGCCCCGGCCACCGCGGCCACCATGGCCCCCAGCTCCTGGGGCGTGGCCGCGCGGTTCTCCTTCCCGATCACGAGGCTGCGCACGCCGCCCGCGCCCACGAACGTGCCCAGGTTGATGGCAACGCCACGCCGCTCGAACTCGTCGAAGTAGCCGGCCAGCGTGGTCCAGTTGGGGGTCACGGCGTAGTGGTCATACGCCTCCTTCGCCTCGGCGATCATGCGGGCGTTCGTGGGGGCGATGGAGCTGCCCTCGCCGGTGATCTCGGTGGTGATGCCCTGGGTGATCTTGCTGGCGGCGCGGCCGTCGACGAGCACGTTGTATTCGGACTGGCCCAGCATGTCGATGAAGCCGGGAGCGACCACGAGCCCCCGGGCGTCGATGCGCTTGCCGGCCTTCCGGTCGCCCAGTTGCCCCACCGCGTCGATCCGGTCGCCCACCACGCAGACGTCGGCGCGGAACCACGGCGCGCCGGTGCCGTCCACCACGCGGCCGCCGGCGAGCAGCAGGTCGCAGGGGGGTGGTGGCGGCGTGGCGGAGGCCAGGAGCACGGCGAGAGTCATCAGCATGGAACGGGATTATCAGCCCCAAGCCGCCGGGGGCGCAGCGGAAACCTCGCCCCGCCGCGTCCCGCCGCGTCTGATACCTTCCGGGCTGACACCGCGTCAGCATGGAAGGCGGCGACAGCCCGACCGAGACCCCGGCCGCGCACCCGGCGGCCGGGGGAGTGCGCTCCCTCTAGGACTCGCCGTCGAGGGCTAGGAACCCAGCGCCGCCGGTCTGAGGATTTGTCTCTCAGATTTCACTGTGGTAGCGATCAGCAGTCAGCGATCAGCTTTCAGCGGTCAGCGGTTCC
>Ga0268386_10000982_pt1 | contig 19107 bp, 24 predicted proteins | sample RVTome_15_FD_200260 | JGI IMG/M metagenome (GOLD analysis project Ga0268386, IMG submission 200260) | Soil microbial communities from uranium-contaminated site in the Upper Colorado River Basin, Wyoming, United States - RVT150D86... ...
GCAGCTCGTCCAGCCACTCGCGCAGGCCGATGGCGGGATCGGCAGTCGCACCCTGGTTCACGGCATCCTGGCGCGTCGTGGCCCGCGACATCGAAAAGGCGTGCGTCGGCCCTCCGATCACAAGCAGCTCCGCGCCTTCGGGCAGCTTTCCCTCGGCGACGCTGTGCTGCTCGACATCGAGGTGTTCCTTCAAACCGTCGACGACGGCTTGGGCGATCAAGGCGGTGTTGCCGAAAAGGGACTCGTACACCACGAAGCCTCGCATGGTGCTCCTAACGTCGGTATCGCCAGGCTACCCCGTGTCCCGGCTCGCCAACTGAGCGCAGTCGTTCAGTGGTCCGAGCCCTTGCTCTCCACCGACCCATGGTGAACCTCTGCCCGACACCGCTCTCGTCGGAAGACTCTGCAGTTGAGACTCGGATACAGCCAGGTGCGAGCCATGATCACGGGCACCAGAGGAGAGTCGTTGCAGACGGTCACACCGGCCTGTTAGTGAATCGCTCCCACGGGTCGGAGCGTTAGGCGCGGTTCTCGAAGGTCACCGTTCTGTCTCTCGGCATCCTGGGCTTGTCAGAGGACAGGCATCGTTCCTCGACCAGACGGACCCACCGACGATGCCGATCTGTCTAACCAAGGTCTTCCTGATTTGACCCCACAGCTTTCCGCTCCGCCTCGCCTGGGCCTGACTGGCGGGTGGCTTTCCTGTGGGTCCAGTAACGAATAACTCCGACGGCCACAAGGCTAATGAGAGCAGCAAGGAGCACCTCGTCGAACGACAGACCATCGATATTGGGCTGCAGTTCTTGCTCCGTCGCCCATCCGAACCAGACCTCGCTGACGATCAAGCCGACGGCGAAGAACGCCGCAGCGGCGATCACCCAAACCCAGCCTGACTTCTTCCGCAATATCAAATGGGCGATGAGGCCGAAGCCAATCGACATTGCCACCAGAACCCCTAGACCCTGGATTCCGAGATCCCACTGCATGCGCCAACCTCTTCCTCAGCGTTCCATCGGACGCCCGTGGACTCATTGTTGGGTCGACTCCAAAGGCGGCGATAGGGTCAAACGGCACGTTCAATCCTGAAAAGAGATTCGCTGGAGGCTGGCCACGGGCTGAACCAATCTCTATGGAGCGACGCATCGCGAACGGGAACATCGACCGGGAAGACTTCGAAGAGCGCAGCCGCTGCTCAGCCGGACTTGAACCAGCCCCCAGTCAGCCACCGCCACCCCAAGAAAGGGAATACCAAACCAGGCCACCAGCAGAACCAATCAGAGCCATGAACGGCTGGCCTCGCAGTCTCGGGACCAAGGACTCTGTTGTGATGGTTGTGACATCTCACAGCGTGAGGGAGCGGTGAGACATATGTGGATGGACTGGAACGCGATGGGCCTCTTCGGTTGGACGATGATGATCCTGTTCTGGACAGCAGTCCTCGTTGTGATCATCTGGGCGATACGAAGTCTCGGAACCAAGCCCTCCCCGACGATGCAAACGCCGCTCGAGCTGTTGGAGCGACGCTTCGCCGCCGGGGAAATCGACCGGGAAGACTTTGAGGAGCGAAAGCAGCTACTCAGCCGAAGTTGAACCGCCCGGCATTGGCTACTGAGGGTTCTATCGGGTTCATTTTTTGGTTCGCGTCGTCTCGCGTTCTTGACCGTCCCATCGCACCCCTCTCGCGGGATAGACGCGCGATGCCCGAATCTGATGTCGGCTCAGCGGGCTCACTGACGGTCTCCACCCAAGAGCGCCTCCTACGCGCTCCGATCGCTACATCTTGATCTGGACACCGGAATCGGTGGTCCTATTCTTGACAGCTGAATGTATTGATGGCAGTATAGCTGTCATGCACGAGGAGGAGGCGAAGCGGACATACCGAAGCGAGCTCCGAGCCGAGCAGGTCGACGCGACCCGCCAGCGCATCATCGAGGCTGCAGTGGCGGGTTTCGCGCCATGGGCGGCGGCACTCCCCTTCGACAAGGTCGCGGAGCGAGCGCGGGTGAGCGAGCGCACTGTGTACCGCCACTTCCCGACCCAGCGTGACCTCTTGCAGGCAGTCACCGCACACATCGTCGCGCGCTCGGGTTGGGAGCCGGACGAGCTCAACGCCGAGAACCTCGGCCCAAGGACCGCACGTGCCTTCACGTACTTCGGCACCCTGATCGAGAGTGGCGAACACCAACCCGAGCCACAGTCGCCCGAGATGAAGGCACTCCGAGCGAAGCGCCTCGAAACGATCGAGCGCATCGTGGCGCCCTACACCGAAGGGATGGACCCCGAGCTCGCTCGCGGCATCTGTGCGATCTTCGCCGAACTGGTGCGCGTCCAGGTCTTCCGCGGCCTGTTTGAGCAGTGGGGGCTCAGCGGGGCCGAGGCGGGACGCGCCGTCGAGTGGGCCATCAACGCACTGTTCAACGAGCTCGGTCGTAAGGAGGAAGAATGGAACACCACGAAGGCATCGCCACCTACGATCGAGGCCGCTCCGTGACGCGGACCCGACAGCTCTTCGAGCTCAGTCAGGACGACACTGCTAGCGTCGGCGCGAAAGCCGCCAATCTCGGTGCGCTCGCCAATCTCGGCCTTCCGGTGCCGCCCGGGGTGGTGGTGGTCGCCACCGAAACCGACGCCGGCATCGAAATGGCCGTCTCAGAAGCTCTCGCCATACTCGGCGACGAGCCTTTGGCGGTCCGATCTTCGGCACTGGCCGAGGATCTCGATGGGGCGTCCTTCGCCGGTCAGTACGAAACCGTGCTCGACGTCCGGGGCGCCGCCGCCGTAAGCGCGGCGGTGCGCCGGGTGCGTGCCGCGGCGGACGACGAGCGCGTTGCCATCTACCGGAATACGCACGGGCCCGCCGACGTGAGCGGCATCGGAGTGCTCTTGATGCCCATGATCGCCGCCGAGGTCTCTGGGGTGGCGTTCACCGCCCACCCGCTCACAGGCGATCGCGAGGAGACCGTGGTCACGGCGACGATCGGCCTCGGCGAGCAGCTCGTCGGAGGCGAGGCCACCGGTGAACAGTGGATCGTGCGCGACGGCCAGGCTGTGCGCGACCGGCGGGCGCAGGTCGAGGTGCTCCAAGGAGTGCAGGCCCTGGCCGTCGCCGAACTGGCGCGCAAGGTCGAGGCAGTCATGGGCGGCGTTCCCCAAGACATCGAGTGGGCCTTCGCCGAGGGCCAGCTCCATCTGCTGCAGGCCCGTCCGATGACAGCGCTCCCTGATCCGGTCCGCTGGGAATCCCCACGCCCCGGCGGGTGGACGCGCAACTTCCGTCTCGGCGAATGGCTGCCCGAGCCGGTCACACCGCTCACCGCCACCTGGCTGCTGCCGCGCCTCGAGGAGACCTTCGCAAGCGAACAACGGCTCTATTTCGGTGTGGAGGCACCGCGACCGCTGCATGTGCTCGTCAACGGCTGGTACTTCTACTCCCCGCTCGGAACCGGCAACACGTGGCAGCTGCTCGGGGTGTTGCGTCGGCCTCGCTTCGGGTGGGGGCTGATGTTGCTGAGCAGGCGACCAGAGGTCCTGCATCGCCTCGAGATCGATCCGGCGACCAATGCCTGGCGCAACGGGTTGATGCCACGCTACCGCCGGCTCGTAGCCGAGGGCGAGCGAGACCTGGAATCCGCAGACGACGACACCCTGTTCTCGTTGATCGACGACATCGCGGACATAGCCGGCGAGTTCCTCCTGTCGATGACGATCGTTGCCGGGCACGCTTGGAAGATGGAGAGCGTGCTCGCCGCCTTCTACACGCGTTACCTGAGCCCGGTCATCGGTGGTGGTCACCAGAGCCTTGTGGCTGGCCTCGTCGAGCCCCGACCCACGGAAGACCACGCGATTCAGAGCTTCGACTGGTTCCGCCCCACCGCGGGAGAGCTGGGCCCATCGGAACCGCCCTCGACCGAGGGCTACTCGACCCGAGTCGAAGAGCGGGAGCGAGCCGAAAAGGAGTGCCGTGAGGCACTCTCGCCAAGCCACCGCGCTCGCTTCGACACAATCCTCCAGCTCGCCCAGCTCTACGCTCGCGTCCGGGAGGAACAGGCGTCACAATTGACCCTGGGCTGGCCTGTGGCGCGAAGGGCGCTCCGTCGGCTCGGCGACTCCTGCGTCCGTCGTGGCGTCATCCACCACCCAGACGATATCTACTTCCTCGAGCGCGACGAGATCGCAGGGACAGAGTCGCGGAACTCGGCGGTCTCCGAGCGCCGCGAGCTGTGGGCGCGCAACCGCAGGCTCACCCCACCGCTGGTGCTCGGCACGATGCCCAAGTTCTTCACCAAGCCGCACGAGAACGCCATCGCCAAGATGACCGCCACAGCCGAGGTCGGGGACGGCATGCTCCGAGGGATGCCCGCAAGCTCCGGCAAGGTCACCGGCGTGGCCCGCGTGCTCTTCGACCTCGCCGACGCTGATCGGCTCGCTCCGGGCGAGATCCTGGTGACCACCGCCACTACACCAGCCTGGACCCCACTGTTCAGCCGCGCTGCCGGCATCGTGACCGACGGCGGCAGCCTCGTCGCTCACGCGTCGCTCGTCGCCCGCGAGTACGGGATTCCGGCCGTGGTCGCTCTCGGCGACGCCACGCGTCGCGTGCGGGACGGTCAGCGGATCACGATCGACGGCAGTAGCGGTCTGCTCGAGCTCCTCGAGTGATCACGCGGGGGCGACGATCCGCCCACCAGATAGGTCATTGATGTGATCCACATACGATTCGACAAATGATCCCGCAGTTCACTCCATGTGGGCGAATTGCGGCGCGGATGAGAATCTGTCCCGCAAGCGCCAGCATTACCGCTACCAAGTTTTGAAGGGCACCTTCTGTTGACATCGGACCCTCCTCTACCGGAGCTTCGTCCGGGCAGAGGTGGACACCGTTCAGTTCTATCGGTTTCCCGTACGGCTCGACGTGAAGGTCGCATTCTTTGACCTGGGCATTCGCGCATCCAATGCCCTCCCCCCCGGCACAGCGATGGAGTTCTACCGACTCTTCTACCGGGCTGCCGATGGCCGGTGGCTCGAAAGGAGAAGGTCGTGAAGGGATATGTGACCAAGAAAGGGAACCGCTGGTATGCGGTGATCTACGAGGGTCTGAACCCGGTGACGGGCAGAGAACGGAGGTCGTGGCATGCCGCCGGGTCGAACAGGGAAGACGCCGAGCGTATTGCGGAACAGCTCGCGGCCGAGCGCACCGAGCGGATCGAGGACTCACGTTCGCTCACTCTGGGGGCGTTCCTAACTCAACGGTGGCTACCAGGCAAGCGGTATGCGGTGGCGGAGACGACCTGGAACGGATACGCCGGCAAGATCCGATGCCATGTCCTCCCCACTCTCGGGAAGGTGCCGATCCGACGGTTGAAGCCGGACCAGTTGGACCGTCTCTAGGACAAGATGCTCCATCCGACCGGGAACGCTCGGCCCCTCGCCCCGAAGACGGTCCTGGAGGTCCACCAGGTGATCCGCTCCGCACTGCGAGAGGCGGAACGACTCGGCATCGTCCAGGGAAATGTAGCCCTACTGGCACACCCTCCCCGATCCAGAGGTATTCCCCGCCCGGAACGCAAATCATGGACTGCCGAGGAGTTGCAGACGTTTCTCCAGGCAGCAGCCACTCACAGGCTGTTTCCGGTCTTCTGGCTGATCGCCTACAAGCGGGATGCGGCGCAACGAAGTGCTCGGCCTGCAGTGGGGCGACCTCGACGCCAAGAAAGGCACAGTGGCGATCAGCCGAGGGATCGTCGACGTTGGCTACGAGATCCGCCAGACCCGCGACAAGACCCCAAGGTCACGGCGACCCGTCGACTTGGACCAGACCACACTCGACCTGCTCGCCTCATGGCGGGCATGGCGTCTCGCCGAAGCCAAAGCGCTAGGCGCAGCACCCAGCGAGTGGATGTTCTCCGACCACAGAGGCGAGCCGGTCCACCCCCAGTCGGTGTCCCAGGCCTTCAAACGGATCGTGAACCGAGCCGACGTCCGGGCCCTCACCTTCGACGAGCTCCGCCACACCCACGCCACCCTGCTACTAAAAGACCGGATCCCAATCAAGGTCGTCACAGAGCGGCTCGGCCATTCCAACCCGGTCTCGATGGCCACCTACCAACATGTCCTCCCCGGCATGCAAGCCGAGGCCGCCACCACCTTCGAACAACTCATCCAAGAAACCCCAAGGTCACAGGCGAACAAAAGGCCTGGTAAAGACGGTAGAAGAAACGGTAGAAACCCGGGAGAAGACCGCCTCTGAACGGTAGAAGCCCTGGCCAGCAGACCGCTGACCAGGGCTTTCAGTAGCGGGGGCGGGATTTGAACCCGCGACCTTCGGGTTATGAGTTGCTTCTCGTCATTCAGCGTTCTTGACTGTCCCATCGCACCCTCTCGCGCGATGGACGCGCGATGGAGTGGTCGCGGTCCGCCTGTCGGCGACGCGGCGCCCTAGACCCGCTATCCGGCAGTGAGCGGTTCGAGGAGCCTGGAGATTGCAGGATATGTTCACTCCGGACCCACGACGGTGTTCTGCCCGGCGACGATCGACCAGGTCCCGTCTCGATACCGCCATACATAGGTTGGTCGTCCCGCCGAGGCAGCCTTTCCATCCGCGTGGTAGTACTGCTGGTCGACACTGGTCAGGACCACATCATCGGCCAGGAACCAAAAGTGGACGACCTCATAAGTGACGGTGCTCCCATCGGAGAACGCTCCCGGCAAGACGGCACCGGTGAACTTCTTGATCGCGTCGAGGCCGACAAGACGCATACCTCCACCGGTCACCCACACCGCCTCCTCGTCGAAGAGGGAGAGGAACCCGCCAAAATCTTCGGCCATCTGAGCTCTTTGCAGCTCCTCCACCCTTCGTGTGAGGACCGCGATGACGTCAGGCGAGCTATCGGGTGGGGTCACCGTGGGCACCTAAACCAGCCTAGATGCCGGGCCTGCCGTCCCCGCTTGCTAATCGGGGAGCGGGATGGCCATCTGTTCGAACCACTCGAGGACAGCAGCCTCATAGGCGATGCCGAAGTCGAGGGTTGCGAGGGCGAAGCGGTCGGCCAGTCCGGCGATCTCGACCCTTTGCAGCCGGTAGGTCCGGAGGCGTTCGGCGTGGGCCAACTGATGGTGTTGAAGAATCGTGGCTAGCCGCTCGTTGGAGAGGTGATGTCCGAAGGCCAGGGTCAGCAGCAGGGGGAATCTGATGGTCTCATCCCCGGGCATACGTTCGATCCATGAGGCGAAGGCCTCCCGTCCCGCGGTTGTGATCGTGTAGGGCTGTTTGTCACGCATTCCTCTCTCCCCCGCCTCGACCAGCCCACGCTCCGCCATGGCGGCCAGCTCCCGATACACCTGGCTTTGGGTCAACGACCAGAAGTCGCCGATCCGTTGCTCGGCGGCAGCGACGAGATCCCATCCGGTCAGCGGACCGTCATGGAGGAATCCGAGGAGAGAGGCGGCGGTGGCGTTCAGAGGCGAAGTCATGTCTGCTCCGGGGGGCATTGACATATCACTGTGGAAGGTTGTATATTCTCCATGCACATGCCATTGTGGTATGTCAGAGGAGAAAGTGCAAAACATGAATGACATCGACTCGAGTGGCCTCCGCCTCACTTTTCTGATTGGAGGATGGGCTGCGGTCGTCGGCTCGTTGATGGGAATGATAGGAAACCTGCTCCATCCGCACACTCCCTTCGACGATCCGCTCGGCACCGCCGAGGTCATTTTGGGATCTGGAAGCTGGGTGACCCTTCACGTGGTGATCGTGGTCGGGGTGTTCCTGATGCTTCTGGGACTCTTTGCCTTGTACCGTTCGATAACGGGCGCTTCAGCTCAGGCTCTCGCCCAGTTCGGGATGCTGGCCGCAGTGGTCGGGGTATCGGTGGGGCTGCTCTTGGTGATCATGGACGGAGTGGCGGCTCCTCAACTCGCCGAGGAGTGGGCTGCTGCGCCACCAACAGAGCAGACAATGGCGCTCCGTGTCTTGAGCGCCAACGAGACGCTCAACTTCTCGGTGGCGAGTCTCTTCAACCTGATATTTGCCGGAGCCACATTCATCTTCTTCGGTTTGGCACTTGCCGTCGGGCGGGACTACCCCCGCTGGTTCGGATGGGTGGCGACCGCAGCCGGCGTCCTCTCGATAGGGGCCGGTCTCGTCCAGGCCTACAACGGTGAGCCCACCGAAGCCTCCCGACTCCTCACAATCATCGGCCCCACAGTGATCACCCTCTGGTCGCTGGTAGTGGGGGTGGCACTCATACGACGCACCCGAACCAGGGAGGCCATCCAATGAGAAGTTCCCACAGACTGGTCGCCTTCACCCTGTTCGCCCTGGTAACCGTGGAGGCCGGTGGTTGGTCGCTGCTTGGCCTCCTCACCAGCGAGGACCGGCTCACACCATTCCAGGAGCAGTTCTTCCGGGCCGGACATGGCCATGCCGGAGTCCTCCTCATCCTGGCCCTGGTCTACCTGATCCTGATCGAGCGAACCGACTGGCGATCCGGGACCCGTCTCGGGCTCAGCCTCACCCTTCTTGGGGGCATCCTCCTCCAGTCGGGCGGCTTCTTCGTGCACATCCTGGTTGGAGAGGAAGAGCGAGCTTCGGCGGGGACCTGGATGACCCGCTCGGGGGCGTTGCTACTAGCCATCGCACTCCTGAGTCTTGGGGTAGGTCTACTCAGATCACGAGGGGAGGTGGGTCGATGACTCGCCAGATTCTCGTATTGGTCCACGCCTGTTCAGGGCTGCCCGGCCTGATCGCCGGTGTAGCCGTCTTTGCGCCACCGGACGCCAAGAGAGACCTGATACGGGGATGGCGGCTGGCTTTCGCCGGGTTGATCGTCGTGCTCACTGCGACGCTGGTGGCCCTGATCGTCACCGACTGGCCAGCCCTTGCTGCAGCAGCTCGCCTTGCCTTCACCGGCCTTGCCGGACTGGCCGGCGTGATGCTGATCCGAGTGTGGATGGCACATCGTCTAGCCGACAGCCGCAAACCCGGCTGGAGGCGCCGCTATGTGGCCCACATCTACTTCGCTTACGTCTCGCTCTGGATCGGGTTCGCCATCATCCCTGCCCTCCGCTCCCCCGCCCCAGGGTTGTGGATTCCAGTGGCCGTAGCCGGGGTGCTATTCGTGGGGACCGTCCTGATTCACCGCTACGAACGCCGAATCGGCATCAGAGCCGTCACCGCCCATGACGCTCGGCCTGCTTCCGGATCAGCGAGAGCATCCGGCGTCTGATCAGGGCGCTGAACGGCGCGACGATCACCCAGTAACGCTGGAACGAGCGGAGAGAGTCAGGATCGGTCGCGATGACCCGGGTCTCCGTCGTGACCGTGCTCCGACCCGGGCTTGCAGACTCAACTCGGAAGTTCATCGCCGCCTTGATGTACCCGGGCTCGGAGAACCCCACAAAGTCGGAGGCTTGCACCCATCGGAGACCACCCCTGGCCAACCAGAAACGCCCGACCAACCCGAGCACGATCTCTGTTCCAGGATCCTCATCGAGGACGACAAACCCCAAATGGGTCATGTCTCGGACGGTCAGGGGACCTTTTGTGGGCAGCCCACGAATCCGAAACAGGATTTGGATGACTCGCGACCGAACCAGATCCACCCCAAGCACCGACCGATATGAGAGGTCGGCATCGGCCTCGACCGTCACGGCATGCGTCTCTCGAACGTCGTAGGCCGCTGCAAAGCGCTCGATCAGCACAACACGATGATGCACGAGCACTGACGCGTGGCGGGCGATGCTTCAGATCGGTATACATGATTATAGTATCCATGTATAGTTATCGTCGGGCGCGGAGTTATCGATGCCGGAAGGTTGATTGGAGGCAGGAGGTCGAATGTCATGATGAATTCTCGAACCACCTTGGCGATGGGATTATCGGCCGCCACGCTCGTCGTGTTCGTTGTGGTGATAATGATGGGCGGGGCGCTGGCTGCCGGGCTGGCACCGTGGCCCGGCATCGCCGTTGCTGTCTTAGCAACGGCTGCGTTCGGATTCTCCCGAGAGCACAGATCCTTCATCGTGGCGGGGCTGCTCGCGATCAGCGGAATCGTCGGCATCGTCTACGCCTTGATACAAACCGACTTCTTGACGACCATCTCGTTCCCGGGACCGATATTCGGAGTCATCTTGGGCGTTCCGATACTCGGGCTGGCCGCGGCAGAGGCCCTTGGCGCCACCACGGACCGACGAAGCTGACCGATGCTCGCCGGTCAACCGCCATCGACTGGATACCTGGTCTGGCACCTGTCCCTGCGCTGGCGGGCCGCTTTGGATCAGGCATTGACGCCATTGGGCTTGACCTCTTCACAATACGGTGTGCTCGCCTCTCTGTCCGGCCTCTCCTCCGGCGGCTCACGACCCAGCCAACGTCAGCTGTCCGAGTTCACTGGCCTGCGGCCGATGCACGTCTCCAAGCTCATCCGAGGACTAGAGCGGGCCGGACTGGTCGAACGGGACAGCAACCCCTCCGACACTCGGGCAGTGCAGTTGAGCGTGACCGTTCGAGGCGCTGAGGTCGTGGCGTCGGCACGAGGCATCGTGTCGTCGATGGAAGAGCAACGCCTGGCGCCGCTCGGCGGAGCTCACAGCAAGCACAGCAACGAGCTCCGGATGACCCTGCTGATGCTGTTACGCCACGCCGAGGAGATCGAGCTTTCGTCTCCGGAGCCCGAAGGCGATCAATCCACGGCCGAATCGCGCCCTGCCCCGGTCGCCGCCGTAACCGACCAAAAGGAGGAACCGTGACCGCACCGACCGATATGGTGAGTGTCCGCTACATGGTCGACAATGTTGAAGAGTCGATCGACTTCTACACCAGACACTTCGGCTTCGAGTTGAAATCCAGCGCCGCCCCCGCCTTCGCCGACATCACCAGAGCGGGTCTCCGGCTTCTGCTCAGCGGTCAGGCCAGCTCCGCCGGACGACCGATGCCCGACGGAGCCAAGCCGGGACCGGGCGGCTGGAACCGCATCCACTTAATCGTCGACAACCTCGCCGCCGAAGTGGAGCGCCTCCGCCAGGACGGCGTGGAGTTCCGCAACGACGTCGTCGTCGGCCCGGGCGGCTCCCAGATCCTGGTGCTCGACCCCTCCCGCAACCTCATCGAGCTTTTCCAGCCCGCTGTCTCCTAACCAACGTCCAACTCCAAGGACAGGATCGCTTCAACAATCCTCGGCGTGCAATAGCAGATAATTCCGGGTGGCCCCGTCACCCGCGTTCTTCGCCATGCGGTCGAGGATTCGCAATCCCGGCATGTTCCGCGGCGGGCCGGAAGGTTCTGACGAGTCGCAGGGCGGATCACCAGCCGGTCTGCAATCGCGTCGTTGTTCAGCCCCCGGATGCCAGGCTCGCTCTCTGGCGGGGGTAGATCCCCTCAGTCGGCCAGGGCCCTACCCAACCGTTCGAGGATATCGGGCTGGACTAGGCCGTCTCGGCTGATGACGACGAGGGTGGGCTGTCCAGAGGCTGAGACCTGATCAGGCTCCACAACACGCGCAAACACTTCCGAGAGCAGGGCCATACCCGACTTCGTAGCAGAGAACGGATCGGTCGCACCTCCCGAGGACGCCCATTCGTACTGCGCTCTGTTGAAGACGATGACCGTGGCCCCGGCGACGACATCGGCGAGCAACTTCCCCTGGGAATGGAAGGCGAGGCGTGGCGCCAGGAACCGTGCCAAGATCCGGGTGTAGGCGAGCCCTATCGCCTGCTCTCGCTGACGCAACGCCTCATTGGCGCGCAGTACCGAATGACGGGTCAGGAAGAAGGCCTCCGGCTCGGTGAAGGTGGGGACGATCGCCTCGGTCAGCTCGGAGAGAGCAGCAAGCGTGGGTTGGTCGCTCCCCAACCGAGATAGGGCCTCCTCGATAAGACTTAGCCGCTCTTCGTGGTCGTAGAAGACGACGTCGGCCTTCGTGGGAAAGTGTCTGAAGAAGGTGCGGCGCGAGACACCTGCTTCAGAGACGATCTCATCGACGGTCGTCTCGTCGAACCCCTCTTGGTCGAACAGCCGCACTGCTGAGAAGGCGAGGTCCTGGCGGATCTGGCGACGGTTGGCTTCTCGTTTCCCTCTGTGGCTGGTCACAACACGATGCTACCGAGCGTGACATTGAGTGTCAACTTATGACACAAAGAGGCACGCTATGTCTTGACATATGGCACTTAGTGTCATATATTCAATCAATCATCCACAGAGAGAAACACACCCATGAAGACCCTATCCCGGCGTGGCGGAGGCCGCAGTCTTCGCTGTCCCGGACGAGAGTCACAGCGAAGAGGTGCGGGTGAGATGAACCGGTCAACCGAATCGACCAGCAGCGAGCTGGGACAACAAGCCGCAACCGCCGTCCTCGGGGCCAACCCGTTCGTCCGCCTGGACCCGACCGAGATCATGTCCGCGACCGGAAAGCTCCTCGGCTTGGCAATGTTCAGTGCCCGCGTTCGGGATGAGGTCTTACCGCGACTGAGTCATGAGTTGGCGAATGTGGGCAGGGGAGATTCCGAGCTCATCCCGGAGCGGGGGGATCGTCGGTTCGGAGACACCACCTGGACCGAGAACGGGCTCTTCCGGCGTTGGATGCAGGCCTACCTACTCATTGAGGAAGCGCTTCGTGAGCTTCCGGACGCGGTCGGATTGTCGGCATCCGATCGGGACAAGGCGCGGTTCACGACGACGATTCTGGCCGAGGCGCTGGCGCCAACCAACTTCCTCCTCGGCAACCCGACAGCTTTGAAGAGGGCACTGGAGACCGGTGGCAAGAGCCTCTTCAAGGGAGCCGCCAACCTGATCGACGACATCCGCAACAACGGAGGGATGCCCTCCCAGGTCGACCGGTCGGCATTCCTGATTGGGGAGAACCTGGCGACGACACCTGGAGCCGTGGTCTTTCGATCGGAGGTCCTCGAACTGATCCAATACCAGCCGGTCACCAAAGAGGTGCGGAAACGGCCCCTGGTGGTGATCCCGCCCCAGATCAACAAGTTCTATGTGCTAGACCTGGCTCCAGGACGATCGATGGTCGAGTACCTGGTGTCGCAGGGTCAACAGGTGTTCGTGGTCAGCTGGCGCAACCCGGGGCCCGGGCAGTCGGACTGGGATCTCACCAGATACGTCCTCGAGGCCGAAGAGGCGCTGAGGGTGGCGAAACGGATCGCTAGGTGCGATCGGGTCAACGTGCTCGGTGCCTGTGCCGGTGGGATAACCACGGCCACGCTGCTCGCCCATCTGGCGGCCACCAATCGCAGCTTGGTCGAGTCCGCCACCTTCCTCGTCACCGTGCTCGATACCGACGAGCCGACCGCAGCGTCGCTGTTCGCCAGCGAGCGGGCCATCCGGACTGCCATCCGCCGTTCCAGGAGACGAGGGATTCTCTCCGGTCGCGAGCTGGCCCGGGCTTTCGCCTGGCTGCGTCCCAACGACCTGGTGTGGAACTACTGGGTGAACAACTATCTGATGGGCAATCCGCCGCCCGCATTCGACGTACTCGCCTGGAACGCCGATTCCACCAACTTGCCCGCCGCTCTCCATGCCGACTTCCTCGGCATTTTCGGAACCAACGCCTTGACCCATGACGATGTGCTCGAAATCGACGGAGCGCCCATCGTCTTGTCCACCGTGGATGTCGACAATTACGTCGTGGGGGCCCTCACCGATCACATCACTCCATGGCAGGCCTGCTATCGAACGCCGTTCTTACTGAACGGCGATTCCCGATTCGTGTTGAGCTCGAGCGGGCACATACAGGCGTTGGTCAATCCCCCCGACAACCCAAAGGCGAGATATCACGTCAACCCGAGCCTTCCGGAGAACGCCGATGCCTGGCTGGCCGACGCCGAGACCCGCGAGGGCAGCTGGTGGGAAGATTGGGTCGAGTGGCTGGCAAAAAGGGCCGGCGACCTGAGACGGGCACCTCGTCAACCGGGCTCGAAGACGTACCCGGGTCTCGACCCCGCCCCAGGGACCTATGTCCACGAGCCCGCTGTGCGATGATCGACGAGTTCCGACATGGGAGGGCGAGAGTCCGCTACTCCGTGGAAGGGTCGGGGCCGCCGGTACTCCTTTGCAACGGCATCGGAGCGCCGTTCGAGCTGCTGCAACCGCTACGCAGCGCGCTGGCCGGCACAACGATCGTCTGGGACGCGCCCGGCGCCGGAGGCTCCAGCGTGCCTCTGCGCCCACCCTCGATGAGATACGTGGCCGAGATCGCAGCCGCGCTGCTCGACCATCTCGGTCACGACTCGGTCAATCTCGTCGGTCTCTCCTGGGGCGGGTTGACCGCCCAAGAGCTAACGCTGTCCTACCCCCACCTTGTCCGCCGCCTGGTGCTGGCCGCGACCGGGACCGGGTGGACGAGCGTTCCTGGGGACATCTGGGCGTTGCGAGCGATGCTCAGCGTCCGCCGCTACACGTCACCGGAATACCTCCTCCAGGTCGGGCCGGGTCTGTACGGAGGGGACATTGCCCGCGATCCGACCATTCTCCGCCAACAGGCATTCCAGCGGCTCACACACGCCCCGTCGACGATCGGCTACTGGTGGCAGGCCACTTCGGCGGCGTGGTGGACCAGCCTCTCCCGGCTGGCCCGGATCTCCCAGCCGACGTTGGTCATCGCGGCAGACGACGACCCCATCGCCCACGTCCAGAACGGGCGCATCATCGCCCGCCGCATCCCCAACGCCCACCTCGAACTGATCGAAGGGGGAGGCCACCTCTTCCTGCTCACTCGAGTCGACGAGTCAGTCGCCCTGATCCACGAGTTCCTCTCCAATGGAAGCGCCACAGATGACTGGAAATGACTCGGAGTTCGAGACCGATTTGGCCGACAATGCGCAGGCCGGCCTGGGGGCCTTCGGTCTCGGCCATGGCGATGGCGCGGTTCAGTTCCACGACTGGCGAGCCGGTCAGGCGCGCCGACTCGCGGTACAGCGCCGCGATCGCGGCCCAGTCGCAAGTCATATCGGCGTGAAGCGAGGCGACGCGCCCTGTAATACGTAGGGTCCACGGCCACCCAGGTGAAGCGCGCGGTCGAGTTCGGCGCGTCCGCAGGGATCTGCGTCTGGTCCCAATGGGACCGGTCCTGATCGGCGAACAGCGGTCACAGAATGGATTGCACGCCGTCTGTGCTGTCCGAGTATTGATCGCCGACGCTATCTGTCATCGGCTGGTAGTCGATCCGTTTCTCCTGGATCTCCGTAATCACGAAGGAAAGCTGCACTATGGCGCTTTGAAATGGTAGATGTGATCAGAGACCCAAGAGCGGAACGTATGCGGTCGCTCTCCAAGGACAGCCTCGATTGTCGGAGTTATGGCGTCGGGCTGGTAAACCAGCCCTGCTTGAGCTTCAAGGACCTCGTCGACCGCACCGGCGGGCCATCCCATCCCAAGCATCTGACGTCGGGCGGTGTCCACTGAGATCTCCTCCAAACGAGTCGCACGACCAATCGTCTCACCGATGATCCGAACCTGGTCGGTTTTCGAGAGGATCTCGGGGCCGGTAAGTTCGTAGGCCGCCCCGGTGTGTCCATCTTCCCTCAGGACGCGTTGAGCGACCGAAGCTACATCACGAGGGTCGACGATTGCCATTCCGGCAGCGGCGAATGCCTCTTTGACCGGCTGTCCGCTGCGGATCTCCTCCGCCCATCGGAGGGCGTTCGACGCAAAGGACCGAGGTCGAAGGAAGGTCCACTCCAAACCACCCTCCTTGATCAACTGCTCCACTTGAGCCTCATGATCCCGCAGCGCCGCTGAGGACAGATAAACCACACGACGTGCCCTGTCCGCTATTAGGTCGACGAGATCGCCGAGACCGTGGTCGTCAGCGAAAGGCCAGACCAAGAACACAGCGTCATACCAATCCAACACAGCAGCAAGCGCGTCGGGACCCCGGAGGTCGCCCCTGACTATTTTCACCCCGGCAGGCAGACCGGAAACAGATGGTCCCCGGGTCAGGACAGTCACTTGCGCCTTGTCCTTGAGCAACGGGACAAGGACGTGGCCCACCGTGCCTGTGGCACCCGTGATCAAAATTCGTTCGCTCGACGCCATCAGGTCAATGGCCGGCTACGCGCCTTAACAAAAGAGGAGAACCAGATGAAAGGGTGCTTCCCCATCGGCCGATGATACTTACGGAGTCTCAACTCGGCGTTGTCTCCTTTTCGGTTCAGCCCGGGATGGGCCTCTGCGACGCGGTGTTCCCTTCGTCGCCGAGGAAACCGGCGTGCAGGCGAGGATCGCCTCGTCCTAGGGTGTCCGTGACGCTCCTCAAACCCACTCGAGGACAACCTACCTAAGCCCGCTTTCTTTCTGCTCTCGGCCCTCAACGTTCAGCTCGACGCGCGGCGACGGAACAGCACGTCAATGCCGGGAAAGGACGAGACTTTGACCACCACCATTCTCGTTACGGGTGCCTCCGGCGTACGTCAAGGCAACTCCGACGTGGTCAATGACAAACTCGAAAGGCTGGCCGGTCGCCCGCCGACGTCGTTGAAGCAGTTCCTCCAAGAGAACAGGTCGGTTCTGCTGCCCGAGTCCGACCCCGGAATCTCCCCCTGAGTCCCGCCTGCGGTCAAGGTTCAACATCCGGTCCGACCCATGCGATGCCACGTCTTCTCGAAGATCTGCGGCATGCATCCTCGGCTTGGGAGGCGACGTCGTCAACGTTGGTCACGTCGTCGCTGGGCGAGGCAGGAGGCTCCTCGCCATCCGACGGCAACGCCGGCCATCGTTCCTAGTCTCTCCTGATAGGAACTGACCAGCCACCATCGTCTGAGCAGAGACCTCGGCTGCTAGGAGACGGCGAAGACCTGTCGGCCGCCTGTCGGTCCGGCGGAGGTGACCGACAGCTGCTCGGACTCTCGTCCTGGGTATGGGTCGTCGCGGGTCTGCACCTGGCCCTTCTGGTCGTTGTGTCCGATCAGTACGGGTTCCACCGAGACGAGCTCTATTTCCTCGAGGCCGGTCACCACCTCGCCTTCGGATATGTCGATCAGGGTCCCATGACTCCCCTCCTCGCCCGAGTGCAGGTCGCCTTGTTCGGAGCCTCGCCCGCGGCCATCCGCATCGTCCCAGCGCTGGTATCAGCGGCCAGTGTCGTACTCGGGGCGGTCATCGCCCGCAATCTGGGAGGGCGCCGCCGGGGCCAGATCCTCGCCGCTGGGGTGATCGCCGGAGCGGGGTTCGTCCTGGCCACCGGTCACCTGCTGTCGACGGCCACATTCGACTTCACCTTCTGGCTGGCCGGTCTGGTCGTTGCGATGCGCATGTTGAGGACTGACGATCCCCGGAACTGGCTGGGATACGGGGTCGTCGCCGGCCTGGCGCTGTGGAACAAACACCTCATCGTGCTGCTCACGCTTGCGATCCTCGCCAGTCTCACCATTGAGCGCCGTTGGAAGCTCGTGGCTACTCCCTGGCTCGTCATCGGAGGCCTCGTCACCATGCTCATCGCAGCCCCGACCGTGATATGGCAGGCGGCCAACGGTTGGCCCCAGGTCGAGATGGCCCAAGCCATCGCACAGCGAATAGGCGGCGAGAACCGGATCCTGTTGCTCCCCCTGCAACTCGTCATGCTCGGGCCACTGCTGGTTCCGTTGGGCTGGGCCGGGGTGACCTGGCTGACCCGACCCCACCAGCGCAACCTTCGCCCGCTGCTCTGGGCATACGTGGCCGCATTGGTGTTGACCCTGGTGACCGGGGGGCGGCCCTACTACCCATTGCCGCTGGCCGCGGTGCTGGTCATCGCCGGAGTGGTAGCAACGGAGGATCGGTGGCCGCGTCTCGCACCGACTCTCGTCATCAGCGCTCTGATCGCCATTCCCCTGGCTCTTCCGGTCCTCCCCGTCACCGTGGCTGCCCGGTCGCCACTGGCAGCAGCCAACGAGACCCTGGTCGAACAGCTCGGATGGATCGAGCTGACCGAAACCGTCGCAGACGTCGTCGAGGATCTAGCCGCATCCGGAAACGGTCATGCGGTGCTCTTGACCGGTTCCTACGGCGAGGCCGGGGCTCTCGACCTCTACGGTCCATCACATGGTCTTCCCGAGGTCTATTCGGGTCACAACAGCTACTGGCACTGGCGAAGACCCAGCCAAGACGGTGCCACGGTGGTCGCGGTGCGCATGAGGCAGGAGTTCCTCGAAGACCGTTTCGACAGATGTGATCGGGCAGCCACGCTGGACAACCGATTGGGGATAGACAACGAGGCTCAAGGTCAGCCGGTGTGGGTATGCCGGGGTCTGAAAGGGACCTGGGAGCAGCTATGGCCCGAGTTCCGCCACTACAACTGAGCAGCCAACAGAGCCGGACAGGCAACCCGCTCCGAAAGTCGGAGCGTCTGGGACATGGCAATCCGGCGTTCACCTCCGACACCTATCAGCACGTGCTCCCCGGCTTGCAAGCCAAAGCTGCCCGCACCTTCGAGAATCTGATCGCCGGCAGCCGGTAGAGAATCCGATAGAAGGGACGGTAGAAGAACCGCCTAACACGGTGGAAGCCCTGGCCGGCAGTCCGCTGGCCAGGGCTTTCAGTAGCGGGGGCGGGATTTGAAGCCGCGACCTTCGGGTTATGAGTTCGACGTCACCCATTTTCGGGCTATCCGCTGACCAGGGAAAACCGGCCGAAACCCAACCGTAGCAGGCGATTCTGCCTCCGATCGTTTCGGGTTGTTCCCGGTCGTTTCTGGTCCTCCTGTGGGATGGATGTGGGATGGCGACGAGGTCCAACCCCTGAGCACCTGCCTCGAAAGGGTTGTCGAAAGGGGCCTCGAAAGGCCACAACCGGTTGAACCAGAAATCCGCGAGTGTGGTCTCGGAATCTGCCCCGACCTAGATGGCCTCCAGGACGAGTCGGAAAACGTTCCGCGCTCCCGGCAGGCCTTTCATCTCGTGTGTGCCTGCTTCCTCCAGCCTCAATCCCGAACCTTCGAGCAGATCGAAAGTCGTGGAGGACACGAGGACTTCGTCTGGACCACCGAGAGCCATAACACGCGCGGCCGCATGGACGGCAAACCCGCGGGCATCGCCACCCACGAGTTCGACTTCGCCCGTGTGGACACCCACCCGGATCGGAAGGTCCATCTGGCGTGCGGAGACGGCCATCGCAGCACCACA